>Ga0351864_10122_pt1 | contig 41514 bp, 35 predicted proteins | sample TotcelHFGM3001L9_FD_206758 | JGI IMG/M metagenome (GOLD analysis project Ga0351864, IMG submission 206758) | Enriched cells from coal bed in the Powder River Basin, Montana, United States - Total cells FGM rep2 HSBNCT.FGM.300.1.L9 ... | reverse complement strand
TCGCCCCGGTGATGGTCGGCATCGGGGCTTTTGGCGCTTTTGCCAGCCTGGATTTCGAGTTCAGCACCGCCGCCGTTCATTGCGCCCTGTATCTGCTCGTCACCGTCTCGCTGCGGCTCATCCTCGGATTGCCGGCGTTTTAGCCCCGGCCGCTTCGCAATGTCTGCCGCAAGATCTCCAACCGCCGGGCCAGCTCGGCCTCGAACCCCCGGGCTACCGGCCGGTAGTACTCGCGGTCGACGCCCAGATAATCCTGCGCGGCCACTCCGCCCTCGACGTCGTGCGAATACTGATACTCCTTGCCGTGGCCCAGTCGCTCGGCGCCGGCATAGTGCGCGTCGCGCAGCGCCGCCGGCACCGGCAGCACGCGCCCCTCGCGGACGTCGCGCCGCGCCTCGCCAATCGCCGTCGTGGCCGCGTTCGATTTCGGCGCACAGGCCAAGTAGGTCACGGCTTGGCTGAGCGTCAGCTGGCATTCAGGCAATCCGATGAACTCGCAGGCCTGCATCGCAGCGACCGCCAGCGGCAGGGCCTGCGGATCGGCGTTGCCGACGTCCTCGCTGGCCAGAATGATCAGCCGGCGGCACAGGAACCGAACATCCTCGCCGGCTTCGAGCATCAGGGCCAGCCAGTACAAGGCGGCATCCGGATCGCTGCCGCGGATGCTCTTGATCAGGGCGCTGATCGCATCGTAGTGGGCATCGCCCGTGGGATCGTAGGCGACCGCCTTTCGCTGGACCGACTCTTCGGCCAGCCGGCGCGTGAATTCCAGCGGGCGCTGGCCGCTGGACAAGACGCCGATCTCCAGCGCCGTCAATGCGCGCCGGGCGTCGCCGTCACAGACTTCGGCCAGGAAGTCCAGCGCGTCGTCGTGCAAGCGGACTTCGTGCCGGCCCAGCCCCCGCGGCTCGTCCGCGGCGGCGCCAGGATCAACGCGCCGAAAACCAGCAACAGCGTCGGTACGTCGCCCGTGGGCGAACGAAACATCCAAGTCGCCACCAGCACGGTGACGATCGCCCCCGCCACGATCGCCGTCAACCGCGGCGAGACCTTTGTCTCCTTGCGGGCGATCGGTTTCAGGACGGCACGGCCCTTGGTGTCTTTGGGCCCGAAGCCTTCGGGCGCATGCACGACGACCTGCTCGGCTTTGGCAGGCACCTTGATAATCGTCTTGCACTGGGGACAGGGACCTTGCTTGCCCGCGAACTTGTCGCTGACATTAAAGCTTTTCTTGCAGCCTGGGCAGACAACCGGGATCGGCATACGCGGAATTCGATATTGACGGGAGGTTATTCACATTCGGCCAGATCATCTTCATTGATCAACGACAGGCCCTTGCCGGAGAGCATCTCGACCGCCGCCTCGAGATTATCGACCATCAAGGCCATCACCGGATAATCGCGAGGATGAGCGATCAACGGATATGCTTGGATAATATTGATCTCCGCCTGGAGCAGCGCGGAACAGATCTGGACCATCGGTTGCGGCCCCCCCGGCAATTCGACGCACAGCAGATCGCTCTCGATGATGGTCAGTCCAGCCCGCTCGAGGATTTCTCGGCCTTGCTCCGGGCGATTGAGAATGATCCGTACAAACGCACATTCGGTGGCGTCGTTGATGGACAGCCCGACGATGGTTATTTGACCGACTTCGAACCGCCGCACCAGTTCCAGCAATTGGCCGACGCGATTTTCCAAAAAAACCGTGAACTGGCGAATGGTCGGATAATCGCGGCCACGCGCTGTCGCGAAGTCGATTGCAGCACCTTCTCCGATACTCATTGGACCATGCGCCTTTCACCTAAGCGGAGTTTTGCAAGCCGGGGGGACGGCCCCCTCTCGCCGGATGCCTCGCTAAATCCCAACTATAGGAAAATCAACAGGTTCGGTCAACGCGGAAAGCTTTTTTCACCGCGTCTGAGAAAATGTGCGGAATAAGCGGATGCGGCCAGCCATTGGTCCGAAAGGATGAACCATCCGCCGAAAAACTCGTTGCCTACTTCCGTTGCCGGAGAAAGGATAGATATACTTTGTCTATGGAGCAGCGAACGTGAGCGAAACCGAAGCGAAATTCCCGCGTGATTCCGCTCTCGCGGAAAAAGTGATCGGAGTGTTTGCCGAAAAGCTTGGCAGGCCGGCGCGAACGATCCGCCTGGAAGATGACCTGCTGTTCGACCTCGGCATCGATTCGCTGAGCATGGCCGAAATGACCGTTCTGGTCGAGCAAGTCGGCGGGGTGCAGATCCCCGGCGATGCGCTGCTGGACGCCCGCACGGTGGGCGACCTGGTCACTCTCCTCGCCGAGCATGTGGTGGATCCGGACCAAATCCGCACCCCGTGAACCGCTGGTCGGCCGAGAACCGGTCCAGAAGGCGTGACCGTCGACGGCACGGAGGAGACTCGTTTGAAAGACTCGTTCGACGCGATTGGCACGTGGGCGCACGCGGTCCTCACGAACAAGTTCGTCGCCTTGACGCTGGGCGGCGTCCTGGGCACGCACGCCCGCTATTGGCTGGCCCGCGGGATCAACGAGGCCGGCTGGGCGCGCGGGTTCCCGTGGGGTACGCTGGTGGTCAATCTCAGTGGTTCGTTTCTACTGGGCTTGGCTGCGGTGCTGATTCTCGAACGGCTTCCGCCATCACAGCACGGATGGTTTCTGCTGATTGGAACCGGATTTTGCGGCGCATTCACCACGTTCTCGACTTTCGAGTGGGAGACGTTCCGACTGGTCCGTGACGGAAACTTTGCGTCGGCGCTGTTCAACATCGCGGCCAGCGTGCTGGTCGGATTTGCAGGCGTGGTGCTCGCGGTGATGCTGATGGGCCTGTTGGTTCCGCGGCGCTAAGGCGACGGGAAGAACAAAGTAACCCGAAGCGTGAGCGAGAAGCTGCCGCAAACGGCACGTTCCTCGCGTTCGCTTCGGGTTCCAGTGGGTAAGCCAATTTCTCCCCGTCGCCTCAGGCTCCGGCCCATATCTTCGAAGTTGCGCATTTTGCTCGACGCGGCGCAGCTTGGCTGGTACGCGCGACGGAGAATCCGTGGGGGAAGTACGAATCACCGGCGTTTGCTCTTGGGCCGCGAACGATCGCTACGCGGTGACGTTTCCGCTGAGATTGATCAAGAACGAAAATTCGCTGTTGTCGCCGTAGCGGATGGTCAGCGGTGCGCTCTTGCTGCCCACGACGGTCGTGCTCATGGCGATTTTGAAGGATACCGATTGCCCGGGCTTGATCGCTACGGGCCATGGCGTTCCCATTTTCGTCACGCTGAAGCCGGAGCCCGAGGGCAACTCAAAGTTCCCAATTTTCAGGTCCAGCGTGCCCCGATTGGTGATCGTCAACTGTTTGGTGGGGGACGAACTGTTTCTCACGACGGATCCGAAGGAAAGCTGGGAGCCGTTGTACACGTTGGTCCCGTTGGAGACATTGTAGACCGAGATGCTCGTCGCCTGGGCGCCCAGCAGGCGCGTCTGGATATTGCCCGTGACCGTGAATTCATAGGGATTCTCATTCGGATCGTTGCTGGCAAATCGCACCGCGCCGGACGGGACGCCGACCGTGCCGGTGAGCATCTCCAGCGTGAACGTGTCACGACCACCGGGACGAAGGCTCGCGGAGAGTCCTTCCTTGACGCGGAATCCGTCGGGCACCTGCAAGGCTCCCAACGTGAGCGTCCGGGTGCCTTTATTGATCACCGTGAACGTCCGCTCCCGTGGTGAATCGTTCTCGATAGCGCGGCCGAAATCGACGACGGCTCCGCTGCGCACTGCCGTCTTGCCCAACAGCACGTCGGCCTCCGCTTGCCCGCGTCCGGCGACCTCGCCCTGAATCGTAAACTCGAAGCTCTCCTCGTCGGCCGCATTGCTGGTAAACCGCACGGTCCCGGACAGGAAGCCGGACGTGCCTGTCTTCATGAGGATCGTGAAAACGTCTGATCTTCCGGGAGCGATGGTCTTCGCGAGGCGTCCCACGACGCGAAAGCCTTCTGGCACTTCCAGCGTCCCCAGGTGCAGCGGTTGGTCGCCGCGATTGTACACGCGAAACGTCTTGGGCGGGACGGCCCCGTGCTGGTGCGCCGTTCCAAAGTCGATCGTCGAACCGCTCCAGACGGTGTCCATGTCACGGGAAACCAGCACCACGTCGAGATCGGGATCTCCGCTGCGGCGAGCGGCCACTTCGCCCGAGATCGTGAATTGGTAGGGACTCTCATCGGCATCGTTGTTGGTGAACTGCAGATTGCCCGCCTTGAACCCCGGCTCGCTGGTGATCATCTCGATGGTGAACGTATCGCGCCCGTGTGCTCGAATCGTCGAGTTGAGCCCCTCTTTCACGCGAAACCCGTCCGGCAGGCTGATGTTTCCCAGCGTCAACGGCTGGTTGCCGCGATTGATGACCGTGAACGTGCGCGTGCGTCCCGCGGCTCCCGCCAGGACCGAGCCAAAGTCCACACTGTCCCCGATCGGGAGGGGCTCCGCTCCGAATTGCACGTCGATTTCGGGCCCGGCGGCGAGCAACATACGACTCTCCAGAACCTCGAACCTCAGGCGGCACGTGTCACTCTTGAACCGTCGCGTTTTCGTTTCCCTATGTCCACTCATCGCTGTGTCCTCTCGATACCGGCCGAGACTCAAAATCGCCGAGACGCCAACCCAGAACCAGCTTAATCACCGATCGCCGCCAATTGCAACCCCTGCCCTGCCGTTTTTGCAGGAAGCATTAGACACGGAACGGGTTGGGGGGCGTGTTCAGCCGTCGCGACTTACCACGGACCCCAGTACAGGTACCTGGGTTGGGGATTCTTCTTGTTCTCGTTCTTGTTCTTGTTGGCACCGAGTTCGTGCGTCGTTGGAATCGTCAAAGCAACATGACCTCATCGTTGGCAACTGCGGCCCAGTGGCGGCAGACGATGGAATACGAGCAGCCGCAATAATTTCGAACCGTCTCCGCAACCTTGCGTCATTGAAGGACTTCCGTCACCCTGCGAGTTGACAATGTGGAGCGAGACTGTTAGCATCAACGCAGCCGCGGTCGCGGGCGGCGTTTCATGGTTGTGTTTGCTCGAACAGGCGGTTTCCGCGCGATTCGTTTTGTGTCTCCGGGAGGGCGCGCGACGGGACAAGTCCGTCGGCGTGATGCCGATGCATTTGGATTACTTGCTAGATGCCGATCGAGGGCTTGCTTCGAGCCCGCGGCATCGCCGATGGGATTGCCGTTTTTTGGGAGGCCGGCTGAAGATGTCCGCATGGGCGGCTGTGCTGGTGCCCCTCTTTGTCTTGCCGGGTCGGACGTGGGGCTATACTCCGGAAAGTCCCGAAGTGCAGGCAATGTTGGAGAAAGCAGTTCCGTACGTGGAGACGCACGGAAAGACGAGTTCGGGCGTTGGCGCGGACTGTTTGGTCGCCATGGCTCTGGTAAAGGCCGGCAAGGGGCAGGACCATCCGCTTGTTCAATACGCGGTTGCCAACGCCCGCAAACTGGCCCAGGAGGCCGCCCAGAAAGGCGTCGCTAATCACTGTTACAACGAGTCCATTGCCGGTATTTTTTTATGCGACATCGATCCCAAAGCGTACTTGTCGGAGATCAATATGATCTTGCAGGCAATGGCGAAACGGCAGCGTCCCAACGGCGCGTGGGGCTACTCTCCGCACACGCATGATGACACCTCGCAGACGCAATATGGCGTGCTCTGTTATTGGGCGGGACACCAGGCAGGCCTGCAAGTGCCCGCGCGGGGCGTCGAGGCGGCTTTGCTGTGGCTGATGCGCACCCAAAATGCCGATGGTGGCTGGGTCTATGCTCCCAGCGATACGGGCACCTTCGAGCGGCGCAATCTGGGCCCGACGACACATTCGATGGCGGCGGCCGGCCTGAGCAGCGTCTACATCTGTGCCCACTTGCTGGGATTCGGCGTCGACGCCCAGCGGTCGAGCAGGCAGGACGAGAAATCCTCCCTCCCGTCCGCGTTGCAGAAAGTCGAGACGGAGGAGGCGAAAAAAAAGCGGCAATTATACCTCCAGCCGACCAGCACCAGCGCCCAGCAGACCAAGCAAACCGCGGCGGCCGGCAATGCGTGGTTCGACAAGCACATGACGTACGACGTCAAGCAGTGGACGCAATACTATATGTACGCGGTTGAACGGCACCGGAGTTTCCAGGAGTTGGTCGAAGGCAAGGTCGTTCCCGAGCCGGCTTGGTACAACGACGGCGTCGAGTATTTACAGAAGACGCAACGGGAAGACGGCTCGTGGAGTCCGGAGCAAACCCACGGCGTTCATCCGGCTGTCGATACTGCGTTTGCCATGTTATTCTTGACCCGCAGCAGCCAGAGGTCGATCCGCAAAGCGACGATGGATGAAGGGATTCTCGTCGGCGGCATGGGCCTGCCCCGGGACTTGACCAACGCCCGCATTCAAGACGGCAAGGTCGTCACGCCGCAGATGGTCCGCGACGTGGACGATCTACTGGAGTTGCTCACCAGCACCGAGGACAAGGGATTCGACGCGACGGCTCTGCCGGGAGGGCTGTCGCTGGATGCCGATTTGACCAAACGAACGAGCCAGCTGGAACGGCTCCGCGCCTTGGTGAGCAACGAGAACTACGAGGCTCGCCTGGCCGCGGTCAAGACGCTGGCGGCGGCCCGCGATCTGGACAACGTGCCGGCGCTGATTTATGCCTTGAGCGATCCCAATGCGCGGATCGTCGAGGCGGCGCGGGACGGGCTGTGTTTCATCAGCCGCAAGTTTCGCGGTTACGGCCCGCCGCCGCAAGCCACGGAGCAACAGGTGCAGGCTGCGCGGGCCAAGTGGAAAGAGTGGTATTTGGCAATTCGGCCGGACGGGCAGTTGATGGACTGAGCGGGAAGAAAGAGGCTCCCAGCCGGAGCAGAACCATGAGTACCACCTCGAGATCCAGACCGCGCGAATCGGCCGAAGCCGAAGCCCTGAAAACCATGCGCACGGGGGCTTACGACTCCGTCGCCAGCCTGTTAATCGCGCTGCTGTTCATCGTGGGACTGGCGGTGGGCGGGCTGTTCATCATCTGGCTGACCAACCGCTTGATGTTCGCCCAGAAGCCGGTTCCGGTCGAACTGGTCGAGTACGCCGGGCGGGGCGATCATGCGGCCGGTTTCGCCCGGGACATGGAGCCCCCGGGGCCGGAGGAGTTGGAAGAGGAGATGTACGAGCCGCAGGTCGAGGCGACACTGGAGGCGGTCACGGACGTGGTCACCACGCAGACCGCCGCTTTGGACGCCATTGCCACCGCGGCGGAGGCCACGGTCAAGGGCGGCGGCGGGATGGGCGACAGCCGCGGCCCCGGACCCGAGGGCGAGGGCCGGAGCGACATCATTCCGCCGTGGGAGCGTTGGGAAATTCGGTACACGACCTCCGGGCTGGATCCCTACGCCCGTCAACTGGATTTCTTTAAGATCGAACTGGCCGCCGCGGGCGGTTCCCCGCTGGTGGACTATGCGTTCAATTTGGCCAAACCGAAACCGGACCGCCGCGCGGGGAAGCCCGCCGACGAGAAGCGGATGTACATGAGCTGGCAGAACGCGGGCGGACCGCTGGCTGCCTTTGACCGGCAGTTGCTGGCCCGGGCCGGGATCAACACCCAGCGGCGGCTGGTGCTGCAGTTTTACCCCCGGGAAACCGAACTCAAACTACTGCGGCTGGAGGCCGAGCACGCCAAAGGCCGGGACGCGCGGGAGTTCTTGCGAACGATCTTCGGCGTTCAGCCGGCCGGCGGCGGCTACGAGTTCTTTGTGATCGACCAGTTCTTTCGGCCGCGGCCGACGATCTAAGATCGCGTCGGCCGGGCATACCACCCACCCGGGATTTGATTAGAATAGCGGCCGGAGTTGTGATCCTTTTTTCCTTTTGGGCCAACACACGTCGGACAGTGATATGAATTACGAGGGACTAGTCAGGTACGTGGGAAACGCGACCTACGGCGCGCAAGCACTGATCGCACTGTGGGGCGCGTACTGCGTGATCATGGTATGGCGCCGCGTCGCTCAGAAGCGGTTTCGCAACGAAGAGGCGCAGATCGAGTTCTTGACCTCGGTGGAGGAACCGCTCGAGCGAGGAGACTACGATACCGCCACCGCGATTTGTGAAGGCGATCAGCGGGCCGTGCCGCAGCTGACCCATTTGGCGATCACCAACCGCAACCTGGGCTTCAGCCGGCTGCGGCAGATCGTCGTCGATCGCTTTCAGCGCGACCTGATGGCCGACCTGGAGTATCGCATCAGCTGGATCAACATGGTCATCAAGAGCGCGCCGATGCTGGGCTTGTTCGGCACGGTCTTGGGGATGATGGGCGCCTTTGCCAAGCTGGCGGCGGCCAATACGGTCGAACCGACCGCGTTGGCCAACGATATCAGCCTAGCGCTGATGACCACCGCCATCGGCTTGGCGATCGCCATTCCGCTGGGCATCTCGATGGCGGCGATCAACGTCCGAATCCGAAAAATGGAGGACCTGGTGATTTCCGGACTGACGCACGTCTTGGAGAGCCTCCGCAACGGCCTGGAAGGCGGGAAGTGACACGAAGGACGAAGGGCGAAGGACGAAGGGCGAAGGACGAAGGGCGAAGGACGAAGAACGAAGCATCGGCGAAGAAATAGGTGTCGCGTACATAGTAGTCGTCACGCTCCGCCGTGACGACATGTCATCACGCGGAGCGTGATGACCACACTGAAAATCCGACAGTTATTCATTTCGCGGTCCTAAGGGCGAAGGATTGAAGGGCGAAGGGCGGTCACGGGGGGCGGGGATGAAGGCGACGCATTGATGGGGCTGTAGTCATGTCGGACAAGAAACCTGCCGCGGGGCTGCTGGAGCCGCTGATCCGCTCCAAGACGTTCGAAGAGACGGAGATGGAAATCACCTCCATGATCGATCTGACGTTCTTGCTGCTGATTTTCTTTCTGGTCGCGGGGAAGATGGATCCCGCGGCGGCGATCAAACTGCCGCCGGCTCGGTATGGGATGCCGGTGGTCGAGAAGTCGTCGATCATCGTCACGCTGGCGGCCGGCGACGAGGGCAAGGCCATCGTGTACTGCGGGAACGGGATTGTCGACGACACGCGCGTGAGCGGCGCCGACTTGGGCGACCAGGAAGAGCGCGTCGCCAATTACGTCGAACAGGAATTTCGGGCCGGAGCCAAGGAGAACGTCCTGATCAAGGCGGCCGCCGGAATCAAGACGCGGGAAGTGACGCGGATCGCCAAGGCGGCGACGCGCAACGAGAGCGTCCAGCAGTTGTACGTCGCAGTAACGGAGGTGAAATAACGCGGTGGCTTACACATTTCCCTGTCCATCTTGCCGCGTACAACATTCGGTGCCGGAGCACTTGATCGGGCGCCGCCTTCGCTGTCGGCAGTGCGGCCAGGCGATTGTCGTGCCCCAGCCGGCGGGCGCTCGCCCGGCGCCGCAGAAGGCGCGGGACGCCGCCGCGGAGCGAGCCGGCGGGGACGAGGAAGCCCTCATCCCGGTGAAACGTTCCAGGCCGCCGGAAGCCGAGTTGGACATGACGCCGATGTGCGATGTCACGTTCCAACTGCTGATCTTTTTTATGGTGACCGCCGCCTTTGCGCTGCAGAAGTCGTTCGAGATTCCCAAGCCGAAACAAGACGAGGCCAGCACGCAGGTAGTGGCCAAGGATCCGGAGGAGGACCCCTCGTACGTGATCGTCTATGTGGACGAGTTCAATACGTATCGCGTGGTGACTCCCGACTGGGACGTCGAGGCTCCGAGCGAGCAGGAGTTGCTGCGGAAGATGCGTGAAGCTCGCAATTCGGGCAGCGGCGGCATGGTACCGACGAAGCTGCTGGTCAAAGCGCACGGGGATTCGCTGCATGAAAAGGTCGTGGCAGCCCTGGACGCGGGGACCGAGGTGGGTATGGAACAGGTCCAACTGATGACTATTGAGGAAAGTGAATGACGCCGATATCCGCGGACCGTTTTCTCGACCGCTTGGAAAAGACCGGCCTGCTGGAGGCTTGGTTTCTGCAGACCCTCCGCGACCAGACGGCGGCGTCCAAGACGCCCGTCACCGCCGACGCGATCGCCAAGCGGCTGGTCCGGAGCGGCCATCTGACCAAGCTGCAGGCTTCGAAGCTGCTGTTGGACGCCGACGACGTGGCGGAGCGTCGCGAGCCGGCCGGACGAGCGCCCGCGGGACCGCCGAAGCCGGCGGGCGGCCGCAGCGCGCCCAAGCCGCCCGCGTCGATCGATGACGAATTGGGCCTGGCACCGCTGGACGACGAAGCAAATCTAGGCTTGGCGCCGTTGCCCGAAGATGCGCCGGCGAATCCGCCTGAGGAAGAGGTCGTGATGCTGGAGGACGCCAGCGGCAAGGCGTCCAAGCCACAGCGGCCGCGGCCGCGTCCGCCGGAACCCGCCGGGCTGACGCCGTTGGACGGCCGCTCCGGACTGACGCCGCTGGAGCCGGTCGGGGGCCTGCAACCGCTGGACGCCGGCGACGCTTTGGAGCCGCTGGACGACAGCGGCGGGCTGCAAGATATGGACGAGCAGAGCGTGGCCCAAGGTGGTCTGACACCGCCGTCGGATTCCTTGCGGGCCGGCCGGCGCGTGGGAAAGAGGCCCCAGGCGGGCAGCCCCTGGGATTCCACGCTGATGTACGCGGGCGGCGGGGGGCTGCTGCTGATGATGATTATCGGCGTCGTCCTCTGGTACCTGCTGACCCGGGTCAGCGCCGCCGAGTTGCTGCAGGCGGCCGACGAAGCGTATCGTTCCGGCTCGTACATCCAGGCCATCCCCAACTACGAGCGGTTCCTCGCCAAATACCCGGACGATCCCAACGTCAGTTTGGCCCGCGTGCGAATCGGAACCGCGCAGATTCGGCAGGTGCTCGAGGGCTCGAAGGACAAGCAACCCGCGCTCAAGGCGGCCGAAGGAATCCTGCCGACGATCGAGAACGAGGCGGCGTTCGACGCCGCTCGGGCGGAACTGGCTTCGATCCTGCCGGAAATCGCCGAGGGGTTTTCGCAGCCCGCGAAGCTCGAATCGGACATGCAAAAAGCGCAGGCGCTGGTCGATCTGGCCCAACAAGCGTTGCAGCTGGTAAACAACCCGGCGTACATTCCCACGTCGCTGCGGAGGCCCGTCGAGACGCGAATTGAGAACGTTCAGGAGGATATCGAACTTTCTCGGCGAAACATCAACCAGAGCAAACGGCTAAGGGAAACGGTCGAGGCGATTCGCCAAGCCGCCCAGGCGGGCAACACCGCCGAGGCCTACGAAGTCCGTCGCCGGCTGCTGGGTGAGTATCCCGGCTTGGACCAGAATTCGCAATTGGTCGAAGCCGTGTTGGCGATCACGCTGCGAGAGCGGGAACTGGTCCAACTGGTGGAAGAGCCGCTGGCCGCGATCCGCGAGGACCGCCCGTCGGGAGCAGAATTCAAAGTGGCGCTGGCCAGCCGCCGCGGGGCCGGCAAGCCCGGCAACGACCTGCAAATGGTATGTTTCCTGGCCCGCGGATCGGTCTTCGCTCTGCAGGCTTCGACCGGCCGGCTGAAATGGCGCCGGAGCGTGGGATATGATACGCTGGCCAACCCGCAGATGCTGGCCAAACAACCGGGCGCGGATGTGATCGCCGTCGACGGCCGCCATCAAGAGCTGCTGCGGCTGCGGGGCGACACGGGTCAGCTGGTATGGCGAATCCCGATCGGCGAGCCGTTCGCCGAACCGGTCCTGCAGGGCGGCCGGATTCTGGTTGCGACCGAAGGGGGACGAATCCTGGACATCGACGCCGAGACGGGCAACGCGGCTGGGCACGCGAAAATCCCGCAACGTTTACCGGTCAGTCCAGGACTGAGCGACCGGGGCCATCTGTACCAAGCCGGCGAACACTCGAACCTGTATGTGTTGGACGAAGCTACGCTGGAGTGCAAGGACGTTTATTATTTGGGACATAAGCCGGGATCCGTCGCGGCGCCGCCCGTGACGGCATTAGGCCACCTGTTCCTGGTCGAGAACAGCGGCGAGTCGCACAGCGATCTGCACGTGCTGGCGACGGACGCCAACGGCTTGTCTCCCAAACCGGCCGTCAAGCCGATTCGCTTGCAGGGCCGCGTGCTGGCGGCCCCCATCGTGGCGGGAGCGCGCGTGATCGTCGTCACGGATCTGGGAGCCATCCGCGTGTTCGAAGTCAACACGGCCAACGCCAAGAACCCGGTGACCGACATTGTGGAAGCGATTGTCGCCTCGTACAAGACGCCCGTCATCGGCTTTCCGGCGTTCGACGCCGGCCGGCTGTGGATCGGCGACGAGCGGTTTACGAAGTACGATGTGCAAACCTCCCGCAACCGCTTGATCCGCCAGTGGATCAAGGACGAGCGGGACGTTTTCGTCGCTCCGCCGGTGGTGATCGGCGACACCGTCTATCACTTGCGCCGCCGGAGAGATTCGCCCGCGTTCACGGCCGCCGCCGTCAGCGGCGACGACGGCAAGGTGTTTTGGGAAACCGATTTGGCCGTCCCCGCATCGCTGCTGGCCGTCGATATGGAGCGGAAGCAAATCCATTCGATTTCCGCGCAAGCCGAGTTGTTCGAGTTGACCGCCGAACACATGCAAGCGGGACAAACAACGGTCGTGGACCAGGCGAGTTCGGCCGCCGGAACGGCGGCCCGCGGCAAGTCCTTTACCGAGGTGCAGACGCTGGATCAAGGACGCTGGGCGCTGGCCAGTTCCCGCGAGCGCGGGCATGTGGTCGTGTACGATCCGAACGCGGCAACTCCGGCAGCCCGGCTGCGGGACATCTCGCTCCAAGCGGCCGGCACCGCCCAGGTCACCGCCACCCCGGCATTCGGCCTCGGCGGTCTGATCGCGCCGCTGGACAACGGCCAAGTCCTGCTGCTGGATGCCACCACCGGCGACAACAAGATCCTGCCATTTCAGCCCACCGTCGAGGCGGGCAGCAAGATCGTTTGGAAACGGGCGGCGGCCGTGGGCCCGGAGCAGCGCGAGTTTGTGATCGCCGACGATCGTCGCAAGCTGTTCCGCGTCGGCGTCAAGGACCAGCCGGAGCCGCATCTGGCCGAGCTGGCTCAGGTCCAACTCGAGGTCGACATCGTTTCGGCGTTGGCGGCTGTCGGCGACGCCGTATACGGCGTCATCCGAGGACCGAACAGCGACACGGTGCTGTCCTTCGCCGCAGCCGATTTGGGCGCCGGCAAAGAGTGGCCGCTCGAGGGCCGAGTCGTGTGGGGACCGGAATCCATCGGCGACCTGGTGCTGGTCACGACCGATCGCCAGACGCTTGTGGCCTTTGAAGCGGGGCAGAAACAACGCTGGACCAGTCCGCTGAGCAGCGGCCCGCTGGTCGGCCGTCCGTTGCCCTTCAACGGCAACTTGATCCTGGCCTCGCTGTCCGGAACCGTCTGGATGATTTCCGCTCAGGATGGCGCGGAAGCCGGCAAAATCGAAGTCGGCGAACCCTTGGGCGCCGGCCCGGTCGCGTTCGCCGGCGGCAGCCGCCTGTTGGTCTCGGCGGCCGACGGGACGTTGTTGGTCATCGGAGCGCTGCCGTCAAAACCCGGAACGAAGGCGGACTAAGGGGCCAGAGAGGCCATCTCGGGCCTGATGCGAAACGCCTCCTCCGGACAGTGTTCCGTGCGGGCGGAACCGGCCTCGCGGCGGATGCCCCACAGAACCAGCAATCGGCGGCGAACTTGACGAAACGGCACGGCGAATCTGCGGTGCAGCCGAATCCACCATGGCATTCGCGTTTGGAGATTCGTATCACGGCAATCGCACAGGTCCGGACGCAGTCGCGAGACGTGCTTCTGCCAGTGATACAGATCGCTTTCCCGCAGGATTCGCTGCAGCGGCGAAAATGGCCAGCATTGCGGCAGGCGCAGCGAAATTTGGAAGTCGATCAAGTACGGGCGGCCGTCGCTGCCGACGATCACGTTCTCCAGCTTGTGCAAGTCGATGTACGCAATGCCGCGACGATGCAGTTCGTCCAGTACCTCGCGAAGTGCGGAGAAAAAATCGTCGCCGACTGCTGCGCTGGGACGCAGCGGGAGCCCCGGCACGTAGCGATGAGCGACGGCGTTGGGCAGGATTTGCCCCTGACAGCGGACCGGTCCACAGGTGGCGGGAATGCTCGGAAGATCCGCCAGCAATTCCAAAAAGCGAGCTTCTCGCCGCGCCAAGAGGCGGCCCAGCCACAGCATGGGCAAACCGAATATCGACTGGCGGCGATTGAACTTGCAGACGATCCAACGGCCGTCCGATACGTACAGGGCCGTCGCCGCCCAGGAGTCGTGCTTGAACGTCCTCACATGGCGAAACGTTCGTTCCTCGACCACGATATTATCCGGCGGGTTATCGATGCCCAGCGCACGAAACAGAGCCGGCCGAGGTCGGCCGCGCACTTCCGTTTTCCCGGCAGCGATCGACAATTGCGGCGTTTGCATGTTGCCTCCCCGTTCCACCAGCGACTCTATCGGCACACTGCCAACTTCGATCGGCGAACGGGGGGGTGACGCTTGAAGGAATTGTGCCGCTGGTAACGATAAAACGGAATTGAGGGGACCTGCCGTCAGCCAGCTTGAAAGCGTTAACTCTCGAGTCGTCACACGCCGACGGGCTGGTTCTTTCGGCGGGGAAATCCAAAGTCCGCCAGCGCCTGGTAGACTTCCTCCAGCGTTTTCTCGCCGAAATTCGAGATGCCCAACAAGTCCTCGGGCGTGCAGTTCAGCAAGTCGCGAACCGTAAAGATGCCACGCTCTTCCAAGCAGTTCGTCGTCCGCACGGTCAATCCAATTTCGGCGGTGCTCATCTCTAACCGTTCGCGTAGAATTCGAGCGGTCTCCTCGGATTTGCTCAGCGGAATACGTGTCCTGGCCATGGGCTCCCTCCCTCACAGAAAAAACCTGCCTGGTGAAACGCGAACGGATCGCTCGGCAGGGGACTGACGATCCTCGCGCCAATGACGGTCGGTAATATAACATGCCGCGCCCTCGAACCGGCGCAAAGCGGACGGAAAAATTCCGAAAAAAAATGCTAGCACTTGCCGCAGATACCGGCAGTGTGGAAGGTCCCGGCCAACACTCCAAGATCTCGTCATACCACTGCTCGCGGTCCCCAAGCGGCTGCAACATGCGGCCCAAGTCTAACGGAGGCAGGTCCACAGGGCACTCCGTCCCTCTCCCCGCGTCTTCTCGATTCGCGTCTGCCGTACAAACTGTTCTAATTCCGCCAACTCGGCAGCAGAAAACCGGGCCACGACGGCTTCAACTTCGGTGAGTGTGCTCATGATCGAAGTATACAACCATTGGCTAACCGGCTGCAACCAGCGATGCAATTCTGGTCCCCATGCTATTGTTTCGCAAGGCGGCTCGGTAGAATCCAAACTGGATGGCACCGGACGGCATCGCCTCGGCACAGCGAGTTTTGCCGCCCTGGGTGGCATGTTGACCTCTCGTGGTTGGCTGGAGGAACTGGCCATGTTCGACAACACCGCGACTCGCCAAGTCGTCGTCCAACGCTCCGCCGGGTTGCACGCGCGCCCGGCACTGGTCGTCGCCCAAACGGTTCAGCGTTTCCGGTCGCAAGTCACCATCCAGTCGGGCCAGGATCAAGCGGACGCCGGCAGCGTACTGCAATTGCTCTCGCTGGGAGCGGGAAAAGGCCGGCAACTCAGCTTGACCGCCCACGGTCCCGATGCCGAGCAGGTGCTCGAGGAAATCGTGCAGTTGTTTGCCAATGACTTTGGATTGGAAAAGTCGTAACGGCGTTGTTCATTTATGCTCCGATGCTACAATCTAGGTCTATTGGGGTCCGCGCCTGCTGAGGGTCCGGAAGCCGTCATGTTGGAGTTCGGGTTTTTTGGAAAGGAACGGTATTGTGACGAACATCTACGTCGGCAATTTGTCGTACAACGCGACGGAAGACGATCTGCGTGAATCCTTCAGCCGATTCGGCGACGTGTCGTCGGTCAGCGTGATCAAGGATCGAGATACGGGACGCGCCCGTGGCTTTGCATTTGTCGAGATGCCCGACGCCAATCAGGCGGCGGAAGCGATCGAGAACCTCAACAACACGGAGATCGCCGGCCGCAGCGTTACGGTGAACGAGGCGCGACCGCGTGAAGATCGCGGCGGAGGCGGGGGCGGCGAAGGCGGTCGCCGCGGCGGCGAGCGACGGTATTGAAGCGTCAGGCACGCGGCCTCGTCCACACCAACGACAAACCGATCACCACGCCGACGGCGGCCAGGGCCAGCCAAGTGGCCGGCATGTGCGTTTGTTCCTGGATTCCCCAGCCACGTTCCGCCAGTTCGTCGCGATAGTAGGCCAGCACCAACAGCAAGCCGTTGTGGAGGGCGTGCAGCAGCATCCCGGGCACGGCGCTGGCCGTGCGCCACGCGACCCAGCCCAGAATCAGCCCCAGAAAGGTGCTCGGCAACAGCCGTCCGGCGCCCAGGGCATCGGTGGTCAGCACATGAAAGCCGCCGAACAGAACGGCCGAAATCACGATCGCGTTGCGTTGCGAGGCGGCGGCCAGCAGAGCCCGCAGCAAGTACCCGCGGAACAATAGCTCTTCGCACACCGCCGGAGCCACCGCCAGTGTCGCCAGCACCAGCCACAACGGGACATCGGGCAGACCGGCCAGTAGCTTCTGCGCATAATCCATCTGCTCCGGACTCAACGTTTTCAGGCCGATCACCTCGTTCAGCAAGTAGACTTCGTGCGCCAGCGGCCACAGACTGACCCCCAGCAGGATCGCCCCGGCAAAGGCCAGCGGCGGTGCGCGGCGCAGGCGGAGTGTTTCCCGCAACGGCAGCCGCTGCAGGATCGCCGCCGCCAAGGGAAAACCGCCGAATAACACGACCGTCGCCAACCCGCTGAACGCCAGCCGGCTGGACAGCGAATCGTAAGGCAATTGAGCCAGCAGCCCGCGAAGCAGAAAGCAGGCGGGAAACAACAATGCCAGACAAAACATGGCTCCCGAGACGCTGGGGACCGGTCGCGCGTGCGGCGAACGGCGGAACAGGTCCGACCAACTGGCTTCGCTGCCGTACAGGATCGCATCGGTCCCAAAAACCCGAGCGGCCAAGCCGATGGCGGCCAAGGTATACAGTCCCGTGGTCAGCACCGCCGCCGCGGCCAGCGTCGGATCGACACGGCCCTCGAACAGATCGCGGGCCAGCAGCACGATGTTGATCAACGGCGTCACCGCCAACAAAGCGTTGAATTCCACGCCCGGCATCAGACTGATCAAACCCGGCGCCAGCGACAGCAGCATCACCGGGATCAAGTACGCCTGGGCCTCCTTAAAACTGCGGGCGAAACTGGTCAGCGCCAACAAGACGGCGGAAAAGAACCCCGCGAACAGAATCAACAGGGCGAACATCCAGCCCAGCAGCGACGGGGATAAACCGGCTTTGCCAAACAAAAGTTCGCTCAATCCCGTGACGCTCAGCGTGACGGTCATCGCCAGCAGATTCGCGCCGGCGGTCAACAAGGCCACCGTCACGACGGCGACGTACTTGGCGCCCAGCAGGCCCAGACGCGGCACGGGCGCGGCCATCAAGGCTTCCAAGGTCCCCCGTTCTCGTTCACCGGCCGTGAGGTCAATCGCGGGATACACGGCGCCGGTGATCGTCATCAGGATCAGGATCAGAGGAATCAGCGTCGTCAGCGACAGCGCGGCGTCCGACCCGCGGACGATGCGACGGGTTATCTGCGCAGGATACTTCGGTGCGCGCCCTTCGGCGCGCAGCTGCTGGTGCACCGAAAACTCGTTGACCGCCTGCAATCGATCCTGAACGTAATCCAAGGCCGCTCGGCTGAGCATCGAGCCTTGGCGGGTGATCAGTTCGCAGTGCAACGCGGCGGGATCTTCGCCGGAGGGCGAGGACGCCGGGTCACGTTTCACAAGAATCGCCAAGTCGGCTGCTCCGGACGCTACGTCATCCTCCGGATTGGGCCGGACGATCAAGCTCATTTCGATATCCGGTTCCCGCATCAACTGCTCCGCTCGCCCTGCGGCCGAGTGCTCGTTCGCCTCCTTGGTCTTGTCGACCGGTGGCTGCCGGTCGCGTAGGAGGAGTTCGCCGTAGCGCAGCATGGGATGCACGCGATCGAAGGCCGATTGGGACGGGACGACGATCACGCCGCGCACGGGCCGGGAAGTGTCCAGCGACGTGAGCAACAGCCGTTGAAAGCTGAGGCTCAGTAGGGGATACACCAGCAGCGGCATCAGCACCAGCGTGACAATGGTCCGCCGATCGCGAAGCGTCTCGCGCAACTCTTTGAGGCACAGTCGTGCCAAGCGGCCCACGGCGGGCCGCCATGAGCGCCACGGCGGAACTTCCGCGCGACGGCCGCTGTCGCCCTCGATTTCTCCCGTTTCAGATTCCATCATGGTGACTCGCTGCCAGGTTGCAGAATTCAAATGTCCACAATCACTTCCGCTAACCAGCCTGCGGGGGCCGCATCCATCTTCAAACCGTGGTACGTGATCGCTTTGACTTCATGATCCAGTTCGTGCCGCGATCGATCAAGCCGCTCGCCTCGGCCGGTTGCCCGCAGGCCGGCGGAATCCAGTTCGATCTGGAACTCCGACAGCAGCAAGTGTTCCGTTTCAAACGTGTACAGCAACTCGTTCAACCAGTCGAACAGCAGGTAGTCATCCTGCTCGCCCGCAATCGCGAAACTCCGCTGTTCGACCGGGCGCACGGCGTCCAAGTTCAAGACGACCAGCGAGAACAGCGCCCGCGCAGCCTCGGCATACAGCGACGGGCGGTCCGGGGCCCAAATCCGCAGACCGATATCGGCCGTGTGATCGAAGACTTCATACATGCTCGGATCCTTTTCGACTCCGTTCGCGCGGGGCGTTCACAAATCCTACGAATGAAGCGTACAGCCATTGTAGCGGGGCGATGCGGCACAAGCCACGCTGGGCACATTGAATCACTGGGCACGTGAATCACAGGCGGATGCCGTTCAGCCGGATGCCACCGAGTTTATCTCGGCGAAGTTTCACCCCTTGGGTACATTTCGGACTTTGAGAAAAGCGGCCGGCTGCTGAGGGCCTCAATTGTCATTTGCGTTTCGCGCGAGTACAACAGAGGCAAGCCGGCGGAAAGACCGGCAGGCCAGGGTGCGTAACTTCGGGAGGCGAACGATGCAAAAAACCGGTGGTGCTTTCCGCAGGCGGTGGTTATCGGCAGCAGGGCTTGCCGTGCTGGTGGCCGCCTGCGCCGTGCGGGCGGAGAATTGCGCGGACGCGTCCGATGCGCCGGAATTCTCGCTGGCCCAGATCAGGACGGTCATCGGCCGGGCCGCGAAGTTGGCCGACCGGTTGCGGACCGCTGCCGAACCGGCTCGGCTCGCGCCGTTGGTGCTCGCCCTGCGGCAGTTGGACAACCGCCTCGACAGCCTGGAATCCGGCGGCGCTGCGCCGGCTGCGGCTCGTCGGGAAGCTTACTCGCAGGCTCGCCGGCTGGCCCGGCAGATCGCGTTCAGCAACCCCCGGCTGGATTTCGACAAGATCCTGTTCGTCAAGCGGCACGATCCGGCTGGTTTGCACTTGTCGCGGCACATGGTCCACCAGTACTACGGCTATGCGGCCCTTCCCGGCGGCGGTCTGTATGTGCTGTCGGACCCGTTCTCCGACGCCCCGCAGCTGACCGATCTATTGGCCGACAGCCGCGTCGAGAACGGGCGTTTGGCCGGACGGCGGCTCGAACCAGGAACGTTCCTGCGCCCCGAGGTGTCCTTCGATGGCCGCACGATCCTGTTCGCGTACACGGAAGCCTTGGGCGAGAAGCCGGAATGGTCGCCCCAGAGTTGCTTCCATATTTTTCGCGTGAACGCCGACGGCACAGGATTGGTCCAGCTGACCGACGGGCCGTGGAACGAATTCGACCCCTGCTTCCTTCCCGACGGGCGGATCGCCTTCATCTCCGAGCGGCGGGGAGGTTATCTGCGCTGCGGCGCCTCGGCCCCGCGCTGGCCGTCGCCGACGTATACGCTGCACTCGATGGAACCCGACGGCAGCGACGTGATCGCGTTGAGTTTTCATGAGACCCACGAGTGGAACCCGAGCGTCAATCGCGATGGGATGCTGGTCTATACCCGCTGGGACTACGTCGATCGCGATACCGACATCGCGCACCACCAATGGATCTCCTATCCCGACGGCCGCGATGCCCGCGCCTATCACGGCAACTATCCGGAGAAACGCGAGAGCCGGCCTTGGATGGAGATGCAGATCCGCGCTATCCCCGATTCCCATCGTTACGTGGCGGTGGCTGCGGCGCACCACGGACAGGAGTTCGGCTCGCTGGTGTTGATCGACCCGCGATTGGAAGACGATGGGGCCCTGTCGCAACTGACGCGGCTGACGCCCGAGGTCCCGTTCCCCGAATCGGAAGCCCGCAAGGGCGACATTGCGTCGGCGATGGTGTACGGCACGCCGTGGCCCTTGAGCGAAGACGATTATTTGGTCGTCTACGATCCCCAGACCAAGAATCGCGGCATCTACTGGATCGACCGCGACGGCAATCGCGAACTGATCTACCGCGATCCGGAGATTTCCTGTTACGCCCCGATGCCGTTGCGGCCGCGGCCGACGCCGCCGGCGATTCCGCGCAAGACGGTCCAGGCGGCGCGCGACGTGACGGCAGCCGGAGGCCACGTTCCCCCGGCGACGATCACGGTGATGAACGTCTACGACAGCGATTTTCCCTGGCCCGAGGGAACCGAAATTCGCGCGCTGCGGATCATCCAGGTGCTGCCCAAGGCGACCTCGCCGACCAACGAGCCGCGGATCGGAGCCGCCGATCAGACGAATGCTCGGGCCGTGCTGGGCACCGTGCCCGTCGAGGCCGACGGCAGCGCGTTATTCGAGGCGCCGGTGGGTAAGGCGATTTATTTCCAAGCTCTCGACGCCGACGGCATGGCCGTCCAATCGATGCGTTCGGCGACCTATGTTCACCCCGGCGAACGACTGGTCTGTCAAGGCTGCCACGAGCGAAAGCACACGCCGCCGCGCCACGCAAGCGGCACCCCATTGGCCTTGTTGCGTCCCCCGTCGCCGATTGCGCCGGAACCCGCGGGATCCAATCCCTTCAGCTACGTGCGGCTCGTCCAGGGGGTGCTTGACCGACACTGTGTCGAATGCCACCGCCGGGAACGCGCCGTCGATCTGAGCGGAGTCATCGAGGGGCGGCACGGCTTCAGCCGCTCCTACAGCCATCTGGCCGGCCGATACGGCTTCTACTACGACTCCAGCCTCGGTTCGCTACATCGCCCGGGTCGCGGCGGAGCGCGGACCGAAGCCGGCCGCTTCGGAGCCCGCGCAGCCAAACTCATGGAGTTCCTCGACGACAGCCACTACGGCGTGCAACTCGGCCCAGAAGAACTCCGCCGCCTGATCGTCTGGCTCGACGCCAACTCGGAATTCTACGGCGCCTACGAGAACACCGAAGCCCAGGCTCGGGGCGAGATCGTTTTTCCTGCGCTGGAATGATCGAGGGCGTGTACCGCTTTGATCCGTGATATTGCGCCTCGACCTTCAACGCAAGCCGAAGATCCGGCCGCGTTTGGTCTCATCGATCCGTAACTTGTCCTCGCGGGCCAGCCAACCGAGGGCCTGCAAGACTCGGTCGCGATGGACGCCGACCGTCTTGACCAATTTGGCTGACGATTGAGGCCCCCCGTCATTGAGCGCATGCCACACCAGCCCGGCAACTTGGCCGATCTGTTCGACTGCCGAAACCGTTGTCGAATCGTCCGTAATCATCTTGCCATCCTTCGTTCAAGGTTCTCCACTACCTGGCGAGTCTGATCTGATGGGCTGATATCCAGCCGCGGAGCGACTGGCCTCCATTAAATTAACCGCCCCTTCGCCGGGCGGCAATCCGAGGCCGCGCGGTTGCCACGCGGTTGAACTGCCACCCAGTATACGGTTTCCCGCGTTTAGCTCAACGCCCGGGAGCGCAATGCCGCAGACCGGGTTGCGTTCCAGGCCGCGGCCGATCAAAATGCTTGCCATTGACCTCGACCGATTCGCAATCGCCGTCTCCATGCACAAAAAGCCTCGCCCTCCATCTTCTGCCGCCGTGATTCCCGCGCCCGAACCACGGCGTCCCGCCTCTCGCTGGCGCCGAGTTCTCCCAGGGGCGGTGTTGTTGTCGATCGTGGCGGGATGCCTGGTGCTGGCCGATTGGTGGGTTTGTCTGCCCGGCGACGTCCAAGCAACCTACGTGGGACGCCAGTCCTGCATCGAGTGCCACCGCCAGGAGGACGAAGACTGGCAGGGATCGCATCACGACCGGGCGATGGACGTCGCGACACCGGAGACCGTTTTGGGCGATTTCAATGACGCGGAAATCGAACAGTTCGGGATCCATTCCCGCATGTTTCGCCGCGACGGCAAGTATTGGGTCCACACAGAAGGTCCGGACGGAGAAATGGCGGATTTTGAAGTCAAGTGGGTGTTCGGCGTCAAGCCGTTGCAGCAGTACATGGTCGAGTTCGATCGCCCTCCCGACATGCCCGCCCACGAGATCGCCCGCGTCCAAGTCCTGCGAATCTGCTGGGACACGGAGCGTAAAGAGTGGTTTTATCTGCATCCGCCGGACGTCCGCGAGCGGCTGGCGCCCGACGACGATTTGCATTGGACCGGCGTCGCCCAGCGTTGGAACAACATGTGCGCCGACTGTCATTCGACGAATTTGCAGAAGAACTTTGACGTCGCCACCAACACGTATCACACGACGTTTTCGGAGATCGATGTCAGCTGCGAAGCGTGCCACGGGCCGGCCAGCGTCCACGTCGAACTGGCCAACCGCAAATCGTTGTTCTGGGACCGCAAACGCGGCTATGGCTTGGCGCGGCTGAAAGACGACGCTCAAACGCTGATCGAAAGCTGCGCTCCCTGCCATTCCCGCCGCTCGCATGTGTACCCGGGTTTTCTGCCCGGCGACAGTTATCACGATCACTTCAACAGTGAACTGCTGCTCCGCACGACGTACCACGCCGACGGCCAGATTTTGGACGAGGTGTACGAATACGCCTCGTTCATCCAAAGCAAAATGTACCATCAGGGGATCCGCTGTACGGATTGTCACGATCCCCATAAAGCGCGGCCGAAACACGAGGGCAACGCGCTGTGCACGTCGTGCCACCAGCATCCGGCGGGCAAGTACGATTCACCGGCGCACCACTTCCACCAGCCCGATTCGACCGGCGCGTCGTGTGTCGAATGCCACATGCCGCAGACCACGTACATGGAAGTTCATCCGCGGCGCGATCACAGTATCCGCAATCCGCGGCCGGACCTGAGCGTCCAACTGGGTACGCCCAATGCCTGTACCCGTTGCCATCTGGACAAAGAAAAAGCCGGCCTGCAGGACCGGGACGATCTGCGGCAGTACCTGGATTGGATCCTGGCCGCCCGCAACGGCGACGAGCCTGTTCGGGCCGTTCTGGCTGAACTCGATCAAGAGATGAACAAGGCGTATCAGGAGTGGTACGGCAAGCAGCACCAGCCAGAACGCCGCTTTGACAAGTACTTTGCCCCGATCCTCGACGCCGCCCGGCGCGGCGATCCGGAAGCGGAAAAGGGCTTGATCCGGGTGGCCGGCGATGCGCGGCTGCCGGCGGTTGTCCGTGCCACCGCGCTGCTGGAACTGGGGCAATTCGACAGCCGGCAGAGCACCCGCGCGATTCTGGAATTACTGGCGAACCCGCACCCGGAGATCCGCACGACGGCGATCGGCAATCTGCAGGGACGGCTGGACGAGCAGCGGCTGGCCCAGACGCTCGCACCGCTGCTGGGCGATCCGGCCCGGGTCGTGCGCAACGAGGCGGCCCGTATCTTGAGCGGCGTACCCGAGGGGCTGTTACGAGGCGCTCAGCGGCAGCAGCTGCGGGGCGCATTGGCCGAGTTCGAGCGCGGCCTGATGATCAACAACGACCGGACCGGAGCGCACGTCATGCGGGCGATCCTGGCCGAAGGCCAGGGCCAGGACGAGCGGGCCATCGGCGCGTACCAGGACGCGCTGCACGTCGAGCCGGGCACGAGCGGCGCGCGGACCAATCTGGCCGCCTTGTACGACCGGCTGACCGAAATGCAGCAGCGCCGCGGCGAACAAGCGGCGGCGCGAGGCGATGCGGCGACGGCGGCCCAGGCGGCGGCCGAGGCATCGCGGCTGCGTCAAGAAGCCGCCCGGCTCCGCCGCGAGGAACTAGAACTGTTCGCCCGCGACGCCCGCTTGGCGCCGGAAGCCGCCTTCGTCCAATATCGCTACGGCATGCTGCTGTACCTGCACGGCCGTTTTGACGAGGCCGAGCAGGCCTTGCGCCAGGCGGCCGACGTGGAGCCGAACAACCCCCAGTTCCTGCTGGGCGTCACCCTGTTCTACAAAGAGCGGAACCAACCGGAACTGGCCCTGCGGTTTGCCGAGCAACTCGTGAGACTTCGGCCCCAGGACATGATGTACCGCCAGGTTTGGGAAGAGATCCGCGCTTTGCCGGGATCGCGTTCTGCGGCCCCCTAAAACGGACGACACCATAGGAATCGACTCGACTCGAATCGACTCGCAACTTCATCCGCGGCCGGCGTTCGATTGCCAACGATGCAGCCGGTCAACTTGTTCCCAGACGTCCACGATGGCAGTGGCGATTTGCCCGATCGCTCGGCGGAGGCCGGCTTGTTCCGCGGCGCGCATCATTTCGGCGTACGTCAAGCCGCCGGTCGCGCGGGTCAAATCCTCGTGGCACTCCCAGCCGTCGGCCGTTTCACGCAATTGCAGCAAGTCATATTCGTGGCGGCTCCAAATGCGAAAGTAGCGCCGGTTCTCGGCCATGACCGCCAGCAGCAAATCGTGCCGTTGCGGCAGCCACGGGTCCGGGTAGGCCACAGCCAAGCGGCCGCGCGGCAAGGCGACACGCATGGCGTGCGCCTGGACGGCTTCGACGGATGTGTCCGCGATGGCATCGATCAAGGCCGGCCAATCGAGTCCCAATTCCTCGCGGCCGATCGCGTGAAACGCGAACAGGTCTTGAACGGGCCGATTCTTCGGCGTGTACTTGCCGTCGAGCAGGTGCAGCTCGACACCCGGCCGAACGGACTTGATCATGGTGTCGCTGACGACGTGCGCGATCCAGCCCAGCACATAGGCGCGCGGCCGATCGCTGGGGCCGAACAACTCGGCCGCGTCGTGCCAAACCAGAGCGCAGTATTCGGCCAGATGGTCCCAGGGCAGCGTCCACGTCCGTTCGGCGGCGTTCCAGCCGAACACGAGATGGCTGCGGCCATAAAACAGATCGTAAATCTGCCGCGGCGTGTACGTTTCGTCTCCAAACCGGAATCGGTAGGGGCGCACCGCGCCGCCGGTGATCGGGCTGCGCTCCAGAGATACCGTGCCGTAGCCGACCTCGCGGCCCGTGTCGGCGCAAATCGCCTCGGGCATCGTCTGGATATCGCATCCCAAGTACGATCCCGCCAAGAAGCTGGCCCAATGCCGGCGCGCCAGCGGCGCGAAATCCGCGCCGCGCCGCTCCGCCTGTTCGACCGCCAGCGCCGCATACACGGCATGTCCGATGAATCCACTCATGGGCTGTCCCTCGGCGACTCACGCTCCCAATTCACGCACCACCATCTTGGTATCTTCGGCCCAATCCAAGGCGGTTTCTTTCGTAATCCGGCCTTCTTTGGCCAAGCGGACCAGCGATTCTTCCATCAGCGTCATGCCGTACTGTTTGCCGGTCTGCATCAGACCGCGAATCTGATGGACCTTTTCTTCGCGGATCAGATGTCCGATGGCTTGCGTATTGACCAGGATCTCGGTGGCCAGCACCATCGAATGGCCGTCGGCGCCGGGCACGAGCAGCTGCGAGACGATGCCGCGCAGCGATTCCGACAGCATCGCGCGAATCTGCGGCTGCTCCTTGGCCGGGAATACATCCAGCACGCGGCCGATCGTGCGGACGGCGTCGGGCGTGTGCAGAGTGGCCAGCACCAGATGCCCCGTCTCCGCGGCCGTGATCGCCAGCGACGTCGTCTCCAAGTCGCGCATTTCGCCGACCATGATCACGTCCGGCGCTTCGCGCAGCGCCGACCGCAGCGCGTTGCTGAACGATTTGGTGTGGATGCCTACCTGCCGCTGGTTGACGTGTCCTTTTTTGCACGGTTGGACGAACTCGATCGGGTCCTCGACGGTGATGATATGTTCGGCGCGGGACGAATTGATGATGTCGACCATGGCCGCCAAGGTGGTCGTCTTGCCGCTGCCCTTGGGGCCCGTCACCAGGACGATTCCGACCCGGTATTCGGTGAACCGCTTGACCTGCGGCGGCAGTTGCAGTTCGTCCAGGCTGGGAACGTGGGCGGGGATCAAGCGGAACACGCCGTCCAGGCCGCGATGTTCGCTCAAATAGTTGGTGCGGAACCGTCCCAATTCGCCGCCGTCGTAGCAGAAATCCAAGTCGTGATCCCGGGCGAACTGGGCTCGCTGTTCGTCGTCCAGGATCGCCATCAGCGATGTTTCGCATTCGTCCGAGGCCAGCGGCGGATAGGACAAATCTTGCAATCCACCGTGGACGCGGACGGCCGGAGCCATGCCCGTTTTGAGATGCAAGTCCGAGGCGCCCATGTCGCGTGCTTCGAGCAGCAGGTGTCGCAGCAATTCGATTCCGGCCTGGGGCAGCGGTTTGGTCACGCCCGCGGCATGGCTTTCCACGCGCGGCTTTTCCTTGCGTTTGGATTCTCGCATCGGAACCGGCGACGGCTCGGGCTCCGCGGAAGACGCCGCCGGCTTCGTAAGCGTTTCGTCCAACCCATCCAGCTCTTCCAGGAACAGCTTGTCGACCTGCTTCTTGTACAATGCCAGGAACTGTTCCGCCGCTTTGGCGTTCAGCAAGTGGCGGTCGACCAGCTGTTGGACGGCGTGTTCCGGATCGTCGACCTCGGCCAGCAAGACGTCCACCTCCGGCTCGGACAAGAGCTTGTTGTGCAGCACAATCCGCTTAAAGACCTGATGGGTTGCCTTGGACATAAACTCCTCCCTTGGCCACTGGTCGCCCGAACGATTGCGTCGTCCAGACCAAAAAACGCAGGTAGCCGAACTCGCGAGAGTTCGGAAAACACGGAAGTCTCGCGACTTCCGCTACCCCATGATTAAGCCTTGACCACGCACTAGCCGGTTGCGCGCATGGAGACGACGGTGTTGAAACCGACGCGGGCTATTCTAACGTCCGCGAACGTTCCGCAACAGCTATGGCGACGCCAGGGTAACGCACGGGCAACGTCCCGATAGCAGCCTGCCCCCCGAAGCGTGCTGTCACGCCGCAGTTCTCAGCGGGCCTTTGGGCGTCCGCAGATTGAACAGGCCGAAGATCTCGTCCTGCGTCAAGCCGGTGTTTTGCCGCGGCCCTTCCTGCTGGGAGAAGATCTGGTCGAACAGGGCCCGCTTCTCTTCGAGCACCTGGTTGATCCGCTCCTCGATCGTGCCCTGCGTCAGCATCCGCGTGACGGTTACGGAACCGGCGACGCCGATGCGGTGAGCCCGGTTGATCGCCTGGTCTTCGACGGCCGGATTCCACCAGCGGTCGAACAGGAACACGTAGCGGCAGAATTGCAGGTTCAGCCCCACGCTGCCTGCGCCGTAGCTCATCAGAATCACGTGCTTGTCGGGATCGTTGCGGAAACGCTCGATCACGCCGTCCCGCTGCTTGGAGGGAATCCGCCCGTGGTACTCCAGCGGTCCGAAACGTTCCAGACGCTGTTTCAGCCGATCCAAACAGTGAACCCATTGGCTGAAGATAATGGCCTTCTGACCGCTGGCGGCAACCTCCTCCATATCGGCCTCCAGACGCTCCAGCTTGCTGCTGGCTCCGGTCACCGGATCGAAATTGCAGACCTGTTTTAGCCGCAGAACCAGTTCGAACACGTGCTGGATGGTAATCCCCTCGCCCATGCCTTCCAGCCGCAGCACGCCTTCGTTTTCGGCGGCTTGATACGTCGACCACTGCTCGGGCGTCAGTTCCAATTCGGCGTCCCGAAACAGCTTGGGTGGCATGTCGTTCAGGACCATATCTTTGGTTCGGCGCAAGATATGGTCGCGCGTGGCTTTGGCCATCTGCCGCGGCTTCATGGCCGACGATAAATAGCCCTGAGCCAAGAAGTCGAAAATTCCGACCAGGTCGTCCGAACTGTTTTCGATGGGCGTTCCGGTCAAGGCCCAGTTCCGCGTTCGCGAGATCGCGCGGGCGACTTGGCTGGTCGTGCTGGACCGATTCTTGATCCGCTGCGCTTCGTCTAGGACAACCAAGTCGAAACGCAGCTCCGGATCGACGATCACATCGCGGTCCCGCATCAGCAGCTCGTAGTTGGCGATCTTGACCGGCGTTTGCCCTTGCCGCCATTGCCATTCGCGGCGGACGCGATCGCCTTCGATGATCGCCAGCGGGATTTCCGGGGCCCACAGCTGAAACTCGCGGCGCCAATTCGTGACCAGCGGTTTGGGGCAGATCAGCAGCACATTGCGGACTTCGCCCGCATACAACAGCAGCCGAATCGTGCTGATGGCCTGCATCGTCTTGCCCAGTCCCATTTCGTCTGCCAGAATGGCCGTATAGCGCGAGTACAGGAATGCGATCCCTTCCAACTGGTACGGAAACGGCTCGAAGGGAAACTCGAGCGAGTTGGCCGACACGATGGCTTCCAAGGACGGTTGCAGCACATAGTACAGCCGGTCCTGCAGCTTGATGACGTCCTCCGGCGGCGCGATGCGGGTGACCTTCCGCTCCGGCCGCTCGACTGACTGCGGATCGGCACGTTTTGGATCGGCGTTTGCGGCTGGCGCCGAGCGAGCGTCGGGCTTTTTCGCCGTTTGGTTCAAGCCCCAGGCCGGCGCTTCGGGGAACATGAAGCTGAACGTCTTGACCGGCGTTCTGCGAAACTGGACGGATAGGATTTTGGGCGGTTGGCCGTCGAACGGCACGGATTCCACAACGATTTTCGGCGGACGGGCAAGCGCCGCGTTCCAGCCGGTATTGAACGGAAACACTGCGATCTGCAAATCCCACTGCGTCACCTCGGGACGAGGCTGCGAAGCACTGGGCGTCGCCGTATTCGCCGCGGCAACGAGCAGATCTGCGCGAGGCGGCAGCAACGGCAGGGAATGCGCCGCGGCGGCCGGCAACGAGTCGGCGACGTCAAACGTGCCGCCGGCGGTACCCTGGTCCCACGCCACAGTTTCCCCCATCGTTTTGTTCTCCATCTTCTCTTGGATCGGGCGTTGGGAGGCTGGGACTTTAACGTCGTGGTGGTCCGCGACGAGGCGGCGACGGCAGCTGGCACGGATTGCTTGCATTCCCTTGAACGCTAGCGGGTCTCGGACGAAGGGGCCATGCTGGACCTGAATGCCGCTCTTACCCGTTTCCAGCGGTCCGCTAGATTGCACCTGTCATCCGTGCTGCGTATACTGCAACGGTCACGATTACCAGCCGGAAAAGACCCTGCCTGAACGTGGCCACACGAAGTTCCTCGTTAATTCCCAATGGGACCCGTTGGCAGCTACCGCCGATTGAAGCGTAAGCGGGGCATCGGCTTTTCCGCCGTTCCGGTCATGGAGATCGGACCAGACGAATCCTCACACATCAGGAGACCCTACCATGCGTCCGACTTTCCTCGCTCTGCTCACTGCGTTCTGCTTGTTCTCGACAGTCCATGCCGCGTCCGACGACGCCGCGCCGACGGGCCTGACCGCCGAGGAAGCCGCGGAAGGCTTCGTGCCGCTGTTCGACGGCCGATCACTGGCCGGCTGGGCGGGACTGGATGGCGATACAAGCAGTTATTATGTCAAGGACGGGATGCTGATCTGCAAAGCGACGGGCAAAGTCCATATCTTCACGGAAAAGGAATATGGCAACTTCGTGCTGCGGCTGCAGATCAAACTCGATCCGGGCGGCAACAACGGCTTGGGCATCCGCACGCAGATGTCCCGCCAGCCGCACATTTACGGCATGGAATTGCAGATCTTGGAAGACGACTACTATGCCGACGGCGACCCGATCAAGCTGAAGGACTATCAGCATCACGGCTCGATCTACGGCGTGGTCCCGGCCAAGACCGGCCACTTGAAACCGGCCGGCCAGTGGAACGACCAGGAGGTGATCGTCAACGGCCGGCATGTCAAAGTCATCCTTAACGGGACCGTAATCGTGGACGCCGACTTGGACCAGGTCCAGCCGCTCGACGGCCAAGAACACCCCGGCTTGAAATACGAAAAGGGCCACATCGGCTTGCACGCCCACGGCAACTACGGCGCCGAGGTGTTTTTCCGAAACATGCGGATCAAGGAACTGAAGTAAGCCATGAAGATTCGAGCCGTATGTTTCAGCGTATACCAATTCGGGAGATCGTGCTCCGGTACGGCCGGCAGGGACCTGTTGGTCCTGGTTGCGATCACGTGCGCGTGGTGCGCGAACGCTTGGGCTGGGGCCGAGCCCGAGGCGCCGAAACCGGTCTCGCAGACGATCCGCAACATCCAAGGCTGGACGGTCCAAGTGGACGAGCGGTTGCTTCGGCCGCCGCACGACGGGCTCGGTGCGCGGGCCATCGGCCTGCTCGAAGCGAAACTGGTCGACATCACGTACGTGGTGAACGCGGACCGCTTGGCCAAATTACAGGCGGTCACGCTAGTGCTGGATCTGAGCCACGGCAAGCTGCGTTCGATGCAATATCATCCCAATGCCGGCTGGTTGCAGACCCATGGCTATGCGCGGGAACTGGAAAAATGCGTGCACATCCCGGAAGCGGCCGCGCTGCCCACGTCGCGCAGCATCAACGAGCAGCCGTGGGTTATCCTGCACGAACTTGCCCATGCGTATCACGACCAGGTACTTGGCTTCGATGAACCTCGGATCCTTGCAGCTTACGAGCGGTTCAAACACAGCGGCCGCGGCGACGCGGCGCTGCGGTACGACGGCAAATGCGTGCGGCATTATGCTCTGACCGACCACAAGGAATTCTTCGCCGAGATGACCGAGGCATACTTCGGCATCAACGACTTCTTTCCTTTCAACCGAGCGGAATTGATGACCGCCGAACCGGAGATTTTCAGCTTGCTGCAGGCAATTTGGGGGCCGGTGGCAGGACGTTAAACGACGTCACCGCCAAGCAGCATCAGGACGGGCGGGTCGTTTTTGCTGACGCAGGTGATCGGGGCTGGCCGCTTTGTAACGTTCGGGAACTTCGCCGGGTGTCCCCCTGGTGCGTCCCTCGAATCCTCGCCGCTTGAACGTGGAACGTAATCGCGTCCCTGCAGACAAACAATCCGTCGCGGCGTACCTGGGGCGGGAGAAAAATAAAAAAACGGCGGCGCGATTGCCGGAAGGACTCAATCGTCGCCACTTGAAATCGGTCACGCTTTGAAACGGTAGCCAATGCACGGGACCGACTGGACATAGTCGGCGAAAAGGCCGAGTTTTTCTCGGAGCGTGGTAATGTGGCTGCGAAGCGTGTCTTCGGTGACGGGCTGACTTTCGGTCGTCACGGCGGCCGCGATGCAACGCGGCGTGAAGGCGTGGTAAGGTTTCGACGACAAAAACTTGAGAATCCGCCATTCGACGCCGCTCAGCTTGAAAGGCTTCTTGCCGCGTCTCATTTCGTAAGACCAAGGTGAATCCGCCCGAATTTGCCGCCGGGGTATCAACGGAACCCTGGGCTCTTGATAAACCGAAGCGGCGTCGCAAAAGCCTATTTCGCGACTTTCGGATGACCCATTATTCACGGCTACTCCCATTTCTTCCGCACGCGATGCGGGCATGTTGCTGAGCCCAATTGGCTTCACCGCGTGCCCAACCGGTCGCGTGACCCTGGAAGTATTCTACGTCCACACGCCTTGTTGGGAAAGCGGCAAATCGGGCGCACTTAGCCGCGTCCCGCCTCGAACCTGATGCGAGTTTCATTCTTCTAGCCGCAACGCGAGCCAATGGTAACTTGTCGCTGCGCTGGCGCTCGCGTTTCGTTCCGAACACCATCACCCGTGCCGGCTTGCCCTCAAACGAACTCCGCGCGCGGCGCACAGCGGTTGAGCCAACGCACGATGCAAGGCGAAAACCGTCGGCTTCATTCTTCCGCGTTCTTCGTCATGCCGTCCACGACGGCTTGCAGGTCCGCCATGCCCTTGTCCAACTTGTCGGCTGCCGCCGCATAGTCAGCCTGCTTGCCGGTATGGAGCGCGTCGTCGATCTCGCCATACGCTTCGAACATGGCCGCCGCCGCGGCTTTGACGGTCGCCGATTCCTGGTCGCCCAATTTGGCCTTGGCGGCAAGTTCCGGCAGCGCCTCGATCCGCTGCCCGACAGTGTGCAGGGGCCCGTGCGCTTTGTCCACCTCGTTGGCCTGGAAGGCATCCCGAATGGCTTCGTAATGCTGCCGCACCGCTGCCACGGCTGCCGGGAAATCCGTTGGCTGCGTCGAATCATGATCGCGCGCCCCATGACTATGGCTGCCATGGTCTTGCCCCTCATGGTCGTGCGGTGCGGTTTGTGTGGCGCGTGTGCCGTCGTCGCTGGCCGGGCTGCAACCAAGCAGGCTGAGGGCCAACAGCATACTGCAAGAACAACCAACCCAATTGCGGAGCCGTCTCAGCATCAAAACAATCTCCCTGTTTCATCGCATGCGCAAGTTCGTGACGAAGTCCAACATGTCTACAACGTAGCATATTTGGTACGGTTGCATCAACCCGGGCGTGGAACCTACAATCCTCGGTTTGCCGCGCGAACCCATGACCATCCGTTTCCGTAATGCTGTGGGAGAAATGGACCTAAAGGAATCGTGCATGATGATGGTACGTCCGCAAACCAATGCGTGGGGAAGATTGTCATGAACTCGCAATGGTACACGCCAGCCAGGATGCTGGCGGGCTTGCTGATCGCAGCCCTGATGCTGGCGAGTTGTAATCGGCCGGCCGGTCCTGAAGCGGCCTCGGCACATGGAGCGGGCTCGGCTTACTTGCTGCAGGCGGAGCCGCCCGATGCGCGGGGCGTGCTGGAGACTCGCGCGCAGCTGGAAAGCCGGGAGAACCCCGGGAAAGCGATCGACGTCGTCTTGGTGGCTCGCGTGGGCGGGATCGAAGGTCTGACCTGGGATCCGGACCGGGCCGCCTTTGTGGTGCGCGACCTTCCGTCCGTCGAGGATCAGGAACCGGAAGAGGAGCCCCAGCACGATGCGGACAATTGTCCATTCTGCCGGGCGAAGAAGAAAAAGCTGTTGGCGAGCACGGCTCTGGTGCAGGTCGTCGATGCGCAAGGCAACGTGCCTGCCGTGGACGCCCGCAAACTGCTCGGTTTGGAAGAAGGCCGGACGATCGTCGTCCGCGGTGAAGCGCAGATCGACGGTTTGGGCAATCTGGCCGTTCGAGCCTTTGGAATCTATGTGCGGCCGGAGGCGGCAGAAACCGCGTCCTAACACGCCCTCCCCTTGATCCTCAAGCGGCGATTGCCGTGGGAGCCGAATTGTGAGCCTTTGGCGGATTGCTTGGCGCAGCGTTCAACAGCGAGCGTTGGCTTCGTCGCTGACCGCGTTTTCGATGGCCTTAGGGGTCATGCTCCTGGTGGCCGTGTTGTCGATTCACGGCGTGATCGAACGTTCGTTTCAGAACAACGCCAGCCTGGGCTACAACATGATCATGGGCGCCAAAGGCGGCAAGTTGCAGTTAACGCTCAACACGGTCTATTACTTGAGCCAGCCGATCGAGAACCTGCCTTACGAGTTCTATCTGGAGTTCCTCGCGGCGGATCGCCGCGACGCGGAGTTCCAAACGGCGCTTCATCCGCCAGACGCGACTCGCGACGGGAAATACGCGCCGTTTGTCGAGGTGGCGATTCCGCTGTGCCTGGGGGATTACTTCGGCCCGTTCCGCGTTGTCGGGACGACTCCGGAGATGTTTGACCGCCTGCAGTTCGGCCCCTCGGGCACGCAGAAGTACGAGTTCGCTGCGGGGCGGAACTTCCTGCTCCAAAGTCCCGAACACGGGTTCTTCGAAGCGGTTGTCGGCGCGACGGCGGCCCGCCAGATGAACGTCAAGTTGGGGGACCGCATCGCGACCACGCACGGCGATCCGGAGGGCGTCGGACACGGCCAGAAATTCACGGTGGTGGGAATTCTCGCGCCGTCCGGGACGCCCCAGGACCGAGCGGTGTTCGTGAGCATCGAAGGCTTTTTCTTGATGGAAGGGCACGCCAAGCCGTTGCCGAACGGCGTTCCTGGCGGCGCCGAGGGCGCGCCGATCCGCGATGGCGACGGCCCGCCGGCCGATCGCGATCCGCCAGACGAGGAACGGCCCCCGACTTTTGTTGCCGCGAGAGTGGCCGCGCCTCCGCCTTCCGTTCCGCTGCCGCTGGAGCAACGCGAAGTCACCTCGATTCTCGTGCGCACATCGAGCCCGATCGTCGGCATGTACCTGGAGAACGAGATCAACGAAGGTCCGACCGCTCAAGCGGTGCTGCCCGTGCGGGAGATCTACCTGCTGTTCGACATGTTCGTTCGACCGGCACAGATGCTGTTGCTCTTGATGAGCGTCCTGATCTGCATCGTGTCCGGCGTGAGCATCCTGGTCAGTATCTACAACTCGATGTCCGAACGGCGGCACGAAATTGCCGTGATGCGAGCGCTGGGAGCGGAGCGGCAGACGGTCATGTCGGTGATCCTGTTCGAGTCGATCATTCTCGGCGCCGGCGGCGGAGCCGTCGGCTGGGTGTTGGGGCATGGTTTGAATGCGCTCATCGGCCCGTTGATCGAGGCCCGCACGGGCGTGACGATCGGCTTTTTCGATTTCGCGCCCGGCGTAGACATCTCCTGGTTGTGGGCCGCGAGCGGAAGCGGATGGGAAATCTCCACCGAACTGCTGCTGATCCCCGCCTTGCTCGTGCTGACCGTCGTGGTGGGCCTGCTTCCCGCCATGACCGCGTACCGCACCGATGTGGCGGCTTCGTTGGGCAAGTGAAACGCGCGATGCCAGCGGGCAAGCGGCCGGTTGATTCAATTCCGGCCGGACGCTGCGCAGCTGGTTATCTTGTATGGTCCCGGTTTGCCCCGCAGGCGATGTTTCACCGCGGCCTGGCCCAGGGGGCTGTCGATTTTATCGTGGCGTAAGCTTCCAGCTTGCGAACTGGGCAAGGAAGCAGAATAGTGAAGCGAAGACCGACTAGAGCGACAGCCCGCCAGCGCAGCGGGAATGCCGTACCCTTCGCGCCCCTTCGGTCAAAGATTCCGGTATAATCTTGGCATAGCCCAACGACCGCGACCACCGACCTGGGAGATTGGCATGCCGCTGAGAGATCACTTCCGTCTGCCGCTGGGCGAACTGCGCCACGGGAATCCCTTCGAGAGCATGGCCCGATGAACACCGGAATCGAACACGCGGACGAACTGTTCCGGTTGCGCTCCGGGCGCGAACAGGCCGTGGCCGAGCTATTCAGCCAATACCGCGTCAAGCTGCAGCGGATGATCGCCTTTCGACTGGATCGCCGGATCGTCGGTAAAGTCGACGCAGACGATATCCTGCAGGACGCTTTTCTGGAAACGGTGCGGCGGATCGACGATTATTTGGCCCAGCCTTCCGTTCCGTTTTTCGTCTGGCTGCGGCAGATCACACAGCAGATCCTCGTTGATACCCACCGCCGATACCTGAACGCCCAGATTCGGGACGTCCATCGCGAAGTCGCTCTGGATCCCGGCGGCGACCAGGAGGCGAGTTCGAGCGGTTTGATCGCTCAATTGGCGGATAGTTTGACGTCGCCCAGTCAGTGTGCCGTGCGAGCCGAAGCGGTCGCGGAATTGAGAAATGCCCTTGACCAAATCGCCGAGATCGACCGCGAGGTACTCGTATTGCGGCACTTGGAGGAGTTAAGCAACCACGAGGTGGCACAGATCCTGGGCATCGACAGGTTTGCCGCCAGCAAGCGATATTTGCGAGCTTTGGAGCGGCTGCGCCACACGATGCCGCCGACGGCGGAGAACACCAACGATGCCTGAATCACGGCGTGACCAAGGACTGATGGAACAAGACCGGCTGGACCAAGATCCGTTGGATTGCCTGGCAGAGGAATTCGCCACGCGCTGCCGCTGCGGCGAGTCGCCGTCGATCGCCGCCTATGCGGCGGCGCACCCGCACTTGGCCGGCCGGATCGAGGAGCTGTTTCCGGCCGTGGCCATGCTGGAGCGGTGGCGGATCGACGAGCGAGCCGTGCGCCGGGCGGTGTCGGTCCGCGATCGGTTTGCCCGCCCGCCGGAGCAACTGGGCGATTTTGTGATCCTTCGCGAACTGGGCCGCGGCGGCATGGGCATCGTGTACGAGGCGGAGCAGCGGTCGCTGGGACGCCGCGTAGCGGTCAAGGTTTTGCCCAAGCACGTGCTGCTGCTGGACAAGCACCTGAAGCGATTCCAACGCGAGGCGCAGACCGCAGCCAAACTGCGGCACACGAATATCGTTCCCGTGTTCGGCGCCGGCGAGCACGAGGGGCTGTATTACTACGTCATGCCGCTGGTTCGCGGCGTCGGACTGGACGAGGTTATCCGGGCGTTGCGACATGCGGTGCTGGGCGGCGCGCCCGAGGGCGGCACGGTCTCGGTGGCCTCAGAACAAACGGCAACGGCGCCCGATCCGGCACGCCGTCGCCGTTGGCTCCGGGGAAAGCGCCCTGCGGCTGATCGCGCGCCGTATTCTTCGGCGTTCGCCGGCGCGGTGGTGCGCGAGTTGATCGCCGGCAAGTTCCCGGATGTTTCGGCGAACCGCGCCGGCTCCCTTCGCCCCCGGAATCCCACTCGTTCGACTCCTCCAATTGGACCGGTCGCGGACGCCTGGCGCTGGGCTGCACGGATCGGATTGCAGGCCGCCGAGGCGCTTCAGTACGCTCATTCCCAAGGCACGCTGCATCGCGACATCAAGCCGGGCAATCTGCTGATCGACGAGGACGGCGGGGTCTGCGTGGCCGATTTTGGATTGGCGCGAGCGGTCGATCGAGCGGGTGCGAGTCAGACCAGCGAGGTGGCCGGTACGCTGCGCTACATGGCGCCCGAACAATTGCGCGGCGCAGCGGACGCTCGGAGCGACGTGTACGCGCTCGGTCTGTCGCTGTACGAGTTGCTGACCTTGCAATCGGCGCGAGCAGGGCAGGTCTCTTGTCCGGATAGCCGGGCGGCTCCTCGGGAGCTTGTCCCGCCGAAAGAAATCGACGCCACGATCCCGCGTGACATGGAGACCATCGTTCTGAAGTGCTTGGCCGCAGAACCCGCCCGGCGGTATCAGACGGCCGAGGCGCTGGCCGCCGACCTGCGCAATTGCCTGCACGACCGGCCGGTCCGCGCCCGCCGGGCGTCGGGGAGCGAACGCGCGGGCCGCTGGTGTCGGCACAACCCCGCCCTGGCGGCCATGTCGGCGCTGGCCGGACTGCTGCTGGTGGCGGTCGTGGCGATCGCCGTGATCAGCGGCGTACGAACTCGAACGGCTTACGCAGACGCCGTCCAAGCACTGGCTCGCGCCGAAGCAACGTCGCAGTTGACTCGCCAGGCGCTGGACGACATTTACGTCCAGCTTTCGCCCGATCGAGTGGGGATTGCCGCTCCCGCGGATCCCGAGCGGGCGACGCAAGAGCGATCGGCTCGGCGGGGGATGCAGGTGGCCGCCTCGCCCGAAGTCGCTACGGTCCTGGAAAACCTGCTGGTGTTCTACGATCGCTTGGCGGAGCAGGCGCCCAGCGATCGCCGCGTCGTGCTGGAATCGGCGATTGCCGGGCGGCGGATCGGCGACATCCGCCAGCGGCTCGGCCAGTTGGACCAGGCCGAGCGCGCCTATCTGCGCGCGGCCGACAAGCTGGTGACGCTGCCGGCTCCCGGCGACGGCGCGGCGCAAGTCGAACTGGCGCGGATTCACAACGAATTGGGCAACGTCCGCTCGGCGAGATTCGAGTTCGGGTTCGCCCACCAGTCGCATCGACTGGCGTTGCGGATCCTGCATGCGGTCGATCCGGCTGGCGCACGGTCCGGCGATCACCAATATGAACTGGCGCGCACGCTGTACTTGTTGGCCAGCAAGCGGCTGGGTGCGATAGATAACCGCCGCGATGGCGGCCGCGAACACGTCACCGCGTGGGTGCATTATTATTATAAGAGCAACGAGTATCGCAGGGCGGCGATCCGGCTGCTGGAGGAACTGACGGACGACCAGCCGACCAATCCCGACTATCGTTTCTTGCTGGCGCTCTGTCACCGGCTGTCGTCCGTCGGACCGCCGACCGCCAGTAGCCCGGCGCGCACGCTGGGCCGGCAGCGCGCGATGCAGGTCCTCGAAGAACTGAAGGCCGGGTATCCTGATGTGGCCGATTACCGATACGAATTGGCCGTTACCAGTGCGTCCGGGTCCGGCGGGTTGATTCCCGGCGAGGACGGAGCCGAAATTTCCGTGACAGCCGAACCGGGACTCGCGCGGGCGATGGACGAACTGAACTGGCTCGTCACGCATCGTCCCGCCATTCCCGAGTACGCGCGATGCCGCGCGCTGACACTGGCCAAGTTGGCGATGTTGTCGTGGCGGACCGGACGGCTGGCCGAGGCGGAGGACCTGTTTCAACAAGCCTTCCAGGCACAGTGTGCGGTTATCGCCGATTTCCCCGATTTGCCGTCGCACAATCGCGTGCAGATGGAACTGATCCGGCTGCGCTGGGCACAGGTTTGTCTGGCGCGCGGCGAGGACGAGGATGACAGGGTCCGCCTGGGACGGGCCCGCGAACTTCTGAAGACCTGTGTCGCGCACTTGACCGACTTGACGGCCCGGCCCGAGTTGGTGCGGGATGAATTGGCTTGGACCATCCTGCCGGTGGCGTATCAAACGCTGAGCGACGTCGACTGCCCGACAATTCCGCCGATTCTTGTGCCGTCGCCGTTGCAATTCTCCACAGAACACCAATAATCATCCCTAATTGAAGGAGGCAACAGAGACAACAGAGGAATGTTTTTGGCTCCGTTACCTCAGTTTCCTCCTGCTGTTCAAAACCTGTTCAAAACCTGCCCGCTGTTGGAAACGCCCTTGATGATTTCAAACAAGAATGCCGTTGGAAGACCGTCCGATCGGCTGTGCTACATGGCTTCGATGGACTTCTCCCGCTATCGCATTCCCGGACTCGCAAAGTGCGGCTCCTCGGCCGACATCGGAGCGTCCCAGCGATCGTCCCGGTTCCCCCAAGCCATCACCGCGCGCGGACACACAAAAAAATGCTTGCCGCCACTTTCGGGCAGCGGTATGATAATCGTCGGCCAGCCGGTGACTGCCCGCCGGTGGACCGCAGAACAACCGTGCAGACGATCCATATGTTGCAATCGAGCGGCGATTGCGCCCTGCGGTCTGGTTGATCGATCTGTCGCCGCCGATTGAACATGGTCGTTCGGCGAGTCACGGATTCGCATTCCCTACCCTACGGGCGCGTTTTCGTTGGCGGCTCGTGGGCGTCTTTCGTGTGGTAGCTTGCTGGCGCAGCGTAGATCGTTGCAGAAAGGGCTCGGCAATGTGTGCATTCTCCAGACCTGGTCTCGCCTTGGCGATTGTGTTGCTTTTGTTTTCGAGTGTCTCCGGTCATGAAACCGACAAGGTTTTGCTGGAAGAGACTCGCCTTGACTTCGTGCAAACGCCGTTGTTGGCGGTTCTTAGCTTTGTGGCTGACAGGCACGACGTCCAAATCACGATTGACGTGCGAACGGATGTGAATCAAGCCATTACACTGAGGGACAGCACGGGATCGTTAGGAGAACTCCTAAAGAAGCTGCTGACTCCGTTGGGACTAAGGTATCGCACTGATGCACAGGCGATTACGGTCGAGCCGATCGACCCGCCTGCCTACTTCCTCAAGTTTTGGGAGAAGCAGAACGAAGAAAGAAAGATCCTGGGCTTGTCACCGATGCCGAAGCCCAAACCACGGGGATCTTCTCAACCAAAGAAATAGGCTTCTGGCCAAACACCGGCGGAGACGTAGCACCTCTCCGGCGATGTGGAGCCGCTCCTTGCTAGCTGGCCATCGCCGAACCGCATGCACTGGAGCGGCCAATCGGTGCGACTTAACAATGGAGGCATTCCTGCGGCCGCTCAGTGATGCGGAATGTTCTGCCCGAAGGACACCGATGCTGCTCCTCGCAATCGCGTTGATGGTTCTCGGTTCGGCGCTTTCGCTCGCGAATTGGTACACCCTGTTCGCATACCTCTGGAACGGCCGGCTCTCTTTCGTCGTTCCGCTCTTCGGCGCGATACTGCTCGGCTCAGGGATGGCCATGATCCCGCAAACCCGGCCGTTTCGCTGGCTTGCTGTTGTCGCTGACTACGGCACTCTGATCTTGATCATTTCCCTGCCGCGTCTGGCGTACGCGTTCTGGTCCACGTCGATATTCAACCGGATCACCGTTTTCCGTACAGACGACGCGGGGCGCAGAATCGAGATTAGACTTTTCCGCCGAGGAATCGCGATAATCCAGGCGTCATTTAATCCACCCCTACCGAACCGTGCAGGCGGGTTTGCCGTGGGCCTGAGTTGGATGGGAACCTGGACGCCGGTCGATGGCGGCTACTCGGTCACGGGGTATGCTTCGGATCGCGAGCTGCTGGTGTCGCCGCAAAACGGCGTCTTCCGCACTCGCGAGTTGGGGTATCCCGTGGGAAAGAAAGAGACTCACGATTCCTTGGACGGTCTGACCCTGCACCAAGCGTAGCAGGGCAGAACCAGGCATCGGGATAGGGGGCCGGGTTGCGCCGGAGCCCCTCCCACACCAACTAGCATGCGGGTCCGGATTAGGCCGCTCGATTCTTGGCAGTAAGCTTCGTCCAGATTCCCAACAGACTTGGTAGGCCCGTTCTTCCATGAGTGCCGTCGAGAGTGCTTGATGCACCGGTTGTCCACCGGCAAAAGCGCCTCAGAATCCCGCTTGGCCTAATATGGCATTTCTGTTCGTAGCAAGCGCAGCTTTGGCGTGGATGCGGCGACCAGGAATCGTTGGCCGCTTAACCAGCACATCCGCAGGCTTCCTCTCCACGGTTCGTTGTTTCCCCCGCAGTTGCCTTCGCCTAGTACTTGTCTTGTTCGGCTTACATTTGGTATACTGTCCTCCAAACAATTCCCGTTTTCGTACAGGGGACTTGCACCCCATAAGTTCACGCCCGTGTCGGGCGTACGGTGAACGGGAGCGGCCGGTGACGCGGGTTTTGAAATCATAGTTTTTTGGCGGCGGCCCCGTTACCGCCGTCGTTACATCTTGGAAACAAAATGGAGACTAGAGCGTGGACGTTAATCAGGCGTTGTTGGAACTAACCGCTCTTCCCGTGGCTGATCGACTGCGCGTGGTCGAATCGCTATGGGATAGCATCGAATCAGACACTCGCGTTTCGTTATCGCCCGAACAACGCGCTGAACTTGATCGACGCGTTAGGGCACACGAAACGAATCCCGACGAGTTACTTACCCGGGATCAGGTGCTGGATCG
>Ga0351864_10112_pt1 | contig 44848 bp, 34 predicted proteins | sample TotcelHFGM3001L9_FD_206758 | JGI IMG/M metagenome (GOLD analysis project Ga0351864, IMG submission 206758) | Enriched cells from coal bed in the Powder River Basin, Montana, United States - Total cells FGM rep2 HSBNCT.FGM.300.1.L9 ... | reverse complement strand
TCGATGGTCGGTATCTCCTGCAAACACGGGCCGCACCACGTCGCCCAGAAATCGACCAGCACGACTTTGCCCTGGTATTTGCCCCAGTCGAACGGCGAACCGTCCACTTGGACGCCGGTCACCGTGAACGGCTGGCCGATCAAGGCCGCGCGGCGGCGGCCGTTTTCGGCGCGGGCCGTCGCTTGGGCCGCCAGCGACGCATCGGGATGATTCTCGTAACTCTTCTCCAACAAGGCAAACGCCTCGCCCGCCTCCTTGTTGTTCCCGGAGATTTCGAGCAGTTGCGCGATTTGAGACGTCACGGCCAGCGCGTACTCGCCCGGAGACGGACCGCCCAGCAGCTTCGTCAAGACCTCCAGTACCGGCTGGGCGCTGTTGGGTTGGCCGGTTAGCAGAGCCCGCAACTTGCCTTCCAAGTCCAATTCAGTTTCGAGCGACTGGACGGCGGCTTGTTCCAGCATCGATCGAACTTCGGCCGCGATCTGTTCGTCGGGACTGTCTTTGTACGCGTTTCCGATGGCTTGATACGCTTCCGCCGCCGCGTCTTTGTGCCCCAACTGTTGCAGCATCATGGCGGCCTGTCGGGTGACCATGAACACGCCGGGCGCGTTGGGCTGGTCGGCCAGCAGTTGTTTGAGATTCGCCAGCAACGGCTGTACGTCCGGCACCTCGCCGCTGCTGAGTTCATCGAGCGACACGCCGAACAGCATCAGCCGGCCCAAGTTGGCGATTTCCGGCTCTGCGTCCTTGGCCGCCGCGCGGCTGGCTGCGTTCAAAGCCTTTTCGGCTTGCGCGTCGCCGAGCCTCATCAGGGCTCGCAGTGCATCCAGCTTGGCCTGCGTCGCGGCCACGCGGTATTTCTTCTCCTGCGATTCGCCCAGCAGTTTGTCCGACGCTTGAGCACGGGCCGAGTGGATCGCACGGTAATCGGCTAACATTTCCTGCTGCGTGCGGCCTCGGGGCTGCTGACGCTGCAATTGCTCCAGAAATGCCAGCAACGCGTCGTTGCCTTCCGGGACTTGGTAACCCGTCGCTCCGCCCATCGCCGCGTCGATCGGCGGAGTTGTGGGGGGCGAGGGAACGTCGCCGGAGGGCGTTGCGAAGCCGCTTGAAGGCGCCCCTGCTTCCTCCAGGCCGCGAGCGCCGGCGGAACCGGGGACCGCTGCCGCCGGCGTGCCATCGTCGACCTCGAACCTGCCGCTGGCCGCCGTCACCGGGCCGTCCTCTTTCTTGCCACATCCGGCCGTCACGGCGACAGAGACCGCCAGCGTAAAGGCCATCAACAAACATTGCGTGCGTCGTGCGTAAAGATCCTGTGCCATGAACGCTGGTTCCTTGTAATTGAAGCGAACAGCCGGAGTGAGCCGGAGCGGGAGCGTACAAACTGCCCCAGATTGTAGGCCATTTACCGATTTTTGACAGCCCCGATTTTGCGGCCACGCCCGGGCAATGCCCGCGTCGGAAGGAATACGCGAATCGGCAATCCGCGCAACCATCGGCTTTCCCGAGATGAACCGTACAGTTACAATGACCGTCAAGATCACGCAAGTCTGGGAATCGGAGCATTTTAGGTCTGGATGCGAGCCTGTTTGGACGGGAGTTCTGTTCAACACCGAAGAAACGTTGTCCGGCGGCCCGATCTTGCCCGGGTTGGAGATCGCCGTGGCGGAGTTGTTTCGTTGATCCGTAGCTGTACAACAAGTAGGAGACCATTATGAGCCCGCGTACACCTTCTCGGATTTCGGATCGAACGGGCGCGCTGTCGCGCCGGAAATTCATCGCCGGCGCGTCGGCCACCGCGGCGGCGTTGACGGCGGGGAACGCTTTTGTAGGCTGGGCGGCGGAAGCCGCGGAACCCGCGCGCAAGATCAAGCTGGGCATCGTCGGCTGTGGCGGCCGCGGCGCCTGGATCGCCGGTCTGTTTCGCGAACACGGCGGCTATGAAATGCATGCCGTGGCCGATTATTTCCAGCCTGTGGCGGATGCGGCGGGCGACGCGCTGGGCGTCGACAAGTCGCGGCGTTTCAGCGGGCTGTCCGGATACCGCCGGCTGATCGACAGCGGCGTCGAAGCGGTCGCGCTGGAAACCCCGCCGTGTTTCTTTCCAGCACACGTCCAGGCGGCCGTGGAGGCGGGACTCCACGTCTTCATGGCCAAGCCGGTGGCCGTGGATGTTCCGGGGTGTTTGCAGGTGGATGCCGCGGCGAAGAAAGCCGCCGAGCAAAAGCGGTGCTTCCTGGTGGATTATCAAATGCCCACCGATCCGCACGTCATCGAATGTGCCCAACGCTACCGTGCGGGCGCTTTGGGGACCTTGGGGCTGGTCAAGAGTTTCTACTACGGCGGACTTTTCGGCGACCCGCCCCTGACGCAGAACATCGAAAGCCGGCTTCGCTCGCTGATTTGGGTGAATGATACGGCGATCGGCGGCTGTTATCACGTGAATGCTTGTATTCATCCGATTCAAGCCATGATGTGGGTGCTGGACAAAGTCCCGGTGGCGGCGGCGGGTATCTCGCGAATCGCGCGGGCCGAACCCCACGGCGACAGCCACGATATGTTCGGCATCACGTTCGAGTTTGCCGACGGCTTGATCTGGACGCACAGCGGCCGGCATGCCCGCGGTCAAACCGGCCCGGATGATCCGCTGGCGACCTGCGAATTCCTGGGCGACGCCTATATGAAGATCGGTTACGGGGGACGTGCCCTGATTCGCGGCGGATCGCAACACTACGGCGGCGGGACTATCGACAATCTATACGCGGCCGGGGCCGTGCGGAACATCGCCACGTTTCATCAGGACGTCACGCAAGGCAACTGTGCGAACGACACCGTCCGCATGGCGATCGACAGCTGTCTGGCCACGATCATGGCCCGCGAGGCGTGTTTGCGCAAAGGCCGCATGACGATGGACGAACTGCTGCAAGAGAACCGGCGGATCGAGATCAATTTGGGTGGCCTAAAAGCGTAGCCCCCGATGGGGCAATCGCGGCAGGCATGTCGCGGCGGCTGTCGGCTTGGTACCTTGCGTCCTCGGCTCGCCGCCGCCACAATAGCCCGGTCTTGTTCCGCCGCACGCTATCCGAACTGCAGGGAGGCACAACGCTCGATGATTCCCGAATCCGGCATTTTCAACGAGGACTGCATTATCGGTCTGCAAAAACTGGCTCCCGGTGTCGTCGATTTGGCGTTTGCCGATCCGCCGTTCAATATCGGCTACAAGTATGACGTCTACCGGGACAGTCTAGACGACGACGAGTACCTGCAGTGGTGCAGCCGGTGGATCAAGGAAGTGGTGCGGGTCCTGAAGGACGACGGGACGTTCTGGCTGGCCATCGGCGACGAGTATGCGGCCGAGTTGAAGGTGCTGATGCAGCGCCAGCACCGCCTGGTCTGTCGCAGTTGGGTGATTTGGTACTATACGTTCGGCGTGAATTGCAAGTACAAGTTCAGCCGTTCGCACGCTCACCTGTTCCACATGGTCAAGGATCCCAAGCGATTTACCTTTCAGGTCGACCAGATTCGCATCCCCTCGGCCCGGCAGTTGGTCTACGGCGACGCGCGCGCCAATCCCACCGGCCGCTTGCCGGACGACACGTGGATCTTGCGTCCGCAGGATCTGCGCGGCGGACTATCGGCGGACGAGGACACGTGGTACTTTCCCCGTGTGGCCGGAACGTTTCACGAGCGCGAAGGCTTTCACGGCTGCCAGATGCCCGAACAATTGTTGGGACGGATCATTCGGGCTTGCAGCCGCGAAGGCGAGATCGTACTGGATCCCTTCGGAGGCAGCGGAACCACGTTAGCGGTGGCGAAAAAGCTCGGACGCAGACACCTGGGATTCGAGTTGTCGGCCGACTATGTCGAGAAGATCAACGAGCGGCTGGCCAAAATTCAGCCCGGCGATCCGTTAGTCGGCGCCGCCGAACCGCTGGTCAGTGCGCCCAGCACCGCCGAGGGCCGACGATTGGACGAGCGGAGCCGAAGGATTCGCCTGAAAAAACCAACTGCTGACCCCTCCAAGCAACAGGAGCTGCCCGGGCTGTAGCAACGCAAAGATCTCATGCGCAAAGATCTTTGACCACCAGCCCGTGCACATCGGTCAGCCGGTAACGCCTGCCTTGGTGTTTGTACGTCAGCTGCTGGTGGTCGATCCCCAGCAGGTGCAGCATCGTGGCGTGCAAGTCATGGATTTGCACCGGGTCGCTTTCGATGTTGTAGCTGTACGGGTCAGTCCGGCCGTAGCTGATCCCGGGCCGAATGCCGCCGCCGGCCAGCCACATGGTAAAGCAGCGGGGATGATGGTCGCGGCCGTAGTTGGTCGCCGTCAGCTTGCCTTGACTGTAACTGGTCCGCCCGAATTCCCCGCCCCAGACGACCAGCGTGTCGGCCAGCATGCCGCGTTGCTTGAGATCGCGAATCAAGGCCCCGCATGCTTGATCGGTTTGCTGGCACTCCTGCCGAATGCCGCCGGGCAAGCCGCCATGATGGTCCCAGTCCTTGTGAAACAGCTGGACGAATCGCACGTTCCGCTCGACCAGGCGGCGAGCCAGCAGGCAGTTGGCCGCAAACGTGCCTGGGGTGCGAACATCCGGACCGTACATCTCCAAAACATGGTCCGGTTCGTCTGCGAAATTCGTTACCTCGGGCATCGAACTCTGCATTCGGAATGCCATTTCGTACTGCTCGATCCGCGCGGCGATCGCCGGATCGAGGGTTTGCTCGTATTGCAGCTGGTGTAGCTCCTGCAGCCGGTCCAGCATCTTGCGGCGGCCGGCCGACGTGATCCCGTCGGGGTTCGCCAGATACAACACCGCGTCCTTGCCCGAACGGAACTGGACGCCTTGGTGCGTGGCCGGCAGAAAACCGCTGCCCCACAGCCGTTCGTACAGCGGCTGACCGCCTTTGTCCTTGGTGACCAGCACGCAAAAGGCCGGCAGATTCTCGTTGGCCGAGCCCAAGCCGTAACTGAGCCAGGCGCCGATCGAGGGACGTCCGGCAATCTGCGAGCCCGTCTGAAAAAAGGTGATCGCCGGATCGTGATTGATGGCCTGCGTATGCATCGACTTGATAAAGCACAACTCGTCCGCGACGCCGGCCGTATGCGGCAGCAATTCGCTGATCCACGCGCCCGCGTGGCCGTGCTGCTGGAACTTGAACGCGGACCCGGCCAGCGGCAGCGAGGCTTGGTTGCCCGACATGCCCGTCAGCCGCTGGCCTTGACGCACCGAGTCCGGCAGCTCTTCGCCATGCCGCTCGTTGAGCAGCGGCTTGTAATCGAACAAATCGATCTGCGACGGACCGCCGCTCATGAATAGATAGATCACGCGTTTCGCCTGGGGCGGATGGTGAAACTGCGTCATCGCGCCGGACGGCGCGGCGGAAGCTCGCGCGGAATCTGCCGCCAACAAGTGAGCCAGCGCCGCGCCGCCCAGTCCCGCCGCGGTTCGCGAAAAGAAATGCCGGCGCGTGATCTGACGGACAAAATCGTTCAGCATCTTCGTGGTTCCCTCTTCACCGCTTCATCACGGTTTCGTCCACGTTCATCACGGCCGCGGCCACAACAGCCAAGGCGGCCAAGTCGGTGGCGTCCAACGCTTCGTTCCGCCGGTGATCGCCGATGGCCAGAAACTGCTGCACCGCTTCGGGCCGCGCGGCGAAATCTTCACGCTGTTCGGCGAACAGCTGCTGCAGCACCGCCAGTTCCGCGGCCGCCGGATGACGGCTGGTCAGCGTACGGAACGTGAACGTCAGGCGATCTTCGAGCCGGCTGCCCTCGATCATGGCCCGCTCGGCCAGCGCCCGAGCCGCCTCGACGTATTGCGGATCGTTCAGCAACACCAGGGCTTGCAGCGGCGTCGCGGTCGTCGCCCGCTTGACGACGCAGACCTCGCGTTTGGCGGCGTCCAACGTCACCATCGCAGGCGGCGGAGACGTGCGTTTCCAGAAGGTGTACAAGCTGCGGCGGCGACTGCCCTCGCCCACGTCGCGATCGTACTTGGCGCCCGATTTCTCCTCCCACAAGCCCGCCGGCTGATACGGCTTGACCGGCGGCCCGCCCACGCGCGCCACGAGCAGTCCGCTGGCAAACAACGCCTGGTCGCGAAGCAGTTCGGCGGCCAGGCGATAACGCGGACTGCGAGCTAACAGCACGTTCTCCGGGTCGCGGGCGTACGTCTCCGGGGCGCAGTCCGATCCCTGGCGATACGTCGCCGAGGTCACGATGCGTTTGAACAGCCCTTTTACGTCCCAACCGGAATCGACCAGCGACATGGCCAGAGAGTCCAGTAATTCCGGATGGGAAGGCAAACGGCCTTGGCTTCCGAAGTCCTCCGGCGTCGCCACGAGTCCCCGGCCGAACAGCAACTGCCAGAACCGGTTCACGGCCACGCGCGCAGTCAGCGGGTGGCGAGAATCGGTCAGCCATCGCGCCAAGCCCAAACGGTTCGCAGGCCAATCGTCCGCCCAAGGTAGAATTCCGTCCGGTACGCCGGGCTGTACGGCTTCGCCGGGTGCGTCGTATTCGCCCCGCTGCAGCAAGAAAGTAGGCCGCGGCTCGGGCATCTCGTTCATGACCATCAATTCCGGCAGCGGATCGATCACCGCGCTCCGCTGCCGCCGCAAGTCGCTCACTGCCGCCGCCGCCTCGCGGTACGGCGGATCCTTGTGCGCCAGATAATAGGCGAACAAATCGCGTTTCTGAGCCACGGTCAATTCGCCGCCGGGCACGGCCAGCGTCTCGGCCAGCGTTCGGCCGTCGTAAATCTGTGCCGCCTCAATCGCCGTCAGGCTGCGATCGAAGATCTTCAACTCGTCGACCAATCCATCCTTGAATCCCCGGTCGCGGAATCGCTGGCCCAAGGTCAGTTCGTTCGTTCCGCCGCCGGTGATTTCCTTAAACAGGTTATCTCGGACCACGGTACAGCTCGCGGCCCGGCCGGCGACGTACAGCGCCAGACCGGCGGCTCGGCTGGAACCATCGTAGGTCATCACGACGTGAACCCAACGGCCCGTTGCGACGGGTTCCGCGGTGCGAATCCGGATCGCGTTACCCGGCCAGAAGTGGATCAGCGCGGCGCTCAAACAACCGTCCTCCAATAGCAGTTCATAGCCTCGGCTGCCGGCATCCGTCCAAGCTCGCGAACGGTGCAAAATGACGGCCCGCTGTTTGACGTCCGGCGTGTTGATCCACAAGGCGATCGAAAACGGCTGGTTGCGGCCAAAGTCACCGGCCACCGGCGTGGCCGCGTTATTTTCGCCGCTCAGCTGCAGCGCCATGCCCACCCGGCCGGGAACGATCTGCGGGTCTTCGAATACCTTGGCGGGCCTGTCGCCGGCCGCCCGATTCTCCAGCTTGCCGGCCTCGATCGCCTCGAACGGATAGTCGCCGATCAGGCCCGGGATCGCGGGCTCGCCGCGCGCGCCCGAGAGCCACTGCTCGAACGCTTCGCGGCGCTGCTGGGCCAGCACCGCCAGTTGCTCTTCGGCGCGCTCCAATTGCGCGCTCAGTCTGTCGAGCCGCTGTTGCTGGTCGTCCGTCGTCAGCAGCAGCGTCGGGTTCGGCATGGCGTCCGTAAAATGCGAGTACAATCCGCACTCGTCGATATTGTTGAAGAAGCTGAACAACTGGTAGTAGTTCCGCTGGCTGATCGGATCGTACTTGTGGTCGTGGCACCGCGCGCATTCCAGTGTCAAACCCAGCAAGACCGCGCCCAGCGTATTGGTGCGGTCGCTCACATAGTCCACGCGAAATTCCTCTTCGATACTGCCGCCTTCGTTTGTCTGGCGATGCATCCGATTAAAGGCCGTGGCGATCAGCTGGTCCCGTGTGGGTGCGGGCAATAGATCGCCCGCCAGCTGCCACGTGAGGAACTGGTCGTAAGGCAGGTTCGTATTGAACGCGCGCACAACCCAGTCGCGATAGGGCCAGACCGCGCGATAGACGTCGGCTTGATAGCCGTAGGTGTCGGCGTACCGCGCCGCGTCCAGCCAGTCGACCGCCAACCGTTCTCCAAAACGTTCCGAAGCCAGCAGCCGGTCCACCAGGCGTTCATAAGCGTCGGGAGAATCGTCGGCCAAAAACCGGTCGATCTCGTCAAGCGTCGGCGGCAGGCCGGTCAAGTCGAAGGTCACTCGCCGGATCAGCCGCGGGCGAGCGGCCTGCGGCGCCGGCTCGATGCCCTCAGATTCCAGCCGAGCCAGCACAAAGCGATCGATCTCGTTCCGCGGCCATTCGCGGCGCCGAACGTCGGGCACCGGCACCGCTTGCAAGGGAATGAACGCCCAATGGGGTTTCCATTCCGCGCCTTGTTCGATCCAGCGCCGGATCACGGCGGCCTCGTCCGCCGTCAGCGACAGCTTGGATTCCGGCGGCGGCATCCGCAACTCCTCGTCCGCCGCCGAGATCCGCCGGTACAATTCGCTGTGGTCCAGAGCGCCCGGTTGGATCACGTGGGAGGCATCGCCCGACGCAGCCGCTGCGAACAAGCCGTCGGGTGTGTCCAGCCGCAAATCCGCTTGACGATTCCCCGGGTCCGGACCGTGGCAATGAAAACACCGATCCGATAGGATCGGTTTGACGTGGAAATTGAAATCCACACGGTCCGGCACGGCGGCCCAGGATGTGGCCGAAAGAAAGCCCCAGGCGGCCAACGGGACGGATAACAATCGGCACTTCATCGGCGGATCTTTCTGGCCGAGCTACAAGACGGTTCGGCTCGGGATGCTACGCAACGTCGTTTAACGCCAAGCCGCAGACGCTGGCCGCCACGCGGTTGCCGCCGGTCGGCGACCGAGCTGCTCGGCGTGCCGCAGGCCTGTGGTCGGCATTTTCATCGTTCTTCCGGAGCCCCGCGCCAAATCCTGCAATCTGACGCGACGCAAAATGCAATCCGGTAGAACGCATGCCCGGTCGCTTATTCTAGGGCGCAACCATCGAAGGGGCATCCCAGCGCCGGGAGAATTTTTTCCTGCCTGAGCGGCAATGCGTATGACTTACATCCACCCCACCGACTCCAACGAACGTAAATTCTGCCGTCAAGCTGGACGATTGCGGCGATCCTGATCCGCCGCGAAGCGGGGACACTATTCAGTACTACGGCGTCAATGACAATCGGCCCTGCCTGATAAAGTACCGGGGCATGGCCAAACGGCTGGCATTTCGCTGGCTGAACCGCCGCTCGCAGTCAAAGTCGAAGACATGGAAAGAGTTCTACGCGTACATCGATCGCTTTCCCTTGGCGTCTCCGCGGAAGCTGACGGACCTGATTGCGATGGCCCGGACGCGGTGATAGGCTGTTGGTGAGAAGTGATGGTCGGGAGCCGGATGCGTTAACAGCGCTCGTCCGGTTCTGAGAGGGGGTTGGGAGCAATCGACACGGACGAGGTATTGTGACACCACCAGAGGAAACGGGTGGTAACAGGGAATACAAACTTCGTCCTAAATCGCAGAGCCCCAACCCTACTCGCCGGGAGCCGCCGATGCCGCGGATTTTGAGATCATAGTTTTCTGGCGGCGGCCCCGTTACCGCGGTCGTTCGTCTGGGCGATCGGCCCGCCCCCGCGGGCCACCACGGTGCTTGCCACCGTGGAGCCATGTTCAGAACCAGACGAGGTGTCCCTCTCCCGTCCCCCGCCACCACCCCGGCTTGTCCGGGTGGGGCGATGTTCTTGCGGCACTCGGCCGGCAGCGGCACTCGACGTGCAGATTGGCAGCGGCGGCAATGTCGCTTGAACACCGCTCCACGCTGAACACCGCTCCACGCTGACAAGCAGCGTGGTGGCGGGGCTAAAGTTTTGCTGCTCGTGCTGAGTTGCGCCATCTCCCTTGGATGGTACGTCGACCGAACGTCACGAAATCGCCGGGACATCGTCGGTACGTGGTACTACTCCCTTTTCTTCTTCTTTTTTTCCTCTTGGGCGTGTTGCCTCGCGTCTGGGGCAGAAAACGGCCCTGTCCAAGTCGCCAAGTCTCAGGCCAAAGGCAAGCCAAAAGCCAATTTCATCCCCAACGCCCCAACTCAGCCCAGACCGCGTCGAGGTCGGACACGATGGGGAGTTGCCCCAGGCGGGGCGCAGTCGGTCGTGCATCAGGCCCTCGGCCCTCGATCGTCAATCCCTCGTGGTCCAGCCCCATGACGCGGCCCAGCTCATTCCCCAAGACCGTGAGCAGATCCGCGCCTGGAGCGGTCTCGTCCGTCCGGGCACGCAGCGACGGACCGGCGGAACTCGGGGAGAAACCGCTATCATCCGGTGGAGTATCGTCGAAGAACCGACCCACGCCAGCCGCGTTCCGATCGAGCCAGATCGCGAGCCCTCCAAACGCACGGGCGGGCAGCATCGCGCCCGTCGCCACCGGCGTCCCCGGCTCCGCGGCCAGCCCGACAATTCCTTCCCCTTCGGCAGAAGCAGCGGGATGGTTGTTGATGTAGTTGATCACGAGCAACACATCCCTCGGCGTGATGGCTTTGTCATTGTTGACGTCGTAGAAGGGCGGGCCTGACGCGGGCGAACTGGGCAGGGAGGTGTCATTGGGATGGCTGTTGATCCAGTTGATGATCGTCAGTACGTCGATCGCCGTCACACCGTTCTCACCGTCGACGTCGGCCGGATCGGTGGCGTTGTGCCAAGCGGCCTGGATCACCAAGGTCACTACCGTGAAGCTATCGCTCACACCTTCGTTTCCGTTGCCGGCGTTGTTGACAAACGACCCGGCGGTATACTTCACTTCCACCGGTCCCGTGCCGAAGCTGCCCGTGAAAGCATAGCGATAGGTTGTTCCGCTTACCGACGAGAGCCGAGCCGGCCAAGTGTCGCGCGACATCCTGGGGCCGGCCTTCGCGGGAACGCTGGTCACGGATTGCAGCACGGTGTATTGGCAGCACGTCGCGGGGCGGAAGCAGAAATGCCTGGCGCATGTGCGGCGGACGGCGCGGGACTGGAAAGCCCTGGCGCTGGGCGGGAAGCATCCGCAGGCGCGGCAGTTCTTCGACGACGTGATCGCGTGGGTGCAACGCGGTTGCCGATACCACCGCCAGCGGAAGCGTGGGGAGTTGTTGCGAGCTCAGGACCGGGCCGAGCAGGAGTGGCTGCGGACCGAGTTGAAACGGCTGGAGCAGGTCGAGGTCGATCACCCCAAGGCGGCGACGCTGCAAGAGCGGTTGCAGACCTATCACGACGATTGGCTGGTGTTTCTCGATCATCCTGAGGTGCCACCCACCAATAATCTGGCCGAGCACGCCTTGCGGCCGCTGGTCGTGCTGCGGAAGCTGACGTTCGGCAGCCGCAGCCGAGCCGGCGCTGAACGCCTGGCGAACCTCCTGACGGTCGTGGAAACGGCGAAGCGACACGGGCATGACGTGTTAGCCTTCTTGTACAAGCTGCTGAGCCGGTCGCCGGGCCGGATGCTGCGGTTCCTCTACGATACGCGCTAAGCGCCTCTACGGCCGGTGATCGCGCGTCGCCGCGGCCGCGAAGCCTGCCTCCCGACGATCGCCGACGCGCGCCGGTTCCCGGTGGCCATCGGCGGCTCTCTGTCACGAGCATTTCTTGTCCGGGGTGGTGCTCTGCATCTCCTGGCGCGCTTCGCCGCTGGTCGCCATCTGCGGCGCGCGACCTGAGGCCGAGCTGGGCCGCGTTGCGCGCCGGCGGTCGCGTTTCTGCTGCTCGCCGATCCGACGCTGACTTGACGAGTGCGCGGTCAGACCGACGCTCACGGGTAAGCCGACGATGTTTGGCCCCTCGCGCCTCCCTCGCGTTCTGCGCCTTCCGCTCGACCCCCTCGGACGTGCGGTACGGAAACTAAACTGTTACCGACCTCGGCGAGCGCCAGTGGCGGGAAGAGAATAGCAAGTCACAGCCTCAGGCACGTGAACCGGCACACGATGGTCATGATGCGTCTCCTTAACCGGTACCTTCCAAACACTTCGGGCGTCGGACCGAAAACGCTTTATTCTGCCCGTTCCAGGCGCGGGCGTCTAGGCGGAGGATGAAACTCCGCCGAGGTAAACTCGGTGGCCTCCGGCCGAACGGCAAACAGCCGCTGGGCTACGTGTCCAGCACGGCGGCGAGCATCCGGTCCGTCTCGTCGGCCGCCACGAGCCGCCATGCCGGCCCGCAGTCCGGGGGCCAAGGCCGTTGGACGTCTCATGGTTTGGGTTCTTCAATCATCGTCGAATCTTTCGGCGCGCCGCGCGCCGTGTGTTCCGATACGTCCCTGGCCAGCGGCGGGTGATGCACATCGACGCCGGAGATGATGAAGGCCCGGTGAGGATTCGGGTCCGGCACGGGGGTCACCGTCAGTTCGTGAATCCCGCCGGGGAGGCCGTCAGCGACCGTGACGTACTCGTAAGGCCAGCCGCTATAGTAGTCGGTGTCCTGTACCCAGCCGGGTCCACTGGGAACTACGTCGCAGCCATCGAGCATGATGTGCCAAACGATCTGAGGTGGTTTCGCGAAGGGCTGCATGATCGGCGGAGGCTCCTTGTCAGACGCGGACTGCACGGCCGTGCTCCAGTCGGTTGGCAGAATCGTGATGCGGCCACTGCGGGAAACGAACTTCCGGTCGTTCTGCCCCTCGCCGTCGAATCCTGTCCTCGATCCCACGAGGCGGAACTTGACCCTCAGGTTGGCCTTTTTCGGATCGGCGTCCGCGTTGCCTTCGGTCAAGGTCAACACCCAGGTTTCTTCCTGCATGTTCTCGCCGGTATGATAGGTCATCGGGACGTTCGGGGCGCCGCTGGTCATGGTTCGGCTCTGGGGACGCGTCCCATGAAACAGATTGCACTCGCTGGGTTTCTTGCCGTCGATCAGGATGGTGGCTTTACCATGCGTGGTCGGCAACACCAAGTCCACGCGGGTTCCGTGGAAGCGGAGCCGCAGCCGGTCCGTGGCGGAGTTCGATTTCGCAAACCGGCCGTCGTCGGAAGTCCAGCCGGGGCCTTCCAGCACGATCTCGTCCGTCTTGTTGTCGGCGAGGAAGCGGCCGACGTGAAAACGGCGGACCCGGTCGGCCCACCCGGAACTGGCCAAGACGTTGGGCGTGAAATGCCGTTCATACAACAAGGCCATCAGCGTTTCGCCCTTGCGGTTCAGGTGTACGCCGTCCCGCAGCAGGTCCGCGGGCTGCCAGCCGTTCGTCTTGAGATAGTCCAGCCACTCGTTGCGGATTTCGACAAGTTCCACGCCATACTTCCGAGCCAGACGGCGCAGCAGGATGCTCTCGGGCACGTCGCGCGGACTCTCGGGGTTCTCGTTCCGATCAATGTGCTGAGTGCGGATGATGATGTCCGCCGTGGTCTCACTGCGGATTTCGTTGAGGAATCGTTCCCACACTTCGGCCGTACCCTGATAGGCGCTGAACAGCACCAAGTCCGGCTGCGCACGCAGGACGTCGTGCTTCAGGAGTTTCTGCATCCGCCAGACGAACCAGCCGCCGATGGCCCGGTTCTCGCCGATGATCTTCGTGCCCGGATAGCGTTCGCGCAGCCGCTGAATCAGCAACTCAGGCCAACCCGATTCGATCGACTGCCCGTCGAAGATGATCCGCACCGGACGATGGGTGTACTTGCCGGACTCCAGCAGAGCCATCGTGCGCGCCAAGTTTGCGCCGAGCCACTCCGGGTGTTCAGGCGGCGTCGGGGCCGGGATTTCCTTGGCGAGATTCACCAGCTTCTGATTCTCCGGAACAGGATCGGGCTCCGGAGCTTTCACAGCGTCGGCATTTGGCACCTGGACGGTAATCTTTACCTCCCGCAGCGGCTCGGCGTTCTCGCCGATCAGGCGGCAGGCAAAGCGAGTAGCATGGACGAAGCGAACCAGCAGTTGGTTCGTCCCCTGTTTCACTTCGACCGGCAATTCGCGAGCCAGCTCGAAACCGAAGCCGCCGTCGAACGTGCCGAGGTCCCGCCCATTGAAGTACAGCCGGCATTTGCCGTGGCTCGCCCCGGTCAACAGACTGGCCTGCATGTCCCGCGGGCTGTGCAGGCTGCAGTAGGCGTAGCGGTAGCCTTCAGGAACGACCAGCCGAGGAAACTCGTTCCAGATGCCGGGCATGTCCGGCAGGGTCATGCGGATGCCTTCCCAGACGCCTTCCCCAATCCGTAACGTCTCGCCCGGCTTCGTTCCGGGAATCTCCAGCGGCCTGCCGCCGTGCGGGACCAGCCTTGGATCACCCATGGCCGCAAACTTGGCTTCACCGCCCAGCGATTCGAATGGATCCACCTCCAGCCGCGTCTCCGGCGCGCGGATGATCAGCCATGTCGTTATTTCGCCGAATCGGCCCAGTTCACGAGTGATCTCCGCCGCCTCCACAGCGTGCCCCGTTGTCAAGGCTGCCAGCACCATGATCGTGAAGACGCTGCGAAGCGAACCATCGGATCGCATAGACGGGCGAAGCTCCATCCGAGGTGTTGTCATCGTTCATGTCTCCGCTTCGTTGTTACTCGATGGCCGCTAACCGCAAACGCCGCGACTCAGGACGGTTTTGGACAGCTCCTGTCTGAGTTTCGATCAGAACAACTTGTCTGGCAAGTGGTAGTGAATGCCGGGGATACAACTTCAGAGCGAATTCGCGGTAACGGTCCTCGCCGGTGTAGCCAATGTTTCGCATCGCGCGCTTCGCCGCTGGTCGCCATCTGCGGCGCGAAACGTTCGCCGCCAGAATCGATCTTGGGGCCACCACGGCGCTTGTCGCCGTGGAGCCGTGTTCAGCACCAGACTGATGCGGCTCGGTCTCTCCGCCTTGTCACCGCCCGGCTCGTCCGGGTCGAGCGGTGTTCAATTGCTACTCGCCTCGTGGCGACGCTCGGGCAACCGTGTCCCTCGGCATTGAACACCGCTCCACGCTGGCAAGCAGCGAGGTGGCGACACCAGCGTCGCGAGGGACACGGTTCTGGTTCTGAACATCGTTCGACGGAGGCAAGCTCCGCCGTGGCGCCAGATACAGCACCGGCCAGATCCATCCGTTGGCCGCGCCGCTCGGTTTCGGCCGGCCCTTTCCGCTATAGCAGGTTCGGCATCGCAAAAAACGTGCGGCTCCTCCCGCGAAACCACGCCGCCCCAGCGATTCACTGGGACGGCGGAAATCGCCGGCGCGACACCCGCACTGAAAACGATTGCCGCCGCATCCACCGTACGGTAAGATGACCGCAGATCGGACGTGCGCCCCGTCGGATCGCAAAAGACCGGCGACGAACCGTGTCGACGATAAAAGCGATGCACGCGAGGCGGGGTTGCGTGCGGGACTGGATGATTGATCAGGCGTCCCGTCCGGCGTGATCGTGATCGTTCTGCGATAAATGGCACATCGATGAACTGGCTCGTCTACCACATTGCAAGCGGCCACGCTTTCTTCAGCGGTGTGGCGTTAATCATCGTCGCGGCTCTCGCGTCGACTCGACCGACGCCAATCACGAAACGCCTCACGGTATTCGCCTTGCTGATCGGCGCCATCGCCATCGCAATCTCATCCACCGCTATTCCATACTGGTACTACGCCATCGCCATCGTCGTCACGATTGCCTGGCTGATCTCCGCATTCCTGAAGAACTGGCGTCGTTGGACGCGAAGATCCGTCATCGTTGCCTGGACCGTTGCTGCAGGAATTGAACTTCCGTACCATCTCACCCCTTCCCTGGTGCAAGCATCTTCGCGATCTATGACCGTCATCGGCGATTCCGTCACGGCGGGAATGGGCGCGAGCGACAAATCCGTGCGATGGCCAACGCTGCTCGCCAAAGACCGCAACCTCAACATCCAGGACATCTCTCACCCGGGCGAGGCTGCAGCCTCGGCACTCAAGCGGGCCAAATCGCAGCGAATCGCATCCCCGGTGGTGATCCTTGAAATCGGTGGAAACGACTTGCTTGGCGACACTACGTCCGCCCAGTTCTCACAGGATCTGGATGCTCTTCTCGCGTACGTCTGTGCCCCCGGACGTCAAGTGATTATGTTTGAATTGCCGCTTCCACCTTTTCGGAACGAATACGGACGCATTCAGCGTTCGCTTGCTCGGAAACACGATGTCGCCCTTGTACCGAAGCGGGTATTTCTGTCGATCTTTGCTGCAAATGACTCGACAGTTGATACCATTCACCTGACGCAGGCAGGCCATCACCGCATGGCTGCCACCGTATGGAACCTCGTGAGATCAGCATTCCCCCGCGATTGCCGGGGTCACAAGCTTGTCACAAGAGGTGCCAGGAACCGTTATCGTACTTTTTGTGTTGACCTGGAGGGTGCCCCGCTCGGACCATAATCCGGTCGAACGGGCCGATCCTGTTGGCCGTTCTGTCGCCCCTTTCCTCATGGAGCTGTCCACATGTCCGCAATCTTCCTGCTGTCGTGCCTGACGATCGCCATGCATCCGGCGGGGCCTCCGCCGCGTGAGAAGCTCGATCGCGGGCTGATCGCACAAACGCTTTCCGACGGCCAGGTGTACCTCAGCTGGCGGATGCTGCAACACGAGCCGAAGGAGATCGGATTCAACGTCTATGTCGCGCCGGCAGGCGACGAGTCGGCCGCGCAGAAGTGCAACGCCGAGCCGATTGTCCGCACGACGGATTACCGAACCGCAGCTCTGCGCGTGCCGGACCAGGCGCACTGGTTCGTACGGCCGGAGCTGGATGGCGTCGAGGGCCCCGCTTGTCCCGCCGTGAGTGCCCGCGCCGCCGCGCCCTTTGTCTCGATCAAACTCGACGGCGAGCACACCTTTCAAAAGGCCGGCATCGCCGACTTGGACGGTGACGGCAGCTACGATTTCGTCCTCAAGCAGCCCCACAGCAACATCGACCCCTACGAGAAATACTGGAAGCCCAGCCCGGGCAGCTACAAGCTCGAGGCATATCGCAGCGACGGCCGGTTCTTGTGGCGGCACGATCTGGGATGGGCAATCGAGCAAGGCATCTGGTATTCGCCGTACGTGGTTTACGATCTGGACGGAGACGGCCGAGCGGAAGTGGCGGTAAAGACGGGCGAAGGCGATCCGCGCGATGCGGATGGCCGCGTGCAGAGCGGACCGGAATATCTGACGATCCTGGACGGCTTGACGGGCCAGAGGGTGACGTGCGTGGATTGGCCCTCGCGGGACGGATTTGACAAGACCTCCAGCCCCTACAATTATGCCTCGCGGAATCAATTGGGCGTCGCCTATCTGGATGGCAGGACCCCCAGCCTGATCGTCGTTCGTGGAACGTACAACCTCATCAAGGTGGTGGCCTACCAGTTGCGCGACCGTCAGCTGGTCGAACAGTGGCGATGGGACAACACGGCGGAGCCGAAAACATATTGGGGCCAAGGTGCTCACTGGCTGCAGGCCGCGGACGTCGACGGGGATGGGGATGACGAAATTGTCCTTGGATCCGCCGTGCTCGATGACGACGGCCGGCCGCTGTGGTCCACGGGCCTGGGCCATCCCGACCATTGCTACATCGGCAAGATCGATCCCGATCGGCCGGGACTGCAGATTTACTACGGCCTGGAGACGCGGCAGAAAGCCAACGGGATGTGTCTGGTCGACGCCGCCACGGGCAAGCTGTTGTGGGGAATCGACAAGCCGACGCGACATGTCCACGGCCACGGGCTGTGCAGCGACATCGATCCCGCGCATCCGGGCAGCGAGTGCTACAGCGCGGATACCGATTCGCAGAAAGATTTTGCGTTTGCCCAGATGCACGACAGCCGAGGCCGGGTCATCAGCGAGGAAAACCTCTGCAAGTTCGGCCCCCGCGCGGTGTACTGGGACGCCGATCCGCAACGCGAGCTGCTGGACGGAGGCAAGATATGGAAATACAAGGGGCCGCCGCTGGCCAACATTGATGGCACCTTCGTCGCCGTGGCCGACATCCTGGGCGACTGGCGCGAAGAGATCATCACCAGCCGGCCGGGCGAATTGCGGATCTACACCAGCTCGATCCCGGCTTCGGACCGCCGTGTCTGCCTGATGCAGGACCCGCTGTACCGCATGAACGTCGTGGCGGCCGCGATGGGTTACTATCAGGTTCCCATGACCAGCTACGACGTGGCGACCGGCAAACGATAGGTTCGCCGATCACAAGCGAGGGCAGTCCATGTGCCCTCGCTTGCGTGGAGAGTCGTTCGGCGATCGTCAGATGCGTCTCTTAGTAGGGCACATAAATGCCCGGCATCGGGATCGGGTAATCGCCGTTTTCGTTCTTGGTCACCGGGGCGGGGGCGTCCCAAGCGAGATTCGCCGGGAACTCGCTCGCGCCCTTGGCGACGGCGTCGTCCCACTTGACGATTTTTCCCGAGTAAGTCGCCAGCCTGCCCAGGACGGCCGTCATGCTGCTGGATGCCCCATGCCAGCCTTCGTGATAGGGCGTGTCCGCGCGGACGGCTGCGATCAGATCCTTGTGCTCCTGGACCATTGAATTCACGCGGGCACCGTCGTAACGCCATTCCGTTTCACCGCGTATCCAGCCGGCGCAATTCGACTCGCCCTTGACGCCGTGCGCGTGTTCGCTGACGCTGCTGAACGTATTGGGGATGTGCCGGCACTGGCTGTACATCTTCGTGCCGTCGGCAAAGGTGAACTCGACGAAATGCTCGTCGAAGATCTGGCCCGTGCCCTTGTTGCCGCCCAAATAGCGCTGCAAGCAGCCGCCCATGCCGTTGGCTTCGACGGGGTGCGCCTTTTTGGGATCGCCGTCTTTGGCCCACGCCCAGTTGCACACGTCCAGGTTATGGATGTGCTGTTCGCAGATATTGTCGCCGCTGAGCCAGCAGAAGTGATACCAGTTGTCCACTTGGTATTGCATTTCCGTTGCTCCCTCTTTGCGCGGCCGGTTCCAGATGCCGCCGCCGTTCCAGTAAGCCCGCAGCAGCGTGATCGCGCCCATCGCCCCGTCGTGGATCCGCTTGATCGTCTCGACGTACTCGGGCTGGTGCCGGCGCTGGAAGCCGACGCCGACTTTCAGGCCCTTGTCCTCGGCCATCTGGTTGGCTTCCATCAGGATCTTGTAACCCGGCGCGTCCACACAGCACGGCTTTTCCATGAACACGTGCTTGCCGGCCTTGATCGCGGCGGCATAGACCATCGGGCGGAATCCGGGCGGGGTAGCAGTGATGATCATGTCGGGGCCGGCGTCGATGGCCTTCTGGTACGAGTCCAGCCCCACGAAAACCCGGTCATCCGGCAGATCCACGCGGTCTTTGAACTCCTTGTGCTCGCGGAGCCGTTTGGCGGTGCCCTGGGCCCGATCCTCGAACGAGTCTGCCACGGCGATCACGCGAATGCCCGGATCGGCGTTCAGGCTGTCCTGGACGGCCCCGTTGCCGCGACCGCCACAACCGATCAAAGCCACCTTGATCACGTCGCTGCCGGCAGCGTGGGCCGTCCGGGCGATGCTCATCTGGCCGGCCAAGGCAACGCCTGCTGCAGCCGCGGTGGTTCCCTTGAGGAAGTCGCGTCGAGATGCGTTCTTCTTGTCGTTCATCATTAAGTGCTCCTTAAAAAACCAAAACCAAAACGATGGTCCGCCGAAAGGCGATAGTGCCCTTTCCTCCGGTCCACCCTGGCACAAGGGGACCGTCCCCTTATGCCGAACGCCGCAATAGCGGCCAACCAGGAACATCCAGGCTGGCTTATCCAAAATTGTGTCGTGTCGGCAACGGCGGGGCAAGTACGGGTGGGGCCATGATCCGTCTTTCGACCTCGCCAAGCGGCCGCCAAGTAGACCGTCGCCCGTTGTGCCGAACGGGCTCGAACGGTGCAGCTCGCCGGAACCTGCCCCGGATCAGTAGTAACCTTGTGGTGTCGGCAAAGCGACCATCGGAGGTGGCGTGGATTGCCATTGGATGACGGTGGGTTGCATCGTGCCCGGCTCTTGCGGCCGGGTGAGGGAATTGTGAATTAGGGGCTCGGTTGTATCCGGGGCGGGGATGGGTGGCGACGTGGACGAATTGCGCGCGGCTTCGGCCTCCGAACCGGGCCTCCCTGATGCTCGTGCCAAGTCCCGCTGGCGAGCATACCAGCTGCCAGCATCGCTGTCGCTGCCGGCGATCGCGTTGTGCACCGGAACTTGGTTCGGAGCGGAAACGGCGGTCGATGCGAATTGCATTCCGGCCGCGGGGGCGGAAGCTTGGTCCCGGCTCGCCAACAGCGGCGATTGCGGGTCCAGGTGCGGACTGCCTTGCCGCACCCAGGCCAGCCAAGTCACCTGCAACTCGGACAGGCTTTGATATCCGTAATGCTGCTTGGTTGCCGCGGTCCAATTGTTCCAATTCATCCCATCGCCGACATAGTCGATGAACTTTCTTTTGCCGCCCTGGGCAATCAGGAACCGGGCCAAGGAAAAACCCTGCGAATACAGCGGCAAGATGTCTTCCGGGTACTCCTTCATCGCGAACATTTGATTGAAAGCGATCCCGCGGCCGGTAGTCAGAAAGTTGACCAGCAGGTGTGCTTGCTTCGTCTTCTCGCTGTCGTGCTCGACGCTCGTGGCGGCGCCCTCGTCGGCCCAACGCGGCAGCGGACGGCCGAAATGCGTGGCAAAGATCATGTGCGTGATCTCGTGCGGCAGGACGCTGTCCATCAATCGCTCGTAGGACCCTTGGATCGTCATCTGCCAGCCGAAGGGGCGGCCTCGGTCAAACATAAAGCTGGTTGCTCCGCCCGCGCCCAGCTGCGGACCGACGTGGACTCTGATCGGACAAGGATCTTGCCACGGCGGCAGTTCTCGTCCCAACCACTCCAGCGCCAAGTCGCGGCGATACGTTTCGCCCGCGTCTCCGATGGCCCGCGCGACGTCGGGGGTGGGAGCCGAGACGATGAAATTCTGGGTGCGATGGCTGGCGCCCAGTGACAACAACGACGCTGCGATGAGCGCAGCGGAGAAAAAGCGAGCTTCCATGCTCTCTGGCCACTCCCTTGTTGAATCCGTTCGTGAAGCGGAGGCATCCTATCCTCCGTTTCGACATGGCTTGACGTGCGGGGTTAAAGCAAATGCCGAGCCAAATCGATTTCGCGCCGCGTGTCGCTGTGCCGGCCAGTCTCAAACTCGCTCGCCGGCGAGGTTTGAGAAAAAAATCTTCCTAGCGGGCCCCTGGGGCCAAGTTCCCTGGCCGGTCTCTGCATTTGCAGAATTTACACAAGGTAATCCAAACCGTACTTTCAAGGCCAGACCGTTTTTGCAATTTCTACACAAAACCAACCGTCTGCCGGAGGAAGTGGGGACCGGCCGTGACAGATTCCGCTGCCGGTCTCATGCGAATCTTTTGCTGGCATCTGCCGGAATTCCGGCGATTTGATTATAACACAGCCAGTTTGTTATCACGCTCTTGTAACCTTGGGCAAGCCATGCAGAGTCCCTCCCTCGCCGAACTCGTCCCGATTCTTCAGACTGCGATCGGCCCCGCGCTGCTGATCTCCGGTGTCGGTCTGCTTCTGCTCACCATGACCAACCGCCTGGGCCGCGTCGTCGATCGCGCTCGACTGTTGGTGGACCAATTGGAGGAAACCCCTGTCGCGTTGCGGCCGCGGAAGTTGGCCCAGTTGCCGATCCTTTGGCAGCGTGCTCGCCAAATCCGATTGGCGATTGTTTTTGCGTTGGTGAGCGCCCTGCTCGCGGCGGGCCTGGTCGTGGTGCTGTTCCTGTCCGCCTTGCTGCGGATCGAGGACTCGTGGCTGATCAGCATGCTGTTTGTCCTGTGCATGGCGACCTTGATCGTTTCCTTGATCACTTTCTTGCAGGAAATCAACCAGTCGCTGAACGCATTGAAAGTCGAGTTGGAGGAGGGACACCGCAAGATCCGCTGAGAATCGGTTGCGTATCGAGCCGCTGGTGTGCCCCCAAGCGAAACCCAGGAGAGTTTTCCGATGAAATATCGCATGTTCGGCAGAACGGGTTGGCAGGTCAGCGAAATCGGGTACGGCATGTGGGGCATGGGCGGCTGGACGGGATCGGAGGACGACCAATCGCGGCAGGCCCTGCAGCACGCGGTGGACCTCGGCTGCAATTTCTTCGATACAGCTTGGGCTTACGGGGCGGGTCATAGCGAGACGCTGCTGGGCGAGCTGGTGCGGGCCAACCTTGATCGCAAGCTATATACCGCCACCAAGGTGCCGCCCAAAAACCGCAAGTGGCCCAGTCGGCGGGCGTTCACGCTGGACGATTGCTACCCGCCAGACCATATCCAAGAGTACGTCGAGCGGAGCCTGCAAAACGCCGGTTTGCTCTCCTTCGATCTCATGCAGTTGCATACCTGGGAAGATGCCTGGCTGCAGGACGACCGCGGCATGGCCAAATTGGCCGAACTCAAGTCACAAGGATTGATTCATGCGATCGGCGTGAGCCTAAATCGCTGGGAACCGTGGAACGGAGTGCAAGCGGTCAAGAGCGGGCTGATCGACGCCGTGCAAGTGATCTACAACATCTTCGATCAGAATCCTCAGGACGAATTGTTTCCGGCGTGCCGTCAGCACGACGTGGCGGTCATCGCGCGCGTTCCGTTCGACGAAGGGACGTTGACGGGCCAGTTGACCAAGGACAGCCGCTGGCCGGAAGGTGATTGGCGGAACACGTACTTTGTGCCGGAAAACTTGGCGGCCAGCGTCGATCGGGCCGAACGGCTGAAACCGCTGGTTCCCGCCGAGATGACGATGCCGGACCTGGCGCTGCGCTTCATCTTGGCCGAGCCCACCATCAGCACGATTATTCCCGGCATGCGCAAGTTGCCGCACGTCGAGGCCAACTTGGCGGCCAGCGACGCGGGGCCGCTGGACCCCGCCCTGCTCGACGAATTAGCCAAACACCGTTGGGACCGGCAACCGACCGAATGGTCGCAGTGAATCCGAATATGTTCGCCATTCTCTTGCCGTACCTTGCCTATTTGAGCGTCGGTGCGATCGCCGGCCTGTTGGCCGGCCTGCTCGGCGTGGGCGGGGGCTTGATCATCGTCCCCATGCTGATGTTCTGTTTCACGCGGTTGGGCATGCCGGAAGAATCGATGATGCACCTGGCATTGGGAACGTCGCTGGCCAGCATCGCCTTTACCTCGGTGTCCAGCTTCATGTCACATCACCGCCGCGGAGCCGTCGTCTGGACCGCCGTGCGGCGGATCGTACCGGGGATTCTCGCGGGCACCTTCGGCGGCACGTTTCTCGCATCGCAGCTGTCCACGGGGTGGCTGAAGGGATTCTTTAGCGTGTTCCTGGCGTACGTTGCCGTGCAAATGTTGCTGGACCGAAAGCCCCCACCGTCCCGCGAGTTGCCCGGAATATGGGGCATGTCGGCCGTGGGAAGCGCGATCGGGTTGGTGTCGAGCTTGGTGGGAATCGGCGGCGGGACCCTCTCGGTGCCCTTTCTGTTGTGGTGCAATTTGACAGGGCACCGCGCGATCGGCACCTCGGCCGCCATCGGCTTTCCGATCGCGATCGGGGGCAGTTTGGGGTATCTGGTCAACGGCTGGCAAGCCACCTCGCTGCCGCCCGGCGCGGTGGGCTACGTATATCTTCCCGCGCTGGCGTGCATTGTGTCCGCCAGCGTGCTGACCGCACCGCTAGGCGTCCGTTTGGCCCATCGGTTGCCGGTGACCCGCCTGAAACGCATCTTTGCCGTGCTGCTGATCGCCGTCGGCGCACGGATGCTGCTGAGTCTGCTTTAGGCCAACCGACTTCTTTCGACCGCCTCACGCATTCACGGCACGGGCTTGCGGCTTGCCGCCGTACAGCCACAGGACGAGCGGTGCGGCAACGTAAATCGAACTGTAGGTCCCGCTGAGGAAACCGACGAACAGCGTAAAGGCAAAAGCGTGGATTCCTTCGCCACCGACCGCGAACAGCACCAGCGTGCTGATCAGCGTCGTGAGGCTCGTCAGGATCGTCCGGCTCAACGTTTGGTTGATGCTCGTATTGACCATGTCGGCCGTCAACACGGAACTCTTGCCGCGAACTTCGCGAATCCGGTCAAAGATCACGATGGTGTCGTTCACGGAGTAGCCGACGATCGTCAGGAACGCCACGACCACCGTCAGGCTGATTTTGAATTCTTGAATCCCCGCGAATCCCAACACGCCGGCCAGCCAATAACTGAGGGCGATCGCGCCGATTGCGACCAACACATCGTGGATCAGAGCGACCACGGCGGCCAAGCCGAAGGCTACTTTTTGAAAGCGAATCCAGATGAAAATCACGATTCCGACCCAGCTGGTCACCAGGGCCACCAGGGCCAGCTTTCGCGTATCACCGGCTACCTTGCCGCCGATCTTGTTGGACGTCGTCCAAACGGGCGAAGCCTTCATTCGCTTGCTCAACTGTGCCAGGATTCGTTCCGATTCAGCCTGGTCTTTGGCCAGCGTGACGATCCATTCCTTGTAGCCCACCGAATCCCTGATGGTCCAATCGGGATTGTCGGCCAAATCCGTCGGGTTCAAGTCCACAGTGACGTCTTCCTCGGTCAACAGCACGTCGACCACTTGCGCGGCTTCCATAATCTCGTGAATCACGGAGTCACCGTTGATGCGGTAATCAAACCTCAGCGTGGCCTGAGTCGTAATCGCTTCCGCCGTTTGCACCGGCGGCTTCGGCTCCGCAGCGTCGCCGGGCACAGTACCGGGCGCTGGGATTTTCGCTTCGGGGTCCGCAGGCGTACGGTCCTGCTCGACGTCCACGCTGACTTGAGTTGCCTCAGGTTCGGGCGTTTCGGCCGAGGCCGGCATCTCGTCGCTCTCGCCGACTAGAGCCAACATCGTGGCCGGCGGCAAGTCGCGGCGACGCGCGCCGTCGGTATCGGCCGGTTCCGGTTTGGCCTCGGGAGCCGGCTCCGGTTTGGGCTCGGGGGCCGGCTCCGGTTTGGGCTCGGGGGCCGGCTCCGGTTTGGGCTCGGGGGCCGGCTCCGGTTTGGGCTCGGGGGCGGGGTCCGGGTGGGCGGCGGGCGGGGGTTCCGGTTTGGGTTCGGGCATTTCCGCTGGCTGTTCCGATTTCGGTTCCGCCACTTGCGGCGTGTCAGCGGGCTGTGTTTCTTCGGGCGCCGGTGTTACCGGCGATGGGGCTGGCTGGCTGCCTGGTGGCAGAGCAATAGGCGTGCGTTTTTCTTCGATTCGGTCGATCGTCATCGAATGTGTGGCGACAGGAAACAGCTGTTGCAGCGTACCTTCCAACTGTTCGACTTCCTCCAGCGAGGAATCGATCTTCCATACCGTACGCTCTTTCTGCCCTTCGACGTCCACGCGGTTCAGCGAGTACTGGACGGCGGAATTGTTCACTCGCATCCCGGCGAACTGCTCGTCGAGCTTGGCGCGGATCTCGCGCTCTTCGACGGGTTCTTGGAGGACCATCGTCACGGACGTGCCGCCCAGAAAGTCGATGTCAAAGATCTGCTTGCCTCGGACGCCGGTCGCCACCAGACCGACCACGATGAACAGGATCGATGCCATCATCGCGAGATACTTCTGACCCACAAAATTGATATGGGTGACCCCCAGCAGCTTCGTCATCCGCAAGTTGACGAGGAACCGTTTGCGTTCGCAGATCTCGAACGCCACGCGACCGCAAAACACCGCGGTGAACATGCTGATCAGGATGCCCAAGGTGAGCGTAATCGCAAAGCCGCGGACCTGGTCGGTGCCGATCACGTACATGACCACCGAGGTGATCAGGGTGGTGAGATTCGAGTCGATAATCGTGACCATGGCACGGTCAAACCCGTTGCGAATAGCCATTCGCAACGCGGCACCGCGTTCCAGTTCTTCGCGGATCCGCTCGAAGATCAGAATATTGGCGTCGACCGCCATGCCGACGCTCAACACCAGACCGGCCAAACCGGGCAGGGTCAGCGGCGCGCGCAACGGGAATTTCATCATCGCCAAAATCAACAACAGGTTGATGGTCAGGGCCAAGCACGCGACGATGCCGGCAAAGCGATACCAGAACAGCATGAACAGAAAGGTCGTGCCCAAGGCCAGGGCGGCGGCAATTTTACCGCGGTAGATCGTTTCCTCGCCCAGGACGGCGCCGATCGTGTTTTGGGCGATCGGCGTCTTTTTCAGCGAGGCCGGCAAACTGCCGGCCTGTAGGATGCCGACCAAAAAGTCGACTTCTTCTTGCGTGAACTGCCCCGTGATCCGTCCGCTGTCGGTAATCGTGCTCATCACCCGCGGCGCGGACAAGAGCGTTCCGTCCAGCATAATGCCCAACAGGCTGTAGAATCCCCGCTGCTCGTCCGGCAAGTTTTCGCCGGTCAAGCCGCCCATCAAGCCGGCTCCGGACGTTTTCATGTTGAACGTCACGCAGGGCCGAGCCACCTCGTCGTAGCCACGGCTGACCATCCCGAGATTCTCGCCGGTCACGTTGTGCTCGTCTCCGGTGTACATCAGCACGTCGACGTCTTGGATGCCTTGCTCTTTCAGCCATCGTTCCAAGGCGTATTCTTGCTCCCAGCGCAATGTCGCCGGCAACTGGATGATCTCACCGGTCGACGAGTTGCGAATCGTGTAATTGGCAACCTGGACCTTCAGCGGCCGAAAGCCGCCTTTGACTTCGTCCGCCTCACGGCCAACGCGCGCCCAAAAGGCGATTTGCTCGTTGTCCTGCACGAGATATTTCGACCGGCGTTTGACGGGGTCTTCCGCCTGCTGGATGGCCGCTTGGATCGCGTCCCCGTGCTGCACGGAATTGGCGACGATCCGGAACTCAAGCGAACCGGCCGTGCTGATCAGCCTCTTGATTCGCTCGACCTCGTTGGTGTCCACGTCGGGAACGATGATTTCAACCTGCCAATCGCCGTATCGGCGGACGACGATTTCCTTGGTGCCCGCGGGATTGATACGGTCGTTCAGCCGCTGCAGCAGATGCCCCCAATTCATGTCCCTCAGCGACATTCCGCCGGGATCATCGGCCTCGCGTGCCTCGCGGTCGACTTCGTAAACCAGAATCACGCCGCCTTTGAGATCCACGCCCAGCCGCAATGGAAAGCTGACAAGCAGCACGCCGCCGATGGCCACGGCGCAGAAGATCAAGGACAATTTCCAGCCGAAATCCGGCAACCGGAGCTGTTTGGCCAGCCACGTTCCCAGGAAAATCGGCAGCGGAAAGGCGATAATCAGCTTGAGCAGCGTAAGTGCTTCCGGAGATAACAGCCATCCTTGCCCAAACAACACCGACGAAATCAATTCGAACGACATAACAGGAACTTCCTGGTCCCGAGAGACTCTGTAAAATTATCCGATTGCTTGGAAACGCGGGGTTCGCGCCTGATGCCGTCACCCAGCTGTGCGTGAAGCGACCGCACCGTTGCGCCGCACGCAGACCCGGACGCACGCGCTGCGATCGGTCCCCGCGCGTTAGACATCCTTCTCCTCATCCGCTGGCTTATCCGCCGACATCACACGCAGAATTGAACTGCGAAGAACGCGGATCCTCGTGTTGTCATCCACGCGAAGCGTGATCTCCGGCGAACTCTGCGGCGCGTTCACCACCACGCCCAGAATGCCTCCCGCCGTTACCACATGATCGTTCTTCTTTAGATTCGCCTGCATTCTGGCCACGTCCGACTGCTTGCGTTTCTCGGGCCGGACGATCAACAGGTAGAACAAGACACCGATCATCACGATCGGCATCATGAGGCTGAAGATATTGGGTCCCTCGTTGGCGGCGAGGAAGATGTATGCGGTGATCGGCAGACCGTTCGGCATGAAGGCTATTTCCCGTCGGTAACGGCAGGGCACTGCGAAGCACCTCGTCCGGCAATGGCGATCGGCCCCACGATACGCAACATTTGTAGCCGGCGCGGCGTAATTTAAGCCGAGTATGATAAAGGCTTGTGTCGCAAGGGGCAAGAGCAGCTAGCGAACGGATTTGCGAGGTGGTCAAGGTTATTCTGCGCCGCCGCCGTCGTGCCCCAACCGCCAACGCTCGAGTTTCGCTTCGTAAAATTCCAGAAAAGTGCCCGCTTCGATGGCTTTTCTCGACTCGGCCAACAGACGCTGGTAGTAGGTGATGTTGTGGGCGGATAACAGCATCGGCCCCAACATTTCGTGGGCGGTAAACAAATGCCGCAGATATCCTCGGCTGTGGCCGCAAGCGGGACAGTCGCACGTGGGATCGATCGGCCGATCATCTCGCCGATGCTTCAGATTGCGGAGCTTGATCGGTCCAAAGTCCGTAAACGCCAAAGCGTTACGTCCATTGCGAGTGGGCAGTACACAGTCGAACATATCCACGCCGCGACGGATGCTCTCCAACAGATCTTGAGGAGTTCCAACGCCCATTAAATAGCGAGGCCGACCCGATGGCAGTTCCGGACAGGTGACATCCAGCACGCGGTACATCTCGTCGGGAGGCTCGCCCACGCTCAGCCCGCCAATCGCGTAACCGGGAAAGTCGCAGGCCGCAAGCTGCCGGGCACAGCCAGTGCGCAAATCCGCGTCCAATCCGCCTTGAACGATGCCAAACAGGGCCTGATCGCTGCGCTTGGCGGCCGCTTGACAACGCTGGGCCCATCGAACCGACCGTTCACAAGCGTCGCGGACAACCTCGCTCTGGCAGGGCAGCGGGACGACATGATCTAAAACCATCGCGACATCACTGCCCAAAGCCTCTTGAATCTCGACGGCTCGCTCTGGACTCAACTCCAACAACCGTCCGTCGATATGCGACCGGAAAACGGCGCCGTGCTCCGTGACGCGATTGATTCTGGCCAGGCTGAACAGTTGAAAACCGCCGCTATCGGTCAGGATGGGCCCATCCCAGCCCATAAAACGATGCAAGCCGCCTAGGTCGCGAATGACGTCTTCGCCCGGGCGCAGGGCGAGATGATAGGTGTTGGCCAGCAGCATCTGCGTCCCGGTGGCCCGAATCGCGCCGACGGACAGCCCCTTGACCGTCGCGGCCGTGCCCACCGGCATAAAAGCAGGCGTGTCGACCGCGCCGTGAGGAGTCACGAACGAACCGCGCCGCGCACCGCAGCGGCGATCGACGCACCGCAGCTCGAAGCTAAACATCCGAGCGTCCAACACACCACCCGGTCATTCGCCGCGGAGTTTCAGATTATACTGCGCCAGCTTCTCTTTGACTTCGTTCAAGCTGGTGACGCCAAAGTTCTTACACTCCAAGAGATCGTCGCCCGTCTTGCGAACCAACTCGCCGATCGAATTCAAACCCAAGCGGACCATGCACTTGCGAGCGCGAACCGAAAGGTTCAATTCCGCGATGGGACGCGTGAGCAGCGCCTGCTCTTCGGCCGACAGGTGCGAGGTGTCCACCGGCGTTTCCTGTTCGGGACGCTCGTGGGCGAACTGGCCCAGTTGCAAGCCCTTGGAAACCAACATTTCGCGGATTTCGACCAACGACGTCTCGCCAAAATTCTTGCTTGCCAGCAGTTCGGCCTCCGTCGTGCGAGCCAAATCTCCCAGCGTGCGAACCCCCATCCGCTGCAAACAGTTGCGGCTCCGCACCGACAACTCGAAGTCCGAAACGGGGACGCTGAGGATCTGCGTCAAACGATCCTGCCGCTTCAAAGCCTCTTCGTCGTAGAACATGTCTCGTGAGGCGGAGGCATCCTTGAGATACAACGTCGCACGGGGATGATCCGGGAAGTGCTCCAGGATCCGCTGATAGCACTGCTGGGCGCGATCGTAGTACTGAAAGTCCTCGTACAGGATGCCCAGATTCAACAAGGCACCGACAAAGGTCGGAAAGGACTCGGCGGCCCGCTGGTATAACTGCAATGCCTCTTCGTCATTGCCCCGCCGATCGTTTTCCATCGCCAAGCCGAACAGCGCCCCGGCATGACGGCGATCTGAATCCACCGCCCGCTCGTACAATGCGACCACTTCGTTCGGATTGCCTCCGGTCGAGGCAACCGTCGCCGCCCGCTGGTACAGGTACTCGGCGGTCTGCTCCACCGGCCCAAACATCTGGTCCAGAATGGCCATCGCCTGGGCCGCATCGCCGGACAGCCGGTGCGCCTCGGCGATCGCCAATGCGCACAGATCGGAGTCATACCCGGCCGTCCGCGCCGATTCGTAACTCGCAATCGACTCGTGATACTTGCCCTGCTCCAGCTTTGCCCGCCCGAGATAGAAATGCGCCAGTGCTCCGCCATCGGCCCGCGCAAGGGTCTGTGCGGCCTGCTCGTAGCGGCCCATCAGATAATAACAAACCCCCAGTCGCACGGCACTTGCCGGCGTCTGTTCGCCACGACCCGCCAACTCCGCAACCGCGTCTCGCAAGACGCCGTGGCGGGACGTGTCCTCGCGAACAGCCCGAACGATACCTTCAATTTCCTGCGGTCCGAACGAACTGTTGGACAATACTACTTCGCGAACGTCAATCGTCGTCAGCTGCATACTTGCCGCCATATCGGCTCTCCGATAACCCCCCTGCGAGCAAACCAAGAGCCAGCGGTGGGAGTCGAACCCACAACCCCCGCATTACGAATGCGGTGCTCTGCCAATTGAAGCTACGCTGGCGCTAAAAGCCTAGGTTAAGGTTCAAAGTGTAAGGAATCCGCCGCTCCTTCGCAATAGGCCCGTTTGCTCGCAGCGCTGTGTAAGGTCGCCTGTCAGCCTGCGAGCGGGCTATTCCGCGGTGGTTCGATGGCGGAAAAGCATAAAAACGCGAGCCGAGAGGCCCGCGTTTTTCTTGCTTGAGATCGCCCACTTAACGTTGGTACGTACTGGGATAGGGATAGTTGCTGCCGCCTCCGGTGGCGGTCCGCGTCTGCGAGTCTGCGCCATCTTCATAACCATAATTTCCACCCACCGGACTCGGAGGGGCCAGCGAGCTGCCACTTCCCCCCTGACCGCCCCCCGCAAAAGAGGCCGGCTGAATGGATTCACCCGGTACATTGAGATGATCGCTGGTCCCAAACTGCGTGTTCCTCGCAGTGCTTCCCGGACGGTAGCCGCCGGATGCAACGGCGGCGGGATACGATTGCGGAGCGGCCGGCGTCGGGCCGGCAGTGGCGTTGGCATTCCCGTAGGCGCCTGCCACGCTGCCGCCCGCATACGCGTCGTTACCGCGGTTGTTGCCATAAGGATCGTAGCTGCCCGGCGGTGGGGAACCGGCCGCCTGACCGTAGGCACTTGTCGCCCCGTACGGCGGCGCTGCTCCACCCTGGTTCCAACTCTGGGCGGTCTGCGGCGTGCCCGCGTAGCCATTCTGTCCATTCTGCCCGTATGCACCGTAGGCGTCCCCACCGGGCGTCGCCACGGGCCCAGACGAGCCGGCTTGGCCGGCGTACAAGCTGGACGCCCCACTCGGCGAGGAGTTTCCACGATAGTCCGGCGAATAGAAGCCTTGGGATGTGCTCGAGCCGCCGTAAGCATTCGCGGGTGCGATGCCCGGAGCGTTTCCGGTTGCTGCGCCATAACCGGCATTAGGATAAGCGTTTGGGCTGCCCGGTTGAGGTCCGTAACTCGCCGCTGCCGCAGGTGTTCCGCTGGCGGTAGGACCGCGATATGGATTGTTTGCATAGCTGCCGGTCGTCCCGCCTGATCCCTGGGCGTAGCTCGGCACCGTATTGGGCGAGGCCAGGCTCGAAGGCGGTGCGGGCAGGCTGGTGCTCGGCTTCGATGCCAATGCCGTGCTCGCCGGTTTCTTCTTGCCCCAACTCAGCCAATCGCTGCTGGGCATCTTGAAAGCATTGCTGGTGGAGCATCCTGGCAGCGAAACGGCAGAAATTGAGAAAACAACCGCCAAGACGAGCGTCGTTCGTCGAAGGCTTTTTCGCATGGCTAATGCGTCCTTTTCAGTTAGGCCCACAAGAGAAAATGTTCGCACCGGGAGCCTGCTCGGTATCAATTCAGCCGCCGTCCAATCACGGAACAAGCGCGTTAAATTCAAGACAAGTCGTTATCCGTTGATCGACGGCTGTCGCGATTGCGAGATGACTCTATCAACCAGTCATTCGACCAGGAAGGACAAAGGAAATCAGAAAAAAATCAGCAAATCCCCACTAATCAGGAAAATCGGACCTACCGTTCGTCTAGACCTGAAGGAGCGAGATGTTAGATTGGTGGCATGGGCACGTCAATGTCAGAATTTCTCCTTGGATTCTACGAACCCATTTTCGGATCTGGATTCCTCAACAAGTTTCAGCGATGTCTCAAGAAAATCGAAGTGAAACGGTCGAAGAAATGCCTGAACTGGATCGCTGGCCCGATGCAACAAGCGGTCCCTCGCGCAAGAGTGGCCGTTGGACAAGCCGTTTCGTCATCCTGATCGTCGTTCTGCTGGCTTTAGGCCCCGTGCTGTGCTTAGAAATGCCGGCCGAAGTTTCTCGCTGGTATCAAGCGGCAGCTATGGAGCGCTGGATCGCTGGCGATAAGACGGGAGCCATGCAGTATCTCGAGAATTCGCTTCGCTGGTCCTCCACCCAGGCAGACGCTTTCGTGTGCCGTGGTGACTGGCGGCTAGACGAGCAGGAATTCCATCAAGCCATCGAAGATTATAACGCGGCGCTCCAGCGCGAGCCGGGGCAGATCATGGCTTTGATCAACCGGAGCTTGGCTTTTCAGCATCTCGGATTCCACGAGCAAGCGATTCAAGACTGGAAGACTCTGGTTGACCTGCGTCGCTCGGCATCCCCCTCTCAGCGAGCCATGTTGCTGAACGGTTTGGCTTACGCACAAGCCCTGGGAAACATGGAATTAGACCAGGCCCTGGAGAACGTGAGCCAAGCGATCGAGCTGGCCGGACAAAATCCGGCGATGCTTGACACACGGGGCTATATCCACTTCCTCGATGGTAATTTCGAGGCCGCACGCGCCGACTTAGATCCCGCGGTGGCGGGCGTGGAAAGGGAATACAGGCAGTTGGAACGGACAAGACACTATATCGATCGAGCGGAATTCGAGCGACAACTGACGTCGTATCGCAAGAATTTGGCCGTCATCCGCTATCATCGGGCATTGGCTCTGGACGCGCTCGGCAGGCCGGAGGAGGCCGAATCCGACCGCAGCCGCGTCCGAGAACTCGGCTACGTTCCCGGCCCCAACCTGTTTTGATCGAAAAAAAATCCCGCCCTTGCGAAGCTTTGAAAGGCGAGTATAATTCGGCCACAGTCAGCAATGAACTGGGGCCGTAGCTCAATTGGTTAGAGTACCGGACTGTCGATCCGGTGGTTGCGGGTTCGAGTCCCGTCGGCCTCGCTTGTTGTAAATCACGCCGAACGCTTGACTTAGCGTACCTGCCTGTGTCGGGCAGTGCGGCCATTAACCCAGTTGCGAAGTAGTACTGGTACTACTTTGCGAAAGGAATGGTGCCGCACATGTCCCAATCCTGAGACCCCAATCCCATAATACCGCCACTACAAGCCAAAAAATCTCGGCATGGTGCGAATCGACGGTAAGGGCCACTACCTCGGCCGTTACGACTCGCCGGAAAGCTGGGAGAAATATCACCGTTTGGTTGCGGAGTGGCTTGTCACGCCCCACGTAGCCGCCATGATCCAAGTTCAGCGGCTGACCGGAATGCGGCCCGATGACGTCGTGTCCATGCGGCCCTGCGATATCGACCAATCTGGCGACGTCTGGGTTTACGAGCGGCGTGACCACAAAAACCGCTGGCGGGGCCACCGCCGGCTGATCCCCGTCGGACCCAGGGCGCAGGCGATTTTGAAGCCGTTCTTGAACCGGGATCCGGACGCGTTCTTGTTCAGTCCGAAAGAATCGGAGGCGTGGCGATTGGAACATCGTCCGGTTCACTTCAGGAAGGAACGTAAGACGAAGATTTATCCGTGCGAGCTTAGAGCACGGGAGAAGGCTAAACAGGACCGCAAGCGTCGCAAGCCGAAAAGACCAAAACGTGACCGGTACGACACCGCGTCCTACTGGCGGGCTAACGCCAATCGCTGCCGCAGGAACTTGTCCGCGTGCTGGCGAGAGTCCGCAAGCGTTCTTAGACGTTTAAGAAAGCTCACGCATACGCTGATCGTCGGGCCGGAACGCCCCTTGGCTGCTCCCCCTCCGTTGTATTCTGTACAATGCAGGGCGAGACGATCACGCCGATGCTGGACAAGGACAAGAAGTGGCGGGTGTCCGGGTACTTCATCAAGTGACGAAGCCAGGTGCCGATGCGGGCGTCAGCCGCCCCCACCGGCGTCAAGGGAACGGGCCATGCGAAAACGACCATTGCGACGTGGGTTTACGCTCCGGGAATTGTTCGCCGTCGTCACGATCATCTGCGTTCTGCTGGCGCTGCTGGTGCCCCTGATCCAGCAATCACGCGTGAGGTCTCGGCGTCCCCAGTGCGCCAATAACCTGAAGTATATCAGCCTCGGTCTGCAAATTTACCACGATACGTACAAGGTGTTTCCGATGGGAGCCATGCACTCCGGGACGAATCCCGGCGGCGATCCACCGGTCAATGCCGCGTTGGGGCCCTCCTGGTGGTTCGGAATCGCACCTTTCATGGAGCAGCGTAACGTGTACGACCGCGTTCAATCGACTCAGATACCTGGCGGGCCAGCCAGACACGAGTTCTGTGCCGGAGACATGATTGCCGCCGGAGTGGCGATCGACAGATTGCAGCCGGATTTCATGCATTGTTACCGCAGTCCATTACCGGGGACGGAATCACGCGTGGGACCGATCTGCTTGCCCACGTACGTCGGCATTGCGGGCGGTTGCGACATCGATCCCTTATCGCAAGATTACCAGCCGGGCCTTGTCACACCCACGACGGACTGTCTTTACCACAACGAGGCGAAGGGGACTGGTGCTGCCGCCGACGGTATCGTCACGTCCAGCGGCATGCTGCCTCCGTGCGAGCATGTGAGTATGTTCGACTGCCTGGACGGCACATCGAACACAATGATCGTGGGCGAGCAGTCCGACTGGCTGCTGGACCAGAACCAAGCCAAATCCCAGAAGTACCACGGCGATCCCGGCTGGACCGTGGGCGGCACAAGACCGGGTGGCGGTTGGCTGTCCGGCACCAGGCGGGTCGATCCTGTGCCGAAAGTGGATACGCCGCGCGGTCCGCCGGCGACCTGGGGTGCCGACTGTTGGAACATCACCACGGTCCGGTATCCGCCGAACTTCAAGCGGGTCATGGGGGCAAAGCCGTTGCCCGGCTGCAGCGAGAACCACGGGATCAACAATCCGCTGCAGTCACCGCACCCTGGCGGCATGCTGGTCGACTTTGTGGACGGGTCCGTGCAGTTCATTTCGGAGACGACGGATTTGGCTGTCTTGCTCCGGCTGGCAATTCGGAATGACGGTCAGAGCGTGCGATGAGCGCGACCACGATAATCGACAGGCGTTTGGTCGAGATATTTGATAGAGGCGTTGGCGATGTAACGGGAAGTCGGAGTACCGGTCGCCTCTTCTGATCTCCGTTCCGCTTTCGGTTCGTTGAAGGGGGCCCACAATTCCAACTGGTTGCCCCGGCTGGATTAACGTGCTCGCAGCGATCGCGATCCAATGCTTGAACGAACCAGACGGGGCGGAGCGTGGCCTTTGCTTCTGACGATCTTGGCGTCGCTTGCCGCAGCCCCAGCCTTCACGCTGACAGCCTGGCGGCCGATGCCGCCCCGCCGGCGACCATCCGGGTTTGCCTGCTTTCCGGCACGACGGCGTCGTGCTGGAGTGCCAGAACCTGATGTCGAGGCCATCAACGAGGCGTCCTACGCACGAGTCTCTTGCTACACGCTGCCCGGCAAAGACAACCGCTACATCATGCTGCTGATGGGCAACAACCAACACGGCGTATCTACCTTGCATGGTCAAGGGACGGACGCTTGTACGGTGCCAAGGCGCCAAAGAATGAGTGGCCAACGCGGATTTGGCCACCCATTTTTTTTCAGGCGGAATCGAAATTGCCCGCTGCTACCGGCATCTGAAAAAACTAGAACAACAGAAGTTCGGACGGCAAACGTAAAGCTGCGGGGCCGGGAATCTGCGGGATTTGATTGGCACGAAGTTTGAAATGGGCGGCCGCAACCTCGAATTCCTGGAAGAGATTCCAGTTCAGCCACCCCAGTTCCGGCAGCTGGCAGCGCGATAGTCGCACATGACACAGCCGAAGCCGGGCCGGAACACAAACCGGCCGGCGTCCAAGTTATCGAGATACGCTCTGATCACCGCCAGCAGCCGGCGAAAGTGAACCACACTGCGGCTGCCGTAGCGATGGAAGTCGATCTTTGGAGTTTTGGTTTTGATCAACGAGCGGATCTCCAGGCCGGCTTCTTTGCCGCCAGTGGCTTGCCGAAACAGTTACGCGTAGCTCGACAGCTGAATCTCGTCAAACGGAGCACTGGCTTTGGCGGCTGTTTTGAAGTCGCAGATTAACGGGCCGGTTCGCTCGTCAACCACTAAGTCAACGATGCCGGTCAGCGGAATACCCAGATCCTCCCCGGTGTCCGGATCGATCAGCGGCTCTTCCATGCTGACTTCCACAGCGAGCGGGAATTCGCAGGCATCGACCACCGATTGCAGGTACACGGTCACCAGCCCCATCGTTTGCTGCTTGAGTCCGGCGCACTCTTCGATCGAATCGACACACATGGATTCGAGTTCGGCAGCTTGCTCCCAGCTTTCCACAACGCGCCGGACCGCCCCTTCGACTCCCAAGTCAACGATGCCCAAATGCCGGTGCCTGTAAACACCTCGAGAGCATCGTGGACCCGTTTGCCAACAAACAAACTGGGCGTTGGCGGCGGAATGATGCCGTCGATGTACTTGAGCTTCCAAGCCAAAGGACAACGCAGCCAGAGGTTCACGTGGCGATTGGAACATCGTCCGGTTCACTTCAGAAAGCAACGTAAGACGAAGATTTATCCGTGCGCGCTTAGAGCACGTGAGAAGGCCAAACAGGACCGCAAGCGTCGCAAGCCGAAAAGACCAAAACGTGACCGGTACGACACCGCGTCCTACTGGCAGCCGCCAGGCTTTTCGATGGCGCCAAGAGAATCGTTAAGATGCCGTTGGCGCGACTTGAGAATTCGACTTGAGAACGGGCAGTTCCGCAACGAGCCGCCCGGAAGTGTGCTCTGGAGGTCCTTCCGCTTTCCTCCTCAGCAAATATCCGCAGCCGGAATGTCTGCAAATACGCTGGCGATATCTTCCAGAGCTTCGTCCGCAGTCGGTCCTTTGGCGGACAGGACAAGTTCCGTCCCCGGGGTGGCTGCAAGCGACAATAGCCCCAAGATGCTCGCCGCATCGACAATTTGTCCGTTGCCAACAACCCTGACCCGGGCCTCATGCTTGCGGACCGCATTGACGACGGCTAGGCACCTCCGAAGGTGGAGCCCCAACGGGTCCGTGACTCTAACGACGCGGATCTGGGACGCCTGCGATCGGCATCGTTGAGAACTTAGATTCGGATATCGCAGCATAATAATACCCCTTAAATTATTGCGGAAGCAGGCACAGTCCCATGTTCGACCGCCCCGCGGGAACTGCACCTTGGCAGCTAGAAAAGCTCGCCTCGCTAACCAACGGTGTCGCGAGGCTCTCGGGCGGCGGCCATATCCCACAAGATAAGATCTTTTCGACCCGGCCCCAATCCGCAGGAGCCTCAATCGGGCCTCCGGAAATCACTTACCTCATTGGAAAAATACATAACCGCCGTAAGGTAGCTATTACAGGTTGCCGGAACCGCCTAGGATCGAAACGGGGCTGAGGCGAGTTGCAGACGGGCCGCCGTCATCACCACTTGCGTGGTGCCAGGCTTCGGATCGGGCAAACCCTGCCGGCGTCGGGGTGGACGAAGAAGCTGTCTTGGTGCTAAAGGCAAGCCACGCCAGAAACGTCCACGCCGGTCGGAGCAACTCAGCTGCATCGAGGGCCCCAACCTGGGGAGGAGTTGGCATTGCCGCCGGGATCACGTACCGGCAAAGAACAAATGCAAGCAACGCGATCACGAACAGCCAATCGTCGGCACTCCGCGCCTTCCAGCAGCCCGCTCGAACTCGTACAAGCGCGGCGTGAACGAGCGGATTCTCACTCGCCTGCTGGGGTTGGTTCGTCATCGCGATCCAGCGTTAGACCGCTTCTTGTATCCAGCGTTTGGCTTCGTCAAAGTCGTCGAAGGGAAAATGTTTCAATTCAGCAGACAGGAACCGGGTCGCGATGCTCGGGCCGATCTCGCCCAGTTTGGAATCTGTTACAACTGCGATCCGCTGGATTCGTTTGTGATGTGCTTTTATGAAATTCACGTGTTGGAGAAAGGCGCTGAAATCGTCCCATCCTGGGAATGATTTCGTATGAATGATCAGCCCTGTCAGGCGGCCCTTGTCTGCAGAAAATGCATCGATCTCTTTCGCGAGTTTTTCAAAGTCCGCCGCTTGGAGTGAGCCCGCCGGCTCGACGATAATGATACCTTCGTCACCTTGCACTTTCACATCGATCATTTTTCTCTCCTGATGTCTTAGCTTCTCCGGTGCGGTATTTTAGAAGAACAATGGACTCTGAGCTACTTCAAGAATTCAAACGCCTCCACTTTCTCCACATCCGCCGCCCGAACCTGGTAGCGCGCCCCGATTCCTTCGATCATTAAACGCCGGTTCTCTTCATCAAAACGTATCAGCACGTGGTCATCGCCATCTATGGTAATCTTCATCTTAGACCGGTCGGCATCCGAAAGTTCGGCAGCCATCACGTTCGCCATGTTCGACCGCTGAACGAGTTCGTGACCACGGCCGCCAATCAGCCAAGACACGATCTGTCGATCGAGCTTCGCTGGCACGAAAAACGTCAATATCCCTGAGAAAGAGCAACACGCGGCAATTGCCAGCATGACCATGCCGCCGGCGTCTGTTTTCGCGTTGTCGGCTGTCGTTGCAAGAAGAACGCCGGCGCCGAGGAGGGTGAAACCGAGGATGATGGCAATCAACGAAACACGCCCCGGCGTCCATCCCACAATCGGCCTTTCGGCGACCGGCAAGCAAAACGAGCCTGGAAACTGAAACGGATCGAGGCGGTGAGCATCTCCAAGAACACGGGCCGAGGCTTGGATGGCTGAAAAGCGAAAATCGGTTTCCCAGCTTCTTGCCGCCATCTTGTCATTCTCCAGGCGTTGCAGCCGATTCACCCATGTCACCGAGAGCAGCGAAACTGATTCTACATCCGCCGGTCGCGAAATCCACCAGGCGCTGTCCAGATTCCGCTTTTGTGAAATTTCCGCGATCTGTTGCCTCGGGTTCCAGCAGGGTGTGAAAGAATTGCACACCAAGGCGACGACAAGACGCTGCGGGGTCGCGTATGGGATCGGCATTTAAGCGAGAATGTATCGCTCGCCCTTGACGATAATGTTATATTGCGAAGCATCAGCGAGGTTACCAACGGGTGTGCGCTCGCGGACGCTTCGGGTTCCTTTCCAGGAGGAAATAAGCATATGAGACTTGGAACATTTGCGCTGGTGGTCACGATCGTTTTCGTCGGGTTGGTGGACGGGACGTGGGCCGCGGAACATGGAGGCGATCTGTTTCGCGCCGGAGAAGCCCGGCTGGCCTCCGGCGATCTGCCGGGCGCACTGCAGCAATTCGCGGCAGCGGTGCGCGCCGATTCATCAAATCAGCGATACGTGCAGCAGTATGCGATGGTGCGGCAAGTGTTGATGATGCGGGCTGCTTTGCCGAAAGAGAAAGACCTCGCAAACTGGGAGTACAAGGCGCGAGCGCTGCACACGTTCTATCTCAATCACGGACTGTACGCCGACGCGCTGGATATCGGCGCGCAGCTGCATGCCAAGTTGAACGACGGCGCCTCGGCGTTGTTGCTGGCCGAGACGCAGTTGGCGATGAACCGGCCGGCGGACGCGGCCGACGTGCTGGCGGCCTTGTCGGGCGACAAGCACACGGTGGCGACCAAGGCGCTGCACGGCTTGGCAGCCGCGCGGCAAGGCAAGCGGGACGATGCCCAGAAGATCGCCCAAACGATCCAACTGACCAGCAACGAGGGTTCGGGAGTAGTGTACGCGGTGGCTCGATTGCACGCGGCCATCGGCGATGGCGACCAGGCGTGCCGGCTGCTGGTCCGCTGTTTCGAGTCATCGGCCCCCAGCCGCTTGGCGGGATTCAAACAGCACGCTCAGACCAGCCCGGAATTTTCCGGCTTGGCGGGCGACCCCCGTCTCGTAGCGGCGCTGCAAACGATGTCCAAGGTCTCCGAGTCGGCCTGCAGCGGCGGCAGCAGCTGTGGCAGTTGTCCGATGCGCAGCAAGTGTGCGCCCGGCGACTAAGAGATTCGGTGCTGGGACGGATTGGGGGTCGGGCGTTCAAAATTGAATTTTGAACGCCCGACCCCCTGAGCCTCTTCAAGAAAGCATCGCCATCTTGAGAAGAAAAACGATAACACGGATGCGCCGCACGATTCAATTTGGTTTTCTCTTGATCGTCCTGGTCGGGGTGTTTGCGATCGGAGGCAATTGCGAGCGGTGGTGCCCGTTCGGCGGCGTCGAGGCGTTGTACTCGTATCTGCACGAAGGCAATCTAGTCTGCTCGCTGGGGACGGCCAACTTTTTCATCTTGGGCGGCGTGCTGGGAATGACGCTGTTGATGCGGCGCGCGTTCTGCGGGTATGCTTGCCCGATCGGGACGATCTCGGAATGGCTGCACGCTTTGGCCCGCCGGCTGCGGCTGCCGGCCTATCGCGTTTCGCCGTGGCTGGATCGGCACCTGGCGTGGCTGAAATATGGTCTGCTGGCGGTCATTCTGTGGTTCACGTGGCAAACCGGCGAGTTGGTTTTTCGAGGCTTCGATCCGTGTTATGCCTTGATCAGCCGGCATGGGGAAGACATCACGGTTTGGGCTTATGTTGCGGCGGGCGCAGTGGTGGTGGGGTCATTGTTCCTGATGCTGCCCTTTTGCCGTTGGTTTTGTCCGCTGGCCGCCGTGTTGAATCCGTTCTCGCGATTCGCCGTAGCGCGAATTCGTCGCAACGCCGCAATCTGCCGCGATTGCGGCGCGTGTGAGAAGCGTTGTCCGGTCGACATTCCGGTGGCTCAAGTTGTGCAGGTCACCCACGCTCGCTGTATCGCCTGCCTCCAGTGCGTGGAAAGCTGTCCGGGGCACCGGGCGCGGCCCTTGACGTGGGGATCGCCTTGGGGCGGGCGCACCGCATGGCCGCCCATCACGATCTCGTTGACGGTGCTGCTGTGCACTTCGGTCGCGGTCGCCGCGTCGTACCTGTATCCCTTACCGTCGTTTGTCAAGACACGTGGGACAGCACCGGGCCAGACCGCCGAGTTGTCGTTGCGCACCAGCAACTTGGGCTGCCGCGGCAACGCAAACTTGCTGTACTACTTCCTGGACCGCGACGACATGTTCGCGGTGCCGGGATATCTGAAAGTCGAGGCTTGGCCGGGTCCGGGTGCCGCACAAGTCCGGGTCACCTACGATCCGGCTCAGGCCGGCGAGACTTTTATCCAGCAAGCGATTACGGAGCCCTATTATGAAATTGCCGGCGAGCAGTGGCGGATGTCGCCGTTTGCGGTCGAAGGTTACGACCCGCTGGCGGAGATCCTTGTCCCGTGAGCTGGCTTCCGCGTGGCACGGCTTACTTGTCAGCCGTGACGAGAATGTTGTTTCCGGACGCGGCAGCCCCGGCTTCCTCGTCGCGGCCGCCATCCAGATGCACGACGCGGAAGCCGACGTTGTGAATTCGCTGCCAGGCGGGATAGCTCAGGCGGAAGCTCGAACGGCAGCGTGAGGGCCGATCGTGGAACGATCCGCCGCGGACGACGATGGGCTCGTCATCTCGGCCGGCATCCGGCGCATTGTCAAGGAACGGATACGGCCGGTAACTCGATCGCGTCCACTCGGCCGCGTTGCCATGCATGTCGTACAGACCCCAGGCGTTCGGCGCGTAGCCGGCGACATTTACGGTGACCAGCGCGCCGTCGTCGAAGCGGCCATCGGCGGGGAAGTCCTGCAACACCACCACGCCGCCCGTGGTATCATAAATCCGAGGCAGGCGGGCATCGGCGACGTTGGCGTGGGTCGAAAAATCGGCGCCCCCGTCGCCGTAGTTCCAGTCGCTCGCCGTGCCCGCGCGGCAAGCGTATTCCCACTGCGCTTCGCTGGGTAGCGTGAATCGCAGGCCGGACCGGTGCGAAAGCCAGGCACAAAACGCCATCGCCTGCTGGCACGAAACCCGCACCACCGGCTGCCGTGGGCCATTCATGTCGATGCCCGGCCCGTCGTTGCCGAGCGAACGCTTCATGAAGTAGCCGGAAAAATGATCGGGGGCGAACCGGCGAAACTGCTCGTTGGTGATCTCGCACGCGCCGATCCAGAAATCCTCGCGGATCTCCACCTGCGACGGCGGATACTCGTCGGCATCGCCCTCGTTCGACCCCATCCCAAACGAGCCGGCGGGAATTCGGATCAACGGCAGCGATACGCCATTGCCCAGATCGATCGTTTTCTGCCATGTGCCGGCGGCTCGCTGGCGCCGCAGGGCCTCGGCCGCATCGCAAGGCCATCCTCCGCCGTCGGCGGCAACAGGCTCGCGCTGCGGCAGCGGCTCGGGAACGGCGGGTTCAATCGCCTGACGATCGAAGGCCGGAACGGCTTCCGGATCGTCTTTCGCTCCGCCCCACTTTTGCGCCGATTCCCACCGTCGGCGGTCGACCGCGGATGGGATCGGAGCGACGTCGCCCCAGGTGCCGTGGCACGGACCGTTCAAGTCGATCCAGGTCGTCAAGCGATCCCAGGCCTCCTCGTCCAAACGCACGTTGTAGTGCCCCTTTTCGAGCATTTGCACCAGTTCGCTCGTGTTGGCGTGATATTCGCACGGCACGTGCAGCCCCACGTAGTCTTCGATATTCACGCGGCGGACGAGGGGGATCAAAGCCTCGTAGGCGGGCGTGTATCGCGTCTTGCGGTCGCCGATCAAAGGGTGCTCGGGCGTGTGCAAGGCGAACCGCTCGCGGCTTTGCCGCAGGGCGGGGTCCAGCCGGCTGGCACCCAACTTGGACAGCGGCAGACCTTCGTAGCTCGCGGCATATCGTTCGCCGCGCAGATCGCCGAGGCGACGTCCCTCGCGCTCCTGGCCGTCGTGACAGCCGACGCAGTATTTGTCCAGCACCGGCTGCACCTCGCGCTCGAAATCGAAACCGCGAGGCGGGCCATACCAAGGTTCGATGTTCACGGGCGAGCGTGTGGCCGCGATATCGTGCCGCGTAGCGGGGGTCTCGCGAGGCGGCTCGTGACAGCCCACGCAAGAGGCTGTTTCGCCCGGCATGGCCGTGTACCAGCTGCGCATCAGGGCCAGAGCGCGTCCGCGGTCATCCAGCGGCTGGACCGTGATCGGCGTACACGCGGGCACGCGAAAAGCGGCCGATCCGTCCTCGTGCACGGGCACGGTACCCAAAATCCGCATCACGTCCCACGGCCCGGCCCGCCCGATCTTGTCGGGACCGGCCATCCCGGGATAGCCGAAGTGATACGCCGCGATCCGCAGCCGCTTGACCGCGCCCCGCGGCACGCCGGCTAAACCGGGTCCCGCATAGACGTTGTGCAAATAGATCACGGCATCCTGCCGTGTTGGATCCACTCGGTCGGGAAGGATGGCGGGCGGTGGCGTGGGGCGAACCGGGATCGGCTCGAAAAAATCGTATTCCTCGTCCACCGCCAGCGGCAGCATGTTGTCGAACACGTCCACCAGGTAGATGCCCCACGGCGACTTTGCCCCGGGCCAGACGGCGGACACAAAGTACTTGTCGCTCAGTGGGTACGGGTGCAGGAATTTGGGCCACGACGAACCGACTAAGTCATCGCGGATCACCGGAACGGCGGGCTCCCCGCGATGGCCGACGCGAGCGATGATGCCGTCCGCATTCTGCCAACCTCGGGCCGTATCCAGCACGACCAGTTCGCCCATCCGATTCACTCCGTGGTAGCCCGACAGAATCGCCGCGACTTTCGTCGCGTGGCCTGGAACGGCGCGCGGAAAGAACAGCGAATTCGGATAATACGAATTGCTACCGTAGACGGCCCGCTGCTGTGTGCCATCTGGATTCATGGCCATCAACGGCCGCGGATAAAGGTGCATGATGCCCGTGTAATCCCAGCGGCTGTAAATCACCTGGCCGTTGCCCAGCACCGAGGGGTGCAGGTCCAAGTCCTGGTCGAAACCCAACTGCCGCACCCCGGAGCCGTCGGCCTGCATCGAGTACAGGCTGCAGGCCCGCTCCTTGCCGTGCCAGCACGGAACGGCGGTGAACGAAGCGGTCGAGGCGTAGACGATGCGCCCGTCCGGCAGATAGCAGCCGTCGAAGTTGTCCACCTCCGGCACTTCGCGCGACACCTGCCGCAATCCGCTCCCGTCGACACCGATCTCGTGGATCTGCCAAGTTCGTCCGTTGGGCATCGTGAACAGCAGCCGGGCGGCGTCGTAGTGCAAGTCGACCTCGCCCACGAATCGGCCGTCGTTCGGCCGGTACAGCGTCCGCAGATTGCCGCCGGGCTGCACCGGCGAGAGCACGGCGATCTCGTTGTCATAGCCGGTCTGCTTCAGCGCCGTGTTGCCTTGATGATTGGTCGGCAGGCCCAGCTGTCCGCGTTTGCGTTTCAGCACGATCAGCCGGTCGAAAGCGGCCAGCGGATGAGCCCGCAGCGCTTCGTCTTTGAGCCGGGCCAAATCGCTGCGCACGGCGGCGTTGTCCGCCCGCTCGGCACGGCGCGCGACGGCGTCCAGACGTTGGAGGAACTCCGGACCGCGGCGATACCGGTCCGGATACGTCGCCGTCAGGTCGCTGATCGCCAGCCGCAGGGATTCCAGTTCGCGGACCAGATTCCCGGTTTCCGCCTGCTTGCCATCGGCTGCGGCAGCTGCGCTGGCGCCCGCCGACAACAGCACGCACAGGGCGGAAACCCCCTGAGTCAGAATACGAAGCATCTGCATGGGAGCGGATTCCTTGGTGGTAATCGCTGGGATTTCGCATCGT
>Ga0351864_10108_pt1 | contig 46057 bp, 52 predicted proteins | sample TotcelHFGM3001L9_FD_206758 | JGI IMG/M metagenome (GOLD analysis project Ga0351864, IMG submission 206758) | Enriched cells from coal bed in the Powder River Basin, Montana, United States - Total cells FGM rep2 HSBNCT.FGM.300.1.L9 ... | reverse complement strand
GACTCGTCACGGGCAATCCCGAACTTGTGAAGCAACTCCGTGAACGGTTGGACGACGTGATGGCTTAGCACACCAGCCAGTTGCGTGAAAGAACCCGCAAGGCTGCGGTTTCCAAAGTCCGCAGGCTGGCCCGTGAAAAGGATGGCTGAATGACTCTGCTCGGATCATCGTCGTCCACGACGATTTGGGCCAACTGGATCTGAACCAGTTGGACGAGGTGGACACCGTGGACAAGATCGCCGACCTGGGCGTGCGGTTTCTGCCCAAAGGCCACAAGACGGTTTGCATTCGGCTTGCCGGTCGCCAAGCACGGCCAGTTCAGTTGGGTCCAGTACGGCTACAGGGGACTCGCCCTTGCCGTCGGGGTGGTGCCGCACGGGTAGGTCCAGCGGACACCACGCACCATTTTGTCCGACTTTCCTGGAGACCGGACTCAGTGTTTTTCGGGCCTGCCTGCAAGACTGCGGACACCTATGCTCGGCATATCGGCGGATGATCAGTTGAAAGAAAACCCATGAAAATCAAGGTCGAGGCGTGTTGGGGAGGAGGCCAACAACTTTGCTTTCGTGTGACCCTCCCCAAGTCCACTGGCTTCAGGAACGATGCTCATGAATTCGTTTCCGGGGACACCTGGAGTCGGGCAACGGCCAAGGAAGCCTTGGACCTTTTGCAGAATGTCTATCACATTCCTCGGCACAACGTGCGATTTGATGTCCGTTAGTGCCGCACAAGTAAGCACGTCCCCGACGGACACCGCCCAACAGTACATCACACGGAGCTACGTAATGCACCTAAATCAACGCCCGCATCGGGTCAAGATCAGGAAGAACAGCCTCACCGACAACCGTTACCTGGACCGTCAAGGCCGGTGGGTGCCGTGGAAGCAGGCCGCTTGGTTTTCCAGCGACCGGGCGGCCGAACGGTTCGCCCAGCAGCACGGCGTTGGGGTCTTCGGGCTGTTCCCCTGCGAGAGCTACGGACACCCGTAATCAAGAAAGGACGGACACCATGAAAATCGACGTGCCTGTTCAGTTCACCGGCGAGGTCAGCGTGGTGGTGCCAGACCATCTGTCTCTAAACGACGCCAAGCTCCTGGCCCACAAACTCGCTCTGGCTCGCATCGTTGCCACTTGCGACAACCCCGACGCCCCGGAAGAGGACGCCTGCGACGACTACGCCGACGAGTGTTCGGACACCGCCCAAGCCACTGCGGAACAAGACTGGGATCAGTGCGAGATCACTGGCGTCGGCGGGACGTGGCTGGTCCAAGACAAGTGAGCGGAGGACACCAGCGGGTTAGCCAGACACAACGAATCAACACCTAAACAAGGGCCAATCCATGACCGTGATTCACACCGGCTCCGGAAAAATGACCTACAAAGCCGTCCGTCGTGCAATGGGCCGTCAACCCTACACCATGTCGCTCACGGACACCACCGAGATCCGTGCGGTCGTCGAAGCCGTGAATCAAGGCATCGACGGCCACCTGGAAGCGTGCTTTTGCCCTGACCGTGGTGACAGCTACGAGGGCGGTGAACGAAAGGTGGGCAAGCTCGTCCTGTGCCGGAGCCTGGATTGCACGGTTTCGGTGGAATCGTTGCCGGTCCTGCTCCGTCGCCTGTTCGAGTTGGACACCACGGATGACGTTGCGGACGCCGCCACGAGCTTGGGCGGAGACATTTTGATGACTTTGGGATTCGACGAATACGGCCAGTTTGTAGGGCGGGAAGCACTGGCACTCGACTAACTCACGAAAGGAAAACCATGAACCTGATCACCTTTGCGGACACCAAATTGGCCGACCTGCATCGGCAAGTCACCAACGAAATGGAACGGCGGGCAAGGATTGCCACGACCGGCCACGATCCTGCGGCCATCATCTTCGGCAACGAAATGGCAAAACGAACGGTGGTCGTCGCTGCCGCTGGCAACCACTCGCTGCTGCTGATCGGCCCTCCAAATTGCGGCAAAACCATGATGCGAGCCGTGGCTTTGGAACTGGGCCTGTCGCAGACCTTTGAGGCTCGGCCCTGTCCGTGCGGACACCGCAATAACCCACGTCAGGACTGCTCCTGCACCGTCCGCCAAATCGAGCGGCAGGTGCGGAACTTCCCGCAGGCCGACGTCACCGTCGAAATGGTCCTACCTGCCGAGCGAGAGAGGCGGACACCGGGGACGACACTGACCGACATGCGGCGGCAGACTGAAGACAAGACTGACCACCCTTCGCTCGACTTGGATGACGTCTCCAGAACGCTGCTTTCCACGGCTGTGCGGGATGTTGGCCTGGACCCCGACCAGCAACGCCGGGCCATTGCAGTGGCTCGGACCATCGCCAATCTCGACCGGCAAGAGCAGATCGGCGTTTCGCATCTGATGGAAGCCATCAACTACCGGTCGTTGCGGTTCTGATGGACACCGTTGGTCCAAATACCAGCGGGACAAACCAGTGCAACGTAAGATTCGCAAAATTTGTAATCGTCTCGTCGAAATGAACTGGCGTTTCGGCCGTGGCGAGGTCAAGCGGGTGGACTTTCAGACCTTGACCGTCGCCCGCCGTATCCCCGTCACGCAACGTACCGGCTTTGACGAGACCAGGAAATTTCGAGTCAGTGGGGACACCGTTTACTTCCTCGGCCACCAATCGAACCTCAAGTGGTGACGGCCACCCGGAGACAGCCATGATCGACCGAATCGACCGTGCCAAAGCCTTCCCGAAAACGGAACAGCAAATCTGTGCTGAAAGCGTGACCTGTCCCCAGTGCCGTGGTGCTTTGCACCGGATGCAGGACGGTGAAGGTCGCCTCAGCGAATTGACGGGCCGCATGGTGCTGAAATGCGACCGATGCCAGGAACGCTGGTCCGTGCCGATCACATCCGACGAAGTGCGTCGGCCACGAGGTTAGGGACACCCCCAACACAAGCAACCTAAAGCACGGGGAATACACCATGCTTACTTTGCTGTTGGCGGACAGGTCGAATTGGAACGAAAGCAAAGCTCAAGATGCCTTCGGCGTGATTGCCGAAGACGGCGAGGTTGTTCGTCACTGGGTTATGGTTGGCTCCAAGCTGGACACCGCACGAAGACTGCCCGTTGTTCTGGCAGCTTGGCAACTACAAGGTCTCGACCCGCAGCGGCCCGATGCTTTACCTCGTCCCCGTGGAAATGCCTGTCAAGAGGACACCATGACCTTTCAACGCATCTGTGAATTGGCCGCCGCACGTCGTTGTTACGATGCGGGCCACTCTGTGAGCCGTATCGCCAAGAGTGCAAAGCGTCACCCATCGACCATTTATCGGTGGCTCAGAGCAACGGCCCGGTTCGGACACCGCCGAATCAACCATCGGGAAACGGAGATTGCTCATGAAACGTCGGCCACGAATCGCAACGGTCATTGAAATCACCGATGGTCGTGTCAAACCTGTCGGCTACTTGGAAAGCCTGTCGGAAAACGACGGCTACTGGTGCCACGTGTTACCCGACCGTTTCTTCTGCTTTTGCCCCAACTTGGAGCAGTCCATCGAGGACGTTTTGGAACGCAGCGGGGCTAAGCACCGAAGACTTCCCGCCGTCACGATGGCAGACGTGACGATCACGCCCGGCAAGATGATCGACATTGACAGGATCGGCTGCCGGGGGTGGTATCGCCAGGACACCTTATCTCTGGACGGCACGACCATCGGCCGAGTCCAGGTCAAGGTCGAGAACGGCCGCACAAGCACCATGACGATCAACGATACCGGTGGTTGCGTTCTCGGCCGCCACTGGGAATGGCTGCTGGCCCAACACGGCCGCCGCCTTGTGGCGTAGCCCGGCCACGACGGACACCAATCAACAACTCAGTAACCATCTTGACCTTGCCGTCACCCTGGGAGCAAGCAAATGACCCCCGGAACCGAAGTCAGCACCGATTACCGCTGGCCTTACGACGCAGCCCATCCCGACTGCTGGCAAGAGCCGTGGAAGGGCATCGTGCTGGCCCCCGACGACCCACGAGCCTGGAAAAACACCGTCCGGTTTCCGGGCCGTTTGCCGGAGCAGGTCGAGGTCGATCAGCACTTGGAAGACCTGCGGCAACGGGACACCCCGCTCACCGGCGTCCCGGTACTGTACGACTTCGATGGTGAAGCGTCCGTCCAGTGGGAGACGCCCGACAAGGTAGTCCCGTACCAGCAATGCCTGTTGCACTGGCGAGTTACACGGGCCGAACGGAAAGGCACGTACAAGCCGGTCTTCAAGGTGAACGAACGCAGCGACGGTTTCGAGATCAAGCACGTTCCCACCGGTGGGACGCATTGGATGGGCGACGGTGTGGACACCTTGTCCTCCGAGGACGGGCAGGCGTGGAAGCCCGGCACGCCCGGCTTCTGTGAAGCGTGGGCATTCATTCTGAACGAGGATGCGTCCACGGTTTACGAAGGCTGCTTCCCGGATCTCGATCCTGATGACTTCGACGATCCGGTTCTGGACTGAGCAGGATACCCCGGCAACAGGCAGTGGCAAAGCCACAGCAACAAGGACACCCACGGAGCAACCATGACCAAACTGACGATCACAGAGACCGACACCGTAACCGACGTGTACCGGAAGCTGCGGGACATTTTGCAGGCCGAAGGCTTGATCGACGAGTATTTCTCGTTGTCAATCGAGACCGACCAGACGTTTTGGAAACTACAGAAAAACTGCCGCTGGATTGCCTGTTACGCCGTGACCGGTGGCTCGGAAGGCCACTACGTCCACGTCGATCTGATCTCCGGCTACGACCAGGATTGGACTGGCAAGGCCCGTCACCTGATCACGGGCAAAACGTTCCTGGGCTTAGCCCACGCCCTGAAAATCGCCAACCGATGTGCCGAATTACTGCGGGTGTAGTCGTCGGAGTTGTGCTGAACCCATTGAAAGGACACCGATGTGCAACTTACCGGAACTTTGGGTTCTGCGAACTTACTTCAGTGGCCCGGACGTTTTCGTCCCGGCTGGCACGGTGGTGAGATTGCTGGACGGGGAAGCTGACGGCGACCCGGAATATGCCCGGTTGGCGGTGTTGGACGGTACGGCAGAACTCACGATGCACTGGGACGACTTGGACCCAGAAGAAGATCAGCAGTGAGCCGCACTCCGGGAATAGGACACCAAGTCCTGCCAAGTAAACCAACACCTGGAGGACTGACCGATGGTCGATGTCGTCGTTTTTCGTCGCTGGCAGGACCGCAGTGGTGACATCATTGCCTTGTTCCCGGAACTCCCGGCCGATGTTCACGGCCGCTACTGCAACAGCTACATGCACACCGGCCAGCATGGTGGGGCCGATTACCACAGCGTGATCCAGCACACCGTTCCCGTTGAACCGAAACAGTACGCCGAACTGGCCGAAGAACTCCGGCTGGTCGGCTACAACCTGCGGCCGGTGCAACATGCCTCTCGGCGGCACCACGACCAGCGTCGTGCCACGGCCCGGCAAATGGCGGACACCACGTCACCCAACAAGGACAAACCATGAAAAGCTACTTTGCCCAGTACCGGTCCACCAATGGGCAATGCCTCGTCGGTGCCGTCATGCAGGGACAGTCGTCTCGTTTCGGTGACCGGAAGGACGCCGAGCAGCGGCTGGCGGACACCATCGAAATCAACGGGTCGCACTGCATCGGCGAGATCGTGGAAAGCGACAAGTACCCCGAAATCTTTCGGCATTGTCCCGGACACCCGGCCCAGGCCATCGGCGGCCGGTGTTTCGGCTGTGGCAAGATCCTGACCGTACAGGACGCCAAGTCGCATGGATCTTGATCACTTTGGACACCGGCCCGTCATCCATCATCCAACCACAAGAAAGGAACCACCATGCACAACGGCGAACCCAAATTCAACCTCGGCCGCTTGCTTGCCACCCCAGGTGCCTTGAGGACATTGGAGGAAAGCGGCCAAACGCCTCATGACTTCATTTCCAGACATGCCCGTGGCGACTGGGGCGACGTGTGCGACGACGACAAGCAGGCCAACGAGGTCGCCTTGGTCGATGGCAGCCGTCTGCTCAGTTCCTACAAGACCAGCACCAACGTCAAGTTGTGGGTCATTACGGAGGCCACCGACGACAACGGGCAACGGGCAGCGACAACGATTTTGAGGCCAGACGAATACTGATGACGGGACACCGGCCGGGCTAATGGGAACAACCGACCACCAGCCCGAAAGGAATCCAAATGTCCCTGAACGTCACCGCCTTCAATCACGTCGATTGGGACCGCTTCGGTCTCGCCAACTACGAAGATTTCGCCGACAGGATTTCGGAATGCAACGTCGGCGAGGACACCTTCTCTGGCTCCAGGGAATGGTTTTCATCCCGGATGAACGCCTGCCCAGCAACGATGCCGTGATCTATTTCGGCACGTGGGGCGACGACCATTCCCCCGGAGCATCCTGCTACACCTACGCCGAAATCTTCGACATGGACGAGCCCGACGATGCCGCCGAATTCCTGAAGCGGGTCCAGGAATGGAAGGGGGAATCGGAGTGCCGATTTGGCCGGACACCCGTTGAGAACTCGTGAGATTTCACGAGTCCAAGTGAGACGGGCGGACACCGGGAATAGGGGCAACCAACCCAAACAAGCCACAAAGGGGATGACAATGGCCGAAGTCAAGATCGTTTACGCCGACGACGCTGTTGGATCGTACACGTTGCATCGCCGTCCTGTTTCTCGGCGTGGCGTTCTCCAACTGGCTCCGGGCCAAAGTGCCGAGGGATACGGTAGGAAAATCACAACTGACCTTGTGGTCAAGTTCCGGGGGGACACCAGGGAACATCGTGTCTACGCCACCTGCTTCAGCAATGCTGCGTCCCACTGGATCACCCACCACGGACGAAAGCTGTGGCTCAAGACCCATTTCCAGGACGAGATTCTGGACTGACGAGGACACCGTGCAGTAGTGAAGTGCCTGACGCAAGTCGCAAGTGACCAGAGTTCTTATTGCTCTCGTTGGAAGGGGCACACAAGTGCTGGCCCAACGGTGAGGGAGCGTCTCCCCCTTGTGACCAAAGGATCGCTTGCGACTTGCATCGGACACCTCATTGCCGGATCGACCATTTCTTTCTCTGGAGTCAATCCCATGTCGGTAGTTTGCATTTCGGTACAGAAAACCCTGATGGCCGTAGTCCAAGACCCCAACGATGGGACACCCACGCAGGACATCGTGCGACAGTGGCTGCGGGCCAATGGCTACACGGACGCCATGTTGAACCAGTGTCAGTGGTCAGGGGCACCGGTGATCCCCTGGACCAATACGATGGCGAGCCACCCCGCAATTCATCAGGGCTGAGCCATGTCGTAGGACAAGGACACCAGCGTCAGCACCGGCAACGGCAACGAACACATCCACAAGGAACACGCCATGACGATCCGGTTGAACCCCCTGCAAGCCATCACCAACGCTCCCCAGTGCTACGACTACTCGTGGATGCGGACGGTCGTGGACAACATTGCCGTTGACGAAAAAGGCCGCCCGTGCCGCTTGGTCCAGAACGATGACGAGTGGCACTTCCGGCAACAATTGATGCGGTACGGCAGCGGCCTGCACCTTGTCATCGACAACCAAATCCAACTGGACGATTTCTTGCGTTACGGCTGGTTGAAGCTGACGGACACCCCGGTCTACATCCACCGGATCAAGCTCGACCTTCATCAGGCCCTTGGCTGGCGGGATCGTCGCCGGGAAGCCCTGCTGGAGTGCTTGGATCAATGGCACGACGGTCCCCAGGTCAGGTACACGACCGGACACCGTTGCGACTATTACCTGGAATGCCGGGGCGACGAAGCCGCTGAGCAAGTCCGGTCCAAGCTCCGGGAATTCGGCCTGAATTTTGAGCCTTGGGGACCGCAGCCGGACGCCGTGGCAGCCGTGGTCTGCGGCGTGGCCTAGCCAACCTTTCCGACCCGGACACCACCTGAGAATCGTGAGACAAAACGATACCGAAACGGAGCTTTCCCATGCCACAGTACCGAGTCGAAGCGTTGGAGAAATTCGAGGTCCGAACGGTCTACGTCGTCGATGCCGACGACCCGCAGCAAGCCGAAGCCCGCTGCAAGTCCGGTGCCTACGCCTACGACCAGTCGAACATCCAGGAAGGCAACGAGGTTTGGCTGGAAACCGTTTCGGTGGAACGGTGCGGGTGACAAGGACACCGCCAAGTGAGGCAGTGACACCCAACCCCTCAACTCAAGTACCGGAGAATGTTCGATGCTGTTCTTGGCCGAGAAGATCCTTGCCGCCGCCGGGTTTCGACGTGACCAGAATCAGGACACCTGGGTGGTCCCCGTGGTTCTTCGCCCCGTGGTGACCGTGGACTGTGGCGAGCTTGGTGACTGCCTGATGGATGCCCTCCTGCAGGTCCACGATGTTCTGGACGCCTGGGGCTGTACGTACAACAACTTTGCCATCCGTGGCGGCTGCCTGTCCATCGTCGGCCTGATGAAGGCTCAGTGACGGACACCGCCCTATCCCACGTATAAGTTGTTCACGCAAGCCAGCAACGCCGAGACGATGAGCACCTGGACCATCGCCCCCGGCGTAGCCGTGACACTCCGATTACCCTGCCCCAACGGTACGCCTAGTACGGGCAGAGAGTTGGCTGCGAGGACACCTTGTCTGCTTTCGGAAACAACATTGCTGCGGGGATCGTTGGCCCCGCTTCTACTTCGATTTTCAGCCGAAGTGACAGGCCGCCCGACGTGTCATGGCTCCGTCTCGTTGCGATCCGGTGAGACCGGACACCGGCCCCGTCAGAGCAGGTCAGGAGGACAACATGCCGCCGATTGGAAGACATCGATTCATCCTGGGCTACACTCGCCCCAACGAAGAAATCCTGTACGGACACCGGCCGATCTTTGGTCAGCGGCAGCAGTACCTTCCGCTGGTCGGACGCATGGCCTGCCAAGTCCTCATCCTTGCGTATGGGGAATACGTGTGGATCAACGTGGACCCGCAGAACATCTGCCTCAACTGAATTGTTTGTGGGGTGAACAGGCCGGACACCGGAAAGCACCCCAGCCACGACGGAACATCAAACGCAGGGGATGAGCCATGCCAACGTTTGAGATCGAACAGTACGAACTGCACGTAATCAAGTACAAGGTCAAGGCTAGGACCGAAGCCCAAGCCATCGCCAAGGTTTTGGGCGGCTTGGCCGAACCGGTGGATGGCAGTCTGGAATACGTCGAGGTCGCCGAGGACTTCGGAATGCCTGCCGAAGAAAATCGGGAGCTTGCCCGTCAGCTTCGGAAGCTAAACGTGCAAGTGGACGACGTGATCCCGAGCATCCGCAGCGTCGAGCGGGTGAAGTAGCGGGCCGATCCCGATCCAACCCAATCCTGGACACCGGCTACAGGCACGTTGACAAGCGGTGTGGGCCGCTTTTTCACCAAAACGCAGGTGGTAAGAAGCCCGGAACGTTCGTCGAAGGCTCCTTACCACCGCCCAAATCGGGAGCAATCCAAGTGAAACTCGTGCCTTATTATCGAGTATCGACAGCGAAACAGGCCCGGTCAGGGCTTGGCCTGGAGGGGCAGGACGCCACCGTGCAGCGATTCGCCGAGATCCACGGTGCCACCATCCTGAAGTCCTACGTCGAGGTCGAAACCGGAAAGCGATCCGACCGACCCGAACTTGCCAAGGCGGTTGCCCATGCCCGGCGATCCAAGGCCACGTTGGTGATTGCGAAGCTGGACCGGCTCGCCCGCAACGTTCACTTCCTCAGCGGCTTGATGGAAGCCGGTGTGAAGTTCTTGGCTTGCGACCAGCCCAGTGCCAACGAGCTTACGATCCACATCCTGGCGGCGGTGGCCCAGGATGAGGCCAAGCGAATCAGCGAACGGACCAAGGCCGCTCTGGAAGCCTACAAGGCCCGTGGTGGCAAGCTGGGTGCCTCAAGGCCGGAATGCCGCAACCTGACCTCCGAGGACACCAGAAAAGGAGCCAAGGCCGCTGGTGATGCGGCACGTCGGGATGCGGATGACGCCTACACCGACTTGTACCCGATCATGCGGGATCTTCGGGACGAAGGGCGATCGTTGCGAGCCATCGCCAAGCACCTCAATGCCGAAGGCTACGAAACTCGCCGGGGAAGATTCTGGAATCACGTCCAGGTCCGGGCGGTGCTGAAGCGGTACGGGGAGTGACACGGACACCGACGACCAGGGCGGCGAGTGGATCAAACTCGCCGCCATCAGCAAACCGAGTTGGATCTTGGGAAGAGCGGGGTTGTGACAGAAAATGTTTCTCGGAAACTCCTGACCAATCCTACCGGGGCTGGGCTCCCGATGGATACCTGCGGCCCACTACGGTGACGTTTCTTTTTATTATCAATTCGACTTTTTGTGTCCTGGGGGAGGAAATCGAATTGAAGTCCGGGCCGCTGTAATACGGCGGCGGCTGATTTTCTGCCCACCCAATGCGTCATTCTACTGGCCGACTCCACAAGCCACTTATCCGATGACACCTGGACGCTATTTCAACCGTACCTCCAACTTCTTCACAAGCGGCGGATCGGTCGAATCGCCCTTGTAGATCATGATCGCCTTGGAATCTGGCCCGCCGTTTCCCCGGTACATCTCAACGTAGTTGTATTTCCAGTCGATGCCGTCAAACGTACTGTCGCCGACCACAAGGTCCTCGAAGTCCATCTCGCTGCCCGCCTTCTGTGGATTGCCTCCCAGAACCTCCCGCACTTGCCTAGATCTCATGCCAATTCCAACCTTCTCGAATGCTGCCTTGCTGACCGGCAGCGATTCTTGCCGCATATACCGTGGCAATGTACCCGCACGAACACGAAGACCGTCCCCGACTTCCACGAGAGTATCGTCCCCTTTTAGCTTCTTCTCCCTCTCAGAGACGTACTGTTTCAAGGACACGGGCTCACCGCCTTCACAGCTCCATACCTCCAGCACCCCGTCGTTCGAACAGAAACTCGCCAAAACGTTCCCATCGGGCGATATCTTCAGACGGTAGCGATCCTTTCCGTCTTCGCTCCCCAACACGCATAAGAGTCGCCCTTCAAGCACGTTCCACAGTTCCATCTGTCCATCAGACCTAACGCCAACACACAATCGGCCATCACGACTACTTTCGATATGCTGCAAATGGCCTGGAAACGTAAGAGTGTGACTGCCTATCTGCTTGCCGTCGTAATCCCATAGGGTCACACCCTCAGAATCTGATGGTGCCTTCGTAGCGATTACGCCTGGCTCGAAAAACTGTTGAAACGACTGTCCGTTTGGAAGCGTGCATAGCTCTCTCCAACTGCCGGTTTGCCGCAAGACGACCGATTCAGAACGACCCTCAGCGACAATCTCGCCATCAGGCGAAAACGAAAAGAAACCGTGAACTAAATCGAGACGATGGCTGAAAACCACCTCCCAGGAGTCAGTATTATAGACTGTCAGAACCCCCGCATCCTGCACCACTGCGAAGAACATCCCATCGTAGGAAAACATTCCATCGAGGGGAGCATCCACTTCGTGGCGGGTTTTGAGCATGGGACTTACCTGATGCCTGCCTGAAGGTCGTACCACCCAAAAAGCGTCATAATCAGTGCATATTTTTAGTGCATCGCCACTTGGTGACCAGGATACTCGGGGGTAAAAGTGGTAGAGTGAGACAAGTTCTTTCGGAAGAGCGATTGTTTGAAAAGCCTTCATCCCCTCGATGGAGACTACTCGCAACTCAAACGATGCGTTTCCCCGGTTCTCTGACGTGGGCTCGACGCCTGCCAAAAAGTGCCCATCTGGGGACATGTCGTAGAAGTTTGGAATGTCAATTGGTTTCCTTTTTACCACATCTATAATTAGATTGCTGGAAGGGACGAGCAGGAGGCCACCATCATCGGAAAACCTGTGTTCGCCGATCATACCTAAGTCCATCGGAATTGCGACACGACAAGTACGGACGAGACGCACTTCATTAGGACTGTCAGAGGTCGTTACCGCCGAAGAAATGAGATGATCCGTCAGTTCGACTGGTGCCTCCTGGTGCTTTGAGGAGGAGTCGTTCTTGCCGCTTGTCTCTTCAAAAGGAAACGTCGGTGCAGGCTCGGATGTGGCAATACCCGACTCGAATGCTTGATTAGCAGCCTCTGTTCGTCGATCCTTGGGCGTAGACTCCGCCACGAAGCAGTACATTCCGTAGCAGAAAAAGAGTGAAATCCCGATCACGCCACTTGCACCGATAATAGCTCTTCTCTTGGTGTCAAGTCTTCGCCACGTCCCCACGGCTTTGGCAAACCAATTGGGATACGACGAGGCGGGGGCAGCATCCAACTGGGCTTGTACATCACGCAAATCCCGAAGGAGTTTCCCCAAGCTGCCATCAAGAGGGCCACACGCTAGAAGCCGTTCGGGGAGTTGTTTCTCAAGAACGCTTCGCTGCTTATCGATCTCGGCGATTTGCGTCTCGCAGTTACGCCGCTCGGTGTCCAGGGACTTGCTGCCTTCGATACTCGCAATTTGAAGGGCTTGTGCCAACTGCTGTTTCTTATTGTCGAGGGCTTCTCGTGCTTTCTCACACTCCTGCCGACGTTGGGCAATCTCGTTCCTTTGTCTTGCAAGTTCAGCCAGAATGTCTGCAGTGGAACCACATCGCACCGACTCCTCTTGGTTCGAGGCGATCAATTGACTGCCAATCTGCTCCTCCAACTTGCCGACCTTCATCTGCTCCAACTTGATCTTTCCAGCTACGACGAGTTGCTGGGCCTTGGCTTTAGTTTTCTGAACCATTCCAGCATCATCGGGAGGTGCAAGCCGGTCGTGCTCAGTCTGGAGTTCGCCAATCCTAGAATGGACAGCAAAGCGGTCGTTGAAGATGGGCTGGCTCTGCACTTGTCCCGCAACCAATCCTTCAAAAGCCGCCTTACCCAATGGTCGGGCCATCTGTTTCAAGTTCGTCTCGGCGGCAGCCAATTCCTTGGTTTTCTGTTGGTGTGCGTTATTCAGCGGTTCGTACTGGGCCTTTGCTTGTTCGACTTCTTGCAGGCGATGTTGAAGCTGTTTCAACTGGTCTTGCAGGCGGGCGTGTTCCTGTCGGAACGTTACAACGGGTTGAATGTTGGAAACGTCGGATTGTGGGTTCAGGGCTTGCTGGACCAAGGACTGCCTCAATCCCTCGATCTTTCGTCGCAGAGTCGCAGAATCGGGGGACACCGGGGCATTTGCATGGGGTGACGGAGCGGAGGTTCTTTGCGTTCCTGGTTGAGCCACCGGCGTGGATGCAGCTTCCTCTGACTTCGGCAAAGGCGGCGGGCCTGACGCAAATGGCAGAGGCGTTCCGGCGGCCTCTGGGGGAAGCGGTGGAGGACCTTTGGGCGGTGGAGGGGGGAGCTTTGGAGACGGTGCGGCTCGTGTGGCCCCAGTTGTTGCGACGGTCTGGGTGGGCAACACGTTGGACGCCTGCATTTGCCGAGGCTGCAATCCTGCATCTGCGGCCTTGGCAGCTTGGCCGCTGGAAGGCTGTGCCATATCGAAAATGACTATGGCCCCGGAGTTCGTGAGATGAATCTCGTCGCCGGGCTTGAGCCAGCACTTGCGTCCTGGTACGCCACTTCCCACCCGGATCAGCCAGTCGCCTTCCGCCTCGATCATCCACCTGTTGACCACCATCTTGATCGTGGCGTGGCGGGGCCGTATTTGTCCGTCATTGGGCAAGACGACATCGCAGCCGGGGTCGCTGCCGATGGTGATGATTCTTGAATCCAGTTTGATCGTCTGACCGGACGGCGTTTGGATTACGATAGACATGGCTTGATCCTACGTGGTGGGCAAAGGAGGTGGACCTTTCTTGCCGCCCCGTGGCGACGACGGAAGATCCTCAGCCGGTGGCGATGGCGGCGGCACGTCTGGAGCACTTCCGCTGGTGGATTGATTGCCTGCAAACGTGTTCTCCCGAATCCGCTGGTTCCAGTCCCGAAGCAGGTCGGCAGTCATGCCCGATGCCCGTTCAATGTCGGAGGACGCCTCCTTGGCTTGATTCGGAAGCCGGGCGTCTACGGTTAGCCTGCCGTCCGTGCCGTAGCGGAATGTGACTTCGACAGGCGTGCCGGAAGGAAGCCCCGGCGGCAGATTCCTGATGACACATTTGCCGATGCTCGTTGCATCATTGCCGCTGGCATCCCCGCCCTCGATGACATTCACCGCCACGCTGCTCTGGCCGTCACGGTGAGTGGCGAAGCGAGCGGAATGAGCGGCTGGAAGTGCGGTGTTGCGGGGAATCATGACCTGACTTCGTGGTCGGCCCGTCGCCCGTTCAACCCCGAGCACTCCCAGGTTGTGCGAGTTTACGTTGCGTACCGAGACCTTGGGTGGCGTGCCATCTGCCGAGTCCAAGAGCAGACCGGCATAGATGGCCGCTCCGTGGGCAACGGATTCATCTGCCGAAAGGGACCGGTCCACCCTCTTGCCCGAAACCTCTTCCAGCATCCTTTGGACCATGGGCATCCTGCTGGAACCGCCCACCAGGAGGAGGCGAGTAACGTCCGACCACTTGTGGCCTGCATCTTCAAGGAGGTTGATCACCGTGAATCGAGTCCGGTCAAGCAGGTCCGCCGAGATTTCCTCGAACTGCTGCCGGGTGAGCGGCACCCGAATGCCCTCACCGGCGTGTTCGAAAGTGACCGTTGTCTGATCCCTTGTCGAGAGCGTCCGCTTAGCATCTTCCGCCTCTCGGAGCAGTCGCTGCAATCCTGCGGGGTTCGTCCGAGCGTCCAGACCACGGAATTTCGTCGCATACGCCCCGGCGATGTGGTCAGCAATGCGGCGATCCCAGTCAATTCCGCCCAGACGAACGTCGCCAGCGGTCGCTATGGCCGTGTAGTTTCTGCCGTCGATCTCCATCAGCGTCACGTCAAAGGTGCCGCCACCGAGATCGTAGACCAGAATTTTCTCCCGTTGCCGGGCTTCCCCTTTGCTCGTCAGGAACCCTTGCTGAACACCGTAGGCGATGGCAGCAGCGGTCGGCTCGTTGATGATGTCGATCACTTCCAGCCCCGCCAGCGTCCCGGCGTCCTGAGTTGCCTTGCGGCGTGGTTCGTTGAAGAAGGCGGGCACCGAAATCACGACCTTGCGAAATTCACCGAGCTTCATGGCTGCGTCACGGGCCAGTTTGTCCAGAACGAACGACTGGATGACTTCGGGCGGGATCTGCTCTCCGTGGATCGGCTTCTCGTAAGTCGGACTTCCCATGTCGAGCTTCACGAACTGGGCCACGTCGTCGGGAGCGAGGGCAGCAGCTTTGACAGCTTCCTTGCCGACGACGACGGATGCCCCATCGAAGAAGACGACGCTCGGCGTGGTAAGGTCGCCCTCGGCGTTTGGGATCGTCCAAGGTCGGCCTGCCGAATCCAGGTGGGCAATCAGCGAGAAGGTGGTGCCAAGGTCGATGCCGACTGCGGGTTCGGAGCATGTCATCATACGCTAGTCTTCTTCCGTTAATGCCTCTGAGCAGCATCGCTGGGCTGAACTACTGAGGAAGCGGAACGATCTCAATACTCCTGAATTCGAAGCCTCTGCCACCTTGGACCCAGAATGGAGAGGGGCGAAAGACGCTGCAATCAGCCTTGTGGACAAGCCGCCCGTTGATGGTAACCGTCCAACGTTTGAGGTCGATTTCTATTTGCACGTCATTCCATTGGCCGAGCGGCTTTTCGGCCTCCTCGGTAGGCGGAAGCCACATGGACTGGCCTTCTTTCATCACGGACTGGCCCGCCAACGGCACAAAGCTGAACTCCCCGGAGGCTCCGAGAAGCCCTGTGCCGTGTGGGTCTCCGAAGCCAAGGACGCAGTTTGGCTGGAGATAGAAGTTGCACCACGCAGCCTCTGTACTTCGACGGTACTGGAACGTGACCGTGTATTTGTCGTACTTGCACAACGCATAGTTGGCCACAACGGCACTAGACGGTATTCTCACGCAATCATCGGCCTTGTCGTACTCGATCACTTCACCGATGGGCTTTTTAGATCCCTGAACCTCCCACGTTGCAAGATCGCTGACACTCAACCGGATGGAGGAAAGCGTTGGAGGTGGTTTCATGCCCTCCTCCGATTCCGTTGACGCACGTGCTTGGGCGACGGGCTCGTGCGACTGAGATGACACAGGCATTTCAGCCAAGTCGGCGTCGAGGCCAGGGCGTTCCATTTGAGAAGACCGTTTATTCAACGAGACAACCGCCCATGCGATGATCAGTAGGAGGAATGTCACGCCAATAGCGGCAGCAGCGATATGCCACGGCTCAAACCGCCTCGAACGAACCGCCGGAGCCGTCCCTGGCAATCCGGTGGGTGGCGGTGCTTCTATGGTGGCTCCGAGATCTTTCGGTCCATCGGCACGGGACGGCGGGTTAGTGTGCGTCAGGACGGGACGAAGGTCTGCGTCATAGCCCGCCTTCTTCTCCGGGTTCAGGAGGCACAATCGGGCGGCAGCGATTTCGTTCAGCAACTTCTGCGACACGGCGGCGTGCTTGCCGGTGGCTCGCTGCTGAAGGTAGGCCATCTGGCGATTGGCGGCGGCGTCGATAACATCGGAATCGGACTCGAAAAGGTCGATGCCCAGCAGCCGATAATGATTCGGCGGCTGGTCCTTGGGGGCGACGCCGAGCCATTTGTGGTAGGGGTCAAACATCTTGCCGATACCTCAACACCTTTTCAACGGCGAGCATGGGCATGGGGCGTGGTTTTGCAGCCTGCGTTGTAGGAAGGGCCATGATCTCATCAGGGGTTAGCGGCTGAGTTCGTCTTCCCATTGGCGTCGGAGACGCTTCGGCAGTCTTACGTCGTCATATACTGCTTGCCATATCGGCTCGATGTGGTCGTGCAAGTCCGACACATGTTGTCCGTTATACAAGCCGTAAACGCTATCCAAGTAGAGTTCAGCGATCTCTTTCGCTTCCTGCCGGTTGTACTGAGGATCGAACGGTATACTAATGAATTGCTCCTGTTGTTTCTCTAGCGACTCCATGAACTTTCGCATTTCGTTCGGCGATACGTCGCCCTTCGGGTAAGTTTGATATGCTTTGATCAAGGCCCGCAACGCAGCAAGCTTTTTGCCTGATAGCTCCTTGGCCTTCTTCTTTGCTGCGACTTGCTCCTCTTCTTGCTTCGCTTTAGTCTGAGCCAATTGCTCTTTTTGCCGTCTTTTCTCTTGAAGAGATGAGAGGATTCGTTGAGCTTCCTCAGATCGAACGTCGGGAACTACCTTGAATTTGTCAGCCTGCTCGATCCATTTTGTGGCACCGGCGACATTTCCTAAAGAAGTGTCGTGATCGATAAGTCGTCCATAGACGGTGGGCTTCATTGAATCAGGTAACATGCCACCGCTTTCTCCAGCGACGAGGCTTTTGTAGATGGCGACGGCTTCCTCGTGCTTGCCTTTTTCCCAGAGGGCATTAGCTTCGAGGGCTTGTTTGTAGGCGACAGAGGAGCCGATTGCTTCGATGATCATCGCAATCACTATGAAAGCAGCAAGGCATCCGAAGACGATCAGTTTTGTTTTGCGGCTGATTCGGGGATGAATCCCAACCAGCACGAGCCCCACGGGCGAACAACACAGAAAAGAGAGGACAATCACCAGAGGGTTCTGGAGTAGATTCTGCACATCCACCGAGGATTGAGCAGGTGCAATCGGGGTGGGTGCAGCGGAGCCGGTGGTCTGTGGTGATTGGTTCGGTACTGGGGCTGCTGTAGCCGCTGTGGGGGACTGTGGCCGCTTGGGCGTTGGGGGCGGCGGTGGTGGTGGGAGTGCTGGTTTAGCCGGAAACAGTTCCCTGACCGTCCCAGCCTTCACCCATTCTGCCATCCCGTCCCGCCAAACGAGGTCGTTGAGCAGGAGTTGTCCAAGGGGGATCAGTGCTTTCAGTTGTGCCTCGGTGACCGGGCCTTTCTGCACGCCGCCGTGAGCGTAGTACCATTCCTGTGACATCTGGTGGTCCTCCCGGCGTCACGGCTCCATTGCCAGATCACCGGTCTTGGTTGCCTGTTTGCTGCGTCAAAGCCGTCATTTTCTCGGCTAAGGAGTAAGCGAGCCCCAGGCCGAAACCGGCTCACGAAAATCTGGCAGCAGCCGCAGTGGACGCAACAAAAAAAGGGAGCGTCCGCACCACGGCCGCTCCCCACGCCCCCGCCAAGGGGCCACAAGAACAGCACATGGCCGACGCTCCCCTTGCGGGGAGCGACAGACCAGCACTGCTTCTTGTGGAATCGAGGGCCTAGCGGCCCAAGTTGGCGGTTTCGTGAGGAAGCAGAACCAGCTTTCGCTAGTCGTCGAATTGTAATCGTGGTCCCGGCGGACCAGTTCGGTTTTTCTCCTGCGTTATGGAAACGTCCCCCTGCTCGTGCAGGCAGACGCTTCGATGTTATCCGGGCGACAGATGACGTGCAAGTCCCGACCATTTCTAAATTTCGGTTCTAAAACGGACACCAAGCCGGACAATCTGTGAGCCGGTTACCGTCCCATTTCCGCTCTTCCGTAGTGGCGGATACCGAACTGCCAGTCATCTGGTAAACTGGGACCACACCAGTAGCACCAGGGTTGGCAGAACGATGGGCCACACGACGGGACTTGAACATTGGCTTGATCTGGCTCGGATCGGGGACACCGACCATCGGAATCAGATCATCGAACACACTTGTGACCGGCTGCGAAAGCTCGCCCACAAGATGCTCCGGCATTACCCGTGGGTTCGCCGCTGGTCCGAAACCGACGATGTGCTGCAAAACGCCATGCTTCGTCTGCACCGGGCGTTGGCCCAGGTGAAACCGGAGTCGGCGAGTCAGTTCTACGGTTTGGCGGCGACCCAGATCCGCCGAGAGTTGATCGACTTGGCTCGGCACCATTACGGGGCGGAAGGGCAAGGTGCCCACCATCACACGGATGGCGGGATAGCAGCCGAAGCAAAGCCGGATGAACAACACGAACCGGAAACCCTGGAAAGCTGGACCCGGTTCCACGAACATGTGGAGAACCTGCCGGACGAACAGCGAAACGTCGTGGGCCTGCTCTGGTACGGTGGGCTGTCCCAACCGGCGGCAGCGGAAGTCCTCGGCGTTTCGCTGGCGACCGTCAAACGCCGCTGGCAGGCGGCCCGAATGGCGTTGTACAAGGTTGTGACAGACCATGAATCCGACTGAACCCGACGACAAACTGGCCGAACTCCTGCTGCGGTGGGAAGAGGCTTGGGAACAAGGCGATGACGTTCCCGCCGAGCAACTCTGTGCCGACCGCCCGGATCTCGTCGAAGCCCTTCGCCACCAGATTGAGATGTTGAAGAAGATGGCCTGGATGAAAGAAATCGGTGAATCGGTTGCCGATACCGACTCGGATGCAGACACCAAGCACGCTGCACCCGATCCGCTGATCTCGAAGACCTTGGGCGGTCGCTACCGCATCGACGCATTCCTGGCCGAGGGCGGATTTGGCCGGGTCTACCGTAGCTACGATCCCGAATTGGACCGTCCCGTAGCGGTCAAAGTCGCCAAGGCCACGGCGGTGACATCACCCGACCTCCTGCAAGAGGCTCGCCGGGTTGCCAAGCTGCGTCACCCCGGCATCGTCCCGATCCACGACGTTGGCCGGGACGAGGGTGTGTGGTTCTTCGTGTCCGACTTGATCGACGGGAAGAACTTGGCTGACCTGAACCGCAAGCCAACGCCTGCGGAAGCAGCCAACATCGTCGCCCAGGTCGCCGATGCCCTCCACTACGCTCACCAGCAGGGATTCGTTCACCGGGACATAAAGCCGAGCAACATTCTGCTGGATGCCCAGGGCAGGCCCCAGGTCACCGACTTCGGAATTGCGGTGACCACGGAGGAAGTCAACGACCGCAGGGTTCCCAGGTCGGGTACGTTGCCGTACATGGCTCCTGAACAGGTGGCCGGTGAAGTCCAACTGATCGGCCCTCGGACGGATGTGTACGCCTTGGGCGTGGTGCTTTACGAACTGCTGACTGGACGGGTGCCGTATCAGGCCCGAACCCCTACGGCCATGAAGGAGCAGATCCTTTTCCGGCCGCCGGTGGCCCCTCGGACCATTGACGGCAAGATCCCGCCCGACCTCGAAGCCATCTGCCTGCGTTGTTTGGCGAAGCATCCGGCCGACCGTTTTGGCTCGGCAGCGGAACTGGCCGAGGCCCTGCGAACCCGTCCCAAGTTTCGAGTCCGTTGGCGGCTGATGGTTGCCGCAGTCCTGGCGGTCGTCCTCATGATCTTGGCTGGGCGGTTTCTTCCCGGTGTGGCAAAGGACTCGGAGGCCGAACTGAATCGGAAGGTGATCGAAAAGGTGGTTGGGATCGGCGGCGAGGTGGAGATTCTGGATCGGTCAGGACGCACTCGTCTCATTGACTTTGCCGACATCCCAGATCACCCGTTCTACATCACCGAGGTGAAGGTGGTCGCCAAGCGTCCCTTCACCGACGACGATGCGGAGTTGTTGGTAGGACTGCCCCGGCTGGAAGCGGTTTACATTTCGTACACGGACATCACGGATCGGACGCTGGCTGTGCTCGCCCAGATCCCGTCCATCCAGGGAATCGGCTGCGGGGCCAACAACATCACCGACGCCGGGCTGGAGCATCTGACGGGCCTGAAACGGCTTGGATTCCTGGACGTGAATACGTGCAAAGGAATCACCGACCGGGCGTTTGAGCATCTCAACCGCATGAAGAATCTGAGGCAACTCAACTTGGCTTGGACCTCGATAACGCCGGAAGCCGTGGAGGAATTCAAGAAACGCAGGCCCGAGTGCAATGTCATCCTGCCGCCGTAGTGTTGCCCGTCCGCCGCCCGGAGACGACTCGGGCCATCGTGGTTGAGTTCCGGTGGCCACACGCACTCGCCAGACGATTGCCCTCGCCTGACCCTGGACAACGGTTCCGGCAAGTGGGACCATGGACCATGTGGCAATCAACAGGGCGGGATGATGGGACTGGAACTGGTCGAACTCGTTATCGAAGTCGAGGAGACGTTTGGCATCATCGTCTCGGACGAAGCCGCTCCCCAGCTACAAACCGTTGGACAATTCTACAGCTACATTCTTGAGTGTCGCCGCCAGACCCAGCAGCACGGATGCCCGACAGGCCATGTCTTTCGTGACGCTCGGCGTGTGCTGACGGAAACCGCTTCGTTGCCCAGACAGGCAATCCGGCCCTCCACGGAACTGAAGACGATCCTTCCGCCACGGATACGCCGCCGTGTTTGGAAACGCCTGCAACAGGAAGCACAGGGGCGGCTGCGAGGACTCCGCTTGCCATTCCGACTTGGGCCGGTGCTGGCCGGTGGGTGCCTCGTTGCCGGAGTCGTCGGTGCGGCCATGATCGTGCCGCTCGTCGGCTTCGCTCACGCCATGGTGTTGGGCGGGACGGCACTTGTCGCCATGCTGTTGGTGACCTTCCTTGTTACCCGCCCCTTCGCCATTGCGTTTCCGCACGGTGTGGCCACGGTCGGTGATGCGGCCCGTGCGACGTTGCCGCTGGGTTACGAGGTGGCCGTCAAGCAGCAGATGACGGACGAAGAGGTCTGGGAGAAGTTGCAAAAGATCGTGGCGGACACCCTCGGCGTGAAAGTCGAAAAAGTCACTCCATCAGCCCGATTCGTGGAGGATTTGGGGGCAGGCTGAACGAGAATCTGGGGAGCCAACGCATGAACGAAACGAACAGAAGCCGTCCGGGGGCCTTGATCGGAGTCGCATTCAGCGGCGTTTTGCTGGGGGCGATTCTCGGTGCGATCACCAACAGCGTCAACGGCTGGGTAAGCCCGCTTTACTTCCGCAACATCATGCGGTGGGACGACGTGCAGGACATCTGGCGGGCCAGCATCGCTCAGGGAATCCTTGAAGGCATCCTGTTCGGGTTGGCGTTCGCCGTGATCTTCACGGCCGTGGTGGGCATCGTGTCCAAGGCCCGGTCGCCCTACGGTCTGGCTGCTGGCCATCTGGTCTTGATTGGTGTTGCTGCATTGGTCTGCTGGGCACTCGGCGGCTTGGTGGCGATGGGCTTGGCGACACTCAGCCCCGAATTCTATCGGCACGCTTTCCGTAGCGTCCCGGAGGACTTCAGCCAAATGCTCCGGTATGCGTGGGTGGGCGGTTCGATCTGGGGCATCCAGTTCGGCGGATTTGCGTCGGTGATCGTCGGCTCGGTGCTGTTTCGGGCGAGGTGGCGGCACCTTCAGGAGGCGGACCCCCATTGTCAGACAGTTCCGTCCTCGGAGCGATCGCCAATGCCTCGACGACCGGGCGAAGAATGTCGTCGTGTTCGACGGCGTGCCGCACATCGCCGGATCGACCGATCTACGATGAGGTCAATTACGTCGTACCTCACAACAACTGGAGGTGGCCCGTAATCGCATTGTTGGCCCTGCCCACATTCTATTGCCCAAGTCGCTTCTTCACCTTGTGAGGCTCGTTGGCTCGGAATGTTATCGTGTTGAAGTCAACCAGAGGAGCCGTCCGCAGGCGTTCGATGAAGCCCACTGTCGGCTTCGAGTGAGCGGTTCTCATTTGGAGGAGCAGTTCGCCAACTCCCGTCCGCACCTTATTGAGGTAAGCGTGCATGTCTCGGACAGAGTAGACCACAATTGGCTCGACGCCATGCATCAACTCATTTCGCTTTTCTCGGAGTTCTTGGAAGTGGCACCATGCTGTCGAGCCAAAGAACGTCGTGGGGTCGTCCTCGGAGCACATTGTGAACCAATGCCGGACTCGTTCCTCCAAATTCTTTGACGCCTGCAATGCCCTGAACTCCGGGGAATCAAACTTCTCGTGTTTAGCCAGAAGGACGTGCCGATTGATAAAGGCGTCAAGAATGGATACGCAAGCGGACAGGTATGCACGAAAGTACCGACAAGTAAGCCGAAAGTCGTATTCCGCACTGTGCTCGCAGGCTAGTCTCCGAAATTCCAAGATGTCTTCAGTTAGCTCTTGTTCGACACAGGCAGAACGGAATGGTCCTTGAGCCTTTTTCTCAAATCCGGCATAGCTCGTCTTCCACGTGAACTGCCAGTTAGGTGTCGCCATTTCTTGAATGGTTCCGCCGAAGATGGGGTCTTTAGAGTCAAGCCTCCTTTGAAACCGAGGTACGACCCCGTAGAGCCTCGCTTCGTCCACCAAGTCTCTGAAACGGAAGACCGACTTCGCTTCGTCGTCATTCCACGTCACCGTCAGAGAATCCCAATCGTCTGGCCGTCGGTCAATGCCGCACTCCCCAAGGCAACGGATTACGGCATTGCGAGCTTTGTCACGGGAAAGGTGGTACTTGTTCATCACCAGGAACGGAAGATTCTCCTCAACGTTGGCATTGTCTTCTGGGTTCATTTTCCATCGCTTTCGAAGAGTCCGGTAGTCTAGTGTGAATCGTCAGATCGTAACGTAACATTGGGCATGGCGACAGTATCGCATCCGTAGATTTCGGCTCCCCGTCGCCGTTGGGTTCCGCTATGGGCAGGCTTTGCGGACGGTCTGGCCTACATCCAACACGACGGCCCTTGGCGTCCCAACCTATGAGGTGGCAAGGATAGTCTCGGCCAACTTCGTCCCGCTCGTCGTTCGCCATTGAACGTCTCGGAATTGGATCTAACCTTCCGACCGAACAGACCCGCTACGCCACCAGAAGTTCGCCCTGGGCCACGATCACCGCTTGCCCGCCCAACAGGACTCGATCCTCTCGGACTTCGACGTGGACCACCCCGCCTCGTGCCGATGCTTGGAACGCCACGAACTTGTCCTTGCCCAGGCGTTTCTTCCAGAAGTCGGCGAGGCAGCAGTGGGCCGATCCCGTCACCGGATCTTCGTCAACGCCAGCGGCAGGGGCAAAGAACCGAGACACAAAATCAAAGCGTGCATCTGCTGAGGGGGCTGTCACAATGATGCCCCGGCAGGCCACCTTGGACAGTTGCTTGAAGTCCGGGGCCAAACCTCGTACTTCGGCTTCGGATTCGACTTCCACTAAGTAATCGAACTGGTTCTTGCCGACGTACTTTGGCGTCACTGCCAGGGCTTCCATCAAGCCCGGCGGCGGCTCCGCTTCCGTCTCTGGTTTGATCGGGAAATCGAGTTGGATGCGGTCCTGCTGAACGAGTGCCTTGAGGATACCGCTCCGAGTCGAAAAAAGGATCTCAGGCCGATCCGCCTGCAAACTCAGGTGCGAGACCACAAGGGCCGAGGCCAAGGTGGCGTGACCGCAGAGATCCACTTCGACCTTGGGCGTGAACCACCGGAGGTCGAAGCCCTGGGCGTTCGGCACCAGGAAGGCCGTCTCCGACAGGTTCATCTCCATCGCCACGCTCTGGAGCCACGCCTTGTCCCGCCAGTCCGGCAACGGAACCACGGCAGCCGGGTTGCCAGCGAACGGGCGGTCGGTAAACGCATCGACCACAAAGTACCGAAGCGGGGCGGTCATTGTCATGTCGGATCTTTCTTTTCTTCGGCGTGTATTTTGGCGGGGGCGTTCACGAAGGGGCTGGAGCAGTCATCATCCTACGTCGCCGGTCCACAACGCAAAACACCCCGCCGCCCCGTGCAGGGCGGTGGGGTGCTGTCCCACCGGACTCCCACCTGCTTCAGTCGAGAAACGCCACCGATGCCATTGCCCTGGAGCGGTTCTCCGTGTTCATTTCGACTCGGTGCCAGCCGCCCAGCCGGATTGTGGCGTGGTCGGGGTGGGTGATCTTGCCACGGACGTAGACCACCGGGTTACGTGCCATCGTCCGCCATCCCCACTTGGCGGCGGCCGGGTTTTCCTTGAGCAGCTTCCGGTATTCGTCTGCCGTCAGCCCGTTGGGATGGCGGCTGCACACGTACACGGTGGTTCCGCCGTCCCGATACAGCTGCTCGCACATGTGCGGCTTGCCGCCACCACGGCGGATCGGCTCGTGAGGCAGGATCAACTTTTCGTTGACTCGCACTTCCGGGGCCGGGATGAAAAACCACTCGCCTTGGCGAATGAACACATCGGTCTTCCGACGCAGCCGTTTCGACCGCTTGCCCCTCTTCCCCTGTTCACGGCTCCGCACGAGATCGGGCTTCAACGCTTCCTTGGCGGTCACAACGCTGCTGACGGGTGCCTTTTCAGGAACGCCCGCCACGAACCAGTGTCGCTCGTCGTGGCCGCACAGCAGCTTGTCCTTGATGTCCGGCAGGCCGGGACGCTGGTTGGGTCGGCGTACCATCAAGAGCAGGTGGCGGTCCCTGGGCTGCACGTCCAGCACCTCGACATCGGCGTCATCGGCGGCCTGGATGTCGAAGAACTCGCCATGCCGGTCGTGGCCGATGTCTATGACCAGGGGATTTGCAGTCAACCGACGCAACGGGCCTATTTTGGCCCTGGCTCCCAGTTTCTCGAACTTGGTTTTGATGTGGGTGGCGTCCATGAAAACGAGGACACCAGCGACGGCGAGATGGTTCGCTGCTCCACGTGGCTTTTGAGTGGGCGGACGCTGCACAAAAACGCCAATGGTTTTGGGTGTTTTCTCGCCCGCCGCCGTCGTCGCCTCTACAATGCCGAAAGAAGGGAGCGATTTGGCATGTCCACGAAAACCGACTGGCCGGAGGTGGAACCGAAGCAGATTCAGGTGCGGCGGGCTGCCGAGCGGGGCCACGCCAACCACGACTGGCTCGATACCTGGCACACCTTTTCCTTCGACACGTATTACGACCCGGCTCACATGGGCTACCGGGCCTTGCGGGTCATCAACGAGGATCGAGTGCAGCCAGGCCAAGGCTTTGGGATGCACGGCCATCGGGACATGGAAATCATCACCTACGTACTGGAAGGGGCCTTGGAGCATCGGGATAGTCTCGGCACCGGCTCGGTGCTGCACCCCGGCGAGTTCCAACGGATGTCGGCGGGGACGGGGATTCGGCACAGCGAGTTCAACCCGTCCGCCACCGATCCTGTCCATCTGTACCAGATCTGGCTCTTGCCGAATCGACAGGGGCTTCCGCCCAGCTACGAACAGAAAAGGTTCCCAGAAGTCGAACGGCAAGGGCGATTGCGGCTGGTGGCCTCGCCCGATGCCCAGAACGGATCACTTCTGATCCATCAGGACGCCCATGTCTACCTTTCGACGCTGGCGGCCGATCAGGAGGTCAGGCACGAGTTGCAGCCCGGTCGTCATGCGTGGCTCCAAGTTCTACAGGGAGTGGTTGAACTGAACGGCCTTGCGTTGACGACGAGCGACGGGGCGGGCATCAGCGACGAGACGGGATTGTCGATCCGGGCCAACGAACCTTCGGAAGTGATGCTCTTTGATTTGGCATGAGGAGGAAGACCATGAATACCGTCCAACCGTCCGCTGTTGACGCCCGCCTGTCGGTGGGGCCTTGATCGTTGGACTGCTCACCCGGCTGGCGTCCTTGGGGATCATAAGCACGATGACCGTGGCCATCGGCATGGTTCACGTGCCGAAAGGAGACCCTTTTGTAAGCCAGGGTGGGGCATCCTGGGAACTGGCAGCCGTTTATCTTGCCTGTGCTATCTTGTTCCTGCTCTTGGGGCCGGGGCGAATCTCGTTGGACGCCGTTCTTTTCGGCAAACGCAACTGACGGAGAAAGGCTCTGTCGTTGCCGCAGCGGCGGGCGTCAAGGGTCACGGAATCGCCGTTCCGTTGTACGCTGCTTGCAGCCTAGCAACGTCGATCTTGACCATTTGTATCATCGCTTCCATCACCCTCTTCGCCTTCACGGGATCTTCGTCATGGAGCATCCGGGGCAGGGCTTCTGGGACGATTTGCCAAGCAACGCCGAACTTGTCCTTCAGCCAGCTACACTGTATGGGCGTGCCACCATCGGCAGTCAGAGCATCCCAGAGCCTATCAACCTCCGCCTGATCGCCGCACAGAACGGAAAGGGATATCGCATTGTTGAACGGTTCATGCGGCCCACCGTTTAGGGCTTGGTGCTGCTTGCCTCCCAAAGTGAATTCGATCAGAAGTGGGTCGCCTTTCTTGGCCCCCGGCGTGTCAATCGACGACCTGAGAATTCGGTCGATCTGCGAGTCGGGGAAAAGCGAGACGTAGAATTCGGCTGCCTCCAAAGCTCGACCGTCGAACCAGAGGCAAGGAACAATAGTCGGTGTCTGAGCCATAATCGGTTCTCCTCAATACACTAGTCGTGGTAAACTCGTAACCGCATCTCACTTCAATGTTAGCTCTGGCCTTGGATTTGTTCACGGCACGGCAGCCAAAATTAGAGCCTTCAACGCCTCCTCGTCGATGTTCTCGCCCTGGTGGAAGTCGATGGCACGCCTTGTGTTCCCGTCAAGACTGGAGTTGAAGAGGCCCGAAGGATCGTTCAAAGCGGCCCCTTTAGCGAAGGTCATCTTCACGACGTGGTTGTGGGTCCCCCACATGCCGATCACTCGGTGCTTTACCCCCGCTGGCCACCACCAACTCGCTCCAGCCAGTCCCGAACACGTCCTGCCTCCAACGGCCCCCCGTGGCCGACGAAAAACTTGGTCGCCCCAAGGTCCAGGAGCCTCTTCACGCTGGCTCGGATCTGACCGAGGTCGTCGGCGTAGTACGGGTAACCAGGCTGGCCGGATCGAAACATGCCACCGAGCCAGCCGCCCATCAGCAAGTCGCCGACGATGGCTTCTCCAGTGCTCAGAAGAACTGAGATCGAACCGGGCGTGTGACCCGGCGTGTAGACCACCTTTGCATCGACGCCGAACCCCTGCAAGGACATGTCATCAGGGACCAGGATATCGGGCCGGACGGACGGAAACTCGTCATCAACGAACCAGTGCAGGAGCTTGGCTGACAGGCACGTCGGCTTGGTGGCTTGGTTCTTGCCTGTGTCCATGACGGCGGCATCAGCCGGATGGATGGCGGTCGGGGCCGAGGTCGCTTCCTTCAAGTGCCGGGTGCTGCCGCAGTGATCCGAATGTCCGTGGGTGTGGAGGATCAAAGCCAGGTTTTGGACGCCGTGCTGTGCCAGTTTTCGAAGGAGCTTTTTGCCATCCTTCGGACTGCCGGTATCGACCAGGATTGGTCGCTCGCCCACGACCAGGAACGAGTTCGACAAGCTGAGGCGAATTTGAATGACGGTGGTCACGGCAACTCCCGGCTGCAAATCACGCCAACGCCGCCCGTTTCTCGGCGATGAACTTGACGTGGTGCGGGATGTGGTTGGTGATGTTGGTCAGCAGCTTCTCCAGCGTGATCGGCCCGGCCTCGGAGTGAATGCCCTTCCGCTGGAAATCGTCCGGCTTCAAGGACCGCAGAATTGCCCCCATGTGCTTCCGTGCCAAGGCGATGAAGTCCAATTCCACGGCCACGTCCCGATGGTCGTAGGCCAGCGTCGTGGCAAACAGGTTGGGGTCGCCGCTGAACATAGTCGGTTCGTTTTCGGCGATGACCCGCTTCATCCGGTCCACGTAGACCGGCTCAAAATCGGCGAGGTGGCAGATCACTTGCTTGGTTGACCACTTGCCGGGGATTGGTCGGGCGTCGAGTTGCTCGGCGGTCATTCCGGCCACGGCGGCACGGAGCGTCTGGGGACCGCCCAAGTATTCGTCGATCAGTTGGGCGTAGTCCATGTGGGTTCTCCTGTGGCGTCATCATACCGCATTCCCGGCGGCCGGTGGCGGACGTTATCAAGAACGTGGCTCCGGCGTGTTTGCCCTGAGACTCACGAGAAATGAGACTTGGCGGACGGCTAAGGCGTCCGGCTTGGGATCGTGCCAAGTGCCGCAACGCTTGATCATTCGCCCAACGGAAACGCCTTCCACGTTCGGACCCGCTCGTCATGTTCCCTCCGCAATTGTTCGCATCTTGGGTCAACGGGTCGGGACTCGGCGTGGACCTCCCGGCGAATCATGACCGTTTCTTCCACGTGCCGCTGGACCGGTTCGTGGACATGAACGTGAACATCTGATGTGTAGTTCATGTCGCCAGCCCGGTAATTGAAGATCAGGGTGTTGCCCGTGACGATCACGGGCTGAGGTTCCGGGGTGACAGTCACCGTCACCCGTGGTGGCTTCGGTTGGGGAACCGGCTGCGGTGGACGGGGCTGAAAATCAACTTCGACCGTGGTCCGGTGGAAATCGGCAGTCGTGGCTTCCGTCGCCGTGGCGTCGGTGTCGTTGGTCTGCTCGACTTCGACCCGTGCGGAGCAGCCAGCGGCAACCAGGGCCACGCACGCCACCAGGACCACGACCGTTGGACGCAGCAGGCTTTCGAGGTCTTTAAGGAGCCGGACGGCCTGGGTCTTTTTCAGGGCGAGATTGTGGGGGCGGAAGCTGGTCGGTTCGGGGCGGACGGTGATCACCACGACTGACTCGCCACTCGGCGGCCAGCCCATCGTTTCGGAGATGCCGAGCAGTTCGACCAATTGACTCGTTTCGGCTGACATGACAGGACTCCACGGGGTTGCGGCTTCGGCCAACCGGTGTTGGCTTTGGGAGGCAGTGTGGTGTCCTCGGCAGTGACGGGCGTGGCGTGTGGGGCGATCTGGGCCGTGTATAGGCGGATTCTACAAAGCGTGGGCGACGGGAGTGGGGACTACGCCAGACGTTGAAAAACCCACTCGATAGAGTGGTCCTGGTGGCACGTCCCAATCGGGCAAGTTGGAGACGCACGACGCTACAAACTTTGAAATATGTCTTGTGAAAACATCGGCCCGCTGATTTTGGACATGTAGCGCTCGATCTGCGGCGGCGAGCAATGGCAATCGCGGCGCGGGTCGTTCCGGTAACCGCACGGGCACGGATTGAGCGCCGCGATCAACATGAAATCGGCGGGAAACGTCGTGCTGTTCAGCGCTCGCGAAATCGTCACCACGCCGTCCTCCAACGGCTGCCGCAGCACCTCCAGCGTGCGGCGATTGAACTCCGGCAACTCGTCCAGGAACAACACGCCGTTGTGGCTGAGCGAGATCTCGCCCGGCGTCGGCGTGCTGCCTCCGCCGACCAACCCCGCGTCGCTGATCGTGTGGTGCGGCGAGCGGAACGGGCGGCGGGCCATCAGCGGCTGGCCGGGCCGCAGCCGGCCCAGCGCACTGTAGATCCGCGTGGTCTCGATCGACTCTTCCGCCGACAGCCTGGGCAGAATCGTCGGCACGCGTTTGGCCAACATCGTCTTGCCCGATCCCGGCGGGCCGATCATCAGCAGGTTATGCGCCCCGGCGGCGGCGATCGTGATCGCCCGCTTGGCCATCTCCTGGCCGCGGACGTCGAGAAAGTCCTCTTCGTACGTCGAGAACGTTTCAAACAGCTCCTCCAACCGCGACGGAGTGGGTTCGATTTCCAGCGTCCCAGTAAAAAAGCCGATGGCTTGCGCCAAGCTGGCCACGGGGATGACTTCGATGTTTTCGACCACCGCCGCTTCGGCGGCGCTTTCGCTGGACACCACCAGTCCGCGCAGGCCCTCCTGTTTGGCCGCGGCGATGGCCATCGACAGCGCGCCTTTGACCGGCCGCGTGTTGCCCTCCAACGCCAGTTCGCCGACGATCGCGTACCGGTCGAACAATTCCGACTGCAGTTGGCCGCTGCCGGCCAGCATGCCCAACGAAATCGGCAAGTCGAACGACGAAGCCTGTTTGGGCAATTCGGCCGGCGCCAGATTGATCACGACCCGATCCTGCGGCCGCTGGAATCCCGAATTGACGATCGCCCGCTCGACCCGGTGCGTGCTCTCCTTGACCGCCGCCTCCGGCAGCCCGACCAGCACCGTCTTGGGCAGCGCGCCCGGCGACACGTCGACCTCGACCTCGACCGGCAGCGCCTCGATCCCCAACAGCGAAAACGTCTTCAATTTGGCAAGCATATTGCGTCGGCTCCCTTGTGGCTGTCATTGTCGAAGCTCGCGTCTACCCCCGCAAGCAGGCATTGCGGAAAACTGTTGGGCAAGAAAAAGGCTGCAACGGCTCCTCCGTTGGTCTCCGTGAGGCTTGGCAAAGACGCCATGTACGAAATATCGGGCAGTTTTTCGTCAAACCTGGCTGAACGTGATCGCAGCCACCGACGCCGAGAAGCTGGTCATCGGCGGCAAATCCATGGGCGGATCGCCAGCCTGATCGCGGACGAAGCCGAAGTGGCTGGGTCGGTGTGCCTGGGCTATCCCTTCCATCGACGGGAAAGCCCGAACTCCGCGTTGAGCACTTGCGGGCGATCAAGACGTCCACGCTGATCTTGCAGGGCGAACGCGATCCATTCGGCAGCACAGAAGAGGTCCGCGGCTATGAGCTAGATCCAACTCCACAGGCTGCCGGACGGTGACCACAGCTTCAAGCCGCGGGCATCGTCAGGACGCAGGCAGGAAGCGAATTGGCAAGAAGCCACTGAAGCCCTCGTGGGCTTTGTGAAGCAGCGGGCAGGTTAACTGTCGGGGAAGGCCGGTTGTCGCACGCAGTGCAACCGGCCAAACGGTTGCTGTGCCTAGTACTTCCCAACCGGCGGCGGGGCGTCACGTGTGATCACCTGGTCGGTGACATCAATGACTCGGTAGCCAGAACTCGGCCTCTCGACCGTCTGTGGCTGGCCCCCGCCTCCCCAAGGATTCAATCACTACGCACACCTGGGAGCGACGTCCGGCGTTCGACGAGCGTTGCGCAACGGTCCTGTGACACGCTTCGCGATCTCGGGTCAATCTCTTCACTGGCCAAGACCGTGTCAAAGTCAACATCGAACTCTTCCCACGCATCGGGCGTTGCGCCTGGTCGTATGTTTCCGGCCGCGCGCAACAGCAGCGTTTCTTGAGCCGACAGTAATGCCCAATCAGTCGGATCAAGCACCGTTTCGTCTCGCTGCGCCTGCTGAAGCAACAGCAATGCACCCGTCCAGGAACCTGTTGACAAAGCGATGCGGGAATGGACTTGCTGCTCCCACCCCAACCCATGTTCGCAGTTCCAGAGGCCAAGGTAACGATGGATCGCGATGCACGCAGCGATTCCTCGGCGTACCATAGCGTCCCTCCCCGACTGCGCCGCCTGGAACTTGGCCAGGGATGCAGCCTCGCCCATCAAACACTCCACGACCCCGAAAGAAGTGGACGGTGACGTGTTGAAATTCTCGTGGATCGAAATCGCGAACCGGGCAAGGGCGTCAAGGAGAGCCACCGCGTCGCCATCTCGAAAAGCATCGGGAAATTCAGCAGAGGCACGCGAAAAGGAACTCATGCTCTGAGCCTTTCGCCCGTCCCAAAGATGAAGAGGCTTCCCCTCGACCAATTTGTGGACGGTCATGACGAGGCGCAGCAACTCTTTCGGATCGCGGTAGTTGTCCACGGCCAGCCTCGGCTTGCCGGAGATGTCCCGGCTGGTGTCGTTCAGGTTTGGCGAACGAAGGGCACAAAGTCCCCTAACTGGCAAAGCGGGTCAGGATGGAGTATACCGAGACGCGCAATGACCGTCAACGGTCGGCTAGGAGTCTATCCGAGAATTAAATCTGCAGATAACCGCTCTGGTAACTGCAGATTCAACGCAGCGAGGATACGGACCCATTCGGCATGCCGGGACAAATGACAAGAAATCGTCAGACGTCGAGCAACGAAACCGGCGATCCAAGACGGCACGTGGGCTTTCGTGTTGGAAGGACCTTCAACAGTGGCGACTCAAAGAGGGCTCAGGGAGCCAGCCCAATTCGTTCCTCGCTTGATGCCACGTCAACCGAATCAATCGACTGGGAGAGTTCACGGGTTAGGGTCGTTGGACCCTTGTGGAACTGGTCCTGCCAATAGCCCCGGTCGGCTGCATTGAGGCCTGCCCAAAACTGCTCGAACTCGCCTCGTGTGAGTGGAGTGCCAAACCTGGTACCCCGCTCGATGTAAAGGCCATATGCGTTCTCAACCTCGTGGCCGTTCATCGTTCAGTTCTCCAACTCCTGCTTTGGGAAGCCAAACTGCAGGGTGAACTAAGATCCGAAAACTGCGAAACACCGTTTGTATCGGCCGGATGTTCCGCCCAACTTAACGTCTCGACATCCCACATGCTCCAATAACTGACGAAGCAATGGTTCCCAGGGTTGCCCAAACGAGTACTTCGCCTCCGCCTGCCGCGAAGGGTTACCCAGCTGACAAAGACAACAGACCCCAAGGGGCGACGGCGTCAGGACACCTATCGCGGGCAAAATGCGCATCTAACGTATGTTGCCCACTTGTCATCGTCAAGGCAGTCTAGGTTGCCCAATTGCTGGGTATTAAAGAATTTATGAAGAGCGGTGACCTATATCTTACAGCAGAATTATACCGTTAGACTGCCGTGGGGGCCAGGAGTCCCACTCCACATTCTGTCGGCTGGGAACGCCTGCGCGTGCGTCCGCCCACCATCTAAAGTCGCTGGATTGGTGTAGACCAGAACAGCGATCAGCTTAGCCGCTGTGGGGGCGGTTCAAGCAGCGATGGCGGTTTTCGGTGTCGGTTTTCGGGGCACGGCTGGCTGCGTCTCGCGTTTGGCGGCCCGTGGTGTTTATGAGGATGATTGTTCGCGCCTATCCGGCAAGGGCGTCGGCCGGACAACAGACGGAAAAGCCAGGGGGCTAAATTGGCGATAACTCGTCGAATTGACGATCGCCCGCTCGACCCGGTGCGTGCTCTCCTTGACCGCCGCCTCCGGCAGCCCGACCCCTGATGGGCACCTGAGGAAGAAATCGGGGTTGCCATTTCCGGCCGTTTTTCCGATAACTCCTGCGATCGTGTTTTCTGAGATAGGGAAGTCTCTTTCACGGGGCGGGTGCAAGCGGTGAAGCTGCGCAATGGATGGCTGATTCGGCTGGCCGCTTTCTTGGCGGCCCAGTTGGCGCGCATCTGGCTGGCGACGGTCCAAGCCCGCGCCCGGTCGGCGGACGGCCGGATGCATCCGACGAATCCCGATGTTGCCCGCTTTATCTACGCCTTTTGGCACGAATCGATGTTGGCGCCGGCCAAAATTCACACCCACGTCAAAGTGCTGATCAGTCAGAGCGCGGATGGCGAGTTGATCGCGCGGGTTTGCCAGCACCTGGGGCTGGGGACGGTCCGCGGATCTTCGAAACGCGGCGGCGCGCAAGCACTGCTGCAATTGATCCGCCAAGACCAAAACACGCACTTGGCACTTACCCCGGACGGTCCTTGCGGGCCTCGCCGGCAAGTGAAGACGGGCATCGTCCTGCTAGCGTCGCTGTCGGGCCTGCCGATCGTGCCGCTGGGGATCGGCTTCACCCGCGCTTGGCGATTTCAAAGCTGGGACCGATTCGCCGTGCCGCGGCCGTTCAGTACGATCATCGGCGTCGTGGGCGAGCCGTTGCTCGTCCCGCCCGATCTCGACAGTGCCGGAATCGAACAGCAGCGGCGGCGGATCGAAGACGCCATGTTGACTGCCACGCATGCCGCCGAGCAATGGGCCGCGCAGATCGCCGCGGGGAGCAGCCCAGAAGCCGAGAACTGCGTACGTGCGCCGCACTCGCGGACGGTGCGCTGGCAGTCCCCGTGCCGCGCCGAATCACGAATCCCTGGTTTAGGTCACGTGTCAGAATAAGGAGCTGGTGAGCGATGGAACGCACCGAATTATCCCAGATGTTGTTGGAACTGGTCGAAGAGGAGACCGGCGAAACGTTTACGGAGATCTCCGACGACAGCGATCTGCGCTCGGGATTGCGGCTCGATTCGCTGGACATGGTGAGCCTGATCCTCAAAACGGAGGTGCGGCTGGGGATCAAGATTGCCAGCAGCGAATTGAACGGTGTGGCAACCGTCGGTCAAATGCTCGATTTGCTGCAACGCAAGCTGGCTGAGCCCGCCGAGCGTCTGGCGGCGTGAGGCCAATGCCGCTTGCGTTCGAACATCGCGAGCCGCAGGGCGGTGAAACCCACATGTGCCACGCAAACCCACGATCCGAATCGAGGACGCTTATGGCTGCCAACAAACTCGCACCTCTTGCGGATTCATCCGGCGTGACGGCCGCTTGTTTCCTTGCGGCCGGCGGCGTAGTCGTCGCCACCTTGGCCGAACTGCCCGCGTTGCGCGACCGGCCGGGCGGTTCGGGTGGCAGGCAGGTGCCGCCGCGTTTTTTGCGGCATTCCGACGAACAGACGGTGGTGGGACTGGCGGCCGTGCTGCGGGCGATGGACGATTCGGCCCTGCACGGCGAGTGCTATGACGATTGGGGTGTGGTTGCAGCGCCCGTGTTTCCCGGACGATTGGGCGGCGCGGCTACGTTTACCAAGTTTCGCGAAGGCGGGCCCGCCGTGATCTCGCCGCACATTATCCCCCAGAACTCGCTGCACTCCGTGGCGGGCGCCATCAGCGTCGGCTTGGGCATGCACGGCCCGAATTTTGGCATCGGTGGCGGACGGGAAGCATTGGGCGAGGGACTGACCGTCGCGCTCAGCCTGGTGGGCGACGCCAACCTGCCGGGACTGTGGCTGGTCTTGACGCAATGGACGCCCGAGCCGGTGCCCGATGGACGCGGTTCGACGCTCACCGAAACCGCGTGCCTGGGAGTCGCGCTGGCCTTGCGGGCGGGCGCCGGGCGCGGTGCCGCGATGCGGATCACGTTACCCGGCGGGAATCGGGCCGGCAATCGGGACACCAGCCCCGTGGCGGGACACGATGCATTCTACTCCGATCGCTCCCGAACAGCGGAAGGGCAAGAGCCTTTGACCGAATTGGCGAACTGGTTGGCATCCGAATCAGCCGGCCGGCAATCCGCCCGGTGGTCGTTCGGCTTGCCGTGGGGCGGGCAAGTGGAATTGATTCGAGAGCCCTCCTATCAGCAAGCAAAGGCAGCCTGAGCATGATGTCACGCGTGTGGATTACCGGGGTCGGCGCGGCCACGCCGTTGGGCCACGATTTCCCGACGTTCGCAGAGAATCTGCTGGGCGGCAAATCGGGAGTGGCTTCACACAGCCTGCTGCCGGACGAATTGGGCGGGCGGCAGAACATCGCATCCGTGGGCCCGATTCCCGTGCCGCGGGGCTGGGACGAAGCGGCGTTTGGTCAATACAACCGCCTGCAACAACTGTGCTTGAGTTGCTCGGCCCGAGCCCTGCAAGACGCCGGTTTGGAAACCGCTCGCGGAGATCTGCGGATCGGCGTCGTTCTGGGGTTGGGCGGAGAATACCTGCGCGTCTGGGAACTGGATATCCTGGCGGGCGGAAGGCGCGTCTACACGCCGGAGCAAGACGTGATCTCCGTGGTTCACTTGATCCATCGGGAACTGGGGCTGAATGGTCCCGCCGTCACGGCCGCAGCTGCGTGCGCCAGCGGCGGATACGCGCTGGGCGTGGCGCGGCGGTGGCTGCAACTTGGCTGGGTCGACGTCTGCCTGGCGGGCGGCTGCGACTTGATCACGCCGATGTCCTACGCCGGCTTCTACAATCTTCGCGCCCTCTCGCGGCGCGAGGATCCCCCCCAGGCCGCCTCGCGTCCCTTCGATCGAGATCGGGACGGGTTTGTGATGGGCGAAGGCGGCTGTGTGTTCGTCCTCGAGTCGGACGCCAGCGTTCGCCGCCGCGACGCAAGCCGCTATGCCGAGTTCGCCGGATTCGGCGCGACCAGCGACGCCTCGCACATGGTGATCCCCAGCACCGAGCCGGGGCCGGCCAGCCGGGCGGTAAGCACCGCGTTGGCGGATGCCTGTGTCAATGCGGATGAAGTGGACTACGTCAACGCCCATGCGGCCGGCACGCCCGTCGGCGATCGCGCGGAAGCCCGTGTGCTGCAACTGGCATTGGGCGACGCCGTGTCGCACGTTCCGGTCAGTTCTACCAAGAGCATGACGGGACACCTGCTGAGCGGCGCCGCCGCCGTCGAGGCCCTCGCTTGCGTGACAACGCTTCGGCAGCAGGCCATTCCCCCCACGATCAACTTGGACGATCCCGACCCCGACTGCCAATTGCTGCACGTGCCGCACCACGCCCGTCCCGCGGCCATTCGCGTGGTGGCCTCCAACTCGCTGGGCTTCGGCGGCAGCAATACTTGCGTGGTGCTGCGCAAAGCGGCTTGAAGGTAGGACGCCTTGCGGCGAGTTGCGGCGGAAACGGCCAAAGCGGTGTCGAGCCACCGCACTCCGAGGCCCGAGCGGCTGCAATGGACTTCAGGCCCCGATTGCCGCGGTCAGCACCCGGGCGAGCGTTTCGTCATTCAGAACCACAGGGTTATATCGCATGCTGCTGGCTTTGCGCGCCAGCGCGACCATGTCGGCCACATTCGCCGGCGGCAGTCCGAAGCTACGTAGCGGTGGGATCTGTAATTGCCGAACCAGATCGGCCAGGAACCGCGGCCCCGCCTCCAAGGCGGCGTCGCGCGTCAAAGCGGCCGCGCCCGTCAGCCGCCGTCCCAACTCGGCATACCGTTCCAAGTACGGATGCTGCGGCGATTCGGCCGTCAAGGCGACGATGTTGGCGGCGACGACATGCGGCAGCAGCGCGGCGCAGATGATCCCGTGGGGAATCGGAAAGTTGGCGCCCAAGGGAGCCGCAAAACCGTGGACCGCGCCGAGCCCTGCATTGGCCAACGCGATGCCGCTGAGCAACGCCGCCAGCGCCATCGCCTCGCGGGCGTCCAAGTCGGAACCGTCGGCATAGACCTGCGGCAGAGCGGGTGCAGCCAGGCTGACGCCTTGCAGTGACAGGGCGTCGGTCATGGGTTGCGCGCGGTTGGACGTGTACGATTCGATCAGCTGGCACAGGGCGTCCAGTCCGCTGGCGGCCGTCACCTCGGGCGGCGCCGAAACGGCCAATTCCGGGTCGATCACGGCGATCGCGGCCAGCAGGTGTTCGCTGCGCAGACTGGCTTTGAACTTCTTTTCCGGATATCCGATCACCGCGTTGCGCGTGGCTTCGGCGCCGGTGCCGGCCGTGGTCGGCACGGCGATCCACGGCGCGGCGGGCTGTGCCAGCGGCTGGCCGCGGCCGACCACTTCCATGTAATCCAGGGGCGAGCCGGGATTGGTCAGCAGCCCGGCGGACGCTTTGGCCGCGTCGATCGCGCTGCCGCCGCCCACCCCGATCACGACATCGCAATCGGCGGATCGTCCGGCCTGAACCGTCCGTTCGATATCCGCCACCGCCGGTTCACCGCGTTGAACGCAGCACGTCACCGTCACGCCCGCGGCGTCCAGCAGGGATGCCAGCCGATCCACCAGGCCCGCATCGCCCGGTTGACCGGCGTTGGTTACCATCAGTGCGCGCCGGCCGAAACCTGCGGCCATGGCTCCCAGACGCGCCGACGTCCCGCGCCCGAACACGATCCGAGCCGGGCAGAAAAACTCGAAACCGATCATAGGAACCTTCTCCGCCTCCCCGCGGCAACGGGCGCAGTCCCGACGTATCCGCATTAAGACCGCCATGGCAGTTCCACCCGCTCACCATGCCGAGCGTGCTGCGGATCCACGCTGCGCAGTTCCAGCGTCATGCCGGTGGCGTTCAGGCGCGCGTCCACCCAGCCGCTCGGCTGCACGGGCGAGAACACATACGCCGTCGGCGGCAGGTTCACCAAGTGCATCTCGTCGCGCTGACCGGCGGCCCAGGTGTGGGTGTGCCCGTAAAACCACACCTTGACCTGCCGCCGCGGCAGCAACAAGTCGAACAGCGGCGAGGTGTCCACCAGTCCGCTGATGATGGGGCGATGGTCGGGATTGTGATGAATGATCACCAAAGCCGGCTTGTCCGCCGCGCGATCCAGCGCGTCGGCCAGCCATTTCAATTGGTCGCTGCCCAGGACTCCGGCCGTCTTGTTCGTCTGGTCGAGCGAATCCAGCACGAACCAGTTGGCGTGAGGCGTGGGGATCACAAGGACGTGCTTTTCTTCCAACTGCGAAACCTCTCGCGCCGTTTTGCCAAACGCCTCTCGGAACCGCTCGCGATGATCGTGATTGCCCATCACCAAGTGGACGGGCAGGCCGTTTTCGCGCAACGGCTGGATCGCTTCCAGCAGCGTGGCATAATCCTCGCTGGTGCCCGTCAGATAGGCGCAATCGCCGTTGATCAAGACTCCCGCCGGCAGCGGCTGCGTTGCCAGGATTTCGCGCACGACCGTCTGCAGGTTTTCGAACATGGTCACACCGCGAGCCGCCGTTTTCGCGTCCGCTGCGATGTGCGTATCCGACAGCAGGGCGAAACGGGTGGGGTCGCCAGGCGCGTCGGCGCCCCATAGGCCTCGCGGCAGGCAAGCGGCCGTTCCCGTGGCCGCGGCAGCCGTCAAGAATTGACGCCGGGAAAGAGCTGGCAAAGTGATCGGCATCAGCAAGTCTCCGTCAACAAGAAATGAACCCGTACGCGGGAAATTCTAGCAAACCCGGCGGTTGGCGGCTACCGCACGAAGCGGCCCTCGCCCGCAGGCCGGCGGTCGATGAACCGTTTACCTTTGCCTTCGAACCGCGGCAGCGACTGAGGGGGAACGCAACGAACGTGGATGTTCAAGCCCAATCGCAGTTGCAGTTCCCGCGCGATCCGTTCCGGCTGGTTCAAGCGATCTTCGACCTCCACGCACAGCACGTCCATCGCGGCGGCTTTGTCCGCGATCAGCCGGTACTCCGCGATCTCGGGAAAGCCGCGTAGAACCTGCTCGACGGAACTGGGAAAAATATTCATACCGCGGATCACCAGCATCTCGTCAGCGCGGCCCAGCACGCCGCCGGCAAGCAACACAAAGTGATTCTCACCCGCGGTTTGCCAGGTGGGACGAACCAGATCTCCGGTTCGGTACCGGATCACCGGACAACCGCTGCGGTTCAGCGTGGTCAAAACGAGTTCCGCAAGTTCGCCCTCCCGCGCCCGGCGGCCGGTTTCCACCGCGAGAAACTCGGCCACGAACTCGCTCTCTACCACGTGCAAGCCGCAGCCAGCGGCGTCCGCGTAACCCCAGGGCCCCACCTCCGTCGCACCGGCGTGGTCGATGACGCGGGCATTCCAGGTGGATTCGATGCGGCCGCGAAGCGCCGGGACGGAGCCCCCCGGCTCGCCGGCCACGATGATCCCTCGCACCCCCAGCGCCGCCGCATCGATGCCGTTGGCCGCAGCCGTTTCGGCCAAGTGCAGCGCATAGCTGGGCGTACACAACAAAATCGTCGCTTGGCTGGCTTGGATCAACTCCAAGCGAGCAAGCGTGTTGAGACCTCCGCCGGGGATTACCAAGGCGCCGCGAGCCAGCGCCGCGTCATGGGCGGTCCAGAACCCGATGAACGGTCCGAACGAAAAGGCCATCATCACCCGGTCGTCCGGCTTCAATTCCGCGGCGTCCAAGACAAACTGCCACGTGTCGATCCACCATTGCCAATCGCCGGGCGTGTCCAGGACCACCATCGGCCGTCCGCGGGTGCCGGACGTGCGATGGAAGTGCGTGTAGCGTGCGAGCGGATAGGTATGGTTCGCCGCCAAGCCGCCCGGATCGGTTTGGGCCAGTTCGTCCTTGTGCGTGAACGGCGCATCGTTCAGCTGGTCCAGCGAGCGAAGCGGCAGACGCAGGCCCGCCAGTTTCGCCGCGTAAAAGCGATTTTCCGGGAGGATTGCCGCAAGCAAGCGGTTCAGGCGGTCGAGCTGGAGACAGGCGAGATTGGCCGCGTCGAGACGTTCCAGCCGGCGGCGATCGTCGAAGCTCGTGCGGGTCATCGGAGCGTCCTCGGCAAGCGAAGGGAGGGAATTCCTGATTCCCTGCATTGTGCAAACGCCGCAGGTCGTCACAATAGGGCGTTCGCATTTCATCATCCAGGATACCACCAATCCCATGCCCGACGAACCTCGCAAAGGCTCGCTACTGGTTATTTTTCTGACGGTCTTCATCGACCTGCTCGGCTTCGGCATCGTGCTCCCCCTGGTGCCGATCTATGCGGCCGAGTTTGCCGAGGATCCGCACGGCTGGCGGTTGGGATTGCTGATGGCCAGTTTCTCGATCATGCAGTTCGTATTCGCGCCGATCTGGGGCCGCGTGTCCGATCATTGGGGCCGGCGGCCGGTGCTGATGATTGGCCTGCTGGGCTCCGTGGTTTTCTACACGTTATTCGGCGTCGCCACGGTGATGAAGAGCCTGACGTGGCTGTTCGTCGCGCGCATCGGCGCCGGTATTGCGGGAGCGACGATTTCGACGGCCCAGGCGTACATCGCGGACTCGACGTCTTTGGAAAAACGTCCCAAAGGCATGGCGCTGATCGGCATGGCGTTCGGACTCGGATTCACCTTCGGGCCGTTGATCGCCTATTTGGCAGTCCCCTCCGGACACGGCGATCCGGGGCCTTGGCCGGGATACGCGGCGGCGCTGCTGTCGGCTTTTGCGCTGCTGCTGGCGTTTTTCAAGCTGCCCGAATCGTTGCACGCCCACAGCCACTCTGCGGCTCGCCCAATCTGGGATTGGCGGGGCTTCTACGACGCGTTGGCGATGCCGTCGATCGGGCTGTTGCTGGCCGCCGTATTCATCTGCATATTTTCGTTTGGCGCGTATGAAACCACGTTGTCGATGCTGGCTCGCAGCAGTCCGTTCAACTTCAGCTTCCGGGAAATCTGCTTGACGTATGCCTATATCGGGCTGATGCTCGCCGTGATTCAAGGCGGGATCGTGCGGCGATTGGCCGGGCGGATCAGCGAGGCGAATCTCGCCGTCGGCGGGGCGGTGCTCGAGATCGCCGGCTACGGTCTGATGGTGCTGGCCGTCCGGCAGCAGTCGATCGGCTTGGTGGTCGTCGCGGCTGCGCTGATCGTGGGAGGATTTTCGATGATGCATCCCAGCTTAAATTCGCTATTATCCCGCCGCAGTGACCCCCGTAAACAGGGGGTAATCATGGGCGTGGGGCAGAGCGTCAGCGCGTTGGCCCGCATCCTGGGCTCCGGACTCGGCATCCCCCTGTTGCGATACCGCTTGGACATGCCCTACTACATCGCCGCGGCAATGATGGCCGCGGGACTGGTGCTGCTGGTCGCCGCCTCGGGGCGCGGCAAGGATTTTGCGCGGGAGGGATAGGAGCGAACTCCTTCCGCCGGCACGGGGCCGGCGGTGAGGAGCTGAATACCGCTCATTCTTTTCGCCGCGTCCCGGCACCGTTACTCCACACTTAGGATCTCCAGCTGCAGCCGGCCCAAAGCCTGGATGACCGGCAGCAGTTCTGCGTAGGCGGCGGTGCCTTGCATGCTGGAGTGTGCCAATTTCAAGTGCGCTCCGCCGATGCCTCCCAAGCCCAGCGTGGCGTCCAGCGGAATCCAGCGGTCCGCAATCCAGGCTTCGGTCCACATGTGGTAAGCAAAACCGCCGGCCGACGGATAGTAGACCAGCCCGATCGCCACGCGGGCGGGGATGCCGCGCGCCCGGCACATGGCTGCCAGCAGCATCGCATGTTCGGTACAGTCGCCTTCCAGCGAGCGAGCCACCTCGGCCGCGGTGGCCATGGCCGTCGAATAGTTCTTCAAGCGGATCTTCTTCTTCACTTCGCTTTCCAAGACGCGGGCGATCGTCCAGGCGTCGGATTCGTCCACCGCAACCGCTTGGGCCAGCTGCAGCACCACCGGATCATCGCTTTGCAGCATCGTGCTGGCGGTCCGATCGGCATCCGTCGGCGGTTCGATCTTGCGGCCGGCGACGCTCGGCGGCTGGTCCGGCCGGACCGCCTGGACCGCGATTTCGACGGCATCGTCGTCCAGCGTCCGAACCGTCTGGGCAAGGCATTCCGCAAACAACGATTTGACCTCTCCGTCCTTCAGCGCGGCCCGATACACGACGCGCCGCGTGCGATGCGCATCCGGCAACGGCCGATCGACACGGACGATCGTGTCGAATCCTAAATCGTAGCCGCCGGAACCAGCTTCCTGGGCTTCCTCGCGGGTCGTCACGAGCGCCTCCATGCCCAGTTGCAGATCCTTGAGCTTGTGCGGCCTGCCGTCCCGGTCCGTCCACAGAACCGATCTGAGCTGCGCTGCGCCGGCGACGGTCGTAACGTTGATGCGCAGCAGTTGCCGGGAGCCGGAGGGCAGATCGGTGGCTTCCCACGCGGTTGCTTCCAGGCGGACCTCGCCGACGAGATTGAGCACCGGCAGGAGGGCGCGCAGCCGGCGGCTTTCTCCGGGTCGCATCGGTTGCCGCCTCAGCGACAGCTGGTCGGCAAAAAATCCACCGTAGTGCGGCTCCCAGGGCAGCGCATGTTCGTCGACCTTGCCTTGATTCGAAGTGCGCAGCTGGAGCTGATCGCCTTGGCGGCGGCCTTCGGTGGCCATCGTCCCGGGACCGGACTGCATCTCGCTCCGAAACGACAGCAACTGGCCGTCGGCGGTTTCCAGGCTGGTCAGCCGCGTGCGGATCACCGTCTCGGTGTCGAAACGCCGGATCTTCAACTCGTCGTCATAGCTGAACCGCAGGCACGCCCGGCCATCTTCGACAGCCGGCTCCATAACCAGATGCGTATAGCCGATCTTGCTGCCATTGATGTAACACGCCATCCAGGTTTCTTCGCGCTGGCTGTTGCGATCTCCACCGCCGGCGGTCGGCTCGCTTGCCGGCGTCGCCGAGGCCGCGGCCGGAGCGGGACGATCGGCAGCCGCGTTCGCCGTCGGCGAATCCCGATCCTCTGATGGTCGATCGCCGCGGGGTGTACAGGCGGATCCGGCGGCGATCGACAGCGCCGCCAAGACGGCCAGCCAACGCGATGCTTGGGCGTTCATCCGGGCTTGACTCCTCGATGAAAAGGGGATTGTAACGATCGCAACGGCTTTCTTGTCGAGGCAATATAGCAGACCCAGCCGACGGCGCGGCAGGGGCGCCTGTCGGACGAAAACTTTCGCCGATCTGCAACCGCGACAGGCGGGGGCGAGATTTCCCGACAAACTGGTCCCGCCCGCGGCGCGCATGCTCTGCGCCGGTGCTAGATTTCCCTGATGCCGCCCGACGTCCGCCGACCGAGGCGGGCCGGGAATCCTGGTTCGTTCCTCCAAGACCCGGACATGCGTCTTCCTTGCAGTTTGACGGTTTTTCGGGTCGCTTGAAAAATGGTCGCCCGATTCCCAGCGAAAACGAAATGTGACCTAGATTAGCACTAGAGGCACGGCCGCAGAACAAGTCGGTCCGTCGCACACCGCTGAACCGGTGGCGGGCTCCCAGATACCGGAACCTACGAGGACGAAGATGAGCTTCCTGAAACAGTTTTTTCAGAATGTGTTGCGGAATGAAGAAGCCGACCGCCGTCGTTTCAGCAGCTTCGAGAGTTTGTCCGAGGAAGAACTGGAGGCCCACATGCGGATCTGTCAATACGGGAGTTTCCGTCTGACCGATGCGGTCCGGCCCTCGTACGATCTTCAGGTGAAGCCCGTTCAAGGGTACCGATTTGACACGTATCGGGACGAACAGGGCAAGGTCGAAGTTCCGGTGCTGATGGCTGCCGCGTCGTCGGAAATCCTGTTCGATCTGCTGATGGAATCGCTCGATCCGCTCGGCGGCGACGTCGATGTCGTCCTCGAAACCAGCCATTATCAAAACCGCGGCGGCCATCAAGATCTATATCGCGAACACATCGACTTGCCCGTGCTGAAGAGCGTCCTGTGGGATTTCGAGGAAATGCTCGTCAACGACGGCTGCACGGGCTTGGCCGTCATCAATCCCGAGACGCCTCAGGAATTGCAGCTCGATGAACACAAACTGCTGATCTTCTATGGCGAGCCGTTGGAGCCGTTTGAAGACATCCTGCGTTCCCGGGGGCTTCGTCCGTTGGAAGGTTTGCGTTTCATCACCGAAGCCGAGCATGTTCACTCGTCCAAAGACGAATTCCGCCAGGTATTCGACGATCTAAAGACCCAGCTGGGTATCGATGGCTGGGAGGATTGAGACGACGCAGTAGAAGGTGCGTGTGTCGGCAGCGTGAATTTGAGATTTAAGATTCAACGCCAATTCCCGCGCCGGCCCTGGTACTCGAACCCGTCCACCAGTACGGTCACGCGGATCCGGCGCCCGCGGTAGTTACGCACGATGGCCCCGCCTGGGCCCGGCACGCGGTTGTGGGGAACCACGTCGGCCTGGACGGCCGCGTCGTCACCCGTGGCCACACGGCGGCCCTTGGGCGGGGTGACGCGGACGTCGACGTCGCTGGCCAGTTCCGCGGCCCGGCGGCGTGCCCGTTCGCTCAGATCGCCCTCGGCCTGTCGATATTCGCCTCGAACAGATCCTCGGCAAGCATCCCAAATTGTCAGTTATCGGCAGGATATTCGTCCAGGACGCTTGTCAGCAGGCTGCACAGCGGATCGGCGACTTGATTTCGATCCTCGTCGTCCTCCGCACGCCGCAAGTCAACGTCCTTGGCGACACTGCTGCTTCGACGAAACGGGAACCCGGTGAAGAACTCGTCGCGGGCGCGAATGGTCCACGAGTCGTTCCTCGGCACCCACTCCGATTGCGATAGCTCGCGTGAAACGGCGTCGATGGCAGCGGTCCGTTGCGGATGTCGGGCGAATGCCGGCAGTGGGTCGCTCCACGCCGCCGTTCGTTCCGTCATGAGTTCTGCCGGCATCACTCCCCAGAGGACGCGGCCGGCCTGCGCGGGTGTCACGCTGCCATCCCCGGTCGCGAACACCGCATCATGTGCCGCAGCGCCGCGGTGCGGAGCAACACGCATCGCGGATGACCCTTCGCCGTCGTCGGACAGGTTGAGATCCTCCACCGTCAAAGCACGGCGGACGATGCCGGAGGAAAGCATGGAATACATGACCGACGTGGTGTTCTCACTGTGGCCGAGTCCCAGGGCGTGTCCAAGCTCGTGGGTGACTGTCGTCTGCAGGTCATACTGGTCGACGCCGATCGCGAGCGCGTCGATTCCGGCATACCAATCCCATCCGTCGATCAACGTGATCCTGTCTCCATTTGCAGTGCAGCCGAGCACGCCTTCGGCAAACCCGCCCACGATGCTCGTCGTGCTCATCTCCATCATGATGTTCATCAGCTCGGGCGTGTCGACCTGATAGATCGTGGCGCCGTAGGGCGAGACGAAGTCGTTGACTATGAAGATGGCATCCTCGATCCGCATCAGCTCGTCTGCGGCAAGCAGACCATTGGAATTGTCCAGAAAGACGTAGAAGTCGGCCGCCAGGAGCGTTCCTCCCGTCGCATCGCTGATGGCCGCGAATCCGTCGGCCGTCTGCGCGCTGCCGGCGTTGCCGGTGAGA
>Ga0351864_10105_pt1 | contig 46592 bp, 28 predicted proteins | sample TotcelHFGM3001L9_FD_206758 | JGI IMG/M metagenome (GOLD analysis project Ga0351864, IMG submission 206758) | Enriched cells from coal bed in the Powder River Basin, Montana, United States - Total cells FGM rep2 HSBNCT.FGM.300.1.L9 ... | reverse complement strand
TCCGCACTTCGATCCGCTGGTCCGGGTAACAACCTTCTTCGCTGGCGTAGTATACCTGGACCTTGCCGTCAGGCAACGCCAGCAGGAACGGTTCCCAGATGCCTTGCGACCCGGTGGCGACTGTGGATCGGACGGCCCACTGCTCGCCGTCCCTGCTCGACGAAACTTCGATGCGGAAGACGTGATCCTTGCGATCGTGACGGCGGTAGGCTACCAGCACGGTCCCATCTGCCAGTTGCAGGGGAAACGCATTGTCGAGATCCAGCGGCGTGGGATGCTCGCAGATGCGTCGGTAACCGGCCCACGTCTGGCCGCTGTCGTTGCTGACCACGCAGGCGATGGCCCTGCCCACCGGCGTCGGGTGAGCAAATGCGACCAGCACTCTGCCATCTGCCAGCACTGCGGCACGGGGATACGCTGCCGCCTCTGGATAGATCGGTCGAAAGTCCTTCTCCCAAGTGACTGAACCGGCTTCGGCTGCGGTGCTCTGCGCCGCCAGAATGGACAGGCAGTTGAAAAAGACACCGAGGATGACGATCAATTTGAGCATCGTTCGGCAGACCACGGTTTGGCGTCCTGCATTTCCAGCAACACGCCGACATTGTAAACTCGCTACCAGCAAAACGACACCGCACAAGGAAACCACCGTGATCCAGATAACTCGACGCCAACTGCTGGCCTTGCTCGCCTCAGCCGTTCTCCTGATTGCCCAGGCCCCGGTGGTCGCCCAGGAGACGCCCACCGTACCGCTCAAGGTGCTGTTCATCGGCAACAGCTGGTCCTGTACGCTGTTCGGGACTTGGACGGCGGACTGTCCGACTACTGGGACGTGGTGACGGAGGGCTACCTCCACGTCAACGATGACGGCTCCGACGCATGGCGGACGAAACCCGACAAGGACCACACCTACCTCGTTCGGAAAATGGACCCAAAGAAGATCGCTGCCGTCATCGAGAAATTGATGTTGCGGCAGCCCTGACGCCTTTCACAGACCTGACACGACGACCCTGACCGCAGGAGATTGCCCGAATGAACCTCCGACGCCTGTTCGCTTTCACCACGGTTCTGTTGCTTCCGCCGCCGTCCGCAGTCCATGCAGCGGACTACCAATTTGACGGCAAGATCGGTCGGAATGTCCTGGAGAATTACCTGTCCCGTTCGATCACCATGCTCGATCTGCTGACCGGACACGGAAACGTGGACGACAACATCCGAATGCTGAAGAACGTCGGAGCGAAGTTCGCCGGAAGGTCCATTTACCTGTGGGGCGGCGAAAGCCAACTGCCCACGAGGCTCGCAGCGGCCCGACAGAACGCCCCGAGGATTCACGCTGCTGATCCGCAGATGATCCTGCAAGCCTGCGTCTTCGAGATCGTGTCCAAGGATGTTGACAAGCTCTCGATTCCTGCCTGGGCATTCGAAGCGTTCGGGCAGTCGCCGGAGAGGCGGAACTTTCGTTACGAGGCCATGCTTTACCCAGGTGGTCGTGGACACAACCACTGGCGACAGGGTTCTTCCATCCCGGACATCAGCCAGCAAGAACGAAGCTGTGGTTCTACTTTCTGGCCGCTTCCTACATCGATGTGGGCTGCGAGGCGATTCACTTCGGACAGGCCGAAATCATGGACGGCAATGATCCCGACCATCGGCATTCATGGGAATTGCTCAGCAAAGTCCGAGAGTACGCCGCTCGCCGTGCCCGTCGTCACTTGGTGTTGTGCGATGCGCACGTCCCCAGCGGTGGCCTGTTGCTCGGCGACCGCCTGCTGCTCGACTTCCATTCCTTTCCGCTACGGATCGTGGAGGTGCCGGAACGTCTGCAGGAGGGTGTGCTGAAAATGGGAGCCATGGACAGCATTTACGGACGAAGCAAAGGTGGCCTTGCGCCGAGTGGCTGGCGATGTGAGCACCTGCCGTATCTGGTCGAACTTGACAACTGGGATGTCAGCAACCGGCCCGGCCAACCGAATGTCGGTGGCTGCTGGGTCTGGGGCTACGATGAGATATCGTGGTTTGCCCACCAGAATGAAGCGTATCGAAATCAGTGGCTCCGGTACGCCTGGAATTGGGTGCGGGAGCACGACCGAAACGGCTTCTTCCAGATGCCCGGCAGCCGAGTTCTCCACGCACCGGTCGGCAACCAGCACTGGTACTACGCCAACACCCGAAGCGATGTGGTGCCGCAAGGATTCGGCCAAGAAGAAACCATCAAGGCGATTTGGTCGGGCAACATGAACAAGGAAGCCACTCCGCAGCCGTAGTCCTGCGGGGGCTGAGAACCGGAGACGACCTGATGTCCGAGCCAAGCTACCACCACACGCAAAAGGCCCCGTGGTTCCTGCTACTGTTCGCCTTCGCCGCCCTGTTCTTCACCGTCGCCTGGGTCACGAGGGCCGAACCTGTCCTGCCCGCCATCTTGCTCGTGTCGGGCCTGCTGATGACGGTCCTTGGCTACTCGCTCCAGAGCTTGACGGTGTACGACGAAGGCGACCGGCTGGCGGTTTGCTTCGGCCCCTTGCCACTGTTCAAGCGACGGATTCGGTACGATGACATTATGGGCGTCGAGATCGGGCATACGACGTTCATGGATGGTTGGGGCATCCAGTGGGGTCCGAGGGGCGGCTGGCTCTGGAGCCTTTCGGCCGGAAAATGCGTGGTCATTCGGCGACGACGAGGCGTCATTAGGGTCGGGACGGACGATGCCGAGCGGCTGGCAGAATTACTGAAAAGCCGGACTGGCGGCCAGCCCTGGCCATAACCATTCACCGAGGTTAGCCCGATGCTAAATCGAAAAATTGCCTTTCTGGTGCCTTCCGTGGCCAAGGACGAGCACGGGAATCGTTCGCACGCACGGTCGAGTCCAATCCGGATCAAACACAAATGATGGAGATCATCAAAATGCTCCGTTCACATCAGTGCGTTTCGCTCACGCTGGTTTTCCTCGGCGTCATCGTCAGCCGGGTAGCATTCGCCGAGATGCCGTGGGTGCGGGTTGCCGACGACAAGCGTGGCTTCGTCCTGTCCGATTCTGGTAAGCCATTCGTGCCGTGGGGATTCAACTACGACCACGACGAGAATGGCCGTCTGCTGGAGGACTACTGGGACAAGGAGTGGCCCAAGGTCGAGGAAGATTTCCAGGAAATGAAGCAACTGGGGGCGAACGTGGTACGAATTCACCTTCAGTTTGCCAAGTTCATGAGTGGCCCGGAGACGGTAACCGAAGCGAACCTGGAACGTCTGGCCCTGCTGGTGGCATTGGCCGAGAAAACCCGCATCTACCTCGACATTACCGGCCTCGCCTGCTACCGCAAGAAAGATGTTCCCAAGTGGTACGATGACCTCTCAGAGCGAGATCGCTGGGACGCCCAGACCCAGTTCTGGGAGGCGGTGGCTGGGCGCTGCGCCAAGAGCCCCGCCATCTTCTGCTATGACTTGATGAACGAGCCAGTGGTGTCCGGCGGCACCAGGACGGATTGGCTGGGGCCGTCTCTGGGGGGAGGCGAATCCGGGTACTTCGTCCAGTTCATCACCCTGGAGCGGAACAATCGTCTTCGGCCCCAGGTCGCCCGGCAGTGGTGTCGTGAACTGGTGACTGCCATTCGCAAGCACGACCAGCATCATCTGGTTACGGTTGGGCTCGTCCATTGGAGTCTGGATCGTCCGGGCATGACATCGGGGTTCGTGCCCAAGGAAATCGCCCCCGAACTCGATTTCATCTCCGTCCACCTCTACCCGGAGAAAGGGAAGGTCGAGGAAGCCCTGGAAAAGCTGTCGGGCTTCGCCGTTGGGACGCCCGTGGTCATCGAGGAGACGTTCGTACACAAATGCTCCATTCAGGAGTTCGAACAGTTCTTGGATGGGTCGAGGAACGTTGCCAACGGCTGGATCGGATTTTATTGGGGAACAATGCCGGAGGAATACAGGCAAATGAAAACGATCCGGGCAGCCTTGATGCGAAACTGGCTGGAGGTATTTCAGAAACGGGCGGAACAGAACCAACGACCATCCCGTTAGTAGGGCGACCAATGCAAATGGCGAAGCTCTTGATCGCCTACGATGCGACCGAAGGTCAGACCCGGAAGGCTGGCAAGGACACAGATATGTCGAAGAACCACGAGTACACGGACTGGACCGCCGTCGGTCAGTTCGTGGTGGGTTCCTGGCCCATCTTGATCAGCAGAAAAAAGGTAGCGACCATGGCTAAACGCACATCGCCCACGGCGATTACAAAAGTTGGGCTGCCGTCCGACCAGGACGCCCAAGCGGCCCAGCAGCGGCTCCGTAGCCTCGCTGATCCCGCTGTTGCCGCCGGTTCGGCCCGATTCTTCAAGACCGCCCCCGGCCAGTACGGCGAAGGCGACATTTTCATCGGGATCAAGAGCCCGACGCTCAGAACGGTCGCCAAGGAATTCAAGGCCCTGCCGCTGGCCGAGGTGGAGTGCCTCCTGCACTCCGACATCCACGAGGATCGCACGCTCGCCCTCGTGATCCTCGTCGGACAGTTCACGAAGGCCGACGATGCTACCAGGAAACGGATCTACGACATCTACCTCGCCAACACAGGCCACATCAACAACTGGGACTTGGTGGACATCTCGGCCCCGCAGATCGTCGGCGGCTATTTGGAGGAGCGGAGCCGTAAGCTGCTGGATCGTCTGGCGAAGTCGGCGAGCATCTGGGAGAGACGCATCGCTGTCGTCGCCACGCACTGGTTTATCCGGCACGGCGATTTTTCCGCCACGCTCAGGATCGCCGAGGAATTGCGGGGGGATAAGGAGGACTTGATCCCCAAGGCGGTGGGCTGGGTGCTGCGGGAGGTTGGAAAGCGGGACGTGGCGGCGTTGGAGGCGTTTCTGGGCGAACACTGCCGGGTGATGCACCGGACGATGTTGCGTTACGCCATCGAGCGGCTCCCGGACGAGAAGCGGCGGGCGTACCTCAGGGGGAAGCCGCAGTCATGAAGATCACCGTCGTTGAGGGCAACCTGCTGGACCACGACGTTGACGTGATCGTCAATGCCTGGAATCGGAACATACCACGGCTCGCAGAGCTGGGTGGGCATTGACGTGTTCGATTCACCTCGATCCGTCCCGAAAAAGCCACTGGCTGCGGACGCAAGGCAATTCCTGTAAAATGCGGTCCGTTGATCGGCTTCGGCTCGCGAGGACGATCCAAGCATCGTGATATCGGTTGCAGAGCCCGCGGTAACAGAGTGAATCATGCTCGGGATGATGAGGATCGGTCCGCTTGAGCTTCTGATCGTCTTGGCGGTTCTCGGCTTCCTTGTTGGCGGCGTCGTGGTCGTCGTGGTGGTCATCCTCGCTGCCTCGAAGAAGAAGGGCGGGCCCGCCAATCCCAACCTATTCCCCTGCCCCGACTGCGGACGCCAAGTTTCGCGGCTGGCGAAGTCATGCCCGAACTGCGGCAGACCGTTAGCGTCCGAGGGGCAATTTTCAGATGGAGGAACGTCATGTTGAATCTAATCATGGTTGCCGGAACGATCGCATTTCTGATCCCGCTCCTTCCCGCAGGAGCGTCCGAGGCGGTCCTGCCCAAGCCGGTCGTGATCAAGCTCGACATGCCGCCTCCGCAGGAATCGGAAGGCGGCTTGATCGTGGCCGACGTGGACAACGATGGGGCCCTGGACCATCTGGTCACCGTTCCCGGCCATCTCGTCGTTCACGGCAACAACGGGCAGAAGCTCTGGGGCAAGGCGACGGATCTGGTGGTCGGGGGACAAAGTGAAAGCCAGGGGTTGCCCGGTCACCACGGTCCCGGTGTGGCCGCTGGGGATGTGGACGGAGACGGCAAGTGCGAAGTGATCTTTCTGACGAAGGACAGCGTGCTGCACGTGGTGGATGGGGCGACCGGCAAGGAGAAGATGACCGCCAGGCCGCCCGTGCCGACAGGTGCCGAGCGATGGGAATTGGCGATGGTTGCCAGCTTCCGAGACAAGGGCGACCAGGACATCTTGCTGCAAGCCACGAACAAGGACGGTTACCGCATGGGACGCTACCTTGCGGCGTATGCCTTTGATTCGTTGCGAGATGGCGGAAAACCGCTCTGGACGACGGATTCGTTCGTGTCGTGCGCGCACAACGGAGCCCGCTTGGCTGACCTCGATGGCGACGGGCGGGACGAAGTGCTGGGGGCCACGATTCTCGGGCCGGATGGCCGGGTGCTGACTCAAGCCGCCGATTTCAAAGGACACATCGACAGCGTGTTTGTGGCTGACGTGCGGCCAGAGAAAGCGGGGCTGGAAGTTGTGTTGTTGGAGGAGGGCTCGAACGCGGTGCAGGTTGTGGGCCTCGGCGGGCCGATCTGGCGAAAGAGCCTGCGACGGCAGGATCCACAGAACGCCGCTGTGGGAAAGTTCAAGCTGGGTTCCGACGAGATCTTCGTCTGGTGTCGGTCCCGCTACAACGAGCACCAGAAACCGTTTGTGTTCGACGCTTCGGGAAAGGTCGTGTTCGAGTACGAGATGGATCGGGTTGCCCCGCCTGGATGGACGGCCAAGGGGGTGGAAGTCGTCCACACGGTTGACTGGACGGGCCAGCCGCAACATCTGGCTTGTGCCAAGGAACGTCACGAGAGCGGCGATGTGGCACTGTTTGAGCCGCTCACCGGGCGGTTCGTCCTGCGGTTTCCGGAGAAAGCGGATCGGCTGTACGTGGCTGATGTGAGCGGCGATTGGCGGGAGGAGATCCTGGTCCTCAACGGCACCGAGTTGCACGTTTACTCGAATGCTGAGCCGAACCCCCGTCCAGACCAGAAGCGGCTCTGGTCGAATCGAAACTACCGGCGATTGAAGCAGACGCACAACTACTACTCGCCTTGAATAACACCGGGACAACGCAGCACCGGAGTCAAAATGCCCCGCACCATCGCCATCCTCCTGGAAATAGATCACTGCTTCTGTTTCCAGGCCCGCACATACTCGACGCTGAACGTCGATGGCAGATCGTTGTCGTCCGGCATCCCAAACCACTGCGGCATCGTCTCCGAGTCGAAAATCAGGAACAGCGGTTGGTGCCAGTGCGTGTTTTCGACGCGGCGTACAAAAATGCCATCGACGTACAACCTCAATTCTTCTTTGCCCCAGTCCAGTCCGTACACGTGATAATCATCGGCCAGCCGCCGCGGCGCTTCCCAAACGCCGCCGACGCTCCAGTGCTTGTTTTCCTGCGGCGTCTTGAAGACATGCAGGTTCATGTTGTACTTCTGCTCGAATCCCTTAGCCACGCTGACCAACAAGATTACGATCTTCAACATCGGTGTCTCCATGGCGATTGCTCCCTCGAAGCCTTGGAGTGATCTGAGACGGTCCCGATTCTACCAGCCGGAGCCGCCGGCTGGTAGAATGAGCGCCAATTCCGCCATCTTATTAACGGAGACAACGACGAGGAAGATTGCGCTGACCATGCTGTTCGGACTCCTGGCTGTTGCTGCAAAGGCTGCTGACTCCGACGAACAACTTCCACCTCCGCCCGCAGGCAAGGCGTGGAAATTGGTCTGTGCCAAATAGCCGTCGGCCAGCCGGAACGGTCCAAGAAAGTTTCCTTGCGATAGTCAAAGTACGGAGCATACGTCACCATGATCCTGACACGCAGTCGGTTGCCAACATTCGGTTTGGCGTTGTTTTTTCTTACCGCCACTGCAACCGGAGCTGCCCCCTCCGTCAACTCCTTTCTGAACAACGGCGTCACGGCCCATCGGGGCAACTCCGCTGAGTACCCAGAAAACTCAATTCCGGCATTCAAGAGCGGCATCGAAATCGGTGCCGACTGGATTGAACTGGACATTTTCCGCACCCAGGACGGCAAGCTTGTGGTGATCCACGACCGGACCACGGAGCGGGTCGGTGACAAGAACTTGGTCGTGCCCGACTCCACCTACGAACAACTACTGTCGGTCGATGTCGCCACCGAATTCCGCAAACGCCATGGAAAATCCATCGAGGTGGTTCCCAAGCATACCATCCCGTTGCTGAATGACGTGCTTCTTCTGGTCACGGCGCAGAACAAGACCAGAGTATCCATCCAGCCGAAGATGGACTGTGTGGCTGACGCCATCGCCCTCGTCAAGCAACTGGGAGCGGAACGGTGGGTCGGTTTCAACGATGGCAATCTCCAGTATATGGTTGAGGTGAAACGGCTAGATCTCCGAATACCCGTGTTCTGGGATCGTCGCCTTTCGGATACCAAAGAAGATATTCGGATCGCCAAGCAACACGGCTTCGAGACCCTCGTTCTGCACCATAGCATCGTCACCAAACAAAACATCGAACAGATTCAGAAGGCGGGGATCGAGGTCGGGGCGTGGACCGTCAACGCCGAGGCCCCGATGGCTCACATGCTGCAGATGGGCATCGACCGAGTTTATACGGACGACCCAAGGCGGCTTCTGGCAATGAAGGCCCATCGGTCAAATATGCAGGCCCCTGGAAAATCACCATGACAACAACCACCGCTTCCCAGCAGCATCATCTGCGCCAAGTGTTCATCGAGAACTTTTCGGCAGCGGACATCGCTGAGCCTCTGGCGTCCTTTGATGCCGGCACGTCGGCGACCGACGTGCGGGCCGTCATGACCCGCGTGCCTACAAGGTGGCGGGGATCAGAAAGGAGGGCATCATCGCCTGCGATTGGGACATCGTCGTCAAGCCGACGGGTACATGGAACAACGGTTGGGCACAGGTGCGTGAAGGAATCCGCCGGACTTGCGACAATCCATCAGACAAGATTCAGGCACAGTACCCGACATCGGTGACCGAATTCATGACGACCCTGCGGCCCCGACTGGAATTGGCTGGTTGCTACTTCGCCCATGTGGAGCCGTGGCTCGATGCAGAAGAGATTGCCGATCTGTGGTTCTTCGAGGGGCCGCCAGACAGCGACGGACGACTGAAACAGATCTTTGGTGCCGTGCCGACCACGCCGATTCCGATTACAAACTCGTTTTTCATTGATTGACAAGTGCCGCCGACGGCCTTGGCAACCGGGAGGCGTAGCAAGTGAACAGCGTTTGCCACAAATGATCCGTTTTCTGACCCTGGCTGGTGTGCCACAAAGATAATCCGCCCACGGAACCGAACCTGATTGGCTTTGGCGGTGTCATCGCCTTGCGTGACTTCACAAAGGAAGGGGGTGCCCCATGCGACACAACCACGACGACCAGCCATTTTTTCGAGACGATGAGCAAACGCCGAAAGGGCTTTCCCTCTGAGACCAACGTCAAGCGGGGCGTCCAGATCGTCCACAGCGATAAGCTGCTGGAAGAGAAGCTGGGCCGCAATGATCCATGCCCATGCGGCAGCGGAAAACGGTTCAAGAAGTGCTGCCTGCCGAAATGCCGGTTTTGACGGCGTGAACCGGGAAGGGTACTTTTAGGGACTGACCAGAAACGCAGCCGCCCGCCGGACAAGGCGGGCGGCGCTGCCTGAAACCTTGGGATTCTCGTATGAACAGTCGCCAACTCCAGAAACTTGGTGTTCCCGAAGGCTGCGTCAAGACCGCCATTGCGGCGATCCAGATCGCCATGAAGGCCGGGGATCAGAAGGGGAAGCAAATCAAGCAATTGATCAAGTCAGTCCTGGACCATCCCGAAGACTTCACCGGCGACGAACACTTCGGCCGGTTTGCCAAGGATGTGATCGCCGACCGGACGTTCGTTCGGCCCGAGCCGATTGATTACCGGACTTGGGGAAGCGAAATCGACGAGGCATCTCATGCCCAGATGCGGCAGGCGTGCGGCGTGCCGATGGCCGCTGGTGCTGCGCTCATGCCCGACGCCCACGTCGGGTACGGCCTGCCAATTGGCGGCGTTTTGGCATTGGAAGGTGCAGTCATTCCGTATGCTGTGGGCGTGGACATCGCCTGCCGGATGAAGCTGTCCGTGCTGGATCTGCCGCTATCCACACTGGACGACAAGTTCAATCTTTACCGGGAGGCGCTGGATGGCGGAACTCGGTTTGGAATCGGCTCGACTCACGAGACGCCCCAAGATCATCCGGTCATGGACCAGGACTGGTCGGTCACCCGGATCACCAGGGAGAAGAAGGACTTGGCCTGGTCCCAACTGGGAACCTCCGGCTCGGGCAACCATTTCGTTGATTTTGGCGTTTTGCATCTGCCGGAGCGGGATGATGGACTTGGCCTCGAGGCTGGCCAGTACGTCGCCATGATGAGCCATAGCGGCAGCCGTGGGGCCGGTGCGGCGGTTTGTTCGACCTACAGCGGCATCGCCCGGTCCCAACTTCCGGCCAAGTATGACGACTTGGCCTATCTTGCGTGGCTGCCGCTGGACAGCGAAACTGGTCAGGAATATTGGGCTGCAATGAACCTGATGGGCGACTACGCCGCCGCCAACCATGACGTGATCCACCGGCTGGTGTCCAAGCTGCTGGGTGCCCAGATCATTGCTGGCGTCGAGAACCATCACAACTTCGCCTGGAAAGAGGTCCACGGCGATCGGGAACTGATCGTCCACCGCAAGGGAGCGACCCCGGCAGGCGAAGGCGTCTTGGGCGTAATCCCCGGTTCCATGGCATCACCGGCCTTCGTCGTCCGGGGGCTGGGAAATGCCGACAGTCTGAACTCAGCATCGCACGGTGCCGGACGCAGGATGTCCAGAAAGAAGGCCAAGGATAAATACAACTGGAAGGCTGTGCAGAAGGACGTGGAGACAAAGGGCGTTCGAGTGTTGTCGGCGGGAGCCGACGAGGCCCCAGGCGTGTACAAGGACATCGAGGACGTGATGCGGGAACAGGCAGACCTCGTGCAAATCGTAGCCCGCTTCGATCCGAAGATTGTCAAGATGTGCGCCGACGGGAGTCAGGCAGAGGATTGAAATGACGCACCGTGTGCATGTCCATCCCAACCTGATCTACGCTGTCGGGGCACAAGTCGTGAGGCTCGCCGATGTCACCGGCCCGGGACGACGGACGCTGCACCCATGGGGCGCTGTGGGTGTGATCGTGAAGTCGCCGAGCGACGACAAGCACACCTATCCAAACTCCGCCATGACGGGGTTGTGGTCGCTCATCTTGTTCCACACGTCGTCCGAAATCACCAAGCACTCGTGCAACCGTTCCTTCCAGGACGTCGGGACGAAGATTCCGTCGCGTGAAACGAGGATGCCGTGCCGTCGACGAGGTCGAGGGAATCGGATGCCGATCTTTGAAGTCGCGCACATTTCGTCCTATCGCGGAGTCGGACGGAATCAAAGCGGTAGGCCCCTTTGATTTCACTTCCATTCCCACTCACTTGCCGGACATTCTCGGGTCAAAGTGAAACAGACGCCCGGGCTCTAACCGTAGCTGCTTGATCTCGGGATGCGCTGGGTTCAAAAGGATATTCCGCTCCAGCGGAGTGATCGCTGAAGGGACGATCAGAACGAGCGATGTCTGCCCGAGCAGCCACTCGGTGCCGAGTCGCTGCAATTCTGCTGGGGCTGGATAGCCACGCCAGTTGTCCGGCAGTACGGCTTCGTCGATCTCTCCGATCGACACCGAGTCGGGCAGTTCCCCGCGGATCGATACCAGGTCGGCTGGCATCGTGCCGGGCAATACGTGGACAAACAGTTCCAGCGCGGCAAGCGACAGGTTCTCGGAGGCGTACACCATCGCGTGGCCTTTGTGATTCCAGCGCCCACCCGTTTCCTCCGCGCCACGGCCACGAAACGCGGAAGCTTCATACTTCGATCGACAGATTCGCCCGACATTCATGATCAGCTATACACGCCGTGCTCGATCCGACGCAGAACGTCCATGACATCCTCAAAGCCTATTCCCGTGTCGAGCAGGTCGATCGGCCGCTGTCCGCCGAGCGCGCGGTTCTCGCTCAATAGCCATTCGCGTGCCTTTGACCGATCGCCCAGGACATCCGTCGCGGCAACGAGAACTTTCGCAAAACGGTAGATCAACTCCGATTCGGAAGCCTTCAGCCTCGCGGCATTCGCCTTACGACGGGCGGCCGTGCGCTTGGCGATCCGCAGCGACTTGCAGATCACGTCTTCGCCTACGGCCGAGGACTTCACAACGCATTGGATTACTTCCGAAGGCAGGCCTTTGCGGATCACCTCAATGAACTCGAAATCCGATTGCGGCGAACCCACGACCGAAGTTCCGCCCAGAAAATCGGTCAGTTCTCGAACGTCGTCCATGTCAACCTCCCATCGAATTGTGCCACATGGCATTATTCACGATGCCATAAGGCAAGTCAACGGAGAATTGCCAGTCTTTCCCGCTTCCGCACGAAAAGAACTGCCTGCCGTGGTAACATTTCTGGAGACCGCCCACGATGCCGTGCGACTGGGCGTGCAGGCGCGGCTCCGGGCGGCCGTAAATCTCGCATCTGCCGGTCCCGCGCTGCACTTGCTGGTGGTTTCACCGCCTGCCTATAATCCAGGATCGACAACAGAATGGAGAACCGCCATGCCGCTACGCGATCACTTTCGGCCGCCGATCTGGAATCACTCGTCGTGGGAAGGATTTCACGGAATGTGGCCTGCAACCATGGTTCAGCAGTTGGTGAAGCTCCTGCCAAAGGACTATACGGCCGGAGCCTCGTGTACACCTGGGCGACTACTACGAAATTGATGTTTGTGCCTTCGAGGAGGACGACCGGCGAAACGAGCCTAGCTCGGCTGTGGAAAGTGAAGTTTCCGATGGCGGAGCCGAAGCCGTGGCCACAGCCGTTTATGCACCTCCTCAGCCCACGTTGGTACTGGATGCGGAACTGGAGGAGCAGTACGAGTACGAGGTTTTGGTCTTCGACCAAACGCGTCACCGGCATTTAGTGGCGGCCATCGAAATCGTCAGCCCCGCCAACAAGGACCGGCCCGAAAATCGCCGCGTTTTCGCCGCCAAGTGTGCGGCTCTGCTCCAGGAGCACGTTTGCGTGTCGATCGTCGATTTGGTGACGATTCGAAGATTCAATCTCTACTGCGATCTGCTGGAGTTGCTGGGCCGCTCGGACCCGTCGTTTGATCCGCCGCCGGCCACGTATGGCGTGACGTGCCGCGGGCGTAAAATCGGGCGTCAGTCGCGCCTCGCGGTGTGGGCACATCCGCTGGCCGTCGGCCGGAAACTGCCGACGTTGCCGATTTGGCTGTCGGATGACGTGGCGGTCTCTCTCGACTTGGAAGCGAGCTACGAGGAAACCTGCCGCGTCCTGCGCATTTCGGGCGTTTGAGGGTCTTCGGCGTTTCTTGTCCTTGTCCGGCCCTTCGTCGAACTCCCGTGCCGATCGGCATCGATAAGGGGCTCCGGGAATCACCGAATTCTCCAATTCGGCGGTTTCCGCCAGCAACGGCAGGACTTCGACGAACCGGCGCATGGCCTTGTCGGTTTGGGCGGACGTGCCGCCGAACCCGAATTGCACGCTCAACTCGGCGGTCAGCGCCGTGACCGTCGGCAGGCGAATTCCCATCAGGTACTGCTGATACAACTCGACCTGATGATCGAACACGACGCCCAGCGCGGCTCGATCGATACTTCGCCCAGAATCTGGCCCCACCGCCCGCAACCGCTTGACCGCCCTCCATCACCGGCTCGAAGGACCAGCGTTTCTCGGCATCCAGTGGGGGAACCTCCTCGCCGCGCAAGATCCAGGCGCCGCTGAGCGCCCGCAAGCCGGGCAACGAGCGCTGAATGCCGTCCTAGATGTTACCGATCAAGCCAGGACCCCACTGCAGATTGCCAGGGGAGGCGTCCAATTACCGCATAATTGGACGCCTCCCCTGGTATGCCTCTGATCGCCTCACCCCAATAGCTGCAAGAGCCGTTCTTCTTCTTGGCTCTTCTGGAGTTGCGTGGCCCCGTCTTCATCGTGATCGAGTAATCGTCCGTTCTTCATGTAGTTTGGCCTAAGAAGTTCGCAGGCTGCTCGCCTGAGCCAATCCTCTGACTCTTCCTTCTTGCCGAGTTCTTCAAGCATCCACCCGTAGGCCGCCCAGGCAAACGGATCTGGACGCCGATTTTCGCCTGATGCAGGCACCCCGATTCGTCTTTGAAAAAACTCTCCCGCGACTGACTCCAGGGAATCTAGCTCTTCAAGCCAAGGCTGCGCTTGTTCAACGAAATCTCTGTAAACACGGTCAAAAACCCCGCTGAGCTCCTCGTTCGACGAAACGCCATACCATTCCTCGATTCCGGTACCGTGGTTTCGAAGCTCACCAAGTCTCTGACTGATTGTTAGTGCTGGGTAATGGCCTTGCATAACATGTTCAATCCTCGGACGAAGGCAAAGCACGCTCACGCCTACCGGAACGCGGGCTTTCGACAGGGTGTGCAACGTTCGATCAACTTGGCCGCTGTAACGGCCATCGGCGGTCCGTCGGGCGAAGCACGACAACTACACGTCACAGCGCGGCGGCCAGCCGCGCGGGAAGCGGCCGAAAACCGACCGATAGGCGGCGACGGTGGTTGGCGGCGGACCGTGCCGGGCGTCCTCGACGGCTTCGTGATAGGCCTCGTCAAGCGAAGCGCGCACTTCCGCCAACTCTCGGTCGCGCTCGTTGTCTTCCTGCTCTTGGGCGAACGCCTCAGCGGGGTCATAGTGCGCCCAGTCCGGGCCTTCGTCCTGTTTCAGAGCGTCTCGCAACGGCCGCAGATCGACAGCCTGCAATCTGGGAAAATGATAGATCCAATCCAAACGGCACGACTGCAACCGTCGAAAGACCATCCTGTATACCGGTGCCAAATCGGCCCGCTGCGCAACCCAGATCGTCCCCAGGTAGAAATTCAAGTAGTCGTACTCCGCCCTGCCAATTTGCCTGTTCAGATAATCGGCCAGGAACCCTCCGGTCGCGCGAAACGATCCGAGGTCCACCACGCGTCCCTCGAGATCGGCAACTTCGTGGTTGTCCGAAAAAACATCCCAGACACACATGCCCACCAAGTCGCGAACTTCGCGGGCGGCTTCCACAGGCGACGGGTGGAAGTCGCGCTCGAACTGCTCGCGCGTGGGCGGTGGCGAGGCTGGGCGATGGTCTTCGCGGCGGCCCCAAAGCGACTGGATATTCTCATGACTCTGCACGCATTCCCGGAAAACCTGCTCCACCGACGGATGAAACACGGCCAGCAGCGGCGACCGCTCCCAACCCTCCGGCGCGATCTCCCGCAGCACGTCTTCCCCGGCGAATCCATGCGGAAAAAGCCGGTTGAAAACGGCGACGCATTCAGTTTCCTCGTACCTGATGGACTCGCTCATCGGCTCGATATATCCTTTGCTCAGCAACCGCAGCCTCTGCCCTACCAGGGGACAAAATTCGCGGCTTCAAGGTTCACCTCCCAGTTGTGTTCTCCCCTGGACGGAGGTCAGTCGTATTTACCGCCGCCGACAACGACTTACGGCCCAGCGCGTCCGAACTCACCTTGACTTCTTCCTGACAGGCGAAAGGGCTTGGTCCGATAATCGGGGACCACTCGCGGCGGTCATCGCGTGCTAAATGATGATTGGGGCACACCCTCTATCCGGCGTGGCCCTGGGTGTTCTTACCGAAGCAACTGGTGCTGCCGAATGATCAAATTCGTTTATCGTTCGTGCTGGCCTTGACGGCGATTCTTGCTGCTCCTGTCGCACTTGGAATGTTCGTGGAAGTTGCGACCCGCTCCCCAAAGTTCCGGACCGTGCCTAACGTCACGCAGCGCTGCCCGCTCGCGAGTGACGGGCAACTGTGGCTTAGACTTGAGCGTCCTTCCCACCTGATGTATTTCTTCGACGATTTGCCCGGTTACCGGGTCGCGGGCGACAACGTCCATGTATCGCCTGGCTTTCTCGGTGTAGGTGCCGGGCGCAAGGGCTGTCCGGGCGACGGAGGAACGAACCCCAGCGACGTCGCTTGGCGCTTGGGCACTGCTGGGAACCATGGAAAACCTGTTCAACATGGTGAGTCGAAGCGGCTTCAAGCAGTGCCACACCCGTCGTCAGCCGCGCGCGTCAGCGCCGCGCGCCGCTCCGTGCGAGCGCTGTCCGGGCCGCGGCGGAACCCATCCCTCGCCACCGAATTGGTCGGTCACGTACGATTCTGTGTCTTGTTCAGCGGCCAGCCTCCGGCCAGACCGTCCGAACCGCGGGGGCCGGCGGTCAGCAACTCGTTGGCCAATTCGTCGAAATCGTCGTCCTGGACGCCCGGATCGGACAACAGGCGGAAACCGGCGCGGATGCCTTCGGCCACTTGGTGCCGTGCCAGATGCGACAGATCGGTGCGGTCCACGCCGTTGTCCAGCAATCGCTGCAGGGCGTCGGCACAGGTGACCGTCAACGCTTGGTCCGGTGACGCGTCGGCCGCCTGGATGACGTCTTCGATCCATTGGCCGCTCATCCGGTCGTTAATGGCGTCCTGCCAAATCTGACGCAGGAACGCTTTGGGAACCAGCGGCGAATCGAGTTTTGCATCGCCACCCGCGCCGTCGGACGTTGCACCTCGCCGCCGGGCACGCACCGGCCAACCGCCCGGTCGTCCGTCGCGGCCGCGCGGGGCCGACTCCATCAGCTTGTCCGCCAAGGCGGCAAAATCGCGAGTCGTGACGCCGGGGTAGTCAAGCATTTTAAACGCCCACCAGACGCCTTCGGTAACAAAGCTGCGAGCCAGGAAACACAAATCTTCGCGATCGGCTCCCGACTGCAATATCCGTTGCAGCGAGTCCGCGCACAGGCCCAGCAAGCCATCGTCCGGCGTTCGATCTACGGCGGCCAGTACGCCATCGATCCAGTCGCCGTCCATCCGCTGGTTGATCGCCGTCACCCAGATATGACGGAGAAACGGGAATGGTTCTGGTTTTTCGCCCGGCTTCCACGGGATCGCTCCTGACTCGGCAGGTGTCAGAGCCACGGGCTTGCGAGTTTTCGGCGCGGCCGGCTTCTTCCGCCGCGCCCGCTTCCGCTCCGCCTCCGCCAACTTGGCCGCTTCGACCGCCTCTGGGGGCCAAAGAAGTTCGAACTTGAAGCCCGCCAGACCGGCCTCCTCCACCCGCTGGACGAAACGATCGGTGACGAAATCGGGCCCCGATGGAATCCGACGACCGTCATCGAGCAATTCGAGTCGTCGAAATACTGTAACATTTGCGATTCGTTCGGGCAGGAACTCATATCGAACGATCGAACCTCTGTCCCACTGACAACGTGACAAGTCAACCGCATCGAGGATTTGAAGAGGATGAAACAGAAAGAAGTCTCCGTCATGACTCAGCAATGGGAGGAGTTCTCCGTCTCCCTTCAGGAGCGGATCCAACGCTTCCGCTGCGCGGCGGCTAAAGACTCGCATGGAACTCGAAGCCAAGACTGTTGTGAAGTCGGTAGGCATTGCATCACGATCGGAACTCGGAACCTTCACCCAGAATGGTTTCCAGATAGTGGCAATGGGAGTAAAATCATTATTCCACAGTAGGCCGTACGCTTCATCGTCCTCCCCTTCTCTGACAGGCTCCAACCCTTGGTATCGAGAATAGTCAGGCTCCAGTTCGAATACTCTCATTCCGGATTCCTCTATGGAAGTTTTCCCATCTTGTATTGCTCAGAGATGTCCTTCAGTTGATTGAAAACGGCCGTGCAAGATTTCTTTGCCGCATCTTCGACAAGTCTGTCCACGTTCCTGTAGTTTGCCTTGGTATGCAGTCCACCTTTCTGATGCACTTTGCGATCCAACGCCGCCCCGTTGATGGCGTCGTTGATCCCGATACAGCACCCGGCGAGAATCTGTCGGGTTCGGCTTGCCGCCCGCGCCCGTTTCGCCCCGATATGATGAGCGTCCTGGCCGGACTTGATTCCGGAGAGGCTGTCGCGGAGCCGTGACGGTCCGCCCAGAGCCGAGCCTGCGCCGGCTGCGGCCTGCTGGTCCGTGCAAGTCAGAAACGCCTTGATCGCGAACTGCGACAGACCGCCGCTGCCCTGGGCGACGTATCGGACCACCTTGCGGGCACCGCCGGGCATTTTCAGTTCCATCCACAGGATCACCTTCGTAAATGCTTTGTTGGCCTGCGCGCTCACGGGCAGCAGAGCGCACGAGACCACTTCGCCAGCCAGATCGGCCGCAGCAAAGCTGCCTCCGGTCAGGATGATTTCGGGCACGCTGTACGCCAGTCCCTCGATGATGCAGCTGAACTTCTGCCGGATCATCTGCAGGGTGACCGCGGAAATCTTTCCCTGGTACTCGACCACCGCCGCGAAGCCCCGCGGGTCCGTGTGCGTCAGCGGCGCGTTGCCGACGTACCGGTACAGGTTCCCGTCGCCGGCTTCGAACCCGCTCGGGTCCTGGCTCAGGAACCGTCCCAAATGCGGAGCATAGTAGCGGGCCCGATAGAAATACAAGTCCGAAACGGAGTCCAACTCGCGGCCCGTGTACTTGAACCGGTCGCCCGTTGCCGGTTGCGACTCGGCCGTGACCTTGCCAAAACTGTCGTATTCAACGTGGTCGATGATCTGCCCCGTCGCGTCCGCAATGTCGCGGACGGTGCCCAAGTTGTCGGTCAAGTACCAGGCCGTTCCCTGATCGGCCCGATAACGGGCGATCAGTTCGTCGAGTTGTCCGCCGAGCAGATATCCCGCCGCCAAGCGGCCTTGGCCATCGAAATCCGCCCACACGTGGTCGCCGTCGTACACCGTGTGCGTTGTCGCCGCGGGTTGCGGTCCGGCGCCGTCGCCATCGGCCACGCGGGCGATCCGCCGGTCGAATACGTCATACGTGTACGCCACTTCCCACAGCACGATTCCGCCGGGACGGCTCTCCCGAGCATGGACCAACCTGTTCCGGTGGTCGTAAACGTAGGCCGTGACGTTGCCGGTGGCTTTCTCCGCCTTGCCGATCAAGTTGCCCTCCGCGTCGAACTGGTAGGTATAGTCGGCGTCGGCGAGGATCTGATTGTTGGCTCCGTTCACGTATTGGCCGCCGCTCCGATTTCCGTTGGCGTCGTATGCATACTGTTCGTCCGCTTGCGCGAAGTGGTCCGCCGCGATCAACTGGCCGGTTGCGTCGTACTGATAGTCGGCCGCTTGACCGTGATGCTGCCAGGCCGTCAGTTGATCGGCCAGATCCCTGACGAAGTCATATTCGGCCAATACGGCATCCACGGCATTGCGATGGCTCATCTGGCTCAGCCGCTCGTTCGCGTCGTAGGCGAATGCGGTCCGTCCCACGAGCGCGGCAGCGGAGCCGGAACCGGCGTATCGGCGAGTCTCGCTTCGATTTCCCAAAATGTCGTATGTGAACTCGACTCGAACCGGATCTCTGGCGTCTCCGCTCCACGTCCGGGACACCAGCAAGCCGCGCGGATCGTAGCTGGAATCGACGCGAGTTCCCTGCGCGTCGTGAACGGACAGCAGGCGGCCCGCCGCATCGTAGCTGTACGTCAGCCTCGCCGAGACCGTGTCCGGCGGTCCGGCATAGCTCGCGGACGCGATCCGGTACAGGGCGTCATACGTGTATCGCTGGCCGCCGGACGCGTCGGCGGCGGCAAGCAGGTTTCCAACCGCATCATACGTGAACTGCATGACACGGACGAGATCGTCACCTTCCCACCACTGTTCGGCCGTCATGCGATCCGGGGGATCGTACACAAACCGGCGGACGCGACCGTTCTTGTCCACGATCTCGACGACATTGTCCAGCGCGTCATAACGGGTTTCCCGCACGTTGCCCAAGGGATCGATTTGCCGGATCTCGCGGCCCAAGGCATCGTGTTCGTATCGAGTGGTCTGTCCCAAGACGTCGGTGATCCGGATGCGGTTCCCCTCGAGATCCCAACCCAACCTTTCCGTCGCTCCCAAGGCATCCGTTCGACTCAGCGGTCGATCCAACAGATCGTACGCATAATCTTCCGTGCGCCCCAGCGGGTCGGTGACCCGGGTCAGATTGCCCACGGCGTCGTAGGCATATTGCGTGCGGCCGCCCAAGCGATCGGTGATCTCGACCAGCCGGTTCAGCGTGTCGTACGAGTACGTGGTCTGGTGGCCGGCGGCATCGATCGACGAGATGCGATTTCCGACCGGGTCGTAGGCGTAGCTGGTCTCCGCCCCCACAGGATCGACAGTGCGGCTGAGCCGATTTCGCGAATCGTACACGAATTGCGTGACGTGGCCGGTCGGATCGCGCTGCCAGACCACGTTCCCGCGGCCGTCGAAGCGCTGTTGCGTCGTGCCACCAGCAGCGTCAGTCGTGGCCGTTAACTGCGACCGCCCGTCGTATTCGTAAGCCGTCGCGTTCCCCAGAGGATCCACCTGGCGGACGAGGTTGCCCGCCGCGTCGTACTCCATCGTTAGGACGCCGCCCAACGGATCGGTGATCCGCACCCGTTGTCCCAGAGGGTCGTAAGCGTAGTGCGTGGCGTGGCCGTTCTTGTTGGTTTCCCGGAGCAGATTCCCGGCCAAGTCGTATTCGCTGTGCGTCAGATACCCCAGCGGATCGATGACTTGGATGACTCGGCCCAGGGCATCGTAGACATATCGCGTCGCGTAACCGTCCGGGCTGATCTCTTCGAGCAGACTGCCGTTGGCATCGTAGCGGAACTGCCACACGGATCCGTCGGGGTCCATCTCCCGAATCCGCCGCCCCGCCGTATCGTACTCGAATCGCAGTTCCCGCCCCAGCGGATCAGTCATCCCGACCAGCAGTGTCGCCTCGTAGTCATACCGCCACTGGTTCCCTTGTGCATCCTGCAGCAGCACAGGTAACCCGATAGCGTTGTACTGAATGCGAGTCTCGTTTCCGTTCTCGTCGATCAGCCGCTCGATCTGCTGGAACTGGTAGTACTGGACCTGCCGCACCGATCCGTCGGCGTGCGTGATGCGGGTCGGTAGCGCGGTGGGGCTGTAGCTGTAGGACGTGACGTGTCCTTCGGGATCGAGCTGACGAGTCGGCCGCCCCAACGCGTCCACTTCGAAGGCGATGCGATTGCCCGCCAGATCGACGAACTCGGTCAGATTGCCCCGGCCGTCGTATGCCATCGTCATCGCTTGGCCCAACGGATTAGTCCACGACGTCACTCGATTCAAGGCGTTGTAGGCGATCTGCCAAGTGTTTCCCAGGGCATCGACTTCGGTCGTGAGATTGCCGCGGTCGTCATAGGTATAGTTGGTTGTGAAACCCAAGGCATTGGTGGCCGACGTGACGTTGCCACTGACGTCGTAAGCAAACGTCTGTACGCCTCCCAACGGATCGGTCTGGGACACGATGTTGCCGCGATCGTCGTAGACCAGCATGAATTCATTGCCCAGCCGGTCCGACACGAGTTCGGTGTTGTCGAGGACATCAAACGACTGGGACAGCGCGTTGCCAAGGGCATCGTACAGGACCGCGACTCGGCCTTGTTCGTCATAAGCCGTCCGGCTGACGACGTTGCCTCGCGGGTCGACCACTTGATCGAGATAGTGAGCCGGAGAACGCAGATAACTCAAACTCGTCGTGTTCCCCGCTTGATCCGTTACCGACACCAGATCGCCTGCCACGTCGTATGTGTAGTGAATTACGTTTCCTGCGGGATCGACGATTTCGGAAATCCGTCCGTCGAGGTCTCGCATCCAGCCGATCGAAGACCCGAGCGAACTGAAGATGCCCTCGTCGGTGAAGCTCAACGTGGTCCCGTTTTGATCCATGACGTCCATCAGGCCGGCGAACTGGTCGTAGCGATACGTGAGGCTGACCAGGGAACCGCCGCAACAGCAATCCATTTGTGTACAGCATCCCGCCAGCGAGGAACTCGTGCTGCACGATCCGGCCCCCTCGGAACAGCAGCTACCTTGGTCCCATACAGTCAAATTGTATTGGCTGGGATTGTACGGCAGGTTGACGGGGTAGTGGGCGAACGTGCCGTCGGCGCGTTGGGACAGGGGCAAGTCGGTGACGGTCAGCTGGTCGTAGACGCCTGGATCGGCGGTGAAACGGGGACGCCAGATGGTGCCCAGCACGGCGGCTTCGGCGATGGGGTCGAACGTGAATCCGACGCGGCGGCCGGCCGGAGTGGTCAGGTAGACACGCGTGCCCGGCCGGAACGGGGCGGCGCCGAAGATCGCGGTGATGCCCGATCGCTCGGCCTCGGTCACGCGGACGCTTTCACGCAGGCTGGCTTGCGCAATATCCAGCGTCCAGCCGTAGCCGAAGTCGCCGCTGCGCGCGGCGTTCAACGTGTCGTACGTGCGGCGGATCTGGATCGGGATGCCGGCCAGGGGGATGCTCAAATCGGTGAAATCCAGGCGGAAGTTGCCCAGCACGGCTTGCGCTTCGACACTGATCGGCAAACCCAACTGGACGATCGTGGTCAGGCCGTTGATGTCTTGAGCTACCACGCGCAGATCGTAGTTGTCGCGTTGCAACAGCGTGGGATCGAAGACGCCCAGCAGGCCATCGATCACGCCGCCGATCACGCCGCCGGGAAACAGTGTCCCGCGGGCGACGGCCGAATCGTGAAACGTGGTCCATTGCTCGGTGCCGGCCAAGGCGTATTGCAGACGATATAACTCGAGGTTCTCGTCGGTGACCGTGCCGATGACGTCGGTCAAATACGTGATCACGTCGCCGCCGACGGGGCTGGTGATTTCGACCACCGGCGGTGTGGTGTCGGCGGGATCGAAAACGCGGAGCGCGCGCGTCGCGGTACCCACGTTGCCGGCCGTATCGGTCGCGGTGGCGGTGAAGCTAAATAGGCCGGGGCCGGGCGGGGCGAATTCATAACGCCACCAGGCATCCGGCGGCAGGAGCGTGCCGTTCAGCGACAAGGTGACGCCGGCCAGGGCGACGTTGTCCACCGCGTGGACTTGGACGATGACGGTCGAGGTGATGTTCGCAGATTGGGACGGGCACCAATCGTTCTGATCGGAGCCCGTCCCGTTTGGCAGGCAGATCAGATCGTCGCTGAACGAAATACGGACCGCCGGCCCTTCGGCGTCAGGCAGCATCTGCAGCGTAAACGGCTGGTCGGTCCACAGGCCGCGCTCGTCCGTGGCGCGGACGGTCACGGCGTGCAGGCCGGCGTCGGCCGGAGTGGATCGCCAGAACAGCAGGCCGCTGGCGGCGTCGATGCTCAGATCCGGCGGGCCTTGGACGATGCCGAACGTGACGGCGTCTTCATCGTCCTCGGCGGCGGCCCGATGCCGGTAGACCGCGCCGGCGGTGCCGGTCGTCAGCGGCTCGGTCGTGAACCGGGGCGGCGTGTTCGGGCGGCGGACTTCGACGTGGAACGTCTGCTGGGCGAAGGCGTCCAGCGGGTCACGGGCGCGAACGACGACGCGGTGCCAGCCGAGATCGGCGGCGGCGGGACTCCAGGTGAGGAGGATGCCGTCTTCCTGGCTTGCGTCCGGCGGGAGAGGAGACAGATTCATGCCCGTGGGCGCAGAGACCAGTTCGTAGCGGAGGTTGCCGCCTTCGGGGTCTTGGGCTTGAACGAGGTGCGTGAACGGGACGTCTTGGGTCAGGAACAAGGTGGCAGCTTGGCCGACGAAAGACGGCGGCCGGTTGATGGCCGTGGATGTCACGTCGATTGCCCACTGCTGGACGGCGGCGCCGCCGCGTTGGTCCGTTACTCGCAAAGTCACCGCTTGGAAGCCAGTTTGACCGGCCGCGGGTTGCCAGCGGACCAGGCCCGTGGCGGCATCGACAATCATGCCGGTGGGGGCTTGCGTCAAGGAGAATTGCGGCGGGCCGCCGTCGGGATCGGCCACGATGGCTTCGTATTGGTACAGTTCGCCCGCCACGCCGCGGACGGGCGGGCTGGAGATGAATTGCGGCGCAGCGTTGGGCGTGCCGTCGCCCACGGTCAAGATGAACGTCTGCTGGGCAGTACCGCCGCGGCCGTCGGCGACGCGCAAGCTGACCGCGTGCGCGCCCGCGACGGCCTGCGGATACCAGACGACGCCGGTCGCTTCGTGCACGGTCATGCCTGCCGGGGCGGCGTCCAGTGTGTATTGCAGCGCGTCGCCGTCCGGGTCCTCGGCGCGGGCGGCGTACGTGTAATCGGTACCCGGTTCGACTTGCACATCGGGGATCGTTTGGAACAGGGGCGGCCGGTTGGGGATCGCCGCCCAGACCTGCAAGGAAAAAGTCTGCCGCCCGGTTCCGCCGTAGCCGTCGTCGGCGATCAATTCGACTTGGTGCGCGCCGACGTCGTTCGCGACGGGCGTGCCGGAGACGAGGCCCGTGTATGGATCGACGCCCAGGAAGTCCGGCCCGGCGGCCAGGCGATACGTCAGCACATCGCCGTCCACATCCGAGGCGACGGCGGCGTAGCGATACGGGCGGCCGGCGGCGGCCTCGATTACCGGCGGCGAATCGAACTCGGGCGGATGGTTGCCGACGGCCAACAGCGTCACGGCGAACTCGAACCGCACGCGGCTCGGATTGCCGAACCGCACGGCGATGGGCAGACTGGTCTCGGCGGGCGACAACACGCCCGGCGGATTGGCAAGGCCCAGGCCGAGCGCCGCGTCGCCGTCGAACGTCGGCGCATCGAACGTGACGTAGGGACGATCCGAGGGAACTTGCAGATTGATGGGAAGCGGATCGGAGGCGGCGGGAGCGGGAGGATCTTTCGGGTTGGGCTTGCCGGGATTGGGCTGCTTCTGCGGCGGGAGGTTGGGATCGATGGGATCGGGCTGCTTTTCCGGCGGCAATCCGTTACCGTCGGAAGGCGGCACGACGAGCGGGTATTCGGGCGTCGTGCCTTCGGAGGCGCTCAGCGTGACCGTCAGCGGCGAGATCTGGTCGAATACGGCCAGCACGGCGGCGCGAAGCGGCGCGTCGCCGGTGTTGGTCAGCCGCAGGGCGGCATGCAGGGTCTGCGTCCGGCGATTGAAGAACGTGCCTTCGTACGTCAACCGGCCGGCGGCGGTCGTGTCGTAAGCCTGCTCGAATGCGAACTCGCGCGTCGATTCGTCCACGCCGATCAGCGTCAAGCCGGCCGTGGCCGACTGGCCGAAAACGTCGGTCGCTTCGACGCTCAGCGTCATGACGCCGGACTCGACGTGCACCAAAGCGAAGAAGTTGCCGGCCGCGTCCAGCATGTCGACGGGGCGGCCGTTGACCGTGACGGCCACGATCGGCGCGTGGGGCGATCCCGGCGTGGCGCGGCCGGTCAGCGCGGTGTAAGAGCCGGCTCGCAGGCGACTGTCCGGCGCGGGCGCCGTCACGACGATGGCGGGCGCCGCCGCGATCCAACTGGCCGCGGCCACCTCGGACCACGCGCCGACCGACGCCGTCACGACATCGCCGCCCGGCTGCGAACCGGTCAGCGCAAACACGGCTCGGCCCAGGCCGTCCGTGAATGCGAACCCGTTGCCCGCGTGCGTCCCGACGACTGCAAAATCCACGCGCACGCCGGCCAGCGGCTGCGAATCGCCGTCGGTCAACGTGGCGACGAACGGCTGCTGGGCGCCGACCGGTTGGCTGGCCGACTTGGGCGTCAACTCGAAATTCGCCACCGCGTTGATCCGCCCAAACGCCTGGCCGCCCAGATAGCCGTAAGCGTCGGCGTCGGCGAAACCGTAGACGGAAACGGAGAAAGGAGCGGAGGTCGGAGGGCGGAGGTCGGAGGACGGAAGAGCGACGGAAGTCGGAGGGCGGAGGTCGGAGGACGCCTCCAAGCGATGGGCGCCGGGCGAGACGGGCAATTGCACCGCGTAGTAGCCGCTGGCGCCGATCAGCGTGAACTCGGCGGCGGGGATGACGGCGCCGTCCAAGAGGATCGCTCCGACGGCCGCTGCCGGAGCCGCGATGTTAATAAAATTGACGTCGAAGCCGGTCAGCGGGACGGCCAGCGTGTAGCGATCCAAGAACTGTTCGACCGGCGGCACCAGCAGCAGGGTCGGATCGCCAAAGCCGCTGTCGTAGCCGTAGCCTTGGGCAAATTGAGCCACCACGACCGGCTGGCTCGCGTTGATCTCCGCCGGCTGGACGAGCACGGTCTCGTAGAATTGGCCGCGGTCGAGCGTCGCGACGGGCATCCCATCCACGTGGATTTCAGTCCCGGCCCGCGCGGCGACGATGCGGAATCGGTCGCCACCGGTCCGCGTGGCCAGCGGCACGGTCACGAAGTGCCGGCCCCACATGTCGATGGGCGGCAACTGTTCGACCAGGTAATTGGCCGCACTGTATCCGGCGGGGATCCGCGCCGAGCGATGCCCGCCGTAGACGCCGATCGGCTTGTCCGCCAAGATCGCGGTGCCGGTCAAGTCGGCGACCGTGTCGGCCGTCAGCTCGTACACCTGGCCTGCGTTCAGCTGAATCGAATAGGGCTCGCCCGCCACGCGCGAGCCGACGGCGACCGGCAGCGTCACCGTCACGTTTGTACCGTCCTCGGCGGCCACCAATGCGAACGACGACGTGCGTCCGGTCAAAGCGTTGCCTTCGTCATACGAGACTACCAGGTACTCGGTCCCGAACGTATCGCGAGGCAGCGCCAGGTAGCCGTCGGAACTGTACGGCAAATAGCTGAGCGCGTACACCGTGACTTCGTCCAAGGCCCGCACGCGCACGCCGCGGGATTCCACTTGGTCGCTGCCGGCGATCTCGGCCGTGGCGGGCAGCACAATCCGGGTGACTTGGCCGGCGCGGACCACGAACGACGTCATCCACGGTGTGGAACCGGGGATTCCCGCGCCGGGCAGCATGACGGTGCCGGACGTGTCCACGGGGCTGGTGATCTGCAGGACCAGTTCGACGTCTTTGGCGCCCAGCACATCGCGGGCGTGCCGCGTAAAGGCGAGCCAGAAGTCCGTCCCGCGGCTGTCCGGCACGCCCACGGCCGGCGCAGCCACTTGCTGGACTTGAAATTGGAACTCGCCGAACCGTTCGCTGATCACGCCGGTGACCGGCTTGTAACTGGACGCGACCAGCGTGTACGTACCCGACTCGGACAGCGCGGCCGGCAACTGGTCGCCCGTCTGCCGCTGGAACACGAACGAGCCCGAGGGCCGCACCAGGTCGAAATAGACTTGCTGCGGGTTATCGATTACGTCGATCAAGAACTGTTCGCCGGCCGTCGCGTCGAACCGATAGCGGACGCGGTCGACGGGCGAGGCCGTCTCGCCGCGGATGGGTGTGTTCCGCGGGATCCATTGCTCGCGATCCGGCGGGACGTCCCAGATTTGAAACGCGTAGCCGCCCGTCTGGTCGCCGCGGCCGTTGCCCTCCAGCGTATACGTGCCGTTGTAGACGAGCGTCAGGGGGCCGCGATCCTGGCGATCGTCGGCAAAGTCGATCTGCGTGTACACCGTACCGCCGGCCGGGTCCCGCAGGCGCGTCTCCAGGATCGGACTGCCGCCGCCCAAAGAACGGAAATCGACGTAGATCGCCTGGCCGGCGATCGCATCGAACTGCCACCGTTCGGCCGCACCGGGCGACGGGACGCTGCCCGAATTGACGACGCCGATCTGGATGTCGTAGACCGGCGTCGCCGGCACGTCCCATAATTGAAACCGATACGTGCGCGTGCCGGTGCCGAACGCTTGGACGCTCAGCGTGTACGTTCCGGCGTCCAGATGCAACGGGCCTCGATCCAGTCCGCCGGCCGTCACGGCGGCGGTCGAGTAGACCGTGCCGCCGCCGGGGCCCAGCAGTCGCGTCTGAAGTCCGCCGCCGGTCAGCAGTTGGAAATCGACGAAGATCGCTTGGCCGCCTTCCGGTACGTCGAAGAGAAACTCGTCTTCTTCGCCGGCCTCGGAGATCGCCTCCGAAACCGTATCGCCGATCTGAATCTGCGTGGCCGGATCGGAAATCCCTTCGGGAGTGCGGTTGGTGCCGGCCAGCTTGTACGTCTGGGCGGCCCGCGAACTGCCGCTGGTTCGCGCCGCGGCTTCGGCGTAGCGGTACACCAGAACGTCGTGGCGATCCGCGATCCACAAATCGCCGGTGGACCGCTGCAGCGCGATCCCGCGCGGATGACCGTTGGCCGGATCCAAGGTCCACGAGCCGACCAGGCGGCCGTCCAGCGCGTACACGAACACGCGGGGCTTGTGGCAGCGGGCGTCCGTGACCCACAGCAGGTTCCCGTCGGTCGCCAGCCCGCTGGGCTTGCGATTATCCTTGTGCAAACGGAACGAACTGGTCGCCGTCCACTTGCCGGACCGCCGGTCGGCGGCATCGGCGTAGAAGTACAGCCGGTCCGTCGCATCGTCGACGATCCACAGATGCCGGCCGTCCGTCGCGATGCCCTGGGGCTGGCGCACGTCGGTGGCTCGCCACGCCCCCAGCGCGGTCCCGCCGGCGTCATAGGCGAACACGTCCTTGCTGGCGTTCACGACCCACAGCATATCTCCGGCCGGAGTGGCCGCCACGCCTCGCGGCGCGGCGTTGGTGCGGGCCAGCGGCCACATGCCCGCCGCCACGAACTGGGCGTCGTACAGGAACGTGGCCCGGCGTTTTCGGTCGACGACGTAGAACCGCGTGGTCTGAACCGCTTGAACTTCCAGCGTGAATGACTGAACGTCCGTCCCGCCGTCATCGTCGGCGACCGTCACACTCACCTGGTAAGTCCCGGCCGCCGCGTACTGATGGCTGCCGTCGATCGTGCCGGTTGTGAAACTGCCGATAGAACCCGCGACGGCCGTCACGTTGCCCGCCGCCGCTGCCGTTGCATCGCCCCAGTCGATGGTCGCCGTAAACGTCTCGACGGTGCCCGCCGCCGGGTTGGAAAAACCCGGATCGCTGAACGTGCCGACCTGCAAACTGACGTCCAGCCCCGTGTGCCGCACGGTGCCCGCCGGCCCCGTTCCGACCGGCACCGTCAGCGTGGGCGGCGTGTTGGCGATCCGGGCGGCGACCGCGATCGTTGCCGGCGGCAGGGCGAGCGAATCGTCGGCCGGCGCCACCCGAATCGTGTAGTGGCCGTTGTCGGGATAGACGTGGAGAATCGGACCGATCTGACCGATAGGTTCGATCGGACTGATCGGTCCGATAACCGCAATGGAACCTATCGGCGGCACGACGACTGTCTCCACGCTGCCGTCGCCCCAATCGATCGTGGCGGTGTGTGGGCCCGAGCTGCCCGGATTGCGGAACGTAACCGCCAGCGATATCGGCTGGCCTTCGCTGCCCGTCACGTCGGCCGCCTGGACGTCGATCGGTCCGGCGGCGTTGACGGTAAAATAGAACACCACGTCGGCGCCGTCGGCCAGCGGCTGGCCGTTGATGTTGACCGGCGCATAGCGCGCGTCGCTGCCCAGCACGCGCAGCGCATACAACCCGTCCGGCAGCGGGCCGCACAACGAAATCACCGCCTCGTGCGTTGTGGCGTCGTAGACGACCGCGTCCAACGGGATCCACTCGTCGTCGCCGTCGCCGGCCGAATTCAACCGGTACGCGGCGAGGTTCGTCACCGAATGCTCGCCCGCCGGGCCGGCGTCCTGCATCGCTTCCGAGAACCGCAGTTCGATCTGTGTTACGGCAGCCGTCGCGATCTGGCTCGGCGCGGGCTGGACCAGCGTCACCTGGGGCAGCAGTTGATCGAAACGCAACGGCGTCAGCACGCGCGTGTCGAGGCCCAGTCCGATCGCGGCGTCCCAGACTGCGTCATCCGGCGTCAACGGCCCCAGGGCCACCGCGCGCGGACCGTGCCCGTCGCTGCCCACGTCCCATTCGTATCGGGAGAATGCCCCGGCACCGTCGCCGCGAAACATCACCACGCGATCGGCGGCCGCGTCGGCCACGACCAGGTCGGTGTGGCCGTCGCCGTCCACGTCGCCGGCCGCGATCCCCGTGCCGGCTTGGAATCCGCCCCAAACCAGCGCCGGCGTGAACGAATAACTGGTCACCGAGTCGGGCGCGATCCGCACGTTGTCCACCGCGACCACGGAACCTTGTCCGGGCGGATTGCCGATCAAGTCGAACGCCAGCGTCGCCTGTGTGCCGGGCGTCAGCGCCGAGATATCGAGCGTCACTTGACGGCCGTCCCAGGCGACGCCCGCCGCCCAGGCCACGGCGCCCTCCGGGTTCGCGTTGAAGAACGACGATGCGTCGGGCCGGAACGTCGGCACCAGCGACTGGCCCGCTTCGTTCCACAGCGACACCTCGAACGCATCCGGCAGACTGCCGGCCACCGCCGGTTCCAGCCCCAACGCCACGACGTCGAACGAGATCGTTTGCGGCGACGGCGGAACGGTGAACGTCTGCTGCAGCGAAGTCAGAAAAGCATCGTGCTCCCACAACTGGGCCATCCCGCCCAGCGCCGACACGCGACTCTCGACCGCCGTGTCGCTCGCCCAGCCATCCGCCTCCGTCCGGATCGTCCATCCCGTCAGTCCGGCGGCGAAATCGCCGTTGCGGATCGGACTGGCCGGCAGCGGATCGTCGTCCTGCCACAGCACGGTCACGCGATCGCCGCCGCTGACCGCCACATCCAAATCGCCGTCGGCGTCGAAATCGCCCGCCGCGAGAGCTTGAATCACGCCCAAGCCGACGACGGTCGCCGCCGGTTGCAGCTGGAACATCCCGTCGCCCATGCCCACCAAGAACGTCACCGTCCCGTCGCGGTGCGCGACTGCAAGGTCGGGCCACGGCGAGCCGAGGAATTGGCCCGCGATCACATCGACGGGCTCGTTCGCTCCGCTGGCATATCGCACCGGCGCCGCCAGCGGCCCGGCCGTCCCGCCGCTACCCTCGTTCCCGCCCCAGAACACCAGTACTTCATTCGAGCCGGGCAAAACGGCGATCACATCCGCGGCGAAATCGGCATTGACCAGCGTCACGGCCAGCCCGACGCGAGCGGCATCCGAGGGAACAAATGCCCCCGCGTCGCCGGATCGCCAGGAGGCCAGCGGAGCGAACCGGCCCGTTCCATCGCCGCGCGCCACCGTGATCCCCGCATCGTGCTGGACCACCGCATCCAGCAGTTCGTCGCCGTCGATCAATCCCAGCGCCAGCCCATGCGCGGTGCCGCCTGCGTCCAGCCCCAGATCGCTGACCACCAGACGGCTCCAGCCTCCATCCCCGCCGTTGATCGCGACCGTCAACCGGCCATCGGTGCCCAGCGACACCAGATCCGGCCAGGCGTCCTGATCCACTCGACCGACGGCCACCGCGACCGGCGTCGTCCCGATCGGCAGCGCTTGATCGGGCAGCGAAGCGAACATCAACATTCGCCGGTCTTCCAGCTGTTCCAGCATCGCCGCCCGCGTGCGAGCGGTTCGCGATCGCTTCCGCCGAGCGAGGCTCCACCGCCGCGACAGCCGCCGCCAGCCCGCATACTCCGCCACGCCGCACCGCCTTTCCCACCGCCATCAAGCCGCAGCCGATCTTGGTGTTAGAGCTTTGGCCGGAACTCCGAGAAAAACCCCTGCCTTTGGATAACGGATTATTGAGCGGCGGTCAACCAGCGCATAAGCATGTCGCGCATCTTGTCGCGAAAAGCGGTTCCCGGTGTCTTGACAAAACGTTTCGAGCAACTTTGAAGAGCTGCCGACGGTCTCAAGGCATTCTACAGAAAGGCCAACTCGGCACAGGCATCCTGCCTGTGCGGGCGGCGCTGAGGCGGCCACAAGAGACGGGCGTCCGGCCCGTACAGACCTAGCTCGGCAGGAGGCCGAACGAATCGAAGGGGAGCAAGCGATAAATCGTGTTCATAGAGGAATTCACAGAAACAACACGCACATAAACGGAGGCGGCTAGGGGGCAACCGGTTTCAGACGCCGTTCCAGCCGCGTCATGGCCATTAGCAACTGGTTCCATTCCACGAATATTTCGACGGTATCCAACGTCTCCGCGTCCGAACGGCCGAAGCCTTGTTCGCTGATCCGAATCGTGCCGTCTAACACGTTACAGCCGCGCTGCCGAATCCGCTCGTTCTTCTCCGCCGGCGTCAGGGGATCGCCGGGGCACACCGGCAGCACTTGCTCCATCGCGCGATGCACCGCCCACAGCGCCGCACCGCGGGCGTCCTCGGCTTCCGCGATCATCTGCACGGTGCCGGATTCAACGTAGTACTTGGCCATCAGGGACTCCTTTCAAAAAGCTGACAATCTCTTCCTTGGTAGGCGACACAGCGAATTGTCATCTGGCTCGCTGCCCGTCGCCCATTTCGCACGTCATTCTTTCTTGTACGGCCGCGCACCGCGCTTAGTTCGCGACGAAACGCGGAAACGATGCTAGCACTTCGTCGGGGAGAACACGTTCCTTGAACCGCGTGGGCAACCGTCCGCCTGCAGGAAAAAAGGACCGGGACAACACTGCTCAGCATGGGATCGGTGCGCCACGTGGTAAAGCGGGTCAGTACTCACCGTCTGCGAAATGATAGATCGGGCGTCAAGGTGACACCTTTGGTCCGGGCCCCGGCTGCGGCGGCCTTCGGCACCAGGGTTTGGTGCCTTCGACCACTCTCCCGGCGGGATCACATAGTTTCCAGCCGTACCGCACAGACCTTGTACTCGGGAATCTTGGCCAGCGGATCCAGGGCCGCAATGGTCAGATTGTTCACGTTCCGCCGGCCAGGAAAATGAAAATTCCCGAACACCAGACCCGGTGGCACGCGATCGGTCACCAAGGCTCGAGCAATCATCTCGCCCCGCCGTGACGTTACGCGCACGAGGGTTTGACTCTCGAGTTCGATACGCGCGGCATCCTCGGGACTGATCTCCACGACGGTCTCCGGATAGAGCGCCAGCAGGGCCGGCACGCGCCGCGTCATCTCGGCGCCATGCCAATGGTACAGGACGCGGCCGGTTGTCAAGACCATCGGATACTGGTCGTCGGGCAACTCTTTCGGCGGAACGTGTTCGGTGATGTGAAATGCGCCCGAGCCGCGCGTGAACCGGCCGACGTGCAGGATGGGCGTGCCCGGGTGGTCCGGCGATGGCACCGGCCAATGCAACGTCTCGCCGCTTTCCAGCCGGGCGTGCCTTACGCCGCCATAGGCCGGCGTCAGGGCGGCAATCTCTTCCATGATTGCGTCAGGCGACGCGTGATTCCAGCCCGCCTGGGGCCCGATCGGAACGCGCCCCTCGCGGGCCAGCATCCGCCGGGCCAGCTCGCTCGTGATCCACCAGTCAGGCCGGGACTCGCCGCAGGGTGGCAGGGCCTGACGCACCAATTGAATCCGCCGGTCCGTGTTCGTGGTGGTGCCCGTCTTCTCCGCCCAGCTCACGCCGGGCAGAAGGATATCGGCGGCGGCGGCTGTCTCCGAGGGGAAAATCTCCTGCAAGATCACCACCTCGCAGGCTTCCAGGCACTGGCGAGCGTGGTTCACATCGGGCTCGGTCATGGCCGGGTTCTCGCCCATGATGTACAGGCCGCGGAGCCGGCCCGTGCCCGCCTGGTCGATCATTTCGGTGACCGTCAAACCGGGGCGCTCGTCGAGTTGAAACGTCGGCGGTTGGGCCGCGGTCCAACCGGCGGACTCCACTTGCCAAGCGGCAGAAAATCGAGCGCGGACCGCCACGTCGGCCACATGCTGATAACCCGGCAGGAGATTCGGCAAGGCTCCCACGTCACAGGCGCCCTGCACGTTGTTTTGGCCCCGTAGCGGGTTCACGCCTCCGCCGGGTACGCCCATGTTGCCGAGCAACATCTGCAGATTGCCCAACGCCAACACGTTCAGCACGCCGCTGGTGTGCTGCGTGATACCCATCGACCAGATGGCGGCCATGGGACGATTCAGAGCCAGGATCTCCGCGGCCCGCTCCAGTTGCTCAACGGGCACGCCCGTGATCTCCGCCACGCGCTGCGGCGTGTACGTTCGGACCGCCTCGCGGAAAGCGTCAAAGCCTTCGCACCGCCGCTCGATGAATGCCCGATCGTGCCAACCGTGGGCCAGCACGATCTGCATCAAGCCGTTGAGCAGGGCGACGTCGGTGCCCGGTTTCTGCCGCAGGTGCAGCGTGGCAAATTCCGTAATGTCGATCCGCCGAGGATCGGCGACGACCAACGGGACGCCGCGCTGCAGGATCGCCTGGCGGAGTTGGGCCCCGAACACGGGATGCTGTTCCGTCGTATTGGAGCCGATGATCAAAATCGCCTGGGCGCACTGGGTGATGTCCCGCATCGTGTTGCTCATGGCGCCCGAGCCGAAGCACGCGGCCAAGCCGGCCACCGTCGAGGAGTGGCACAGCCGCGCACAGTGGTCGACGTTGTGCGTGCCCAGCACTTGGCGGGCGAATTTCTGCATCAGGTAGTTCTCTTCGTTGGTGCACTTGGCCGAGGACAGCACGCCGATGCCCTGCGCGCCGGACTCGCGCTTGATCGCGAGCAGTTTTTCCGCAGCGAGATCCAACGCCCTGTCCCAGCCGACCGGCACCCACGCGTCGCGAGGCGCGCCGTGCCGCACACGGCCCTCGAGCAAATAGCGGCGGACTTGCGGCCCGGTCAAACGATCCGGATGGTGGACAAAGTCGTAGCCGTAGCGGCCTTTTACGCACAGTTGCAGGCCGTTGACACTCGCCCGACGCCCCGGCGAGAGATCGGCCGTATTCCCTCGCCGGGCCGTCGGGCGGGGATACTCTGCGACTTCTTTCGTCGCGGGCGGCGGCGGGGTGACGCGAATGATCTTCCCGCCGCGGATATTCAGATCCAGCTGGCAGCCGACACCGCAGTACGCACAGGTGGTCGTCACCAGCCGCTCGGCTCGGCCGCGTCCGACCGAGGGTTTGTCGTCCAGTGCGCCCGTCGGACAGTAGGCGACGCACGTTCCACAGGACTCGCAACGGGCGTTCAGCAGTTCCGTGTCGGCGCCGGCCACAATGCGGATGCGATGTCCCCGCTCGCTCACGCCCCACACGAACCGGCCTTGAAGTTCGGCACACGCCCGCACGCAGCGCGTGCACAGGATGCACTTGTTCCAGTCGACCCACAGCACCGGATTGGGATCGCTATTCACGGCGTACCGGCGGAACGGCGCCGCGGCCGTCCGGCGCACGTCATAACGTTTCAGCCACCGTTCAAATTCCGTGGACTCGCGATCTCCGGCTGCATCGCCGGCATCCGCATAATCCTGGAGCAGCAGTTCGAGGATCGCACGCCGCGTTTCCACGACAGCCGGAGTCTCGGTCCTCACCTCCAGTCCCGCTCGCACGCTCAGCGTACAGGCCGTCGCCAGTTGCCCCGGCGAGCCGATTTCCACCACACACAGCCGGCACGAGCCGACCGGGCGGAGATCCGGGTGATGGCACAGGGTGGGAATCTCGATCCCGTGAGTGCGTGCGGCCTCGAGGACCGTCTGGCTTTCGTGCGCCTCGATCAGCCGGTCATTGATGGTCAATTTCACGCAAAGCACTCCCGGAAGTGTGTCAGGGCGGACTGGATCGGCTTTGCCGCCGACGCGCCCAGTCCGCACAGCGACGTGGTTTGCAGGAGCCGCGCCAACCCCGCCAAACGTTCCAAGTCTTGTGCGGTTCCCGCTCCGGCGACGAATCGGTCCAGGATTCGGCACGCCTCGCGCGTGCCGATCCGGCACGGCGTACATTTGCCGCAGGATTCCATCTCGAAGAAATGCAGCAACTCGCGCAGTATCTTGACCGGCGAGACCGACTGGTCGCAGATCAGGAAGCCGCCGGAGCCCAGGCACACGCCCTCCGCCGCCGATTCGTAATCGATCGGCACATCCAACAGGGACGGCGGCGCGAGGGCCCCGGCGGCCCCGCCCGTCAAGGCGAACCGGAATGTGGAGCCGGGCCGCAGGCCGCCGCCGAAGTCCTCGATGATCTGACGCAGCGTGATGCCGTAGGGCGCCTCGAACAACCCCGGCCGGACCACGTCCCCCAGCACGGTGTAGAGCTTCGTCCCCGGCGTCTGCACGTCGCCGATCGAGCGATACCAGGCGGCGCCGCGCGCCAGGATTTGCGGGACGGCCGCGAACGTCTCGACATTGCAGATCGCCGTCGGCTGACCTCGGTATCCGCTCGAGGTCGGAAACGGCGGCCTCAGCCGCGGCTCGCCGCGTCGGCCCTCCAGCGATTCCAGCAGCGCCGTTTCCTCGCCGCAGATGTACGCCCCGGCGCCCCGATGGACATGCACGTCGAAGCTGAATTCCGTGCCTGCGATTCGCCGGCCCAAGTTGCCGTCGCGGCGCGCCTGGTCGATCGCGGCGCCCAGGCGTTCCGCCTGGGCCGCGTACTCGCCGCGGATATAGACATAGCCGGCGGCAGCCCCGACGGCGTAAGCGGCGATCGCCATGCCTTGCAGCACCAAGTCCGGCCGCAGATCCAGCAGGACGCGGTCTTTGAAGCTCAGCGGTTCGGACTCGTCGGCATTGGCGACGACGTATTTCGGCGTCCGGAGTTCCTGAGCGACCAGCCGCCATTTGCGGCCCGCCGGGAAACCGGCCCCGCCCCGGCCGCGGAGCCCGGATGCTTCGACTTCGGCAAGTACCGCTTCCGGCGTGTGGGCCAAAACGTTCTGCCACGCCCAACCCGCTCGCGCCTGCGGCACGAGCGCCGATCGCGCCCCGTCTTCGAAACCGGCCGCACCCGGATCGGGCAGCAACACCCGCGTCTCGCCGGGCCGCGGCTGCCGATAGTCGGACACTTCGCCGCACCATCGGCCGATCGAGCTATCGATGCGGTCCAGCGTCACCGGCCCCACTTGTTCGTCGCGCACCAGCGCCGCAGGCGCGAGGTCGCACAGTCCCAGGCAGCTTGTGCGCGTGATCGTCCAGTTCTGGTCGGGCCGCGTCGGCAGCTTTCCCAGGAGCGGACCGGCCCCGCGGAGGATACACGCCGGTCCGTCACAAATGCGAATCGTTCGCGTCGGAGGCGCCTCGCCCGCAAGCATCGAATAAAACGTGGCGATCCCGTGGACCCGGGCAGCCGGCAATCGCAGCGCTCGAGCCACCTCCTGAATCAAGGCCCCTGTCAGCCGCCCGCGTTCCTGCTGCAATTCGCGGAGAATCTCGACCACCGCCGCCGGATCACGCCCGTAACGCTCCGCGGCTTCGTCAACGGGCCCATCGGCGGGCCGGTATGCCAGGGTTTGTATATGCATTCTTGCAAGCTGCCTAACTATTCAGCAAGCGAACGCAGGATTCGAACGACTTCAGCTCAACTCAGGTCGGTGCCGGTGACGAGAGAGTTCGCAAGTTCGCTGAAATCTCCCCCTGAATGACGATGCATCATTCGGAATTCCATGTTCAACTCGAATGTGCTGATGTCGAATTTCAGTTCGTCGAAGACTGCGGAGCCTTCGTTGCCATAGGTGTTGCGATCGAGGAATTCCTGCGCGCGAGCCATCCTGACCGAGTTGCCCATCAAATCCACCACGGCGGGCGCGCGAACGTCTTCAGCGGGTAATTCCGGCAGAATATCGTCGTTCATCAAACCGAACCATGCCCCTAATCCGCCAAACACCGCTCGATTAAACTTCTCCGAAATGGCGGAATCGAAGGAAGCGGATTCGCGGCTTTTCGAGAATGCATTTTAAGTTTCTGATATTCCGCATGGAAGTCAACAGGTGTACGTCCGCGCAGGGCGGCGAGCCTTGCAATCAATTCATCGCTGGCGTTCAACGGCTGGTCAAATAGCTCCAGCATCGCGTTCTGCAAGCTTCCCGTATCTCTGCCGTGGGGACGGTTGTCGATGAGGCCCCGACCATCGCTGCGCGGCGGTGCCCGCGCAGGATCTTCGCGACCTGCCTGTGGGCAGTCCGGTGTCCGCGGTTTTTTCGATGGTGCTCATTTCTGTTCCGTCTCCAGTGTGACCCATTCGGCACCCACGATTTCGCCGTCGTGGCCGTTGCCGGTCAGATCCCGGATGCGGTTCCCTTGCGGCTGGGAGAAGTCCAGCAGGATCGCGGTCTGCTCGTCGCGGTGGAAATCGCAGCTGTCGGGCACGGGACAGCGGGCGTGCTGGCGGGGATCGAAACGTGCAGTCGACGACAAACGGAAAGCGCGGATCTCCGCGTAGCTTTGCCTGCCGGGACCGGTGAATAGCGGAGTGCCCAGGCACAAGTTTCCCACCGCCGGGTCGTCCCCGTCCCGACGCGTCTCGCCCAGCCGTTGGCCATTCAGATACAGCCATGCGTCCCCCTGGGCATCGACCACGTAGACCAGGTAATGCCAAGCACTCCCGGGCTCAGAAATCTTGTGGAATCGACTGAGCGGAACGTGGTCTGGGTCCGTCGCGGCATGCCAATTCAACTGAGGTCCGGCGGGAGTGCGGATCGCGGCGACACGCCATCCCGTCATGCCCGACTGGTGTGTGAGGTGAAAATGCAGCTCCACGTAGGTGCCCAGCAGTTGGTTCTCCAACGAATCGGAAGTCCACCGCAGCCACGTCTCGATGGTGACGGGATGATTCGGGGCTGCCAGGCGGCTCGTGTTGGCCAGTTCGACGAAGTGCTTGCCGCGGAACTGCAGGGCGTAGCGGCTGGCGGCCGTGGTGACGTCGGTAGCGACGTCGGCAGCGGGCGAAGTCAAAGATGAGGCGTGTGCGGCCGGGGTGTCACTTCTCGCACGTGCCTCCGCCGTGCGCGGAACCGCCGACGGGGGCGATGCGCTTGCCAAGGCGGATTCGTCCTGAGGTTCGAAATACCACAAACCGTTGTACCCCGTAATGACATCGAAGGCGACGAATCCCCGGCCCCAACGCCCGAGCGTTCGGTCGTGCCATTTTTTCTCGCGGGACTGGTACTGCGCGCCGTCCGCGGTAAATAGTCGGCCGTCCCCGGTGATGATCTGCCGGTTGACCAGGATGCAGGAGCGGAACCACACGGCGGAGAGGCTCAAGGGATCGGCCGCGCCATACTGCTCCAGGCGGCGGACCTGACAAGTTCCGGTGTCCAGTGTGAACCACCCCAGAAACCGCTGGGGAAACAAAAGGCGGGCGTCGTCCGTCCAACTGAGCGGACCCGGTTCATCGTAGATCTTGGTGAATGTCATCTTGTCGGGCGTGAGTCGCCAAATGCCTCGTCGGCCAGTTCCACTCGACTTCGCGTCGCCCGGGTGTTTCACCGACGCGCCCCTAGCGAGCGGCGGGACCTTGGCGGTTTCCGGTGTCGCTGCTGGCTGACGGGGTGTTTCGAGGGGACCTGCCCCCTGCCGGGACAGATTCTCCGCCGCCCGCAGGACGCTGTTGCGACTCGACCCCGATCCGATCGACAGCCAGAGACACCCCTGCCGCGGATCGGCAAGGAGGCTTTCCACGATGTAGCCGGACCCGCCATCAAATTCGTTCTGCGGATCGAGCGAGCGGGAGGATGCCAAGACGCGGAACTGTTTGGTTTCCGGGTCGAATTGACACAACGCTCCCGGCTCATACGCCAGATACAGCCGGCCTTCCAACCAGGCCATACCCGTGACGACATCGCCGGGCGCACCTGACTGCGGCCCGATGATCTCGACGCGGTCCTTGGTCACCATCGCAAAGCCCGGCCACGGCGACAGACTCACGAACGCGGCATTCGGACTGGCCGTCGCGTGTTTGCCGATCGGCCAGACCGCGCTGTGGCGAGCGTCGAGGCGGATAGGCGGGCCGAAGGCTTGCGGCGTGCCGCGGGGATGGTCCAGCCGCAGAAGCTGCCTGGTGCCCAAGCCCTCGATCCGAATCAGCAGCAGGGCGTCGGCGCCTTGCGGATCGGGCGAACGAAGGACGTGGATCCGCTCCAGACGCTGCAGGGCGTCTTGGCCGCGGTCCAACTGGATGACCTCGTAATCGGCCCAGGGTCCCAGCGTCCGTGGCGCGGCCAGCGTCCCCGGCGCGAGGCCGCGCAGTTTCTCCAAGTCCTCGACCAAGAAGCGGCGAGCTTCCGTCGCCCGGGCCACGTCGCGGCGAGAGTAGGCTCCCGCGTCAAGCAACGCCACGAGACGTTCGGCCCAATTCCCGCGGTGCTCACTGCCCGTGACCATCTGCACCCAGACGCTCGCCGACCAGCGCACCAAGGCCGACGCGTCGCGACGGCGTTCCGCATCCTCGAGCACGGCACCGAACCGGGCCGCGACTTCCTGCGGCCCCAGCCGTTCTCGGGCACGCGACAACAACGTATGGCCGAGGAAATCCTCCACCGGGGATTCGCTGGGCAAGTCAAATACCGCGTCGAACAGCCGTCGTGCCGCGGCCAGTCCTTCCTCGTCCTGCAATGGACAGCGGCCGAACAGGCCCAGCAGACGCACCGCCGGATCGGGGTGCTGATCCAGGAACTCCCACAGCGACAACAGCGATTCCGCCGGCCAATGGCGGCGGTTGTCCCAGGATGACCAACCAGGCGCTCGACCGCTCCAGTCGATCTCACGCAACAAGGCCACGAGGTAGTTGATGTAGTACTCGTCCCGAGCGGAGGGATGCAGGTCGCCCCGTCGTCGCGCCGCCTCGAATTCCCGATCCAGCGTCCGAATCGCCGCGTCGAACTCCGCCGGGGTCTTGGCAAAGTACGTCGCCAGGTTCAGGCGGGCGACGAGCAATGACACGAGAGTTCGCCCGTCACGCCGCAGCAAGTCGCGGTACACATCGTACTTGGCCAGCACGAGCCGATCGACGGCGGCGCGTTCCTGTTGAATTTCCGGGGATTCCCGTTCTCGCGGGAGCGTGAAGCAGGGGGCCAGCCAGTCGCGACCCAGCTTCTGAACCGGTTCGTCGGGCTTGAGTCCGCGGAGATACTCGATGTCCAGTTCATGGGTCCGCTGTGCGGCACGAAAAGCCTCCTTCGCGCGGTTGGAGGGCGGTTCCGCTAACGCGGCGTGGATGTGACGGGCGGCCAGCAGATTGTCGCGCGAGGGTTCGAGGGCTACCACCACGTCGGCCATGCGGGCCGCTTCCTCCCTGCGTCCAGTGCGCCGGTACCACTCGCGTCGCTGAGCGAACGCCGCCGCCTCGGTCTGCGGAGCGATGCGTGCAGCCTCCGTGGCCGTCTGGCTCCAGTTCTCCGCGACTTTCCGGGCGACCGCGCGCCGGATCTCATACAGGTCGCGGTTCGGCAGTGTCAGCTCGAATGCCTGCGGGGCTTGGCCCCCGAGCGACAGAAGTTTGACTGTAACCTGGCAGCCGCTGTCCGCCTCGTTGCGACGCAGGCCGCCCTCGATCAGCCAGGCCGAACTGCGAAGTTCAAGTTCGACGCCCGTCAACTGTTGTTCTTGACGCAGCAGGCGCAGGTGTTCCCGTTCCAACACAACCACGCCGGGCAACCGTGCGAGATCGTATTCCAGGAATACCGACAACGCGCGCCCCAGGGACGTGAGTGCCGATCCCGGCTCCTCGGACTGGATGCCAATGACGCCGACATACCGGCGGGCGTCGTGGGGCAGCTCCAGGACGGCCTTCGCCCGGCGCCATTCCTCCAGCCATGGCGCCGCCCATTGGTCCGGCTGGTCACCGAAGGACGTGAGCAGTTCGCAGAGTCGCACGCCGGTCCGCGTCTCCACCAGGCGCAAGCTGCCCAGCGAGTTTCCCGCCGCCTTGTTCTCCTGAACGCAAAGCAAGGCCTCAGCCGCGAGGAGTTGGCCGAACTGCACCGCTTTCGTGCGGTCCATCAAGCCGCCGGCATTGAGCTTCCATTCGTCCAGTACACGCTGGATGGCGTCCCGCTCGACCAATTCAATACCGCCCACCTGCGACAACTGCGCGGCCAACAAGTCCACGACGCCCCGTTCGCGCACGTCGTCCGCAGCGACGATCGCCCAACGCTGGTTGGCGGGGGATGCGGCCAGGACGCTTCCAGCGGTCGAGACCAGCAAACACATCGCTGCGGCACGATCGAACATGACAGCTCTCCGGATCAACAGGCGCCGCTGAGGACCAACTCGATTGCGCGTACCGGGACGCCCGGGCGGAGGCGCGATACCGATCGTAAACGAAACGGAACACCTCGGATGGTTCGTAAGAAGCTTGTCGGCGATGCATCGCAAACCGGCGCCACCAGACGACCAGACCTGACATCACAATACCAAACGGGCACTCGGCAAGCAATCGAATCATACAACCGCTGGCGTTACCGGTTTAGGCAACCCAAGCACCGAGCGGATGACCGTCCTGGCCGACCTGCCGTCGCTCACGGGGCTTGACTCCCGTTCGACCTGGGAAACTGCGGTCGTGTTACGGCGTGGCTCGGCTCCTTCCAATCCGCCATCTAAGCCGGCTCCCTCGCCAACCGCCCATCATTCCCCGCGTTCTGAGGACCCGGCGCTCTGAACGCGGGGACTGGCCACATTCCTGCCGCCTGGCGGCAGCTTGGTATGTTCGTCGGGCGTGTTCAGCTTCAAGCCCGCGATGCCGATGACGATCAGCCCGATACAGATCAGCCGCGGTAGACTGGCCACTTCGTCGCCGATCCAAAAAACTCCCAAGATCACGCTCCCGGCAGCACCGATTCCCGTCCAGATCACGTAACTGGTCGCGATGGGTAGCGTCTTGGTGGCTTGGGCCAACAGCACGACGCTGACAATACTGGCAGCCACCGTGAACACGCTGGGCCAAAGACGGGTGAATCCCCCCGTGAACTTCAAACCGACAACCCACGTCACCTCGAAGAGCGAGGCGATCAGCAAGATAATCCAGGCCATCATAGCTCTCCGCCACCAACTCGATTTGTTATTCCGCGTCCCGAACTCGACGCGGCTCGAACTCGACGCGTCGGGGGGACTCACTGCTGCGGGCCTCGTTCGCAGGGCTTCGCCGATTCTCGAGACGCTGCAGTCTTAGCGTCCCAAGCGAAAGTGGTCCTTCATTTCGGCCAGGGCGACGAGCAATCCCTCCAGGGCTTGATCCGAATGATTGGCGTTCACCAGGATTCGCAACAGGCCGCCGTTCAGGGGAACCGCCGGGTACGTCGCCGATTGGACGTAGTAACCACGGTCGAAGAGCCATTTGCCGGCTTGCAACGTCTGTTCGATATCGCCGATCACCACGGAGACGATCGGGGCTTCGCCGCCGAGGATCTGCAGGCCCAATGCGCGCACACCGTCGATCAACCGCTGCATCAGCGTTTTCAATCGCTCCAGCAACCGATCGTATTCGGCCGATTCCAGGATGTCGCACACGGCGCACACGGCCGCCAGATACGGGGGCGGCACAGGACCGCCGAAAATAAAGGTGCTGGAACGGAGTTTCAGCACGCGTTTCAGTTTGGAATTGCAGGTCACAAACGCGCCCATGCAGGAAAAGGCTTTGGACAGCGAGCCGACCATCAGCACCTGGTCCAAGCCGCCCAGGCTCAAGCACGCCGCCCCGCGGCCGCGGGGCCCGACGACCGCCGTGCCATGCGCGTCGTCCACGTAGAGAATTCCGCCGTACCGCCGCGTCACTTCATCGATCTGCTTCAGCGGCGGGATCTTGCCGGTCATGCTGTACACGCCGTCGACGGCAACCACCCGGTTTTTGGCCGACGACTTTTCCAGAACCCGTTCCAGCGATTCCGCGCACAGCGGATGAATCTCTTCCAGGATTGCCCCGTCGGCCGCCGCGATTTTCGCCGCCTGGTGGATCGTGTCGTGCGACTGGCGGTCGACCACCAGCAGGTCCCCCTTGGCGGCGATGCCCGGGATCAGGCCGATGTTCGCCAGCGTGACGGTGGGAAAGATCAGCGTGTCCTCGACGCCCAGCCAGCGGGCGAGACGGTACTCGGCTTCCTCGCACAGGCTGACGCTGCAAAAGGCGCGCGAGGCGCCGTTGTGCGTTCCCCAGCGGGCGGTGGTCTCGACCAGCGCCCGCTGGACGGCCGGGTGACGGTCGAGGCCCAGAAAGCTGTCCGACCCGAAATTGGTCAAGACCCGCTCGCCGACCCGCATCCGCCGCTGTTCGTCCATGTCGTCGACCCGCAGATCCTTCAGATGGACGTCGGGCATATTATCCAAAAACAACAGCGCCAGCCGCACGATTCGATCGCGGCTCAAGTGGGCCGTCAATCGTTGGACGGCGTTCCGCTCCCCCGACTCGGCCGCGTTCGTGCGTTGCTTGCTTCGCGGCTTGTGCGGGGCGCTGTCAACTGGCTGCTGCGAAACCACATTCATCTCGCTGTGCATCTTGTGTCCTCTCACCTGACTGTCTACCACGGCTCGTTCACCGGCTGGCCCGGCAATTGCGATTATCGTTCCGGGGGGGGCCGAATACAAGAGTCTAGCCCCGGGGTTGCGGCACAAGCCGAAACTCTCGATAACTGAGGCGCCGTTTGGGAAAGCTTAATAATATGTTATGGGCGAGGGCAAGGTTGCCCGAGGGTTTGGGAGCGAGTTTTTCGCCGGCCGGCCCCTTTGGCTCGGCGTTCAACGAAAGGATGTCATGACGAACCATCCACCGCCTGCTCCGGAAAAAACTGCTCCCGTCTCTTGGAAAACGGGTGTAATTTGGATGGGATGCGGATTCCCGGCCCTGTGGCGACTGTTGGCCGGCCATCGGTTCCGCCTGCCATTTTCGTCTCTGCCGGCATGCACGTGCGATGTCGGCTGCGCCGTGTTCAACTCGGCGCTGGGCTCGCTGCAAGACCTGCTTCTGGCATCTTCGCTGAAACGCATCGTTTTGGCCGATGACCCCCTATTTATTGTCGGCCATTGGCGAACCGGGACGACGCTGCTGCACGAATTGCTGGCCTTGGACGCGCGGCACCGTTGTCCGACGAACTACGAGTGCTTCGTGCCGCATCATTTTCTGATCAGCCAGCGCTGGCTGAAACCTTGGATTCGCTTCGTCTTGCCAAGCAACCGCATCGCCGACGACATGCCGGTCGAATGGGATCTGCCACAAGAAGATGAATTCGCGCTGCTGGCCCTGGGCATGCCCAGTCCGTATCTGAGTATCGCCTTTCCCAACGAGTCGCCGCAGTTCAACGCGTACTGGACGCTGGACGGCCTGAGTCCCGGGGAACTGGCTCGCTGGCAACAAACGCTGACGAAATTCCTCCGCCAACTGATCCGCAACCGGCCCGGCCGACTCGTGCTGAAATCACCTCCCCACACATTCCGCCTGCCGGTCTTGGAACAGCTGTTTCCGCGAGCCCGCTATCTGCACATCGTCCGGGATCCCTATGCGGTGTTTGCGTCGACGATCAAGCTGTGGAAGTCGCTGTTCGCCGCACAAAGCTACCAGCGGCCGAACTACGCGGGGCTGGACGAGCGGGTTCTGGCGACCTTTTGTCAGATGTATGACAGCTTCGAATCCGCTCGGCCGAATATTGATCCCCAACGGATTTGCGATGTCCGCTACGAGGACTTGGTGCATGACCCCCTGGGGCAGCTGCGGCAGATCTACCAGTGGCTGGACCTGGGCGATTTTGAACCGGCCCGGCCCGCCGTCGAAGCCTATTTTGCCCGGCGGACCGACTATCGCCCCAGCCGTTACCGGCTCGCCCCGGAGGACCACGCCGCGGTCACCCTGCGCTGGCTGCCGTACATGCAAAAGTACGGGTACGCGCTGCCCGAGGAGTCGATCGTCCTACCTTGATCGCTGCGATCATTTTCATACTGTCGAAGTCCGGCGTGCCGTGCCGGCGTCGATCGGCTTGTGATGCGGCGTGGGCGGAAACGCAGGCGGCGGGACAGGACTCTTGATGCGGCGGTGCAACAGGGCCAGGAAGGCGGGCAACAAGACCGTTCGCACGATGAAGGTGTCCAACAGGATCCCGAAGGACAGCGAGAACCCCAGCTGGACGATGGCGGCCAGCGCGTTGGCGCCGGTGCCCAACAACGCCCCGGCGGCTGGGAACCAAGCCGATACCATAGGCCCCCAGGTGCCGGCCGTCATCGAGATGAACGTGCCGGCCATGATCACCCCGCAACTGGTGATGATTCCGCCCGTGCGGACGACGGCCCGCCGCAGTCCCATCAGCGGTCCCCATTTCGCCTGCTCCTCATACACCCGCGTCACCAGGTAGATGTTGTAGTCCTGCCCGACGGCGACCAGGATCACGAACAGGAAGATGGGCACTTTCCAATCCAGCCCGAGGAACTCCGGGCCGTACACCCAGGAAAAGAACCACACCGTCACGCCCAGCGTGACGTAATAACTGAACAGCACCGTGGCGATCATGTACAGGCATACGGCCGGCCGCCGCAACATGACCAGCAACACCGCCCACACCGCCAGCACGACCAAGATCTGGATGCGGCGATTATCGGACTGCGTGACGCGTTTCAAATCGCGCAAGTCGGCACTCATGCCGGAGTACACAAAGGTCGAATTCCGCCAGGCGGAGTCCGCTTCGTCCTGGACCGTCTGCAGCTTGTGCTCGACGCGGGTCAGCACCTCTTCCGCTTCGGCCGAAAACGGATCGTACCGCAGGATCAAGTCCAGCCGCGTCACGTCGCCGGCATAATCCCCTTCCGTGGCCACGTAATACTTCTGCGTCTGAGTGTGCGGGCTGGCGATCAGCTTGGTCCACGAGTCCTTGCCGAACAGGCCGAAGCGCCGGCCGGGGGGGAACTTGCCCAGCGGATCGGAGACGCTGCGGACGGCGGATACGCCCTCGACATAGAGTTCCCGAGTCAGTTCGGCGATCCGTTCACGTCCCGGCCTGGTGTCAAAGCCGCCCTGGGGTTGAAAGACGACCACCGTCAACGGTCCCGCTGGTGGCCTGCTTGACGCTCGCCCCCGCGTTGTTGCGCGCCTTTGGCCGGGGCGTATTCTGGCCTTTCGGCATGCCGCAGGCGAAACGTTCATCCGCTTGGGATGACGGCGGCGGCGCGCAGCACTCCGGCGAATCAAGGTTTTGGAACGTTCTCGCGTCCGCGATCGTCGCGCGGCCCGGCTTGATCCTGATGGTCAGCCTGCTGAT
>Ga0351864_10100_pt1 | contig 47475 bp, 29 predicted proteins | sample TotcelHFGM3001L9_FD_206758 | JGI IMG/M metagenome (GOLD analysis project Ga0351864, IMG submission 206758) | Enriched cells from coal bed in the Powder River Basin, Montana, United States - Total cells FGM rep2 HSBNCT.FGM.300.1.L9 ... | reverse complement strand
GGGACGAGATTCGTGATCAAGAACGGCCAAGGGCTGAACAGCCTTGCGCCGTTACCGGACGAGGTCAGAGCCGTGCTTCCTGCTGCTTCCCAGGTCGGTTGCCAACGCACCGAGTGGCCGCCGAGCGGGAAGTAGCGAGTGCTGCGGAGCGTTGGCGGATGTTGCTTCCTGGTTCGTATTTGGTGTCCCATGACATGGCTTACTGTCGTTCTGCTGATCACGATCGGGCAAACGTCCGCAGCGCCGAAAGCGGAAACTGCTCCCGATGGAAAAGACATCCCGTGGCGATCAGTGGGCCCCGGCGGCGGCGGCTGGATTCAGTCGATTACATGGGACGCGATCGACGCTGATACGCTTCATGTCGGCTGTGACGTGGGCGGGTACTACTTTTCTGCGGATGCCGGCCAGCACTACGAGATTCGCAACGCGGGTCTGGTGGATTTTTTCTTTGAGGCATTGGCAGTGCATCCCCGCGATCGTCGAATCATCCTGGCGGGCACGGAGAGTGGCATCCACCGCAGCGCGGACCAGGGCCGGTCCTGGCAGTGGATTCGCGAGGGTTTTCCGCCCTTGCAGCAGCATGCCTTCTCGGCGCCCATCGGAGCGATCGCATTTGACCCACAGCGACCCAGCCGAGTCTACGCGGGAATCGGCCGTCCCCGCTGGAACAAGGGCGGCGAGGGAGCCATCTACTGCTCCGATGATACGGGCGTGACATGGCGTCTGATTTCCGCGGCCCAGCTGCCTGCCGATGCCATTGTACGCGACATCGAGCTAAAGCCGGACGACAGTCAGACCGTTCTGGTCGCCACCCAACGCGGCATCTTCCGCAGCGATGACGCAGGTCAAACGTGGGCGGCCTCGAACGAGGGTCTGCCACAGGCGGACGTCCAAGAGTTGGCCTTTGCTCCATCCTCACCGGAGATTGTTTACGCGTCGCTCCAGACGATGGCCCGAGATAAGCGGCCGTTCGATGGCGGCGTGTGTCGCAGTGATGACGCCGGCAAGACTTGGCGGCCCGTCAACGGAGAAGGCATGCCGCGCCGCGTCGGCGGCAGCAGCCAATCGCCGTACCTGACCTCGCAAATCAAGGAACTGGCCGTCGATCCCCGCGACCCTAACGTGGTCTACGCCGGCAGCCAATCCTGGGTGACAGCAGGCGTGTACAAGTCGATCGACGGCGGCCAGCATTGGACACGCACGACACGGCACGGCCAACACGACGAGCCGAATATGGCCTACGGCTGGATCGATTTCTGGGGACCATCCGTCGAGTGCCTTTCGATATCGCCCGTCCGTCCTGGTAGAATCGCCTTCGGCACCAGCGGCCACGTTTTTACGAGTGACGACGGAGGCGAAACCTGGCAGCAGCGATACTGCCGGCAGGTGCCGGCTAATGGAACTGGCACCGATTGTCCTGACCGCAGCCAGTCCTCTATGTCGGACGGCCGATTCTCCGGAAACGGTTTGGAGGTGACGTGCCTGAATGCCGTCGTGCCCGATCCCGCCGCACGCGGGCGGCTCTGGTTCTGCTACGCCGACATCGGCCTGCTCGTCAGCGAGGATGGCGGCCAATCCTTTCGGCGATCGTTCCAGGGCATGAAGCATTCTGGCAACTGTTTCACTGTTGTTGTCGATCCGGCGCAGCCCTCCACCGTCTGGGCGGCAACCGGTCAGTGGGCGCACAATGCTGGGGACATCTGTCGATCGGATGACGGTGGTCGCACTTGGCAGATCGTCGGGACGCTCGAAACGGGGCTGCCGGACGGTCAAACTCGTCATCTGGTCCTTGATTGCAGCAGCCCGGTAACGCAACGGCGATTACTGGCCACCGTCAGGGGATCGGGAATCTACGAAAGTTGTGATGGCGGCCGTTCCTGGTATCCGATTCGTAGCGATCTGCCAGTTGCCGCCGTCAAGGAGCCGAGGGGGCTGCTGATTGACTCGGCCGATCCGCAGCATCTCGTCGTTGCACTCGGCGGCGTATCAGAAACCGGGGCTGGAATCTACGCCACGCGGGACGGCGATCGTTCGTGGAAACGTCTGCACGAGGCGGGGATGTTTGCCGACATCACGTCACTGGCCGCTGACCCGCAAGACATGGACTGTCTATACGTCACGGCGCGGCAACACTACGACCATGCGACTCGAAAAAGCTACCTAGGCGGCCTGTTCGCCAGCCGCGACGGCGGTCGGAGCTGGGACCGTCTGCTGGACTTCCGCTTCATTCAGGCCGTTGCAGTCAGCTCTGTTAATCCTGGCATCTTGTACGTAGGCACGAACGACCATCCGTATCATGATGCCTACGCCGCGGCAGGGGTGTTGAAAAGTCGTGATGGTGGTCTCACGTGGCAGCGTGAGAACAGCGGCCTCAGCCACCGCGGCGTCAACTGCTTGAGCATCAGTCCCCATGATCCCTCGCTGCTCTACCTCGGTACGGGCGGCAACGGGGCTTTCATCGGGATGGACACCGTGATACGCTCCGCATACGGATCTGCTCCCGCCTCAAAACCCTGAACCATGAAAGGCAAGGGAAAGACGTGTCGATTGCCACGCTGGCCGCCCTGCCCGTAGTTCTGCTAACCAACTGAGTATCGTGGGTGATCACGAGCGTAGGAGAGCGAAGACATGACTGGGTGTTTGAGACCATGCCGGGTGCGGATTTCGTTCCTGATGATCCTCGCATCGCTCGCCGCCGTTCGCGTACTGACGCTGACAGCCCTGGCGGCCGAAGCACCCCAGCTGCCAACTATAGCGGCCCTGCCAGTATTCCGGCACCAGGGCGTGGTCCTGGACTACCAAGGTTTGAAATACAACCCCTGCAACGACGTCATCATTCCCAGCGTGATCTCGACGGACCAACTCCAGAATCCGCTGGGACGGTACTACATGTACTACGCCCCGCACAACGCTCCGGGCGGGATCTGCCTCGCCTACGCCGACTCGCCGGCAGGTCCGTGGAAGGAGTACCAAGCCAATCCCCTGATCGCCCGCGAGTGGTCTCCGCACTACAAGGTGTCGCACGTCTCCGGGCCGCACGCCATCTGGATCGACGAGGAACGAAAGCTGTTCGTGTACTACCACGGCGAGAACGACGTGACGCGGATCGCCTCGACGAGCGACGGCATCCACTTCCAGTACGAGGGCGTGGCGGTCACGTCCAAGATGTTCGACGCCATCAGCGAGGCATCCTACGCCCGCGTTTCCCGCTATACCCTGCCCGGCAAAGACAACCGCTACATCATGCTGCTGATGGGCAACAACCGCGGGACGCGGCGGATTTACCTCGCCTGGTCCAAGGACGGCCGCACGTGGGAAAGTCGACGCACGCCGTTGGTGGACCCGCCGCCGGGCACAGGACAGATCGCACAGGCATGGTACTTCCCGTGGCGAGGCCGGCATTACCTGATCTACCACGGGCACCTGACGGACAGCTTCCAGACCGCCAACCTGTACGCGAGTGAGATCGACCCGGCGTTCGAGCGGCCAACGTTCCTGGGATTGTTCCACGACCACACCACCGCAGGACCCAACAACGTCGCCCAGATGAGCCCCTGCTTCCTGGAAGCCCAAGGCAAAATCTACATGTACACGAACATCGGCCCACGGCTGAACCAGAAGATCGCGTTAGCGGTGGCCGAGGCAGATGATCCGCCTTGATGTGCGAATTGGAACGACTGGCCGTGGAACGTAACTGCGGCTGCGTAATCTTCGGCACCGAGATCGAGCGGATGGATGCCCAGCGGTTGTACGAATCGCACGGCTACAAACCGGATGCGTACAGGGGATTCAAGAAACGCCTGCGGAAGCCGGGGCAGTAAGGCCGTTATCCCATGACCAGTGCAGTCCGAAAACATTTCGACGTCCGATCCGCTCGGAACGTAGAGTTTTTCCGGTCGGATCGCCCGTGGGCGGCGATCTCGATCACCTCCGCTCACGGGCACCCGGTGTTGAGCGAGGCGAATCGCGTGGGCCTGCTGCGGCTCGTGTTCGACGACATCACGCAACCGGACATGCCCCGGTCGTTTACGCCCGCACTGGCAGCCGAAATCCTGGACTTCGTGGCTAACGTCTGGGACCAGGCCGAAGCGTTCCTGGTTCACTGCGACGTGGGGCTGTCGAGATCCCCGGCCGTCGCGGCGGCGCTGTCCCGCATCTACTACGGCGATGACGGACCGTGGTTCGAGCTGGATTTTCCAAACCGCCTGGTCTACGACGTGCTCGTCGAGACGCACTCCCGGAGATCGGAGGCCCCGAGCAACATGACAACATCGGCTACGTGATGATTTCCAGGTACGGGTCGCTGTTGGGACGGCAAATCTCGACGTGCTTCACCGCTTGTGCCAAATCCCAGCCCAAAACCTTGTGCAGGTAGGCTATGACGACGGTTGCAGACCTGCTATTGCCCTCCGTACAGTGGACCAGGACCCTGTGGTCCCGCTTGAGCAAATCACGGATAGCACTCAAGCAATCGTCCAGCTTCACCCGCAGTGTCTCGGGCCCACGCACTTCGATCCGCACGACCTCGATGCCGACCTGCCGATATCGGTCGGCGAGCAGTTGCCAGTGGATGTTCTCGAAATTAAAGTCATCATCCGTTTGCAGATTCAAGACGGCTGAGATCCCGATTTTCTTCAAGGCGTCGATGTCCTCGGTGTTAGACGGACAAGAGCCGACGAAAACACCAGGGACAATCCGATCCACGTCCAACCTGACGCGGCACGCTTCCTCTACCGCCCTCGCCATCGCCGCCAACGGTTCCGGATCGGCCAGTCGGTGATCGGTGCCCACGATGATCAGGGACGTTTCGTCCAGGCCGCTGTTCCGCAGCAGTTCCAGAGTGTCGGCAAAGGGCACCACGTCGTCGGCTGGAGCGTGCAGGATGACGGAGCCGGGCTTGACCATCGTGGCTGTTCCCCAGCGTTTCCAGGCCGGGCACAGCAGGACCAGCGGCGTAGTCCCCGCGTCGATATTCATCGCCACGGCACCGCCGCGACTGGAACCGACCACGACATCGGGATGATGCCGGCCAAACTCGGTCTGGGCGATGCGAACGGCGGCCTCGAAGTCCTCATCCGGCAGGGCCGGATTCAAGACCTCGTGGCCCTGATTCCGCAGGTACGTTGGCTTCACGCCGCCCGGTGTCGAGGTCCAGCCGTGTAGAAAGAGGATTTTCATGGGGTTCAGACCGGCGATAGCGTGATTCCCGCAGCTTTCGGAAATGCCGACTTCGACCACGGGACGAATGGAACCAAAGCCCTACCGCATTGGCCCTCGTTCGGGCGTGTACTCCTCGTCGTCGCGTACGACGTTGTCGACTTGTCGCGTCTGGCGGCCCCGATCGACAACGGGCGTACGGACAGCGTGGAAGTGGTTCTTGTAGAGCAACGCGTCATGGCTCACCATCGTTCCGAACGCCAATAAGGTCGGAATCATCAGGACGCACGCGCGGGGCTTCATCGTTGGGACGATCCAGGAGAATGGCTGGCGGTTCACGAGGTTGGCTCCTTCTCGGTGCTCACGGCTCGGAGCCACCAGCGTACAACCGGCCCAACGGGCTGTCCACCTCCAGCGCCCGCGTTCCGTACCGTGCGGCGGATTTGCTAGACTGAGACTCCCGGCGATTCCACAAGACCAAGTCCTGACGGTGACGAATGACCATGTGCAGACAGTCCTCCATTACCCGGCTCGCGTTAATCTACATTCTTGCTGTGTGCCTGATCCCTGGCCGATCAACCCGAGCCGCTGACGCCCCCGAAGTGCCGCGGATCGACAGCGTGGTGATGGCCGCGCCGCAACCGCAAGCGTCCGATGAAGCCGTCATCTGGTACGACGACTTTGACGGCCCGGAGAAAGCGTACACCGAATCGCAGGGTCCGCTGGACGATGCGCAGGCATTCGGCGGCCGGGGGCGTTCAATGCTGGCCCAGTACGAGCAAGGCAGCCGAGGCACGGGCAACCGCAAGGTCTTTTTTGGTGACAGCCCCACGGGCAAAGTCATGCATAAGGGACAGGTGTTTGATGACGTCTACTGGCGCGTGTACGTCAAGCACCAGCACGGCTGGTCGGGCGGCGGGCCGGCCAAGCTCTCGCGGGCGACCAGTGTCGTGTCGTCCAATTGGTCGCAGGCTATGATCGCTCACGTCTGGAGCAGCGGCGAGGCGCTGACGTTGGACCCGGCGACCGGGGTTCGTGGCGACCGCGTCGTGACGTCTCGATACAACGATTTCGCCAACCTCCGCTGGCTGGGCAACAAACCGGCATCGCAATTTCGGCTCCACAGCACGCAGGAGTCAGGACGCTGGGTGTGTGTCGAAGCTCGGGCCAAGTTGAATACGCCGGGCCGGAAAGATGGGCTGAACCAACTCTGGATTGACGGTCGCCTGGAGACAGAGCGGAAGAATCTGGACTGGCGTGGGAGCTACACCGGCCACGGGATCAACGCCGTGTTCCTGGAGACGTACTGGAACGACGGTTCGCCGGTCACGCAATCCCGCTGGATCGACAACTTCGTCATCTCGACCCAGCCGATCGGCCCCATCGTCTGCCCGCGCAACCCTGTCTTGTTCAAGACGCCTTATCGCGGGCCAGGGAAGATGGCCACGTGGCAGGTCGAAGTCGCGTCCGCCGATCAAGACGCCACCGTCGTCTGGCGATCCAACCTGCTGACGGCCGACGAACGGGTCCAGGTCGGTGCGGGCGATGGCCGTTTTGTCGGCCCGCTGGCAAACCATTCGCGGTTGGACGCGGACCGGGTTTATTGCTTCCGCGTTCGGCAAAGCAGCGACACCGGCCAAATGTCCGAATTCAGTCCATGGCATCAGGCCGTAAGAACCGTCGATGAGCCTGCAAATCCAGCGAGATCGAGGTGACAGATGCGACGACATGATGCAACAACCGCTCTGGTGCTGCTGACGTTCGGCCTCGCGGCTGTCGACGTCAGCATGTATTCGGCGGCGGCCGAGGACCGAGCACCGCGGGAAATCTTCCTGAGCGAAATGCGTGTGGATACGTTGAAACGGCGTGTCGAGAAACGTATCGAGCCGACTTACGCGGCATGGCTCGATCTTAAATCCCGTGCCGAGGGGCTGCTCGATCGTTCGCCCCACGCGCCCGAACACTGGTACGTTCCAGGCTACTACCGCGATGCGGTCGGCCATTCGCAGGCCAAGCAGGGTTTACAGGACGATGCCAACGCGGTCTACGAACTGGCCCTGTGCTGGCGAATGACCAACGACGAACGCTACGCCCAGGTTGCTAGCAGCTTGATCGACGGCTGGGTGAATACCGTCCAGTCAACCAGCCGAGAAGAAGACTCCACGCTCTCGTTCAGCTACCATTTCCCGGCGATGGTGTTCGGCGCTGACCTGCTGGCATCGTGGCCGGGGTTCTCGGCTGCTCGCCAGGATGCGTTCCGGCGTTTCTGCCGCCAGACGGCGTTGCCGCTGAACACGATGGACCGCAGCAACAACTGGGGCAACTGGGGCCTAGTCCTGGTGCTTGCCTGTGCCCGGTATCTGGACGATGACGAGTTCCTGGATGGCGGCGAACAACGGTGGAAGGAACTGCTGGACCGCCAGATCGACGATCGTGGGCACCTGCACCACGAAGTCCGGCGCAGCGGCGGCATGCGTGGCATCTGGTACTCACACTTCTCTCTGTTACCGCAGACGATCGCGGCCGAGATTCTGCGGGTGGCCGGTCGAGACCTGTTCGACTGGCGGTCTCCCGATGGTCACACGCTTCGCAAGGCGTTCGAGCCCCTGGCGGGCTGGACCCGCGATCCGGCGTCGTTCCCGTACTGGGACGGCGATCCGAGGCGGCTAACCGGCGTGACCTACTTCAGCTACTTCGAGATCCTGAATGAACGCTGGCCCAATGCGTATGCCGCGGCGCTGCTGCGGGAGTCCCGTCCCATGACGGCCCGCCACAGTGCCCCGGTGCTGACCTTCACGCACGGGAACCTGCTGGCGGATCGTCCTGGTTTCCGGACACCGTAGCCGGATTTCTGTCAGGGGGTTCGCGTGCCCACCCATGCAATCCGCAATGTCTGCCAAGAACTGGAAGTAAATGTCTCGGGGGCGTTGTTTCCGTTGGCAACTACTGGTAAGGTCCTTGATTATTCTCTGCGCCCCTTCCGGAGGACGAGGCGATGTTGCGGCAAGAAGGGTTCCTGCGTGTTAAAGAAGCGGCCAAGGTACTGGGCGTCTCGCCCAACACGATTCGCGCCTGGGGCGCGGACGGCAAGATCCCGGAATATCGGCATCCGGTGAACCGCTACCGGCTGTACAAGCAGACGGAGTTGGAACAAATCCTGGACAAGTTGGAGCAGTCCGTGTCGACGCAGGCTAAGGCGAATGCCAAACGCCGCGCGAAGTGATGCGAAGTCCTGGAGGCAACCGGGAGCGACGATCGGCGGACAGGCAGCGGGTGCGTGGACAATCATGGCCAAGGCAACGGACTGGACGATGGTGGCGGAACCGTCACACTCGAACAACGTGGTCGGGCTTGGTCGGTCCATCGCTAAACCAGCCGATCTCGTCCAAGTAGTCGGTGGCGATCTCGACGGCCTCGTCCTCGTCCACCGAATCCCGACGACCCTTGGTGTCCATCGTTGCGCCAATCACCGCCACGACCATCGGCTCCGATTCGCTCTCCCAGCCCACCAGCATCGCTCCTGGCCCGATGTCGTCCCGCGTGTGATCCGGGCTCAGGGCGGTGTCCAGCACGTAGCTCACGTATTCCATCATCTCGTCCATCGTTCGATCCCCTCAGATTCATCGTCTGTGGCCTCGTTCAACGCGGCCAACGTGTCGTTGATTTCTTCCATGTCTTCGGCGTAATCATCCATTAGCGGAGCAGGATTGGCAAGACGGGCCACGTGCTCGCGAATTTCGGCGATGACGACCACCTTGAAATAGCTCGTCGAGGCCGTGATGTGGGCTTCTTCGGGCGTCGTGCCGAACACCGGTGCCAAGTTGGTCATGGTCGTGGTGATGTCTTCCTCCAGCAGGGCCCTGGCGATGCAAAGCAGCACGAAGCGGACCCGCCAGCCCAGCGGGATTGCGCTGAGCCGAGGGACCAGACGTCTGCGGAGGACGGGCGTCGATGCCCCGCCGATCACGATCCAGAACAGCATCAGGCCGTCGGCCATCAGAAAAATGGCCCGGTCCTTGAGCAGAAAATCGAAGAAACCTCGCGACAATGGCTGGCGGCTACTTCCGTCCGGTTGCCCGGTTTGGTAATCTTGACTACCACGCAACTGGGGGAAATAACGAACGGAGCCACGGCCATGATCAAGCTGGACGAGTTCGTCACCATCAAAGAGGCGGCCAAAATCCTGGGCGTATCGCTGAACACGCTCCGGAACTGGCATCGAGACGGCAAAATGACTGTGTACCGCAACCCGATCAGCGGCTACAGGCTCTTCAAGAAAACGGACTTGGCGGATCTTTTGCGGCAGATCGAGGAATCGGGACAACATCCAACCCGCTGGAAACGGCCCACACAACGAACCAAGAAACCGCGCTGAGCAAGGGGATTTGGCATGTCGTCTCACACCGTGCTCAATGCCGTGTTGGAAAATGCCCGCAGGGAGTTGCTCGATCTGACAACTCGGAATCGCCTGCTGAACACGTCACGTCGCGACGCACGTTCGAGTCGTCTGGAAGTCGTGGATGAGCTGTCGGAGGAGGTTTTTCGGCACCTGGTCATCGAAAAGAAGGCGATGAGTTTCCTACCTGTTGCTGACGACGAACCAGCGGACGGGGCGGACGACGGGCCGGGACTGCTCTTCCAACCAGGAGATCAGGACCCGATCGAAAATGGCACGGCGGCGCGCCACAGGGATGACAAGCTGCAGACCCGGCTGACCTCCGATCGCTTGCAGAAAAAACTGCTCAAGCTCTACTACGACGCCCAGACGTACGAGGAGGAACAGGGCGTCAACATCCTATACTTGGCCCTGGGATTCCTCCGGTGGTACGAAGACCAGAATTCTAAGGTCGAGCGGTTTGCACCTCTGCTCCTGGTGCCGGTCGCGCTGGAACGTCAGTCTGCCACGTCGCGTTTCAAGATCCGCTACACCGACGACGACATCACGACAAACCTTTCCCTCCAGGCAAGGCTGAAAAGCGATTTCGGAATCACCCTGCCGGACGTTCCCGACGTCGAGGAACTGTCGCCGACCGGCTACTTCCAGGCTGTTGCCAGCGCAGTCGCAAACCAAACACAGTGGAAGGTTCTCACGAACGACATTGTGCTATGGTTCTTCTCCTTCTCGAAGTTCCTGATGTACCGTGATCTGGACCCGATCAACTGGCCCGAAGACCGGAAACTGGACAAACACCCGCTCGTCGACGGACTTTTGCAGACCGGCTTCAGAAGTGAACCGCAGCTTTTCGGTGATGATGCCCCCATCGACGATTTGATCCTTCCGGCTGACATGATCCATGTTCTCGACGCGGACAGTTCACAGGCCGTCGCGATCGAGGAGGGCAGACGCGGACGAAATCTAGTCATTCAGGGGCCACCGGGTACCGGAAAATCCCAGACGCTGGCGAACATCATCTCGGCTGCGGTCAAGGCTGGGAAAACCGTCCTCTTCGTCGCTGAAAAGATGGCCGCATTGGAAGTCGTTCATCGTCGTCTCAACAACATCGGCCTGGGCGACATGTGCCTCGAATTGCACAGCAACAAAGCGAACAAGCGGACGGTTTTGCAGGATCTGGAGCACACGCTGCAACTTGGGCAGCCGAAGATCGAGAATGTCCAGCAGTTGTGCGCGGAACTGAAAACCTGCCGTGAACGCCTCAACCGGCATCTGCAAATCATCCACACGCCGATTAAACCCAGCGGAGTGACGCCATATCAGGCTGTCGGTGAACTCGTACGTTTGCGTGCACAGGGGACACCTCCGCCGGAGTTCAAGCTGGCGGACCCATTGCGCTGGTCGCGGTCGGAGTACCAGCTGAAAATCGGCTTGCTTCGGGATTTCGTCGAACAAGTCGCCTTGGTCGGCGTCCCGCAAGAACATCCCTGGCGCGGCGTCGAATTGGATGTGGTCTTGCCTACGGATGCCGATCGCATACAGGCCAAGGTGCAAGCTGTCTTGGGACGTTTGAATCGGCTTGCAGAGGTCAGTGGTCGACTGGCAGCACTGCTCCAAGTGTCCGCTCCCGAAAACTCGCTGCAGGTATCCCAACTCGCGCAACTGGCTCAGCGTCTGGATAGGGCCCCGCCGATGGATCGACGGAGTCTGGGGAGTCGCGTCTGGCGGGACCAGCGTCAGCAACTGGATGCGATGCTGCACGCGGGAAATGAATACGTCGGTTGTCAGCGACAGTTGAACGGAGTTGTCGCCGAGGCAGGTTGGGAGACGAATGTTACGACGGCCCGCCGTCACTTGGCAGCCCATGGCCGCTCCTGGTTCCGCATCTTCCGCAAGCCGTACCGTGAAGCGCAGGCAACCCTGCGAGGAATTCTCGTCGGTGAGCCCAGCAAATCGCTCGACGATCGGCTGGCCTTGCTCGACTGCCTCATCCGAGGTCAGAAAGCCAAGGAATTCCTAGAAGGCCCGGTGGCACATCAAATTGGTGGGGAAGCTTTCGGCTCGCGGTGGAACGGTCCGACGTCCGATTGGTCGGCTCTGTCGGCGGTCAGGAAATGGGAAGGCGAATGTGTCGAGGCAAAGATTGACGCTCGGTTCCGACAGATCTACGCCAATCTCGATGCCCAGCCCGATTTCAAGCCTCTGTTGCATCAAATCGGTAGCGACCTCAAGCCGCTGGTCACCGAACTGCGCGATCTGATGGCGTTGGTACGGCTCAATCTCAGCGCAGCGTTTGGCGCTACGGACGTGTTGGCGATTCCGTTCGCGGAGCTGTCGGCGCGGCTTCGGCAATGGCAACAAGCCCCCGAGGCGGTCTCCCGTTGGGTGGCTTACAATGGCAGACGCCACCGGGTCGATGCCGAAGGAATGGCCGAGCTGGCCGCCGAAATCCATGCCGGACACATCCCAGGCTCAGAAGCCGTAGCATCCTGCGAAATGGCCTACTACGAGGCTCTGATCCGCGTCTCCTTTCGCAACCATCCGGAGTTGTCGGCATTTGAGGGCGCGACTCACGGGCGGCTTATCCAGAAGTTCCAAGAGCTGGATAAATCGCGGATCGAGCTGGCACGCCACGAGGTCGCATCTTGCCACTTCGAGAGGCTCCCCAGGGTGGGTTCCGATGTCGGGGAAGTGGGCATCGTACGGCGTGAAATCCAGAAGAAACGACGCCATCTACCGATCCGCAGGTTGATCGCCCAGGCGGGGCGAGCCGTCCAGGCGATCAAGCCCGTGTTCATGATGAGCCCGATTTCTGTGGCCCAGTACCTGGAACCCGGCGTGATTGAGTTCGATCTCTTGCTGATCGACGAGGCCAGCCAAGTTCAGCCGGTTGATGCGCTCGGCGCCGTAGCCCGTGCCAAGCAAATCATCGTCGTTGGTGATCGAAAGCAGCTCCCGCCGACCCGCTTCTTCAGCAGGATGCTGGGCGAAGATGGTCAGGAAGATGCCGAGCCTGACCAACTCCAGGCGGGCGACATGGAGAGCATCCTGGGGCTTTGCTGTGCCCAAGGGATGCACGAGCGGATGTTGCAGTGGCATTATCGAAGCCGCCACCACTCCCTGATCGCGGTGTCAAATCACGAATTCTACGAGGATCGCCTCTACGTGGTGCCGAGTCCGGGCAATCCTGTCAACGGGCAGGGCTTGGCATTCCACTTTGTCGAATCGGGGGTTTTTGACCGGGGCGGCTCCGCAACTAATCGCACTGAGGCAAGAGTCGTGGCTGAGGCGGTTATGGCGCACGCCCGCGACTACCCTGATAGATCCCTCGGCGTCGGTACGTTTTCGGTGTCGCAACGGGATGCCATTCTGGATGAACTTGAATTGTTGCGCCGTGATGCCCCGTCGCTCGAACACTTCTTCGTCACAGCAACAGCGGAGCCGTTCTTCGTCAAGAACCTGGAGAACATCCAGGGTGATGAACGCGATGTCATCTTCATTTCCGTGGGTTACGGCAAGGACGCGTCCGGTTACATGGCGATGAATTTTGGTCCGCTTTCCAACGACGGTGGTGAGCGGCGACTGAATGTGCTCATTACACGCGCTCGCGACTGCTGCTCCGTCTTCTCTTCCATCAGGGCCGAGGACATTGATCTGGCGCGTGCCCGGGCACGTGGAGCACAGGCCCTAAGGACTTTTCTGAAGTACGCGGAAACTGGTCTGATGGACACAGGCAGTCCATCGGGACGTGACCACGACTCGGAGTTCGAGCGGCAGGTCAGCAGCGCTTTGGCAGCTCATGGATACGAAACATGCCCCCAAGTCGGCGTCGCAGGCTTTTTCATCGACTTGGCAGTCGTCGATCCAGGTAACCCGGGGCAATATCTGTTGGGGATCGAGTGCGACGGGGCCAACTACCACTGTTCGCGATCCGCACGCGATCGTGACCGGTTGCGTTCGGCCGTCCTGGAGGATCGTGGTTGGATTCTCCACCGAATTTGGAGCACGGACTGGTTTCATCGGCCCGATGAGGAGCTGCGCAAGGTGCTGGCCGCGATCGAAGCGGCCAAGATCGAATGGGCGAGCCGCGCGAACGGGGACAGCACCGAACGAACGGACGACTCGCCGCGTGACGAGAGTACCGAAATCGAAAGGAGCCAATGGACGGGCAGCGGCTGCACAGCTAACGCAGGTTATTCTTCGCAGCCGTATGTGGTCGCCTCATTCCGGATCAAGGCAGCCCAAGACATCCCGGATGTTCCCACGTCCGACTTGGCAAGAGTTATTGCCAGGATCATCCAGGTGGAGGGGCCGATCCACTGCGACGAAATTGCTCGGCGCGTGACGCAGCTGTGGGGTCTCCAGCGTACCGGAAGGCGAATTCGGGAGGCGGTCGATCAGGCGTTGGCGGCGGCATCCCGCCAGTCTGGTGCAAGACGCGATGGCGAGTTCTATTTGCTCGACGGACAGCAGGAGGTGGCGGTCCGGGATCGCAGCGTGGTAGATTCCACCACCCTTCGCCAGCCGAGAATGCTTCCACCGGTCGAAATCCGTCAAGCGTTGACGGCCATCGTTGAGGTCCACCTGGGCGCAACGCGAGACGAAGTGATCATCGAGGCTGCCCGATTATTCGGGTTTAGGATGACCAGCGCCCAGCTTCGCGAGGTTATCGAGCGGGAGGTAGATTGGCTCGTCGACCATCAGGGCCTCGACGAGAGAAACGGGAAGCTGTACATGAAGGAAGTCGCGAGGCTGAAGGTCTAGTGCATCGGAAGCCCCGCGCGCGAGTGGATCGCGATGAAACCGGATCGGCAAACCGCAAACCGAAAGCAACGTGAGCATGCAAATGCTGGAACTGCTGCCTGGAACCGAAGTTCACGCCCGCGGGCTCCGCTGGGAGGTGGTGTCAACGCAGAGCCTTGGCCCCCAAACCCTGTTTCGGCTCCGGGGCCTGGAAAATGCGGTCTTGGGCCAGGAATTGGACATCCTCGCCCCGTTTGAGCCGATTTTGGCGATCATCCACGAACTGCGGCCGGATCGCGCTGCACCGCTGGTCAATTGGTTGGTCTACCACCAGGCATTCCTTCTGGAACAAGCCTTGGGGCCAGATGCACTGTTGGTCGTCCAGCCCGGCCGCCTGCGGCTTGAACCTTACCAACTCGTGCCGGTGCTGCGGGCGATTCGCATGAGCCGCGTTCGGCTGCTTCTGGCCGATGGGGTCGGTCTGGGCAAGACGATTCAGGCGGGACTCGTGATTGTCGAACTTGTCGCACGGCGACTGGCGCATCGCATCCTGATCGTCTGCCCCGCTGGTCCGCTGCTGGAGCAATGGAAGGTCGAGATGTCGCAGCGGTTCGGCCTGCGGCTGGAAGTGATCGACCGCGCCAAGCTGGAAGAAGTCCGCCGCAGCACCGAACTGGGGTCCAATCCGTTCGATCATATTCCGTTGGGCTTGGTGTCGGTGGACTTCCTAAAACAGGAGCGGGTCCTCGAACAGTTGGACCGAGCCAGCTACGACGCCGTGGTCATTGACGAAGTCCATCACTGCATGGACGTGGGGGGCGTCCAAGATCGTGAGGATTCCTTGCGGCGGCGATTGGCAGAGGTGCTCGCCCGCCGTTGCGATTGCCTGCTGCTGCTGACCGCGACGCCCCACGACGGTAATGACCGCTCGTTCGCGTCCTTGTGCGAACTGCTCGATCCGTCGCTGGTCGATGGCCGAGGTTCGCTCCGCGCCGAACGATACCGCCCCTACGTCGTCCGCCGACTGAAGAACCACGTCGTTGATCCAGTGACCAAGCAGTCGCTGTTTCGCGACCGCGTCGTCTTGCCGACACCCGTGAAGCCCGATCCCAAGAAACACGCCAACTTCATCGCGTTGCAGAAAGGGCTCATGGAATTGCTGGCGCCGGAGTTGCGGCGGGCCTTCCACAACAAGAGTTACAGCGATGTGCTGGCCTTCATCGCGTTATTGAAGCGAAGCGTCTCCACGGTCGAGGCGTGCAAGGCCACGCTCAGCGTCATCGCCGACCGGTTAGAGAGCGTACTGACCGAGAAGGCGGAGACGGACGAAAGCCGTCGCCAACGCCGTCGCACGCTCCGCGAATACCTCAAGAAGCAGGAACGGTTCGGCACGATCAGCATGGAGGAAGAGCAGGAACGAACCCTGCTGGAGGCTGAGGACATGGTCCAGCAGTTGGCTCAGCTCGAACGCGAGATTCGCACCGGCGCTCGGCAAATCTCCAAGGTGTCGAGCATCGTGGAGCGTCTGGAGGAGTTGATCGCGTTGGCCAATGACGCCCTGAACCAGGACCCCAAGATCGACGAACTGATCGCCCAGATCGCAGTCATCCGTAAGCAGGAGCCGAAAGCCAACGTCCTGATCTACACCGAGTACGTCGATAGCTTGCGGGTAGCGGTCCACGCCCTGAAGGAAGTCCCCGGCATCGGCACGGTCTTGACGATGTGCGGCGACGACCCCGACAAGGCTCGGCAGGCGATCACCGAGAAGTTCCGCACTCACGAAAACATCATCCTGGTCAGCACGGATGCGGCCGCCGAAGGTTTGAACCTGCACCAGCGATGCCACCACCTGATCCACCTGGAACTGCCGTTCAACCCCAATCGTCTGGAGCAGCGCAACGGCCGCATCGACCGCTACGGACAGCAGCACGAGCCGATCGTTCGTTATCTGTTCGTGCGGGGCACGTTCGAGGATCGCATCTTGTTGCGGTTGATCGCCAAGTACGAACGACAGCGGGCGCGGCTCACCTTCGTGCCCAACACGTTGGGCATCACCACGTCCAGCGATGCTGCCCAAGCCCGGCTGCTCAAGGGCATCATGGACGACGACACGAAGCTCTTTCGCGAAGAGCCGACGCTGTTTGATTTTCGCGAAGGTGATGAGGCCGAGGGCGCCGACGAAGCCACCCAGGAGCTTTTGGAGGAGATCGACCGCAGCCTCAAGGGATTCGAGCAGGCGGCCCGTACCAACACGTGGCTGGGCGAGGCGGGGCTGAATGCCGAAGAAAAGCTGCTGCAGCAGGCGAGCGAAGCCCGTGCTGCCGGGGATCGTGTTGGCGCCGTGGATCTGGCCGCGTTCACCTGTGATGCAGTTCAGTTGGACGGCGGACAAGTCATCGGCAAGATCGACGGCGACCATTTTCAACTCCGCCTGCCGACCGCGTGGCGTTACGGTCTGGAGGACTTGCCGGGCTATGACCCGGACAAGGGTATTGTGCGGCTGACGACCAAGCTGGACGTGGCCAGCGACGAACAAGACAACCCGGTCGGCTACCTCGGCCGTGCCCATCCCCTGGTGCGCCGGGCGCTGGACCGTGTCCGCAATCTGTCCTTCGGCGGCACGGCGGTCCAAGGGCAGGACCCTCGCGCCAGTGCCGTCAAGGCTGCCGTATCCGAACCGATGCTGCTCTACACCTTCCTTGGCCGCGTTTCCAGCCGCGGCGGTCGCGAACTGGAACGCGTCCTGGCCGTCCAGCTCGGACAGTCTGGGAAGGCCCGGGTTTTCGATGCCGCTGATCAGTGGGCGCCCCTGGCTGATCTGCAAAAAGCCATCCGCACCACGGATTTGTGGAAGAAACACTTTGCGTCCTGGGCCGCTACGGTCGCGAGCGCTGCCAAGCAGGCCGCCGCTTCCTGCTTCCAGCCGATGGCTGACAACTTCACGGACCAACGCAGGCAATCGCTGCAAGCCGAACAGGACGCCCAGGGTCAATGGCTGGCCAAACGGACGGAAGAGATCACGGGTGTGAAGGATGGCGCGGCCGTTCAACGCGGTTTGTTCGATGAGTCTTCCAGCAACGCCGACGATGGCCCCCCACGGCCTGCGTGGTGGTCCATCAGTGACCCGTACGAACGGCTGGCAGCGTTCGGTTCCGACAGCAGTCGCCCCCCGGTCAAACGTAGCGAAGCGGACGGCGTGCTGCGGATCTACGAGAAACGCAAGAAGCTCCTTGATGCCCTGCTGGACATGGGCAACCCGGAGATCGTTCCGCTTGGCGTCTTGATGCTGATCCCGGAGGTGAACCATGCCGCTTGAACTCAGCGACTGCCAGTTCACCGGACCGGCCCTGCCGGAACCGTTCGTCAAATTCGAGTTGGAAAACGAACTCACCAAGCTCAAGCTGCTGGCCAGGACGACAGGCATCGAAGGCAAGGAACTCAAGGAGGATTGGGAAGCCTACCGCCGCCATTTGGCACAACTGGCCGTTCGCGGCGGCCCGGTCCGGGTACGCAATCACGCGATTGAACCGCTCGGCAAGCGGCTTGGCTACACGAGCGACATTGTTTCCGGTGGCGAAGTTGAGACCCGTGAAGGCCGTGAGTCGGGCGGTCATCTCCTGACGGGAGCGGACGGGGTCAAGCTCCGCTTCTGGGCAACAGATCTCGACGAGGACCTCGACGCTCCCGCGAAGCGAGGTCAGGCGTATCGTTTCAGCCACTTACGGATCGCCCAGCGGGTGCTATTAGCGTCTGGCGAACGTATCGGCTTGCTGACCAACGGCGTCGAACTGCGGCTGTTGATTTCCGATCCCGCCCGGCCCGATTCCCAGGTGATCTTCTCGCTTGACCCAGCCTGGAAACGCAGTCGCGACGTGCCCGACTCGTTCCGCCTGCTGTTGGCCTTGGCCGCGCCAGACGGTGTCAAGGCGATCCCGGAATTGGTCGATAAGGCTCGGTTGCAGCAGGCCCGCGTCACGAAGGACTTACGCGACCAAGCCCGCCAAGCCGTCCAGCGATTCATCCAGGAAGTGCTCGACCATCCCGATAATGCCCAGTGGCTGTCCGAACAGACCGACCGCGAGGCGTTGGCCCGCGCGTTGTGGCACGAGGGGCTGAAGATCGTCTACCGCCTGCTGTTCATTCTCAAGTTGGAAACCAGCGACGATCCCGCCCGTTCGTTCACCTTCGCCTCGACCAGCCTGTGGCGAAACACCTTCAGCCCGAGCATGGCCCTGGCACGATTCGCGCCCAAGGTGCTGTACGACGGTGCCGAGACGGGCGGACTGCTGGAGCACGGGCTGCGTGGCCTGTTCCGCATGTTCCACGAAGGCGTCGAGTGTACCGAGCTGAACGTGAAGCCGTTGGGCGGCGCGTTGTTCGGCGTGGATGCCACGCCCGTGCTATCGCAGTTGCGGTGGGGCGAGCGGGCTGTCGCCCACCTGCTGGATCAGCTTCTTTGGACCACGCCGAAAAAAAAGAGCGGGGTCCGAGAGCGAGTCCACTACGGGCCGCTCGACGTGGAAGACCTCGGCCGCGTCTACGAAGCCCTGCTGGAGTTGGAGCCGGGCATGGCGAGCGAGCCGATGTGCCGCCTGCGCCGCCAGAAGCTCGAAGTGGTCGTACCGTTGGCTCAGGGCGACAAGTATCGTCCGGCGACGCCCACCGTCGTCGCGGATGATGGTCAGGACGTGGAGGATCAGGAAGAGGACGAAGTCGCCGACGACGAAGCCGAAGCCCCCAATCGCGGCAAGAAGACCACGGTCCAGTGGATCGAAGAAATCCCACCCAACCGCTTCTACCTCCGCGTGGGTTTGGGGCGCAAAGCCACCGGCTCTTTCTACACGCCGCATTCGTTTGTCCGTTTCCTGGTCCAGGAGACGCTGGGGCCGCAGGTAGCCGAGCGTTCGCCGCCTGACGATCCCCACCCCTGTGAAATCCTGAAGCTGCGGGTGCTCGATCCCGCGATGGGCAGCGGGCACTTTCTCGTTGAAGCCTGCCGCTTCCTGGGCCATCACCTTTACGAAGCCGTCCGCTTGTGCGACGAGAAGGCCACCGCCGCCGAACGCCGGGCCGATTTGGCCAAACGCAAGGAGGATCGCGAAGCGGCACTTGCGGAAACGCAGAAGTTCCGCCAGCGAATCATCGACCTGCCGGACCCTGACGACGAAATCGTCCGCTACTTGCCCAGTCGGTCGGTCGAAGGCGAGCAGTCGGGTGTCTCGCAGCGCAAGGCCGAGGCCCTGTGCCGCCGCATGATCGCCGTGCATTGCCTGTACGGCGTGGACAAGAATCTGCTGGCCGTCGAACTGGCGAAATTGGCATTGTGGTTGGAATCGCACGCCGAGGGCATGCCGCTGACGTTTCTGGATCACCGGTTGGTGGTTGGCGATTCGCTATCGGGCCCATTTTGGGAACGGCTGCTCACTCGCCCGACCAAACCGGAACAGAAGTTGGAGGGCGTGATTTTCCGTGGGCTGGAAAACCGTCTGCGAGCCGCTTTATTTGACGCCCTCCGCCACGTCAAACGCCTGGAAGCCAGCGTTGGCGTCACTCTGGCTGAGGTGGCCGAAAAGCAGACCGCCAAAGCCGATCTCGACGAGGCTTTGTTGCCGTTTCGTGTTGCCGCCGCAGCCTGGGCCGGGGGCGTGATGTTGGGGCCAGAGAAATGCGACGACGTGGCCTACGCCGAACTGTTACAGACGATTACCACGACTCATGAACTGCCCAAGCGATTGACGTGGGCCACCGTGCAACCGCCTGTGGCACCGTCAAAGCCAAGCCGGAAACGCACCACCCAAGCTTCAGTGCTCACCGCAGAAGCCACTCCCGGTTACGCCACGATCCAAGACCCTTCGGGAAAGGGTGCGATGGTTTCCCGAGCTGACTCTGGACTGTGTGCGATGATCGCTCGCGGGCTAGGTGTGGAGGACGTCACCAACAATGGTGCCGCTCTGGTCGTACTCGTCAAGTCTGGCCGCTGCGTGCCTGCGTTGCCATTCGACCTGACGTTTCCCGAAGTCTTCTATCCAAATGGTATGCTCAACGGACGGCATGGGTTCGATGCGGTTCTCGGTAACCCGCCTTGGGACCGCATGCTGCCGGCGGACAAGGAGTTCTTTGCGTCCTTCGAGTTCGCGATCCTGGATGCGCCGACGAAGCGGGAGCGCGAGGCGATACAGAAGCGGCTCACGAGCGATCCCGCGATCAAGCAGACGCATTCCGATTACATCGAGAGCTTTCGCGGCGCGGAGCGAATCGTCAATACGCTGTACAGCCATCAAGTCGCTGTGATCGACGGGGAGAGGACTATCGGCAAGCAGGATCTGTTCCGGCTGTTCATGGAACGAAAGGCCGGACTGCTGGCGCCATCAGGCTGGGTTGGCGTCGTCGTGCCGTCTGCTTTTCACGCCAATGAGGGCGCCACGGCTATCCGTCGCCTGTACCTCGAGAAGATGGCCATGCGATGCTGCTATTCGTTCGAGAATCGGAGGGCACTATTCGAGATCCATCGGAGCTTCAAGTTTGCACTTGTTATCGCACAAGCCGTTCGGCCCACCGGCGAGGTCTCGTGTGCCTTCTATCTACACGACGACGAGTGGCTGTTTGGTGAACGACGAGACCGCCAGCCGCTGACATACAAGATGGAATTTGTCCGGGCCACGGGCGGGGATTATCTGAGCCTGCTTGAACTGCGGTGGACTGAGGACTTGGAGTGCGCTGAGGTTTGCTTGGCAAACGCGGAGCCGTTTCATCACGCATGCACACGCCGTGGGATACAGCTCGGACGAGAATTGAACTCCAGCGATGACTCTCCGATCTTCGCTCCGACTGCGGATCTGTTGCGGCCCGACGAAGACCCCCGATGCCCTGAGACGGCCTCTGCGATCTTGGAACGCGGCTATCTCGTTTTGCACGAGGGGCGAACGTTTCACCAGTACACGGATCGCTGGGAAGATCGCAATCGGTACTGTGTCCCGCTCCAACGAATCGCTGATCGGACGTCAATCCTGATCAACACGCGTTTCTTCAAGCTGTCTTACCGGAAGATTTCAGCGTCAACCAATGAACGCACGGCGATCTTCGCCATGCTCCCGCCCGGGGTTGTCGGCGTGGATTACTCGCCCACGGAACAGCAGCCACGTCAACGAGCATCAAAGTCCGCCTTGGAAGTCCTTGCTGTCAGTGACTCGTTTCCCGCTGACTTCTACCTACGGCTCTACGTTTCATCGTCAACTGTTAACTACTTCTTCCTCTCTCGGACTGCGTTTCCAAAGGACGTGCCATCGCCATTGTTAGCGCATTCCGCCTTGCGTCTCACCTGCAATCACGCCGGCTACGCCCCGCTCTGGCACGAGCAGTTGGGCGACGAGTGGCGGGAGCCGAGCAAATCGCCGTTCGCTTGGCCGGTGCTGGCCGGGGACGACGAGCGGTGGGCGGTGCGGGCGGCGATCGACGCGGTGGTGGCCGACGCCTACGGCCTGAGCCGCGAGCAGTACACCCACGTCCTTTCGACCTTCAGCCACGCCAGCTACCGGAAGGCCCCGGAGTTGTGCCTGGCCCGCTTCGACGAACTGAAGCAACTCGGCCTGGACAAGTTCACGCGCAAGTACGACCCTTACTGGGACATCTCCCTGAACGAGAACCTCCCCCAGCCCGTGATTGACCTGCCCATCCCCGGAGAGGCCAAGGACGAAGGACGAGGAACGAATGAGGTAGTCGAGAACGAATTTCGGCTGACGGGAACACCAAAGAAGCCACGCAAGAAACGCAAGGAATGATGAACGAGGCCAATCCATGAGCGATGAAACCGAATCTGCCAGCACTCCAAATATGGGAGCTGTATCTGTTGATGGGATGGACAAGGCGTGGCTTCTCCCGATGGACATCGCGAGTGTCTTTCCAGATATTCTTCTTTTCTCTCCCGAACAGGATGCCTTGGGGCCGGGCATTGAGAATTGCCCAGATATTGTCCAGTGGTTGGGCAAGAGCCCAGGCGTCCTCACCGAACTGTTATTCGAATGGATGAGCATGATCTGTAACGGTGGGAGAGTTCAGTTCTCTTTCTCCCGATCGGCAGAAGGCGCCATTTTATTGAATTTCAAGATCTTGGAGCAAAATGAAACAGGAAAGATCCTTATCGAGGTTTGGCCACCGCTTAACCTGCTGCGAGAAGAGTGGGAATGGTCCCTAGCCACAACAGCCAGGCTCGACGCCAAACAAGAACTTGCCGACCGTTTTCTCGATTCCTTGCCACTCGGCTGTTTTATTCCGCTTCCACCAAACGGTCCGGACGACAGCACGCCTTGGATTGAGGAGCACCTAACGAGAAAAGGACGCCCTCTTGCTGGTGCGTCCGGCTACACTGCGTCAGAGGTGTGCTTGGCTGCCTTTGAAAAGCTGGGCTTATTGGTCAACTATTCAGCACGCGAAGAAGAGGCTGTGCTGCCGACGTGGATTCGCTGGGTGCAAGACTACGTGTCTGGCGCATTCGCATCGCCGCTCCTAGCCCAAGTATCGTCGCCGCCGCTCCTAGCCACAACGCAAGTCGTTCAAGTTGCTGCGGACGATTTGTTGGACACTGGAAATCTTGAGCAAATCGAGTTGGAGTCATCGGGCGCCGACGAGCGGGTCAGGGCCGGATTCGTGGAAGGCGGTTCCGAAGCACTTGGATGGTACCAGCCTTATCACTGTTACGATGACGCTCACTGGGGGATCTACCTTCACGGCTCCCGAATCCTGGACCTCGGCCGCGTATTCTACGACCGACTGAGAGTTCAAGGCTGTCCACAACCGATCGCAGGTTTCGAGTTGGCAATGCGTCTGATCCTAGAGCATGAGATGTTTCACGCTCGTATGGAGACGTTCGCCCTGCAACTGGAGTTGGCGAATAAGACGGCGGTCTTCAAACCGTACAACGAAAACGTCTACCGACGTGCCTTGGGGTCGGACAAATCGCTGGAAGAAGCAGTGGCCAACTACGTGGCACGCGAGATCGTACACGGGCTCGTCAAGTCTTGGATGCAGACACGAAGCTGGATGCAAGACAATGTGGACGCGGTCATGGATTTGATTGATGAGTTATACAGTGTCAGCCCGCCCGGATATCGACATTGGTATCGTGCCGCCGACACGCGGACTTGGCGGCGGCTGACCGCTGAGGCAATGACGGGTGTGCTGGAACCGGAAGAACCGCTCGCACCGCTTGAGCCAGCTCTGAGATCGCCACCACAGGGAGTTTTGGGGCTCACTGAAGTCCCAATTTGGGTCGTGGGGGACACGGCTCTGACCGACAGGTTCTTCAGCACACCGAGGCGACGCGAGGTGGAGCGGTTCCTCAAAAATCGCGGCTATACGCCCAGGCCGGGTAAGGGAAGCCATACGGTCTGGGTATCGAGTACCGGTGCTCACTTCACCTTGCCGGAGAAGGACCCGCTAAGCCGTCTAGTGTTTCACAATTTACTCCACCATCTGGGCGTTAGCAAGCAGCGTTACGTGGCCGTCCGCAACGTGTGACTTTCGTGGTCCTGGAGGCCGGACGGAATGCGTCGGTTATCGAAACAGCCGAAACGCACTCGCAAGAAAAGTAGTTCCTCGTAGAAGGCAAGCTGTGGCCATTCGATTCGACGACCTTCTGAACCTTCTGCCAAAAGACACGTACGACCGCGTGGAGCGTACCCGCAAGAGGGTTAACAACACCGTCCGGGAGGCGATTCGGCGTGAGACGGGCTTGATGCTAAACCGACAGGATAGCAATGACCCGAATGGCGACCAAGCTGATATTTCAATACCCATCACCATCGTTCCAGGAGTGCCGAACAAGCTTCGCGAACTGCGCTTTGATGATAGCTACGCGATGGTCCTTCGCCTCAGCCCGTTCCGGAACAACTTGGAGGAAACCAAGCGGGGGCTTACCGGATTGATGCCTCTCCTTCGCTCCTTGGAAGGAGATGGAGCGGAAATGCAGTCCGTCGCCGGACCTCGTCAGGCCGCAGAGTTGACTCTTAACCAGGTCGTAAAGCTTCTCAGACTCCTGGATAGGGAAGATCCCGTTCGGTTGGTTCTGTCGGTGGATGAAGATGTTCTGGGAGCCTATATCTACAAATTGCCGAGTCGCAACGCACCTGATACAGACCCCCTGAGCGGCAAGATTGAGCTGTACTGGGGTGTCATCGGACTTATCGCAGGAATGCTTGGGGTCAGTGTTGAGGGTCTGACGGCCGTTGTCCTTATCCATGAGCTGGCCCACGGATACACGCATTTGGGAGCCGACATCGACGGGCGTCGATGGGCTAGCAAGTGCTTTTGCGAAAGCGAACATGCTTTGAAAGAAGGCTTGGCTCAATTCTACACGCACTACCTGACGAATCGGATCGAGAATCAGGTCCCAACTGCCCATGCTTCATACCAGGAACTCCTGAAACATCAGCCTGCCGCCTACAAGAGCCACGAGCGGTGGGTGAAAAAGTCCACGCCTGAAGAAATCCGATTAGCGATGCTGCGCGTCAGACGCCAGGGAGCGGCAACCATATCGCATTTTCAAGGGGAACTTTGGGCCGCCCATAGACAGCTTGGGAGTGACGAATCAGAGCAAAAGACTCTTTTCCAGAAGTAAAGCACGACAATGAGCCTACACCCCATCAAGGCCCTAGATCACGTCATCGAGGAGTACGCCGACTACCTGCGGACGGAGTTCCGGGCCAAGGCCCCGACGCTGCGGGAGGCCCTGGAGCGGGAGCTCGACGCTGCAGGTTTTCTGTCGCAGGAGCCCTTCTACCAAGCCCATCGGCCGTTCAAGAATGGCAAGGAGTGGCGGGAACTGCCGATCGAGGCCAAGCTCGCGCAAGTCATGGAGGACCGCTCCAAGTGCAAGGCCGCCTACCTACACCAGGCCGAGGCCATCGCCGAACTCCTCTCGCCGATCACCCGCCCGGTCGTCGTCACCACGGGCACGGGCAGTGGTAAGACCGAGGCGTTCCTCACGCCGGTGATCGAAAACGCCTGGCAGGACGCGGCCAAGTTCAACAAGAGCGGACTGACGGCCATTCTGGTTTACCCGATGAACGCACTGGCCAACGACCAGGAACTGCGGATCAAACAGTATTTGGAGGATACAGGCTGGGCAGGGGCGATCCGCGTGGCCAAGTACGACCGGGGCACGTCGCAGACGGAACGTGAGCAGCTTCGCAAGAGCCCGCCGCACATCCTCCTGACCAACTACATGATGCTGGAGTACCTGCTGGTTCGGCCCACCGACCGGGAGGACATCTTTGCCAACCACCGCTGCCGATTCCTGGTCCTGGACGAAGTCCACACCTACCGGGGCACGCTGGGCAGTAACATCGCCCTGTTGGTGCGGCGGCTGAAGGTCCACCTGGCCCGCGCCCGGCAGGACTGGCGGGCCAACGTGCCCGACGACGAGCGGGCCAGACGCTACCCGACGATGATCCCGGTGGGCACGTCAGCCACGATCAAGACGGTTTCCGAGGAAGGAATCTCGCGGGAGGAGATGATCCGGCAGCGTGATGGGGCCGTTCAGCAGTTCTTCGCAACGCTGACGGGCGTAGCGCCGGAGACCATTCGCGTGCTGGGCGAGGAGTTGCAGGAGGTACAAATCCCTCCGGAAGCCGTCTATCCGGCCCGGTCGGGCAGCGTGGATATCGATGCGTTGGAAATCGGCAACGTCCAGGCAGTGCGGCAAACGCTCTGCTGTCTGGTCGGTCTGCCGGCGGACACGCCTATCGACCAGGCCGCTCGACGGTACCGGCTGCTGTGGGACCTGAACCGCTGGCTGATCAGCAGGCCCATGTCCACCAGCCAGATCGTCGCCCAGATGAAGGCGGAGGTCGCCGAACGGAAGGACGCGGCCGAGGAGACACTCCGCGCCGAGGTCGAGGCGGCCCTGGTGATCGGTGCCGCCCTGCCGGACGGCACGCCGGGGGCCTTGCGGTTGCGGGCACATCGTTTCATCCGTGGCGGTTGGCAGTTCCATCGGTGTTTGAACCCAGCCTGCGGCAAGCTGTACGCCAAGGGGGAGGAGCGATGCACGGCCTGCCACCACCCCACGGCGCCGCTGTACCTTTGCCGCAACTGCGGGGCCGATTACCTGCGGCTGGTTGGCGATTTGGAGGCCCCCTTGCGCCCCAGCGACAAGCCGACTACCGAAGACGAGTGGATGGTCTACGATCCGAGTCGGTTCGAGGGCGTAGCACCAGGCGACGAGGACGAGGAGGAAGACGGACCAACAGCGACTGGACGTCGGCGGCGTGCCAAAATGCCGGAACAGATCAAGAAGAAACCGATCCTGGATGGCTCTCTCGATCCCCAGGCCCTGCAATTCAGCAGCAACCCGGCCGATTACCCGTTCAAGGTGACGCTGCTACCAGCCCGGACCCGGTGCCTTTGCTGCGGCGGCACGGCAGGCAGTCGTAACGTCATCACGCCGGTCAGCCTGGGAACGTCGGCAGCCGTCAAGGTGGTGGGCGAAGGGCTGGTCGAGACACTGGCCAGGGCGAACCAGGGTCGCCCCGGGCACGACGGCAAGGAACGCCTGCTGGTCTTCAGCGATAGTCGGCAGGATGCAGCCCACCAGGCCCGGTTCATTATCTTCGCCAGCCGCTACGACCGGATGCGTAGCCGCCTGCTGAAGATCCTCAAAATCGAGCGGGTACTGACGCTGCGGCGAGCCGTGGAAATGCTGGCCGACGAGGCCGTCAGCCACCGCGACAACCCACACGTGCTCAAGTTGGAGACTGACTGGATTCCCGACGAGGTGCGACAGCGGATTCAGGCATGGGAAGAAGCACCCCTACTGGACGAGATCGCGGTCAACGCAGGCTACCGGGGCACCTTGGTCAACCTGGGGTTGATCAACGTCGGTTATCATCAACTGGACGACTACGTGCGTGCCCGAGGCGGGGACTTGGCCGGGCGACTGGGCGTCAAGCCGAACGAGTTGGAGCACTTGTGCCGCGTGGTCCTGGATGAAATCCGTATCCGGGGCTGCCTGTCTCGGGAAATGCTCCGCTACCACCCGTCCCACGTGCGCTGTCCTGAATACCTTCGCAGTGCCGAGTGGGAACGGCATGTCAAGCAACCACGGGGTTATGCTATGTCGCCCGGAAGCACCGAGCCCGTGGCCTTCCGCGACGGAGCCGTGACGCCCAGCGGCATCACCTGCAACAACGCCTGGCGCAAGCCCAAGTCGGGCGGCCGTGGTCCGAGCCTGGAACGAATTCTGAAGCAGATGCTGGCCCGCTTCAGCGGCCACGAGCCCGACGCGGAAATCGTCGTCGATCTGCTGACGCTCTTGAAGAAAGGGAGCTTCCTAGTGCCGGTGGAGCTGTTCGGCTACCGCGAGCGCGACACCCTGATCCAGGTCAACAGCGAGATCGTCCGCCTGGAACTGACGACCGAGCAGACCCGGATGCACTGCGAAATTTGTGGGAAGACCCTCTCCGGCAGTCAGCCCGGTATGCCTTGCCCGCGCTGCCACGGAACCCTGGTGCGATGGCTGGACGCAGAGGTCGATGCCAGTCGGTCGGTCAAGCGGATCAAGAAGCCGGACACGATCCCGCTGGTGGCCGGAGAGCACACGGCTCAGATCACGACGGAAGACCGGGCCACGCTGGAGGACCGCTTCAAGGCGCCGCAGGCCGAGTCGCCCGTCAACGTGCTGGCCTGCTCGCCGACCTTGGAGATGGGCATCGACGTGGGTGGCCTGGACGCCGTGGTCCTGCGGAACGTCCCGCCCCGGCCGGACAATTACGCCCAGCGTGGCGGGCGCGCCGGTCGGCGTTCCCGCGTAGGTTTGGTCCTGAGCTACGCCCGCAACACGCCGCATGACCAGTATTTCTACGACAAGCCACGGGAGATGATTGCCGGGGAAGTTCCGGCTCCCGCCGTATCCCTAGGCAACCGGGATGTTCTGGCTCGGCACCTCTCGGCGATTGCCTTCGGTGCGGCCACGCCGGGCCTAGCGGGCAAGATGGTTCAGTACGTGGCGCCCAATGGGACGGTGAAGCAGGAGGCCGTCACCGCGCTGATCGAGGCCGTCCGTGCCCAGACCGGCCATGCCCTGGCGGTCGCCCGCGAGGCGTGGGGAGCGGACGTGCTGAGCAAGGCGGGGTTGGATGAGTCGCAGCTGCTGGCGTACCTGGAAGAGCTACCCGCTCGGATTCAGCATGTGGTCGATTGCACCGCCCGGCAGGTCCAGGAACTGCGGGAGCCAGTGGAGCAGTTCGCCGAGGGTCTCCAACGCAAGTATGCCGCCATGCGGGCCAGCGACTTGGTCAACCGCCTGCTGGGCATCCCCACTGACTCGCGTCAGGAAGGACGAGACGCCGATGATCGGTCAGCAGGCTACCCGCTTCGCCGCTTCGCCGAGTTCGGCATCCTACCGGGCTACGAGTTTCCCTCGGAACCGGCGTCGCTTAGGCTGAAGGGCGACCCTCACGAAGAGGAACCGATAAGTACCGTCCGTCGTTTCGGGATCGGCCAATTTCAACCGGATGCCCACGTCTACGCTCGATCGAAACGGTGGCTGGTGACCGGTCTGGATCGGGCCTCGCCGTGGAATCCACATAGCGATGGTCCAACGTGGCCCTACCGCGCCTGCGCGATCTGTGGTCTGTGCCATAGTGCTGACGAGCCAGGATGCCCTCGCTGTGGCACCACTGCGCCGGGACCTGCCTTGCCGTCTTACGAATGGGCTGGATTCATCGCCCATCAGGACGAAAGTCCCATCCTGGACGAGGAGGAACGCTACGCCGAGCGCAACCTCGTTTACACGCATCCCCAGTGGGACGGCAACGTCATTGGCCGGTGGACCGTGGGCAGCAACTGGGCTTTACGGCTTAGTCACAACGAAGAGGTCCGCTGGGTCAACGAAGGCAGGACGCCAACGAAAAAGGAAGTTCTTGAAAAGGTGCCCGTTCTTCATCCGGCTGCCAGGGGCTACCTGCTGTGTCCCTCGTGCGGGAGGATTCTCACGCCGCCGTCCACGGATGAGAAAGCAACTGGGGGCCGTCGCAAAGCCAAGTCGGGCAGGAGTACCAGTGACGACAACGGACACTCGGATAGCTGTCTGCTGCGGGGTCACAGCCCACTACCCGCCGCGATCAGTACGTCCGGAAGAGTCGAAATCCTGCGGCTCCTGGTGCCGGTACCTATTACCAGCCACGTGGGCGAGTGGCAATCCTGGGGGCTGTCACTTGGCTACGCTTTGATCAACGGCATGCAGCACTTCTTCATGCTGGGGGCTGGAGAGTTGGACTTCGAGTTGGAAGGGCCTTGGCAGACGGGCGAGGCAACGGGCCGCTACTCGATGCTGTCGCTGGCTTTCATCGACCCGAGTCTCGGTGGCAGCGGCTATCTACCGCGGATCGCTGAACAGTTCCACGCGGTGGCCGTGCAAGCCATCGAGCACCTGGACCACGCCGACTGCGAGACGGCCTGCTACCGCTGCCTGAAGTCGTACTACAACCAGCGATTCCACGAGCAGTTGGCGTGGCCGCAGATCATGCCCGCGCTCGCGGAGTTGTCGACAGCGGCCCCGCAGCTCCGCCCACGCGAGACGGGTGACATCGACGATCCCCGGCCCTGGTTGGAAGCCTACGCAGCAGGTGTCGGCTCGCCGCTGGAGTTGAAGTTCCTGCGGCTGTTCGAGCAGCACGGATTCCATCCGCAGAAGCAAGTGCAAGTGGCCCCGAATCCCAGCGACCCACCGATCTCCATCGCCGACTTCGCCGTGCCCGAGCGGCGGCTGGCCATCTACATCGACGGCGCCGCCTTCCACGTCGGCCAGCGTCTGCGCCGCGATCGCTTCATCCGCGACCGCCTGCGGCACGGCAACCCTCCGTGGCGGGTCGAGGAGCTGCGCGCGGCCGATCTCCGACAAGGGGCGGCGTTGGTAAAACGGATTCAGGCCCAGTAAAAAGTGTCATCATATGCGACTTGAAACACAGGTAATCGACCTGCAAGAGATAGCGTTTCCTGCGGGGACAATCGCTGGGTAAGACAAGCTGGTGAACGAGAATTGACAACTGAGTAGTGGCCGGTCCAGGAGGTAGCAGATGTCCTTCGGCACCTTGTTTTGCATCGACGGCAGCGGCAACAAAGACAGCAAAGCCGCCGACCGGAAGCGTCCCATCTACCGGCTAGATGTCAGCGACGGGACGATCTCCCGACCTCTGTTGGAGAGCGGCGAATCTACCCTCCAGTTCTTTTTAAGGCAAATCGCCGATGACGCCCTCCCCAAGCCGGTGTTGATCGCCGCCGATCTGCCCATCGGCCTGCCCATGCAGCCCTCGGATGTCTACGAGACAGTAGGCGTCAAGACATTCCTGGAATGGCTCGGCGCCACGCAAGAACGCCTGGACGCGGACGGACAGAAGTGGCGCGAGGGTCTGATTGCTGCCGGAGTTGGTCAGCGGTCGGCCTCCCGGCCCTTTGTCAGCGTCGGCAAGGGGGATGAGATCGCCCAGGTCCGGGCTAAGCGACTTTGCGATACCGCCAGCGAGGCCGAAAGCGTCTATTGCGTGGATCATGGCGCGAAGCAGGTCGGGCGAGCCGCCCTTCAGTTCTGGTTCGAGGTCCTTTTACCGCTGCGCGAGCAGTTCAAGGGCCGCGTGGCAGTGTGGCCCTTCGAGCCAATCGAAGGTGTGGACATTATCATCGCCGAATGCTATCCGGCCGAGTGCCATCGCATGGTCTACGGGACCACCATCGAGAAGCGGCAGCCGCTTGAGGTGGCGAAGGCGCTCATTGGCCTGCTCCGCGACACAGTCCGAAGCCAGAACATCTCGACCGACACCTGGGTCCATGCGGCGTCGTCCGAAGACGAGTTTGACATGTTCACCACGGCTTTCGCCCTACGCCAGATGCTGACCGCGAGCCAAAACGCCTTCTGGCATCCGCCAGCCGTGCCCGCATGCACAGCACTCGAAGGCTGGATTCTCGGCCTGCAACGAACGATCCCGCCAAGCGGCAACCGAGAAGCGAAGTTGAAGAACGCCGTAGCAGCACGAAAGCGCCGGGGCTCGCCTGTTGTGCCGATCGGCGGCCGGAATCCCCATGACCAGGAGAATCTCGGCCCAAGTGGGAACCGCGGCCCCAAGGGGCCGCTCCATCGAATGAAGTGCCGACGCCGAGGCCCGGACGGTAGCGAGTGCGGCCACGAGTATGAAACCAACGCCCAGGACGTATTTCAGAAGAAATGCCCGGTGTGTCAGCGGAAACGAACATCAGAGGGTGCTGCAAATCCGAGGTGAGCACGAAAACTCACACGGTTTCGCGTGCCCTCAGAAAAGCCTATCGCAAAGGAAACTGACAGATGGTGGACAAAGCTGTTACGATCCAGCAGGCAATCGACCAATTTGACCGAAATGCCATTTCCAACCGGCGAGCCAAAGCGGAGCAAGAACGTCAGGAAGTCATCAGTCGATTCCCGATCGCGAAATGGCCGACGCTGTCTCTCGAACAGTATGCGTTGGGCCAGGAGAACTCAGAGGACACGTTTTCCCGTTGGCTTGAGTTTCGCTCCCAGACGATCGCGAGCATGAAGGGCGGAAACGCGAGAAAACACCTGATTTACAAGCACGCCAACCAGCCTGGATGGTACTTCGATAGTGCCTACGGCAGTGTGGAGCAAGCATGGGAGGCTGTTCGCAACGGCTTCGTCGAGGTGTTTGCGAGGGCCAGCAGGGGTGAGTGGGATACTATCGACGATATCGCAGCGTTGCAGGGTGGGCCAGCGTTACGAATCAAGACGCTGTACATCTACTTCCCCACAGAGATCCTGTGCGTCTGCTCCCACGCGCACATCAAGCATTTCCTACTGCGATTAGCCCCGGATGCCCTTGACCCAGCCCTTGGAGCCGTAAGCCTCAATCGTCGCTTGTTGGCCGCTGTGCGGTCAATCCCGCCACTGGCCGATTGGACGAACTGGGAAATCATGTGCTTGCTCTATAGTTGGGCTGACCCCAGGAAGGCTCGACGAATCGTCAAAATTGCACCAGGCGAGAACGCCAAGTATTGGCAGGATTGCCTCGACGGAAGCTATATCTGCGTCGGCTGGGACGATGTCGGCGACCTGAGCAAATTTGAGTCTAAAGATGCTTTCAAGCAGCGGTTCGAGGAGGTGTTCGGTGCTCAGCACAACAGGACGAAACTCGCGCAAAAATCGAACGAGCTATGGACTCTTCGCGAACTTGAGCCGGGAGACATCGTGGTAGCCAACAAAGGCACGTCTCACGTGTTGGCAATCGGGGAAGTGGGTGACCCTGGCTACGAATATCGCACCGACCGCCCTGAGTACAAGCACACGGTCAGCGTGGACTGGGATAGATCGTATGACACTGACGTTCCCGTGCAGAAGAAATGGGCATTTGTCACCGTCGCCAGGGTGCCAACCGACCTCTATGAGACCATCGTAAGCAAGAGGTCGGGAAGCGGACCCCCGATCCCCTTCGATCCGTTCTACGAAGAGATTGCCGAAGCGTTGGAACGGAAAGGGCAGGTCATACTCTACGGACCCCCCGGCACAGGGAAGACGTACACCGGCCGCCGAGTGTGTGTTTGGTGGCTCCTCAAGAGGGCCGGAAACCGAAATGCTCAGGCAATCCTTGCCGACCCCAAGCAGTTTGCCGAAGCCGAGAAGTCGTTGACGACGATTCAAGTCACTCAGCGGGTCTGGTGGATGGTGGCAAATCCGGCGAACTGGAGTTGGCACCAACTGAAGAGCGAGAAGAAAGTGCAGTTCGACTATGCGAGGCTCCAGGGGAACTTCGCTCGTGTACAGGTGGGAGACCTTGTGATCGGCTACCAATCGGCACCCGATAAACGAGTCGTGGCTCTTGCCAAAATCTCGCGGGGGCTGGAGAAGTCGGCGGAGTCAGTCGCCACGATCGAGTTGAGCTACCTGTGCGATCTCACGAACGGCCTGACGTACGACGAACTGCTGGCGGACGAGATCCTCAAAAACAGCGAGCCGATGCGATTTCGCAATCGGGGCACGCTTTTTGCCTTGGCCGCCACTGAAGCGGAGAGGACTCTGACGATCCTGTCCGAGCGTGATCCCGAAGTGTCGGAGTACCTCGACGACGGCGGCCGTGTCGGACAACTCACCCGCCTGACTTTTCACCCTTCGTACAGCTACGAAGATTTCATCGAGGGGTTTCGCCCTGTTGAATCGGGAAGCGGTGGCCTGACGTTGCGGCTCGAAGACGGGGTGTTCAAGCGAGTGTGCCGGGAGGCGCAGGCCAACCCAGACAAGGATTATCTTGTCCTCATTGACGAAATCAATCGTGCCAACGTCGCGAAGGTACTCGGCGAACTGATCACCTTGATCGAATACGACAAACGCGGCTTGATCGTTACCCTGCCTCAGAGCAAAGAGAGCTTTGCGATTCCGAAGAACGTGTACCTGCTGGGAACGATGAACACGGCGGATCGTAGCATCAAGCTCCTCGATGCGGCCATCAGAAGGCGTTTTGCGTTCGTCGAACTGATGCCGGACGTCGAGTTGCTGCACGGGGCGAAAGTGGGGGCATTAGATCTCGCCGAGTTCCTAGTGGAATTGAATGGGCGTATTGCCCAGCATGTCGGCCGTGAAAAACAAATCGGCCATTCGTTCTTCATGGAAGGCGATCAACCAGTTACCGATGTCGACGAGTTCGCCCGGCGATTTCGGCAAGAGGTGCTACCGCTGCTACAGGAGTATTGCTATGACGACTTCGGGGCACTGGCTCGCTACCTCGGTGACGGCCTGGTGGACCAGGATACCCAGATGCTGAGAGCAGATCGTCTGGAAGATCCAGACTGTCTTTTGGCCGCTTTAGAAGAAGAGTTCTCGTCCCCCGTGGAGTCACAGACGTGAATACTCGACAGAAGCCTACTGTCGACCTTGTGGAGTGGGAGACCCGCGAGGTTCCAGCCTTGGAACTCAGCGTCGAAGACCGAGTGCTTCTGCGGTCGCTGCGTTCCGGCAACGCACGTCGCCTCCAGATCGACGAATTAAGGCAAAGCCTGCGATTCACGGCTACCTCGTGGGTGGGTGTTGTCCAGTTGACGGGGTTCGATGTCCGTGTTGTGCCGAAGTTGGTCGGAAAGGATCTTCGGCTCCTGGAAATGATTGAGTTTACCGATGGCATAGAAGCCCTTAGCCGATTCCCCGGCGTTCAGGACCTGCTTTCGGAGAAGTCGAGCCTCTTCGACCTGATCGCGGCGATGTTCGTACAGGAGGCAGAGCGAGTGCTCCGCGCGGGGCTCTTGGCGGACTACGTTGAGGAGGATGCCGAGTTGCCGGTTCTCCGGGGTCGGTTACTGGCCGACCGGCAAGTGCTGGAACGATTCGGCCGAGTGGACCGGCTGTTCTGCCGCTTCGATGAACGGAAGCAGGACGTGATCGAGAACCAGTTGTTGGCGATGGCGCTGGACGCATGTGCTCGATACGCATCCCATCTGCACCTTCGCCGCAAAGCCCGAGAACTGGGCTACGTGTTCCATGAAGTCTGCGACCCTACGGGGCTCGACTTGGACACAGCTCGCCAGAGCGTTCTCTACGATCGGCTCAACGAGCACTACAAGCCCGCACACGATCTCGGTTGGCTGGTTCTGGGGCGTCTTGGAGTGGACAACCTTTTTGTGAACGGGAACACTCGCGTCTTCGCGTTCATGCTGGACATGAACCTGTTATTCGAGCGGTTTGTAGCGAGACTCCTGGAGCAGGTGCTGATCGGCACTTCGTGCGAACTTCAGTATCAGCGTCCCGATCGCTCGGTGATCGTACACGCCGACTCGAACAAGCCGTACGCCCGCGTGATCCCAGATTTCCTCGTCCGGCACAAGACAGCGAGGACAACAAGGTTCGTTTTGGACGCGAAGTACAAGCTGTACGACGATCTTCGTGTCGCGGCTCACGACATTTATCAATCGTTCGTTTACGCCCACGCCTTTACGCCCCACGGAGACGCTGCACCACGAGCGGCTCTGGTCTATCCGTCCGAAGGCACTGTATCGTCCCGGCGGGAGCTACATGTCCGGAGTGCTGGGCCAGCCACTAAGGCAAAGCTGTACGTGATAGGTCTGTCCGTGCCGGCGATACTGGACGAGATCAAGACCAGGACTATTGGCCAAGCGGTCCAACCCCTTGTGAGTTTGCTCGTCTAACGACATGGCATCCAACGATCTACAACGTCGCACCTACAACGGCCGTACCTTCGGCGATGCCCTGGGCGCCGCCTTAGGCGCCGCCCTGGAGGCGGGTAAGCTGCTGCGTGAGGATTTCCACCGCCCTGGTGGCCCGCGAGGGAGCGGCGCTCATGCCGAAGTGGATGAGCACGCGGAGCGGGTTATCCGCGATAGAATCCTGGCCGCCTTCCCTGCTGCGTACCGTGGGGAAGAAACTGGCCCGGCCAGCGGCGGTGACGGGGAGCACACGTGGCTGGTCGATCCCAACGACGGCACGTCGGCCTACCTGAAGGGCTGGCGGGGCAGCGCCGTCAGCATCGCCTTGGTTCGGCGGGGCGTCCCGGTGCTGGGCGTCGTCTACGCCCCGTGCTACCCCGACGACAATGGGGACCTGTTCGCCTGGGCCGAAGGTTGCGGCCCCGTCATGCGCAACGGGAATCCGGTCACGACCGACCTGGCCGACAAGGATCTGAATGGCAGCGATGACGTGCCGGCGATCGTGTTCATGTCCCAGGATGCGGACAAGAACCCCGCCGGCAACGCGGCCTGCGTGGCGCCAGCACGTTTCATCGCCATGCCCAGCATCGCATACCGCCTGGCGTTGGTCGCCGCAGGGGAGGGCGTTGCGGCCATCTCCCTGAACGGCCCGGGAGATTGGGACTACGCTGGCGGTCATGCCTTGCTGGTCGGCGTCGGCGGCACGCTGATTGACCAGACTGGAAAGCCCATCACCTACGGTTCCCGCGGCGAAAGTCACTGCCAATGGTGTTTTGGCGGCGCACCGGCAGCGGTCAATGCTCTGTACCAGCAACACTGGCACGGCGTCTTCAGCTCGAGAGCCAAGTCCGCCGGACCATTTGCCCTCGTTCGGCCCGAACGTGGTGCCGCCGTGCCTGATCCCCGGCAACTTTCCCGCGCGCAAGGCTGCCTGCTTGGCCAGTTGGCCGGCGATTCACTGGGCGGACTCGTGGAGTTCAGTTCCGCGGCCAAGATCAAGTCCAAGCATCCCAACGGGCTTCGGGAGCTGACGGATGGCGGGCACTGGGGCATCCTGGCCGGCCAGCCGACCGACGACTCAGAGCTGGCTTTGATGCTGGCCCGCTCCATCGTCCAGGCGAAGGGCTACGATCCGGCGGCGGCCCTCGATGCGTACCTGCACTGGTACAGTTCCCCACCATTCGACATCGGGGGCACAACGTCGTCGGCGTTGCGTGGCGCCAAGCGGGGCCAGGCACCGCAGGAACGCCTTGCTGGTGCCAAACAGCACGCCAGCACGTCCAGCCAGGCGAATGGTTCGCTCATGCGGATCAGTCCGCTGGCCATCTTCGGCGCCGGGAATCCAGTCGCGGCAGCCGACTGGGCGCGGGCCGACAGCAGCCTGACCCATCCGCACCAGGTGTGCCAGGCCGCCTGTGCCGTCTTCGTGACCGCGATTGCCACGGCGATCGCCACCGACTGCTCTGCCGAAGCCTGCTACCAAGCCGCCCTGGATGAAGCTCGGCGGTCCTCAGCGGCTCAGCCAGTGGTTGACGCACTCCGCGAGGCGGCCGAGCGACCGCCGGAGGACTACCAGACACAGCAAGGCTGGGTGCTCATCGCCCTGCAAAATGCCTTCTACCAGCTCTTGCACGCCCCAACCCTGAGAGAAGGAGTGGTGCGGACCGTCATGGCTGGCGGCGACACGGACACCAACGCCGCCATCGCCGGCGCCCTGCTGGGCGCAGTCCACGGCCGAGACGCCATTCCGCCGCAGTGGCTCCGCAGCATCCTATCCTGCCGCCCGCTGCCGAAGTCCGGCACGTCATATCCTCGCCCCATCGAGTTCTGGACGGTAGACGCCCTAAGGCTGGCCGAGAAGCTGTTGGTGTTGGGATTACAGGCACACGACGCCAACGGCAAGAGGAGCGGCCCGTGAAGCCGGCGGATTCTTTGCCGTAACCAACCAACCGTTCAAACGAAATCGGAGGGAGAAAATGGCAACGTACATCGTCTTCACCCGCGAAAGCACCCGTGACGCTTCGGAGCTTGAGACCTACTCGCAAAATGTCGGGCCCACCCTAGCCGGTCACCCAGTCACGGTACTCACCGCCTACGGCCGCCAGGAAGTGCTGGAGGGCCCCGAAGTGGAAGGCGTGGTCATCCTGGAGTTCCCGTCTTTTGACGAGGCCAAGGCGTGGTACGACAGCCCGGCCTACCGCGAGGTGCGCAAACATCGATTTCGCGGCGCCGACTACCGCGCCGTGGTTGTCGAGGACGCGTGATAGAATTGGTGACAACGCCGAGCTTGCAGCAGGAGGCGTTTACTCGACGGAGCGGTTGGAACCTATCGCCGGCAACAGCGGACACGAGACAAGGGAAACCGACCATGGCAATGATCACGACATCGACGACACTGACCGTCCCGGAGCTGCGGGAGCGATGGCTGCCCCACAAGGAGCGGCTGAACTCCACCGGCAGTGGTCATCCCACGGCGGTCCGCTTTCACCGGGCCTGTAGCTGGCTGGAGGAGGCCGAGCGGTTCCAGACCGAGGATCAGACCGACCACGCCCTGATCTTTCGCTGGACTGCCTTCAACGCGTTATACGGTCAGTGGGACCTGGACCGGCACGAGCCCCTGTCAGACCGACAGAGCTGGCAGGTATTCTTGACCCGCATGCTGGAGTTGGACACGATCGGGCACATTGTCGAGCTGCTCAACGAGCACCGCGGCTTGGTCCTGGCGATCCTGGGCAATCCTTACCTGAACGACTACTTCTGGCAGGACCCCTGCTGCGAGAAGGCCGGGAAAACAAGGCAGGGCGGGCGCCACAAAGCGGAAGCTTGGTACGCGCACAAGGAATGGAACCGTATCTTGGGTGTGGTCGTCGATCGGATCTACTTGCTCCGGTGCCAGTTGGTCCACGGTGCCGCCACGCTGCGCGGTGGATTGAATCGGGAGGCGGTCAGGCACTGCGCGACGATGGCGGGCCTACTGGTGCCGACGTTCCTGCTGGTGTGGATCGACCACGGCGCCGACGAGGACTGGGGCATCATGTGCTATCCGCCGGTGGACCAGAAAGCCGGGAAAATCAGCGGGCGTCGCCGCGTGGAGAAAATCTGAATCTGGTAGGAGAGACCAGTCGGTGGACCTATGAAACAGCCCTTTTGCTTTCGCTTGTTCATTGCCGTAATAACCGCTTGGTGCATTTCTCCGGCGGTATCCGCCCAGCCCGTATCGCCGAAGATCCTCGACGACATCTTCGCGCCCGTTGTCGTCGGCACGCCGCCGGTGAACGCCTTCAACGGGCTGTTTCGCTGCCCGGACGGAGAAATCCGCCACTACGGGGACGACGGTTTCCTGTTCAGCCGGGATGACGGCCTGACGTGGAAACACCGGCGGTTTGGCGAGGTTGACGCCTCCGGCAAGGCGGCCGGCGGCGGACGTCCGCTGGGCATGAATCCCAAGACTGGCACCTGCCTGCGGCTGGTTGGCGGCAAAGGCGGCATGTTCGTGCATCGGTCGTCGGATGGGCCGGACGGCCAGTACACCGTCCAGAAAATCGACGATCGCCATTTGATCATGGTGCGGCCCCCGTACTTCCTCCGGTTGCGGCCGCGCGTGCTGTTCGCGGCCCACGGGCAACGGCCGGAACGGATCACCGTGTTCCGGTCCGATGACGACGGCCTGACGTGGGCCAGAAGTGTGCTTCCGCCGGGGCCTGCTTTCGTAGTCGAGCCCCCACACCAAGGCCCGCGGTGGGAAAACTGGTGCGTCGAGCCCACGATCCTGGAGCTACAGGACGGTCGGCTATGGATGCTGGCCCGCACCTCGCGGGACAACCACCACGAGTGTTACTCGGAAGATGCCGGTGAGTCCTGGTCTCCCTGGCAGCCCTCGCGGTTCTACGGCACGCTGACCATGCCGACCTTGTTTCGGCTGCCTGCTGGACAACGATCCTTCGGTGATCGAGCCGGATGTATTGTCCAAGGACCGGGACTCTTTGACTCGGATCAGGCACGCCGTACGGACCTGGGCGATTTGCATGTAGCTACATCCACAGCCTCCGTTTGTTGCTCAAACGCTATGGCGAGCCGAGAACCTTCCGAGCCCGAAGCGACCGTCTCAATCATCTCTGCCGCTGCTTTTGGCCAAGAAAACTTTTTTTCGCCCCCCTTTCGCCGACCGCTTGACGCTCCAAGGGCGGAGTCCTAGACTGAACGACATAAATGGGGTAGTGCTCGCACGCCAAGATGCGACGGGGGATGACATCGTGAACGCGGCACACCGACGAAGGCAGACGCTTTTGCGCGAAAACGCAAAGCATGGGGCGAGATGTAAGTTGAAGGGGGCAGCGGGTTCAGCAGCTCGGATGGAGGTCGGTATGAATGGAGACACCGGTCAGCTCTTGTTGGAAACTCCGCAGAATACCGCGGCACTCTGCCGAGGCAGAGTCCGATCGGCAAAGATCCTTGAAATTAAACGTCACGGGGCGCTGGTTAGACTTCCGGACGGCGAAGAAGCGTGGTTGCCCGCCAAAGAGTGGTTTCCGGATATAGAGCCAAATCAAAGTCTCGCGGACTTGGCCTTTCACCATAAGACGGATGAGATCAATGTTCTGGTCTTCGACGAGATTCCACGCGGACGTCGACGACAGAAGCTCGTCAGCTTCAGACGCGTGGAGGCTGATCCGTGGGATGCCGTTCTTGCGTGGCCGCACGGTGCAGTCAAGTCAATGGAGGTGGAACTCGTCACCGCGACCCGCGCTCTTGGCGATATCGCCACGGGGGTGCGCGGTGAAGTATTGCTTGAGACATTAAAGTATGTGTTCACGCCGCAGTGGCACAATCATGCGACCATCCGTCCAGGGGACAAGGTCGCGGGCTTCGTGACGCGTCAGGGCATTGATCCTGAACGGCGGATCGTCACCTTGGACGTGGCCGGCTTTATTAAATCGGAGGTTCGCGTTGATGAGCAACTTCTTACGGGGGCGTTACTGTCGGCCATTCATCCCAAGACCCTTGATTCAAGCACTGTCTCGGGGCCGCTAAGGCCGAGTGTTCCCACGGCGTTGAAGCGGCTACTAATCGTGGACGACGATCCTGATTTCCTTCATGAGGTTTCTTTCTATCTCGAGGGACAGGGCTGTGAGATCATTATGTGTTCATCGCTGGCTTCAATGCACCAGCGGCTGGACCGCGACAACAATCCGCTGGACTTGGCATTGATTGACCTGCATTTCGACACCCGACGCTATGAGGGGTTACGGGTGGCCCTAGCCGTGCAAGCCGAACGGCCAGAAGTGCCGATCATCATTGTTACAGGAGATGATACCATCTACGCGGACACGTCGTTTTTGGCCACCGAGGGTGCCACGGATCTCAAGGTGTGCGGCGTGGTCCTAAAGCCTTTTGGCTCTGAAGGTTTTCTTCGGGCACTCGCGGCCAGTAATCGCGAACCGCAGCGGCTTGTAGAGGTTTTGACAGGCCAACGACACACACGCATTACTGTGCCCAGCCAGCGCGTGTCCTGGCGGAAGAAGCTTGACAAGGTTCTCGAATCGCTCGCATGTGACATCGCCGCTGGAACCGTAGCACTGTTCTCGCTCCATCCGGTTTCGATGAAAGTAGATATTCTCAGTTGCATGGGAACCGACCAATTAGTTCCATCCGTGGCGCCTAACATCGAACGGAGCCCTGTTCGTGACGTTGCGATCGACCATGAGGAGGTTATCTCTGTAGATGCCGGAGACCGTCGCGACTTTCCGAAGCACCGATGGCTGCAGCGAGCCTATCGCTATCATTCGTGCATCGCAGTTCCCGTTCAGTGCCCGTCCGAGTACGCCTATGCATTGTTTGCTTTCGATGCGCAGAAGCGACGTTTCTCGGATTCAACATATCCACGGATGCGTCGCGCAGCTGCCGAAATAGAGGATGTTTTGTATGCCCAACGTGTGGAGGCAAGGTTGCTGAGCATCGAACCATATGAACTTCTTGGTCGTTCTTACGGCAGCATGTCCCATGATCTTCGGCACCTCCTGGCGAACGAGTCGACGACGCGGCGCATTCTAGAAACTGTGGCCGATAAGACGGAGTTGGCAGGAACAGAATTGGAGCAAGTCCGCAAGGATCTGTTACTTCTCGACGAACGACTCCGGCAGGCGGCAGAGATCGTTCGGACGTTCGGGGAGGTCGCCAGAGGTGCGGAACAACAAGAGGAAGAGGTAATGTTGTGGCCGACAGTCCAGACGTTCCTTGATGAATTCGCTCAGCAACATCCTAGGTTATGCAGGGAGGTACTCATTTCGCCGGGCTATCCCCTAAGCGTTCGCGTAAACATCCGTCCGATGGGTTTGCGGCAGGTGCTCTTTAATTTGATCCTGAACGCCGTGCAACAGATTTCCTTGTTTGATGTCCGGCAACCAAGCAAGGGAGAGATTGTGGTCGAATTAGCGCAGGAGAGCAGAGACGATGGTTGCTGGGCGTCGATTCGAGTTCATGACACTGGCCCGGGAATCCACCGTGCCGATTTCGCTCGCATCTTTGAGTTGGGCTATACCACTAAAACGGGTGGGTTTGGCATGGGGTTGGATATTTGCCGACGGATTCTTGGACGCATCGAAGCCAATGAACGCCGGGGCGAGGTCAAAGTGGCTAATAGCATCTTGTTTGTCGGTTCGACATTCAGTGTCTGCTTGCCCATCCTCCAGGCATGAGGACGAAATGGCATGAAGCGTCGAATACTAGTTGTCGACGATGCTCCGCAGATCCTCTCGGATCTTGTAGCTGGGCTCAGCCGAGACGCCCATGTTGTTCCCTGTGTCAGCGGCGAGGAGGCCGTTGGCAGAGTGAAAGCCGAACCCGGGGCTTTTGCGTATGCGGTGATCGATCAAGTATTGCGTGGCAAGTTCGACGGCATCGAAACTTGCCAGCAGATTGCCGACATCTCCAGGGACATTTTTATCTTGGTCTTCACTAACGTTCCAGCGGTAGACCAATCTCAGCTCGAAGAGCATCGCGCGAGGGCCTTTGCCGCCGGCGCTCACCGGTACCTTGAGCGTGCTTCCGAGGCGGCTGACCTGCTGAGCGTTACACAGTTCGTCGAAGAAATGCAGCAACTTGCCCAACTCCGGGCACGGATCAGCGAGTTCTACGACGAGCGTCTCCAAATTCCGTCGCTGCTCACGCAACTCGACTTAGGTATCGACATCGTGGACCGTTTCTATAAGGTCTGGTTCATGAACGATGCAATGCGGCGAATCACCGGTGTAAACGGCGCAGGGTTGCCTCGGCCTCGCTGCTCAGCATGGCACGATTATCAGTTATGCCCTTGTCCTGGCTGCCTTGTCACGAATACTCTCAGAACCGGAGTATCCTGTGACCGGATCTTCCTTTCACCAATCAAGGGACGGGGCGAAGGCCTATTTTATTTACATGTATGGGCTCAAGCGGTCAAGAACGATTGTGGCGACATCATGCTCGCTAGCAACGGAAAACCGTTAGCGGTAATGGAGACAGTCCAAGATCTGACCAATACCGGACAACTGCAAGCCATGTCTCTTGACGACCGGCTGAAGATCATCGCACACGCGCTTCACGAGCGATTGCGGCCCGGCTACGCCCGTCGGCAACCGTTTCAGCGGATTGTAGTTTATGCTGTTGATCCCGAACAGCCCGCGTCGGACAGACTCCAAATGCGCGCCCTGGGAGGGTATGATGATGAGGCGATTCGACGATACCATCTTGCTCCGTTCGAGCCGAAGCAGGTAAAGGATTTCCAAACGGTCATTGAAAACATGCAGGCGACAGGTTGGGGCTATTTTTCTTCAGACGACTCTCGCGTTGATCCGATCGACGGAAGAGTCCTTGCTCGATGCGTCTACTGGCCAGTACTCAACGGGGGACGTAAGCTCATAGCGTTTGTCCGCGCCAGTGGTGCAGACTGCGAGGAAAGCGATGTCAGTATCGTGGGAGCGTATGCAAGAGCAGTCGCCGATGCAATCGAACAATGCCGACCACCAACTGGGCAACTCATTTCCTTAGATGCCGAACGACTTCTCGCTCGGATTGATAACAAACTTCAGACCATTGGCTCGCCGGAAGCGGCCTTGCGATATCTCCTAACGGAAGGATGCAACTTTACAGGCAGCCATTTAGGACATGTCCGTTATCGTAAAGAAAATCACGCTGTGCTCTTGCGACTCTCGCCGCACACGCACGATGCTTATGAGCGAGTTGCTATATTGCGCTGGCCGTTAGACCATCTCGCGTCCTGGTCCGCACGCACAATCCTGTCGGGGATCGAGCAGCATCGCAACGATCTCAGTCAGGTGCGAGGGATTGTCGAGACCGAACGCGAGAGTTTGTCATCGCAAGCCAGACGCTCGCTCGACACGTCACGGAGTTTCTGCTTCGAGCCGCTTATTTTCGAGAACCGTTGTATTGGCGCGATCGGCTTTCACAGTGAGGACGTTGGCGCGTACATTGGGGACAAACTGCTTTTTTTGCGACAGATCGCGCGAAGGGCGAGTCTAGTGCTCCATGACTTCTTGGCTAAGCTCGCCGCGGATGAACAACTCGAAAGTTTGCAGGCAAGCACAGTCGAAACACTCTTGCACAACATCAATACACCGCTGGGTACGTTGCGAAATTGCGTCCAACTGCTCCGCGTAGAATCGAGTAACGCGGATAACAAGGCTTTGAAGCGGGCGGTGATCGCCGACACCGTTGAAAATGCCTGCGACCGAATCGGCCGGATACGGGAAGATTTTGCACGCCTGCTTCAGATGCACGTGACGATGCCTTCGGCGGTCAATCTTCACAAGTCTCTTCGGAAATGGGTCACCGACGAGATGGGCAATCGCAGTGATGTAGACGTGTTTTACGAGCTGGACGACCGGCTGACGATGCTGATTACGGATGATGTGGCCGCGCGCTCGTGCGTCGAGGTCTTGGTCCGGAATTCCTTGGACGAATTTGACCGCCTCGGGCCGGAGCAAAAACACACACTGCGCGTCGCTCTCCGGCCTCCCGATGATGACGAGTCTGGCTGGCTAGCCACCGCGGATGGTTTGTTGGCCATCGAGGTTCAGGACAACGGACCTGGATTACCTGAAGATAAGCGCGAGTCACTCTTTCAGATTATTCGTAGTACTAAACCTAGCAGCCTGGGAATTGGATTGGTTTGCTGCCGACGCATGGCGCGCTCAGCCGGAGGCGACGTGTTTTTGAAGAGAACTGGCCAGGTTGGAGCGACCTTTGTGACCATTTTACCCTACCAGAATCCAGCACCCGATCCTGAGCCGTGAGATGCAAATCCTTTTAGCTGACGACAACCGTGACTTCTGTGATACGACAGCGGCCGTTCTAGAGACGGAGGGGCACGATGTGGTGTGTGCCTATTCGGAGGCGAACGCGGTTTCGCTGCTCCGCGATGGCGGACATAAATTCGACATCGCAGTCCTGGACATGTACATGGAACAGGACGATTCAGGTCTTAGATTGATCAAGGTGATTGCAGACGAAAACCCTTCCGTCGTTCCAATTATCCTTACCGGCCGTCAAAAGGTCCGTGACGCGGTTGCGAGCATGAAAGCCGGGGCTTTCGATTACGTCGAGAAAGGCGGGACGGAGCAGGTTGACTTACTCACGATCGCGATCAAAAAGGCAACGCGTTTTCGGCGGGCCAGAGCAGCAGCGAAGCGTGCAGCGAGAATGCGCCACAAATACCACCAAGCGCAGGAACGCGAAATCAAAGCGGCTGAGGCGATTCAAAAAGTGCTTTTTTGTCCGACACCGCCAATTCTCCACCACGTCAAACTGGATGTAGCGTACAAACCTGCCAACTTGGTCATGGGGGACTACTATGACTTTGTCACGCGCGAATCGCCGGAGCGGCTGATAGTTGCGGTGGGCGATGCCGCAGGACACGGTCTTCCGGCTGCCCTAAACGCGCATGTTGCATGCGGTGCATGGCGAGCAGTCACTGAACGACCTACTGCGACGACGAGTCCTGGTGACATCCTTGGCGTGATCAACCGCATCGTGTGCCGTACAGGGATGGACGCTCCGCAGATGACGTTATTTGTCGGGCAGTTGGATCTACAGACATTTGAACTAACCTACTCAAGTGCTGGGCATCCGCCCCCGTTGCTTTTCAAAGAAGGCACATGCATACGTCTCGATTCTGGCGATTTAATGCTTGGTGTCGACGAGACATGGAACTACAGGAACTTTCGCAAGACTCTTGAAAGAGGTGACATTCTTCTGTTCTACTCCGATGGCGTCACCGAATTGGAACGGACAGTTCCGTCAGCGGCGTCAGGAGTACCAAACCACGGCATCGATGGCCTATGCAAGGAAGCTGAGGAGCTACTGGCTGTGGGTGGAAAGGCCCTGTTAGCAACGCGACTGCTCGAACGTCTGCGGGGCCTCCTTGGCGACAACGCGTTCATTGATGACTGCACGTTGGTCTCATTGGAGATCACCGCATAAGCGTAGCCAAAAAGAGATGAGAGCCGGGAAGGCGTCTTGATTCCCGGCTTGGCGTCGTCTGCGGTCTTGGCGAGCCCCGACGGCACGAAGCAGATGATGGTCAACAAGCACAATGCAGTCCTCACGTCGTCACTCCCGCGAGAAAAGGGCAAGCGAATCATCCCGTCATTCGGCCACCGTCACCCAAACCGGCGCTGACCACAACAGATTTCCGTCCTTCTGCGTGATCTTGGCGAAGTAGTAGTGCTTGCCGGGCTTGGGCGCACAGGTGGTCTCCCAGGTTCGCTTGGCGGCATTGGGTTCGTCGGTCTGGACGACCACGCCATCTTCGAACAATTCAATCTTGGCTGTGGCTTCGTTTTCATCGCCATCGTCCACCACGATGGTCACCTTCACTTCGTTGACCGGCTCCTTGATAATGTCGCCCATCGGTGCGCCGTTGACGTGGAACGTCAGCACGCAATTGCGGTCCAGGGTCGAGTAGCAGTGGCGGCGCGCCAGGGCGTCCAGGATGTTTCGCTTGGACAAGCCGGGAGCCAGGATGCCGGTCCACGAACGCACGTTGCCCCAATTTGCCGCGTGCGTGTCGCTGCTGCCGTCGGGGGCGATGTGCCAACCGAAGTTCAGCGCCCGGACGAACGCCTTTTCCTCCGCCGCTCCACGGACCTCCATCAACTGCACCGTCTTGTCGCCGATTTCCGAATACTCCAAGCCGCTGTGGCTTGCTGTTCCATCGCCGGGGTGATTAAACTTGGTGACCACGCCAGCGTCCGCCGCCGCTTTGTAGAACTCGGCAGGATCGGTCGGCCAGATGCGGGTCTTGGGATCGTAGATGTTGATGTGGCCCCATTTTTTGGTCCATTCCAGCCCCGGAAAAACCACGAACTTGCCGTCCTCGTTGGCGTCCCAGGCGACCTCCCTGGTATCCAGCCACTCGTTGTCATCGACGGCCTCGAGGTGGTCCGTCAGGCAAAACACATCCAGTTTGGCCGTGTTGCGGGCATAGTCGTGGGCCACCGCGGGCGTCAGCGTGCCATCGGAGTAGCTGGTATGGCTATGGAGGTCGGCAAACCAGACCTTCAATGGGTTGGCGACCGCAACGTTGATCGACAGGTTCACTTTCCTGTTTTCGGTGATGACGATCAGCTTCTGTGCCCCGTTGAGGACCATCGTGGTGTCGATCTGCGCCGCCCATTCACCACCGTCCTGCTCCAGCCCAATCCACGGTGCCCCGCCAAGGCCCACGTAGACGGCGGTCGGGGCCGTGGCACCTTCAGGGATCTCGACCTTGATCCGCACCTCGGTCGTGCCCGTGAGTTGCTGGTCGGCCTGCGGTTGGACGATTACAATCTTGGCTACGGGTGCCGCCTTTTTTGCCGCTGGTTGCGTTGCTGTGGCGTGCTGGGCGAGGACCAGGACGAGAACGGAAAGCAGAATTCGAGGCATGGCGTGGCTCCTTGACGTTTGTGAATTCAGCAACCAGCAGATACCCGTGGCCGGGGGCCGGATCAAGTTGGAGCGACAGG
>Ga0351864_10097_pt1 | contig 47678 bp, 33 predicted proteins | sample TotcelHFGM3001L9_FD_206758 | JGI IMG/M metagenome (GOLD analysis project Ga0351864, IMG submission 206758) | Enriched cells from coal bed in the Powder River Basin, Montana, United States - Total cells FGM rep2 HSBNCT.FGM.300.1.L9 ... | reverse complement strand
CCCGCGGGCAATTGGAAGGACAAACCGGTCGGCGGGATCGGCGAGTGGATCATGAACAGCGCCAACATTCCTGTCGCGGAGTACGAACAGTTGGCCAAGCAGTTCAACCCCGTGGATTATGATCCCGCCGCGTGGGTACGGATCGCCAAGCAGGCCGGCGTCAAGTACCTGGTAATCACCTCGAAACATCACGACGGGTTCTGCCTGTTCGATTCCAAAGCGACGGACTATGACGTGGTGGATGCCACGCCGTACGGCAAGTGCCTGCTGAAACCGCTGGCCGACGAATGCCGCAAACAGGGCATTCAATTCTGTGTCTACTATTCCATCATGGATTGGCACCATCCGTCGCAAACGCGGCCCCATGACCGCGGCTACAATCCGACCAAAATCGTGCCGGGCCGCAAAGCCGAATACATGGACTATATGAAGCAGCACTTCCGAGAGTTGCTGGAAAGCTGCGATCCCCAAGTCCTCTGGTTCGACGGCGAATGGTGCGACTGGTACACCGAGGAAGACGCTCGCGACGTCTACGCTTTTCTGCGCAAGCTCAAGCCGCAACTGATCATCAACAACCGCGTCGGCAAGGGCCGTCAAGGCATGGAAGGCCTGACCAAAGGCGGGGATCACGCCGGCGATTTCGGCACTCCGGAACAGCAGATCCCCGCGACCGGATTGCCGGGCGTGGACTGGGAATCCTGCATGACGATGAACGATACTTGGGGATTCAAACGCGACGATCACAATTGGAAGAGCAACGAAACGCTGATCCGCAACCTGGTCGACATCGCATCGAAAGGCGGCAATTACCTGCTGAACGTCGGCCCGACGGGCGCAGGCGTGATTCCGCCGCCGTCCGTCGAGCGGTTGCAGGCGATCGGCAAGTGGATGCAGATCAACGGCAAAGCGATCTATGGGACCGCGGCCAGCCCGTTTAAGAGTCTGCCGTGGGGCCGTTGTACCAGGAAATCCGCCGAGGGCGCCACGACGCTGTACTTGCACGTCTTTCAATGGCCCCGCGACGGCCAATTGCTCGTCCCCGGCTTGCGCAGCCGGGTGGCGACGGCCCATTTGCTGGCCGACAACAAGGCGTTGACCAGCGAAACCGTCGCATCGGGCCTTCGCGTGAGCGTCCCCAGCGAAGCCCCCGATCCGGTATGCAGCGTCATCGTCCTAAAGATCGCCGGCCAGTTGGAGATCGAAGGCACAATCGTGCCCAAATGATCATTAAGCGAATTGAATTTGCGCGGCAACCGCCGGTTTTTGATAATGACGGCTTTCCAAGGTCGCCGAGTTTCTATAATTTAGACAGGCTGTTGGTTGAAAAAAACATCTCGAAAGAGTTTGGAGACTGATGATGGCGATTACGGTCACAGAGCGTGCCGCGAATGAGGTGAAACGGGTCAAGAACGAACAACAGTTGGGCTCGGAGTTGTTCCTGAGAATTGGGGTCGCCGGCGGCGGCTGCAGTGGCTTCAACTATACGCTCGGGTTCGATAGCAACTTTGACGCCAAGGCGGATGCGAAGTACAGCTTTCACGGCGTGGACGTCGTGATCGACAAGAAAAGCTGCCTGTACATGGACGGGACCACCGTCGACTGGTTCGAGAGCATCGAACGGCGGGGGTTCACGTTCGATAATCCCAACGCGGTCAAGACCTGCGGTTGCGGCAGTTCGTTTCAGGCCTAGCCCGCGGGAGGGTCGGGCGTTCAGGATTCGATTTTGGCCGACCACGGCTCGACTTGATGGTTGGGCTATCTATCGGCCAAAATTGAATTTTGAACGCCCGACCCCATCTTAAAAGCGGCCGCGCCGGCTGCTCAAATATTCCAGCAGCGCTTTGTCGAACTGCATGCTGGTGTCCAGTTCGACGTAATCGACGCCGATTTGAAAGCACTCGCGGCGGTAGGTTTCCCGAAACGCTGCGATTTCTTCCAAGTACTCCCGCCGATAGTTGCTGGCGTCCACGCGCAGGCGTTCTTCCGTCTCCGGCTCCTCGAATTCGATCACGCCGTCAAACGGGAAATGGACCTCGGCTTCGTCCAGTACGTGGAACAAGATCACATCGTGGCCGCCGTGCCGCAGCAGCCGCAGACTCTGGATGACCGGTTCCACATCGGCCAACAGGTCGGAGAAGATCATCACCAAGCTGCGATGCCTCAGCATGGCGGCGATTTGCCGGAGGCTGTTGGCGATATCCGTCGGACCGGCCGGCTGCAGACGCGCCAGATGCGACAGCACGTTGCCCAGCTGGGTGCGTTTGGAGCGGGGCGTCAAGCTGTCCCGCACGCGCTGGTCGAACGTGATCAGTCCCACCGGGTCCTGCTGGTGGACCATCAGGTAGCACAGCGACGCCGCCAGGCAGATCGCGTAGTCGAACTTGGTCAACTCCTGGCGGTACGTGTAGCCCATCGAACGGCTCAAGTCCATCGCCAGATAACCCGTGATGTTCGTCTCGGCCTCGAACTTCTTGACGTAGTACTTGTCGGTCTTGGCGTAGACCAGCCAGTCGATGCCTTTGGGATCGTCGCCGGGCGCATAGCGGCGGTGCTCGGAGAATTCGACGGAGAACCCGTGAAGGGGACTGGCGTGCAGGCCTTGTAGAAAGCCCTTGACCACGAACTGCGCTCGCAGGTCCAACCGCTTGATCTGGTTGATGACTTCCGGTTTCAGGTACTTTTCGACGGCCATGATTCGCGTCATATGAGCCGCCGGCGGCGTTTGTGTCAAGCCGGCGTGTCTGACGCGATTTGAGGGGGGAACAGAAATTCCGTGCATGAAATGTCGATCGTTCAAGCGTTGATCGAACAGGTTGAGGCCGAAGTCGAACGGGCCGGTCAGCGCGGTCGCGTAATCGGACTGGACTTGGTGGTGGGCCGGCTGTCCGGGGTGCATGTGGACTCGATTCGGTTCGCCTGCGAGATTCTCTCGCCCGGCACGATCCTGGAAGGTGCCATTCTGCGCATCACCGAACCGGCGGCGTACAGCGAATGCCTCGCGTGCGGGGCGCGCGTTGCGATCGACGAACTGACGATGGCCTGCGCCCGCTGCAGCAGCGGCGAAATCGTGATCGCCGGCGGCCGCGATTTGCTGCTGCAGTCAATCGAGCTGGAGCAGGCGGACGATCCAGCGGCGGATCGCGGTTGAATTGCGGCGATTCGGCTGTCGCCCGCCTTGCGGACCGCCCCTCGTGTTGACAAAATCACCACTGTCAGCTAGTTGTTTGCGTTTTCACCTCAGGAATCATGGAAAGCCGATATGATCGGAGAATTGGAACTGACGGTCCCGCCAGCCGAGCCCGAATGGCTGGCCGATCGAGATTGGCTGCTCGCCCCGAACCGGCTGCTCGCCCCGAACCCGCTAGACGAGCCGAACTGGTTGGTCGCCCCAAGCTGGGAGGTCCCCGAACGTCTGGGGATCGTGGCCGAGATGTCGGACCAAGACGATTTCGACGATGACGATTTCGACGATTTCGACGATGATTTCGACGACGATTTCGAGGAGGAGCTGGAGGACGAATACAACTTCGAGGACGAACTGGCGGCCGAAGAGGAGGTCGAAGAGGTTGAGGAAGCCGGGGAACCGGAGTTCGAGGGGGACTTGGAAGAGCTCGACGACGTCGCGGATCCCGCCGTCGAAACAGACGGTGAACTGGAAGAGGAAGACGAGTTCGAGGAATTCGAGGACGAAGTGTAATGTTTCAGCCGGTGCCCACCAGCGTTAGTTTTCCCGCCTTGGAGGAAGAAGTCCTCGAATTCTGGAACCAGCAGCGGATCTACGAACAATCGTTGCAGCGGCGAGCCGCAGCGCCGCGATTTGTGTTCTACGAAGGTCCGCCGACCGCCAATGGGATGCCGCATCCGGGGCACTGTCTGACGCGGGCGATCAAGGACCTGTTTCCCCGCTACCGCACCATGCGCGGTTACCGCTGTGAACGCAAAGCCGGCTGGGATACGCACGGCTTGCCCGTCGAAGTCGAAGTCTGCAAAGAGCTGGGGATTCACGCCAAGGAGGAGATCGAAGCGTTTGGCATCGAGCCGTTCATCCACCGCTGTCAGGAAAGCGTCTGGCGGTACATGCAAGAGTGGGAGCGGCTGACCCAGCGGCTGGGCTTCTGGATCCACCTGGACGAAGCCTACGTGACCTATCACCAGAGCTACGTAGAAAGCGTCTGGTGGTCGCTCCAGGACTTGTTTCAGCGGGATCTGTTATATCGCGGTCATAAAATCGTCTGGTGGTGGGCCCAAGGCGGCACGGCGCTCAGCGCGGGTGAAGTCGGTCAGGGGTACCGCGAGGTGGCCGATCCCAGCGTCTACGTGCGGTTTCCGCTGGTCGACGATCCGGACACGTCGCTGCTGGTGTGGACCACGACGCCTTGGACGCTGCCCAGCAACCAGTTTGCCGCGGTGCACCCCGAATTGGACTACGCCGTCGTGGCCGATCCCGAAGCCGGCGGGCGGCTGATCGTCGCAGCCGCGCTGGTGGAGAAGATCGCCGGCAAATTGAAACGCGAACTGCAGGTTGAATCGACGTGCCGCGGCGAGCAATTGATCGGGCGCCGGTACGTGCCGCCGTTCGATTACTATTACCGCACCCAGGGCAACGCCCAGGGCCGGCTGGCGGCCGGGGGCGAGCAGCACGTCGCCTGGCGCGTGGTCACGGCCGATTTTGTGACCACCGACAGCGGCACGGGCGTGGTGCACCAGGCGCCGGCGTTCGGCGAAGTCGATTACGAGGTGCTGCAGGCGGAACAGGCGCGGTTCGTCGCGGGCGAGGGACCGGCATTGATCTGCGCCGTGGGGCCCGACGGCAGGTTCACGGCCGAGGCGCCGGACTATGCCGGCCGCTGGGTCAAGGACACGGACAAGGACATCAACCGCGAATTGCGCTCGCGCGGACTGTTGTTGCACATCGAACAGTATCTGCACGACTACCCGTTTTGCTGGCGGTCCGACGACGATCCGCTGATCCAGTATCCGCGGCAGAGCTGGTTCATTCGCACCACGGCGTTCAAGGACCAAATGCTGGCCAACAACGCTCGGATCACCTGGCTGCCGGAGCATATTCGCGAAGGCCGTTTCGGAAATTTTCTAGACGCCAACGTCGATTGGGCGTTGTCCCGCGAGCGCTACTGGGGCACGCCGCTGCCCATTTGGGTCTGCAGCCGGACGGGGAAAATGGAAGCCGTCGGCCGCTATGCCGAGCTGCTGGCCAAGCCCGGCGTGCTGGGCGTGGATGTTTGGGAACAAGCCAAAGCCGCCAAACCCGAGCTGCCCGACGACCTGAAAGTCCACAAGCCGTACATCGATGCGGTCACGTACCAATCGCCGTTCGACCCTGCCGGGCGGATGCAGCGCGTGCCGGAAGTGATCGATTGCTGGTACGATTCCGGTTCGATGCCGTTTGCGCAGTGGGGTTATCCGCATGCCAATCGGCAGCGGTTCGAGGACCAGTTTCCCGCCGACTTTATCAGCGAGGCCATCGACCAGACCCGCGGCTGGTTCTACAGCTTGCTGGCGATCAGCACGATGTTGTTCGGCGAGCGCGACGGCGACGCAGCGGAAACGGCCGCCGATCCGCTTGCGACCGGGCAAATCGCGAGCGGGCAAATCGCCGCCGGTCCGACCGCCGCCGGCCCGTCGCCCGCCTCCGCCCACGCCTTTCCGCATCCGTTCAAGAATTGCATCGTGCTGGGTCTGATGCTGGGCGAGGACGGCGGCAAGATGTCCAAGAGCAAGCGGAATTACCGCGAGCCGGGCCAGATCTTCGACCGCTACGGCGCCGATGCGCTGCGATGGTATTTCTTCGCCAACCAGCCGCCCTGGTCGTCGATCCGCTACAGCGAACAGGCGATCAAGGACAGCATCCCCGAATTCCTTCTGCGGCTGTGGAACGTGTACAGCTTTTTCGTGATCTACGCGAACATCGACGGCTTTGATCCGGCCGCGTTAATCGCCGGCAAGGTCGGCCAGTTGACGCCGGACGAACTGGCGCGGGGCGACGGTTATCGGCCGCCCGCGCAGCGGAGCGAATTGGATCGCTGGGTCTTGAGCGAGCTACATCGGACCGTGGCGGCGGTGGCCGAGCGGATGGATGCCTACGACAACTTTCTCGCCTGCCAGCGGCTGAACGAGTTCGTCGATGCCTTGAGCAACTGGTACGTCCGCCGCAGCCGCGACCGGTATTGGAGCAGCGACAAGCAGTCGCCGGACAAGCGGGACGCTTATTGGACGCTGTACGAATGCCTGCTGACGACCGGCAAGCTGATCGCGCCGTTCACGCCGTTTCTGGCCGAAGCGATGTGGCGGAACCTGGCCGGCGCGTTCGGCGGCCGAGCCGTGGAGAGCGTCCACTTGTGCGACTATCCGGTTTCCGATGCGGCGGCGATCGACGGCCGGCTGTCCGGCCGCATGACACTGCTCCGCGAAATCGCTTCGCTGGGCCGCAAAGCCCGCATGGACGCCAAGTTGAAGGTTCGACAGCCGCTGGCCAAAGTCGAGGTGATCTTGGCCCAGGACGAGCATCAAGCCTGGCTGGAAACGCACGACGAACTGCTGCGGGACGAGCTGAATGTCAAGCAGGTGGAATACGCCCGCCAGGCGGCCGACTATATCACCTACGAGGTCCTGCCCAACTTCAAGCGGCTGGGCCCGCGGCTGGGCAAACGGTTGCCTCAAGTCAAGCAACGGTTGGGCGGCACCGATGGAAGTCTGCTGTTGAACGAGTTGGCGACGACGGGCAAGGTCCGGCTCGAAGTCGACGGCCAGACGGTCGAACTGGACTCGGAAGATCTGCAAGTCCGGTTACAGGCCAAACCCGGTTGGGCCGCCGCGCACTCGCCCCATTGCGTCGTCGTCCTGTCCACCGATCTGACGCCGCAACTGGTCCGCGAAGGCTTGGCCCGCGACTTGGTGCGACTGATTCAAGAGCGCCGCAAAGAACTGGATTGCCAGTATACGGATCGCATCCAAGTCGGTTTGGTGACGGAGTCCGACGAGTTGCGTCGAGCGATCGAAGAGAACACGAACACCATTTGCGGCGAAACGTTGGCCGTCGAGTTGTCGAGCGAGCCGTTGGCGGGCGTCGAACCGAGCCAGCACGACGTCGGCGGAGACGTTCTTCAGCTGTTCGTCGTTACGACGTGCAGCCGGTCGTGACTCCTTGCCGCCGCGGGCGCGGGCACGGATAATACGGAGACAACGTCAATGTCACAGAATTCGTCCCTTCATTCCCCCCTTCCCATCGCCGTGCTGATCTCCGGCGGCGGCACCACGTTGCGGAACATCCTGGATCGAATCGCTGCCGGCCGGTTGCCGGTGGCGATTCGCCTGGTGATTTCCAGCAATCCGTCCGCGGGAGGTTTGCGGTACGCCGCCGAAGCGTCGATCCCGGCGCTGGTGCTGCGGTCCAAGGACTTTGCCACCCCCGAAGCCTACAGTGACGCGGTGTTCCATCCTTGCCGCGAAGCGGGTGTGCAGTTGGTGGTGATGGGCGGGTTCCTGAAGCACGTGCTCATTCCGCCCGATTTCGAGCACCGGGTGATGAACATCCATCCCGGCTTGATCCCGGCGTTCTGTGGCCAAGGTTTCTACGGGCATCACGTGCATCAAGCGGCGCTGGACTACGGCGTCAAGATCAGCGGCTGTACCGTCCATTTCGCCGATAATCAATACGATCACGGCCCGATCATCCTCCAGCACACCGTCCCCGTCCTCGACGGTGACACGGCGGAGACACTGGCCGCGCGGATCTTCGAGCAGGAATGCGAAGCCTACCCCGAAGCCATCCGCTTGTTCGCCGAGGGGCGTCTTCAGGTCGTCGGCCGCCGGGTGCGGGTTGGCGAGCTTGGGGATTTTCTCTGAGAACGCACGCGATTCTGGTGAGATGTCTTCAAGAAAACGATGCGGACAGCAGATTTCTCGCGATCCCGGGGCCGCAGATACCTGGACGATTGACTGCTTTTCGATCACACTGTACCGCTTTCAGCCCTGCGGAATGGGGACGTTTGGCCCTTGCTTCCTCCAGGGACGAGGTTCTGGCGGATGAAGTACGCAATTATTATTCCGGACGGTTCCGCGGACGAGCCGCAAGCATCGCTCGGTGGACGCACGCCGTTGCAGGCGGCTCGGACGCCGGCGATGGATGCCATCGCTGCGGCGGGAATCGTCGGGCGAGCCAGCCACGTGCCCGCGCATTTGCCCCCGGGATCAGAAGTCGCCAACATGAGCTTGTTGGGCTACGATCCGACCGCCGTTTTCACCGGCCGCGCGCCGATCGAAGCGGCGGCTCAGGGCATCGAATTGGGGCCGGACGATTGGGCCGTCCGCTGCAATTTGGTCACGATCGAAGATCAAATCATGCGGGACTTTACCGCGGGGCACATCTCGACGCCCGAAGCCGCCGTGTTGATGGCGGCCGCTCAAGCCGAGTTGGCGGGTGATTTGCCCGTGCAATTCCTGCCCGGCGTGAGCTATCGCAATCTGCTGATCTATCGCGGCGGGCCTCAGCCGGCCCCGTTCACGCACGAAACTCGGGCGACTCCGCCGCATGATTTGACGGACAAATCCGTGATCGACGATTATCCGCGCGGCGGTGGCAGCGATGTGTTGAGCGACTTGATGGCCCGCAGTGCGGCGCTATTTGCCGATCACCCCGTGAATCGCGATCGGCGCCAAGCGGGACAGCCGCCGGCGACGAGTATCTGGCTGTGGGGCCTGGGCAAGCGGCCCGAACTGCCGCGATTCCGCGACCTGTACGGCAAGACGGGCAAGATGATCACGGCGGTCGATCTGTTGCGCGGCTTGGCAGCCCTGATCGGCTGGGATCGAATCGAAGCGCCCGGCGCAACCGGCTACTTGGATACGGACTATGCCTCCAAAGGCCGCTGTGCCGTGGATGCCCTGCCTGCGACCGATCTTATTTGCGTGCATATCGAAGCGCCGGACGAGGCGTCGCACGAAGGCAACGTGGCGGCCAAGATTCAAGCGATTGAGGAAATCGATCGGCACATCGTCGCGCCCCTCTGGCGGGCGCTCCAGGCCCAGGGCGAGTATCGCATCCTGATCACGCCGGACCACCCCACGCCGGTGCGAACCAAGACTCACAGTCACGGTTTCGTGCCGTTTGCCATCGCCGGAACGGACGTGGCGGCCGACGAGGCGATGACTTATGACGAGCCCGCGGCGGCGAGCGCTGCGTTGGAATTTCGCAAAGGTTGGAAATTAATGGAGTATTTTTTGAATTCGTCACAGGGCGATAATAGTTGACAAAGTTTTCCCTTTAGAACCTCTTTTGGACGGAACGGTTTGAATTATGCCTCTGATCGTGCAGAAATTCGGTGGCAGCAGCGTGGCAGATCCGGAAAAGATCTTGGCGGCCGCCCGAAAAGCAATTCGTACTCAGCAACAAGGTAATCAAGTCGTGATGGTCGTCAGTGCCATGGGCGACACGACGGACAACTTGATCGCATTGGCGGACGCGATTTGCGAACGCCCGCCGGCGCGGGAAATGGACATGCTGTTGTCCACGGGCGAGCAGATCAGCGTGGCGCTGATGGCGATGGCGATCCACACGCTCGGGTCCAAGGCCGTCAGCTTGACGGGTCCGCAAATCGGTATCAAGACCGACGCCACGCACACCAAAGCGCGGATCAAGTCGATTTCCACCGACCGCGTCCAGCGGCTGCTGAACGAAGGCAACATCGTGATCGCTGCCGGATTTCAGGGCATCGACGACAATTTCGATATTACCACGCTGGGGCGGGGCGGCAGCGATACGACCGCGGTCGCCTTGGCGGCGGTGTTGAACGCCGATGCCTGTGAAATCTACACCGACGTCGACGGCGTCTACACCACGGACCCGCGGCTGCTGCCCGAAGCGCGGCAAGTGGAGCGGATCAGCTATGACGAGATGCTTGAGTTGGCCAGCCTGGGTGCAGGCGTGATGCACAACCGGTCCATCGAGTTCGCCAAGAAGTTCGCCACCCCGATCCACGTCCGTAGCAGCTTCAGCGATTCGCCGGGTTCGATGATCGTCGCTGAGCCCGAATTCGCGGATCGCCCGGTCAGTGGTGCGGCGGTCATCAAGAACGAAGCCCGCGTGTCGGTGCTCGGCGTGCCGGACCGCCCCGGCGTCAGCCTCCAGATCTTTGCGGCGATTGCGGCCAAGACCGTCAACGTGGACATGATCGTGCAAAACGTCGGCGAAAACGGCCAAGCCGACATTTCCTTTACCGTGCCGCGGAACGAACTGGCCGTAACAATCGAGGCCGTGCAACAGGCGCTGGAGCAACTTGGCTCCGGGACGCTTTCCCACGACGAGAACGTGTCCAAACTCTCTGTTGTCGGACTGGGCATGGCCAAGCAGTCCGGGGTGGCGCAAGCGATGTTTGCCGCTTTGGCCGCCGAGGACGTGAATATCCAGATGATCACCACCAGCGAGATCAAGATCTCGGCGCTGGTGGATCGTGAAGCCTCGCAAAACGCGCTCCGCGCCGTTCACCGGGCATTCGATTTAGCCAAGCCTTCGCCGGCCGGCGTGACTCCGCTGGCCGCCGGCCATGCCAAGGCCAACGCAGCCGAAGTCGCCTCGCGGCTGCGCGGCGCGAACATGGAAGAGCTGTTCATCGATGATATCTCGCTGGACGAAACCCAAGGCCGCGTCACGATCAACGGGCTGCCCGATGTGCCCGGGATCGCCGCCCGGGTATTTCAGGAGGTGGCCGATGCCGGCGTATTCGTGGACATGATCGTACAGAGTCACGGAAGCCATGCCGACCGTGCCAGTCTCAGCTTTACCGTGCCTCGCGGCCAAGTGGACAAAGCGGCCGACGTCGGCCGACGGCTGGTCAAACAGTTGTCCTGCAAGGGCGTCACCAGTTGTCCGAATATTGCCAAGCTATCGGTCAGCGGTGTGGGGCTGCGCAGCCACACCGGCGTCGCGATCCGCATGTTCCAGGCGCTGGCCGAGGCAGGCGTCAACGTCGACATGGTCAGCACCAGCGAAGTCCGCGTCAATGTGGTGGTAGACGGCCAGTACGGCGACCGGGCGCTGGAGAGTTTGCGGGCCGCATTTGTCGACGCACTGGGCTAAGCACCCCACAGAAGGAGCAGGACTTAGGGTTTTTTTCCCGTTTTTCCCATGTTTTTGCCTCAGTTCCCCGTTGCAAAATAGCCAGCACTGTTTCTAATCATCGCCATCCGCATGGCGGAGAACGTTTATTCACGGTCACCTTTTGTTCTCAAGGAGGGCACGAAACAATGTCCAAGCAAGCCGCAGGCAAATCGTTGAGCAAAGCCGAACTGTATGCAAAAATCGCCGAGACCACGGGCCTGACCAAGAAGCAGGTCGAAGACGTCTTCGACGCCTTCAAGACCGAGATCAAGGAAGCTCTGTCCGACACGGGGCCCGGCGTTATTCAGCTGCCCGGTCTGCTGAAGATCGTCAAGGTCGTGCGGCCCGCGACCAAGGAGAAGATGGTGCGCAGTCCCGCCACAGGCGAGATGGTCTTGGCCGCAGCCAAGCCGGAGAAAATCGTGCCCAAGGCCCGGGTTCTGAAAGCGCTGAAGGATATGGTCGCCGGCTAGTAATTTCCGCCGATCCGAAAACGACCCCGACGCAACCGTTTTTCAGGTACGGCTGCGGCATCGTAATCCGAAGCGTCAGCGAGGACGAGTCGCAGGATTGTCGCCCCATCCGCGCTGACGCTTCGGGTTACGCCTGCGAATAACTGATCACGTTGCCGTGGAACCGAATCTGATTGCGTCCGCCGGGCGCGCTGGCAAAAACGATTCCGGCCACTTCTTCGAAGCGTTGCGGAATCAAACGGTAGAAGTTGTGTTTGCCCTCGCGTCGCATTTCGACCACTCCAGCCAGGCGGAGCAGCGACAAGTGGTGACTGACCGCCGGCTGGCTTTGCTTCAACACGTGGCACAGCGCCCGCACGTGCAGTTCCTGGTTCTGCTGCAGCAGAAACAGAATCTGCAGCCTCGTCTCGTCCGCCAGAAGTTTGAAAATTTCCACAAGATTCTTCGTCACCTCCGCCGGCAATAGCCGACTGTCCGGCGCGGCGGTTTTCGCTGCATCGCGGAAAGCACCGCTGCCAGGCGATCGATGGCCAAGTTGGGATGATTCCCCGCAAACTAGAGTCATGACCGTTGAGGCCTCTGGGATCCGAAACACACCTGCGGTGTTTTAGAAGAGTTCGATGGAACGTGCTGAAGACAAGTTGGCGCGCCTACGCAGGACATCCCTGGGGACCTGCAAAACGGCGTCGTGCGGCCGCTCTTTTCCTTCCCTCTGCGACAAATTCTACTCCGCGACTGTCTATTGGGAATATGGCACCCGTCGAATTCGGCAATTTTTCAGTTTGATGCGGAGCTTGCCGGGTGGAATTCATGGCCATACAGCGGCAGATGGCGATAGTAAACCTCCAAACACAAGGCGTTCATGGCGGTGGTGTAGACACGGCCGCCGTAGCCGCCCCAGACCGTGTCGCTGGGCCAACTGCCGGCCAGCGTGCCGGAGGTCTCCTGGGACGCCAGCAGCCGTTCCTGCAGGGCTCCGTTCCAGGCTTCCCAGGCGTCGCCCTGCAGCTGAAACAACGCCAGCGTGGCGTAGTACCAGTAGTATTCATTAAATGGACCGCCCTGTGGCGTCTCCTGCAGCAGGTAGGCGATCGCTTCGCCCGTCGCCGCTTTGTCTTGCTTCAAACCGATGAACAACCGGCACGCCAGGGCTTCGGCGGTCATGGTCCGCGATGCCCCGGCTCGAGGCCGATAACTCGCCAGCCCCCGCTGGGGGCCCGTGGTGACACTGTTCAGAAAACGGATCATGCCGGCGCGCGTCGCCGCGGGAATCGGCAAGCCGGCCAGTTCGGCGCTGCGCAGCGCCATCAGTTGCCAGCCCAATTGGCTGGTGTCTCCTTCGTCGCCGGGCTGATAACGCCAACCGCCGGTCTGCGGTTGCTGGGCACGGACGGTGTACCCGAGGGCGCGTTCCAAATAGGGCCGCAACCCTGAATCGCCGGTCATCCCATAAGCTTCGCTCAACGCCAATGTGGCCATCCCGTGGCAGTACATGCGCGCGAATAGCTCGGCGTTGCCTGCCAAATTGCCGTCGGTGGCTTGACTGCGGGTTAGAAATTCCAATCCTCGTCGAACGGTTGCCGCCTGTGGGCCGTCCAGATGGGTCTGACCGGCGCCGAGATAGGCCAGGATGGCCAGTCCGGTGACGGCCATATCGGCCTCGCCGCCGGCGCCCCCGCGGTCGTGGCCCAGCGTCCTCGTTTCGCGGCCGCCGCCATGCCGGCTGCAGTCCCATCTGCCGTCCGTGCTTTGGTTCGCCGCCAACCACTGCAAGGCCGCTTGAACGGCCGCTTCGGTAAAGCTATTGCCGCCGCCGGCTTCCAACATCGCGGATCGCTGGGCGGCACTGCGACTGCGGTAACTGGCCGGCAAGTCGGGGCCCGCGCCAGCCGCTTGTGAGGAAGCGTGTCGCCACGCGGTCGCCGCTGCGGCAGACGCTTTCCGCCAGCTCTCGTCGCCAGCCGGCTGGACGGCACCCTCGCGCTCGGCGGCCTCGTCGGGCCGGTTGACGGCGGAGGCGGTCCGATCCCGCACGTCGGCCCGCGCGGCGGCCGACGGCAACGGCAAGGCCAAATCGATCAACCGCTGCAGGTCTCCGTTCGGAGCGGCCGCATCTTGCGATTGTCGATCCGAGATCCGAAACGTCGGCGTAGGCTGCAACTCGGCCAACGAGAGCCGTCGCGGCTCCGTTATCGGCGGCTGCACGAGGTCGGCCGGCAACGGAGATCTCGTCAGTTCAAAGGAAGGAGACGCCTCGGCAAGCGGGCTGGGCAGCAGGTCGGGCGCCGCGGTCGGCCCGGCCAATTCAGGCGGCGGGGGGGGCGATTCAAGCGGCGATGCGGTCTCCGGCACGCGCGGCGGTTGAGGCACGTCCTCAGCAGCAACTTCGCGCGGTGCGGGTTTGTCGGCGGCTTCCGGCGGAGGCTGTTCGAGCGAAGTTTGTTCGGGCGGGCGAGCGGGCTCCTGCCGTTGGGCCTGCCCAAAATCATCGTCCGCGTCCACCAACGACAACTGGATCACGTGCTCGCCCGACGGTGCCGGAAGATCGTGAAACAGCCGGATGCCACAAGCGGAGGTCAGCAACAGCAGGTGCGCAAAGACGGACAACGCGACGCACTTGGCCAGCGGGCGGACTTGGCCCCAGCGGGTGAACAGCAGCACCAACAGACCGCCGCCCAAGGTGGCCGCCCCCGCCACGAGCAGCACGGTGTTCAGCTGTACCGCAAGCCCTGCAACGCCCCAGCCGGGGATGTGGGCGAAGACCTGGGCTGCGGTATTCATGGCGCTAGCCGCCTTTCGCCGGCAGACGAACCGAGATTCCCATGTCGGAGACCCCCGCCTGGCGGCAGGCGTTTAACACGGTGGCGACATGCTGAAAGGCGCCTTCCCCGTCCCCGCGCACGATGACGCTCAAATCGGCGTTCCGCGCTCGGGCCGCTTCCAATGCCTGCCTGAGCTGGATGGCAGTGAGGAATTTGTCGTCCAGCGAAACCTGTCCGTCGCGGTAAACGTTGATGACGTATTTTTCCATCGCCGGCGCCAACTTTCCCGCGTCGGCGACTTCCGGGACCTGCACCGGCAGCTTCGTCTCGGCACCGATGAACTTCGTACCCACCATGAAGAAGATGATCAAATTGAAAACAATATCGATCATCGGCGTCAGGTTGATGGCGGGCAATTCGTCCTGGTGGGCTTTCAGAGGCATGGCTCGGGGGCACGCGACGGCGCCGGCTTTCTTGGTCTACGGGTTGTTTCGACCGACAAACTCCGAGTTCTTCACTTTGCCGGACGCGGCTAGGACAGGTTGCCAAATGACCTCGCTTCCGGAGAGCGGGGCCTGGCTTACGGCTGTTTTCCGCGGCGGGTTCAAGCCACTTTTCGAGTTTTCTTCTCGCCCGCCGGCCGCTCCGTGTCAGGACCTCGCAACAAGTGGCCGTCGGCGGCGATCAAGTCCACGATCCGCTGTCCCAGGCCGTCGATGTCCGTGATCAGCCGGTCGACGCGGCCCACAAAGTACAGATAGGCGATCAAGGACGGGATGGCAACGCACAGCCCGCCGGCGGTGGTCAGCAGCGCTTGGCCAATCCCGCCCGCCAGCATTTCCGGCCGGCCCATCGCATCGCCGACGGCGATCGTATTAAAGGTCTGAATCATTCCCAAGACGGTGCCCAGCAACCCCATCAGCGGCGTGATGGTGGCGACGCCGTTGATCACGCGCAGATATTTGCGCAGTTCATTGGTCACCCGTTCGCCCGCATCGATGATCGCCTGCTCGACTTCGACCGCCGGACGGCCCCATTTGCGAATCGCCGCCGCGAATACCTCGGCCACCGGACTGCGGTTCTTTTCGCACAAGTCCAAGGCGGATTCGGGACTCAGTTGGCCGTCGCGCAGCTGTTGCAGAAACCGTTTCACGAATGGCCGGGGAATCACCCGGCCCCGCCGCAGGCTGATCGACCGTTCGAAGACGAAAACCAGCAGAATCACCGAGCAGAGACCGATGGGAATCATCAACGGCCCCCCATCGCGGAGGACCTGCAACAAGTTTTTCATCGGGATCCGGCCTTCCTCGACGGGCGATTCCGCCAGAACCACGGACGCGCCGGGCACCGGCACGGCCGTGCCGGACGGCTGGGCCGAGTCGTTCTGGCCCCGCACCGCGGAGGCGAGGGCCCAGCACGCAAGCGTGGCCAGAACGGCCGGCCAGAAGAGCGTACGGCGGAACGAAGAGATGCTTGTATTCATCGGCGGTTACCTCGACGGTTACGGCGTTGGATGGCGATCGGCAAGTAAGTTGCGGCCGTCGGGCCGCGTTATGGTTCTCCGAGGGCTCGCCGCCGCGCGCTGTGGGGAGCGGAGGACGACGGCAGCATCCGGCCTGCGGGCGCGGCGAGTTTTTCGTTCAGCTGATCCAGCCGTTGAGCGGCTTCTCTCGCGTGAGGCGTTTCGGCAAAACTCGCGACCACCTGACTCCAGACCCGGGCCGCGTCCGCATGTTCATTGCGCCGCTGGTGACAGTTGCCGGCTTGGACCAGCGCCGCCGCCCGCCAGGGCGGATAATCGTACAAGCTTTCCACGCGATAATACGCTTTGAGCGCCAGTTCCAACTCGCCGCCTGCCGCGTAGATGTTGCCGATCATCCATTGAGCCTTTGCCGCCGTCTCGGTGCGTCCGCCATCGGGTGAACGGATGACGCGTTCCAGTCGCTGCAGTGCCTCCACCGGCTTGTCCTGCTTGGCCAGGCACAGTCCCAGCAGATAGTCGGCCTCGTACTGCCGGGCGAAAGTGGGAAATCGCTCCTCGATCCGGCTGACCAGATCGTGCGCTTCTTGCCATTTCTCCTGTTCCGCCAAAATCTGCGCTCTCCGTAGCGGAATCATGGCATTCCAGGCGTCGTTCTCGGTCAAGGGGGCGTGTTCGAGTTCCTCGAACCGAGCCGCCGCGGTCACGTAGTCCTTCTGCTGGTACAGCGATTCCGCGATCCAGCAGGCGGCATTCGCCCGTAACGGAGAATCGGGAAATTGCTCCAGCAAGGCGGTCAGCGGAGCGGCAACTTCTTCCCAACGATGCGTGGAAGCGGCCAGCTGGCCGCGCAGATACAGCGCTCGCATCTGAATCTCGTCGTCGCACTTGGCTTCGATCAGCCGCTCGGCAAAATGCTTTGCGCGATCGTGCTGGCCCGCCCGGCTCGCCCGCTCCGCCAGCCGATACGTGGTGTCCGCCCAATAAACGCCTTGCGGAAACTGGTCCGAAATGCGCTCGAACAGCCGCTCGGATTCGCCGGCTTGGCCCTGCTCGTCCAGTTGCCACGCCAATTCATACAGCGCTGCGTCCAATTGCTCGAAATCCGGATGCTCGCGAATTAGGCGGCGGAGCAAAGGGATGACTTCCGCTTTGCGGTCCAACTTCTCCAACAGCCGCGCCGCTTCGATCATCGCAGGAGCCGCATGTTCGCTGTCGCCGCGTCTGGCCGCGACCGTCAGATAGGCTTCCAACGCGTCGTCGTCACGGTCCAGCTGCTCCAAGGCTTGGGCTCTCATCAAGGCTCCCTCGCCCGCGAGCGGACTGTCGGGATATCGTTCGAGCAATTGGCCGAAGGCCTCTTCCGCCGCCGCGGCCCTGCGATCGCGGAACTGCGCCCATCCCAGTCCCAACCAGCCTTTGGACGCCCACTCCGGCGCCTGGCCGTCCTGGACCAGCACGCCGAACAGATGGATCGCCTGGTCGTTCTTGCCGGCTACAAACGCGGCTTCTGCCAGCCGATGGGTCGCGGCCGCGAACTCCGGATCCGGCCACGCCCAGTCCGGCATCTCGGCATGCGCTCGCAGCGCTTCGTCCAGCCGGTCGCACTGCAGCAGGGCGTCGATCAGCTGGACGCGGCAGGCGGCGGATTCGCCGCCCTGAGGTTCTGCCGCCAGATACTTCTGCAACGTCTCGACGGCGTCGGCGGGCCGGTGCAATCCCGACAAGGCCATCGCTTGTGCGAGGCGGACACCACCGTAAAAATCCTGATGTCCCGGCGGCCCTTGAACCTGGGCCAGCGCTTCGAGAGCCTCCGCATACTGTCGATCACCCAGATAGGCCAAGCCGAGATAGTATCGGCTCGTTTGCAGCGGAGACGCCTTTTCCGGCGCAGCGTCCGCAGCCGGTTTGCCGCGCGCGTCCTCGGACCCGGCGATCGGGACAACGACCGCGGCCGTTTCGATCAACGGTTTCAGAATCTCAATCGCTTGAGCGTAACGCTGCTGTTTCAAGTAGCCCCGCCCCAGGCACTGGTCCACCGCGTCCCGAAAAGGGCTGGCCGGAAACCGCATCCGGAATTGCTCGCCCAGAGACACCACGCGCTCGTATTGCGTTTCCGCCAGCGCCAATTGGATTTGCAGATGCATGCTGTCGTCCGCCCACTGGCAATCGGGCCAGTGTTGCACCACCTTGGCATAACCGTCTTCCGCAGCCTGCACGTCGCCGTTCTGCCGCAACGCGTCCGCCAGCCAGAACGTCATCGCCGGGGCCAGTGCGTGCTGCGGATGCCGGTCGAGCGCCTCGCGGAGAACTTCAGCGGCTCCGCCCCAATCGTGTTGGGCCATGCAGCACATTCCTTGCCAGTAGCGGGCATGTGCCAATAGTTCGCTGTCCGGAAACCGAGCGGCCGCCGCGTGAAAAGCCGTGACCGCCTGGTCGTATCGCCCATGATTGTACAGGCAGATGCCCAGTTGGACCTGGGCGTCGTCGGCCAGGGGGCCGTTCGCCGCCGCCAGGGTCGAATAGGCGATGCGGGCCGACTCGATGTCTCCCTGCAATTCCAATGCGCGTCCCAAGCCAAAGCGGCACTCGTCCACCTGCGGCCCATCGGGATCACGCTGCAAGACTTCCTTGAAGAACTCTGCCGCGCGCCGCCCGTCCCGCGCCGCCAACGCGAGTTCGGCCAGGTACTTTCGCGCGTAGACGTCGAACTCGCTGCCGGGGAAATCGGCCAGAAATGTTTCCAACTCCGTGCGGGCGGCTTCGGCTTCCTTCATTAGATACATCGCTTCGACGGCTCGAAACCGCGCTTGCAGGGCAAACCGGTGCCTCGGCTGACGCTCGACGAACTCCAAATATCCCTTCCGAGCCTCCACGTGCCGTCCCAGCTGGACCAACGCTTCGGCGCGGAAAAACAGAGCCGATCCCGCGTGGGGATGATCGGGAAACTGTTTCAGAAACCGCTCGAACTCGGCATCCGCCATCTGCCAGCGGCCGCTGGAGTAGTGGCCCACGGCCACCGCGTAACTGTCCGCGGCCGCCTCGGCTCCGAATGGAGTATCGGCTTCCGCCCCCGGCGACCGGCCGGTTAACGCCGCCGTGGCTCCGCCCAGGCACAGCCACGCGGTCCAGATTCGAACAGGGGTGCTAGCGTACATCCTTGCACTCGCCAAGAGAAGGTAGAAGATTCGGTCGGCATCCCAGCCGCTGCAATCGTACCTAAGGCGGGACGGGCGCGGCAAGGGCAACTCCCAACGGATCCGCGAGCGCCCCACGCCGTCCGGCGATAACGCCATGGCGTTCGTGAATGGGGGCGGTGATCCGTCGAGCTGGCCAAGACGGCACCGTAACACGAAGCGTTCGCGAGTGAGGAGTCGTGTTTCCTCGCAGACGCTTCGCATTTACGATGGGCCGGTGCTAGCATTCTGCGCAACAGAAAAGCGGAGGTTACCGGGGCGGACTCTATCGAGTCTGCGCCGGACCTCCGCGTCAAAGATCTTTCCGTGGAACGGCTTTCTTGACCCCACGGCGTCGCCGGGAGGTGTGGACGCCGTTTACTTGATCAAACGGGCTTCGACGCTCGCGATCTCGCGGTTGACGAACTCGTCCGTTAGGAACCACTCTTGATAGAGGCGGTCAATCTGTCTGAGATACGTGTCGACCGAGGCCCGTGTCAAGGTGGGATTCACATCCTTCGGCCGATCCTCGTCACGGATCGGCGGGCGAATGCGATCGGCCGGCGGCTGGTAGGCCGGATCGAAAACCATGGCCGGCAGGGTCTCCGCAGGCAACAGATGACGCCACAGAAAAGCCTGCATTCTGTCTTCGGCCGGCAGAGCCTCACGGACGATTTCCTGGTCTGCCGCTTTCGCCGTGCCGACGACGGTGACGTTGACCGGCTTGTCCAGCTCGGTAAGGCTGGTTTTCAGCGCCAGTCCCACCGTGTCTTGGTTGGCCGCCAACGTGGCGCCGGCCGATTCGAACCCTTCCGGCAAGTTTTTGAAGCTCAGCGTGATCGGTCCGTCGAACCCATCCTTGCGCAAGGCGTAGGCCGTCACCGCGGCGGCGTTGTTGCTGCGGATCACGATCTTGGAAGGGATCACTCGCAACTCGAAATCGGGCTGCGGCTGGCTGATGCGGAGCCGGTAGGCATATTCCTTTCCTCCGCGGCGCGGCGTGTCGCCGATATGAACAAAGTACTTTCCGTCGGCGGGCAGCTTCACCATCAGGTAGGAATCGGCGTGGTCGGTATTCAGCCCCGATCCCGCATCGTAATGATCGTCGTTCAACGCAATGATCTTGCCCGCCTCGTCGGTGACCTTGACGAACGAGTCGAAGGGAGAGCCGAGCCGGCGGGCATGCACTTCCGCGACGATCGTCTCCCCGGCTTTGCCTTCCACCTCGAAGACATCCCAATCGCCCGGATGATCCGATCGCCCGTTGATGATAATGGGAAGACTCACCTTCTGCGGCTGGGACGGAGAGTCGTTGGATTCCGCGTCCAGGCACTCGGGCAGGGTGCCCAGGGCGAACGGCACGTAGTTGGACAAGACGGTCCCATTGGTAGCGGCAATCAGGTGGTGGCCGGGCTTGGCATCTTGGGCGGGCAGCGCCAGCGTGGTTCCTTCCAGGTTCCAGCCACTCATCTCGACCTTGAGCGGCTCGCCCACGCGGCCCCCCAACGGGAAGATGCTGGCTACAAACGGCAGTTCGCTGACCGTAATTCGATACACAAAGCTCTCGCGGCCGCGAAAGAGTGCCTCGTTGATCGTAAGCACATACTCGCCGTCCGCGGGAACCTCATAATAGATGAGCGGATCGGGATCGGAACGGAAATCGTCGTTGTACGCCACCTCGGTGCCGTTGGCGTCGCAAAGCCTGAGCACGGCTTGGAACCAGCCGGGGACGCCGTCGGGAACGTAGGGAATTAATTCGCGAGCCTTGGCGGAGATGACCAAGCGCTGCCCCTTGTTCGCCTGAAAACGATACCGGTTCACCTCGCCCGCAGCGATCTGGCCGTTCATCGTGCACGGCAACCCGACGCGCAGCTCCTCTTCTTCCGGCGGCCTCTTGCGCTGAGCCAGATACTCCTTGCCGAGCACGGGGAGCTGCATGGTCTTCATCGGCTTGCGGGCGATTTCGGGCACTTGGCCCACGAAAAAAGGCAGCGGGTTGGAGACGCCCCGCTTGGTGATCACCCGGATCTCGCGCCGGCCCGGTTTGGCGTCGGGCGCCACCGTGATCTCGGCAAAGACCAGTTCGGTTTGGGAACGGACCGCCGGGTTGCGTTCGTCTTCTGCAAACCGCATTTCGATCCGGTCGATCAACTTCTCCTTAGCCACTTCGTTCTCGGACGGTGCGGGCTCTTCCTTGGCGGCCGTTTCACTCGGCTTCGCGTCCGCTGGCTTTTCCAGCTTCGTATTGCAATTGCTGCAGACCGTGGCGCCGAGCGGGTTGAGTCGACCGCACGCGATGCACATCAAGCCATGGACCTCGTCGGCTGCAGCTGGGGGGCCGATGGGCGCGGGGAACTCGAACCAGGCCATCTTGGCGGCCATCGCGTCGTCGATCGTCGTTTCCTTCTTCTTCAACTCGCTCAGTTGCTGGTTGACTAACCCCATCTCCTGATTGTCCATCACCCGGTGGTAATCGACCAGCCGAGCGGTAACTCCATCCCCGGTCACAATCACATCCGCAGCATCGACGAGCGCCTGTCCGCCCAACCTGATCGGGAAAGTGGTGTCCTGCTGGCCGCCGGCCGGATAGACGTAACCGATGTATTGGTTTTGCGCCCAAACCGAAGATGCGGTGGCTGCCAGAAAAGCCAGCCCCAAGATCGGAAGCCTATTGAGTCGACTCATGAACTCCTCCATTTTCTACGTTTCAGCATCGGCGAAAGACCTGCAAACGCTGAGATCGGGCGCGGGAGGCGCGGCCTGACGCCGGCCTCCGCGCTGTCGATCGCCACACGCCACCGATGGTTAAAGGATCTCTTCCAACAGCCCGGCCGACTTCATCCCTTCGTTTTCGGCGTCTAAGACGTAGGCATCTAGCCCCCAGGGATGGGGCAGTTTGGCCGCAGCGTCGATGCCAGCCAACAGATACATGCTTCCCAGCAGGTCTGCCGGATAAACGGGTCTTTCCTTGACTTTTCCGCCTTTTTCATCGGACTCGCCAACGATCCGTCCGCCCTTGAATCCGCCGCCGGCAACCAGCACGGAGAAAACATCTCCGTGATGATGGCGACCGCCGTTCCAAGGCGGCTCCCACGACACCTTCGGCGTTCTGCCGAACTCGCCAGTGCACCAAACGATGGTGCTGTCCAGCAAACCGCGACTGCTCAGATCCGACAGCAGCGTTGCCAGCCCCTGGTCCAACATCGGGCACTGCCGCTGCATCGTCGCGAAGTGGTTCGAGTGCGTGTCCCAGCCGCCGGGAAAGCTGATGGTGACATAAGGCACACCCGCCTCGACCATCCGCCGCGCCGCCAGGCATTCCTGTCCGAAAGTATTTCGGCCGTAGCGATCTCGCAGTTCCTTCGGTTCGTTGTCGAGATTGAAGACTTCCTTGCCTTGGCCCAGGATCAACCCATAGGCGTTCTGCTTGGCCGCCTCGGCCTCGGCCATCTCCGGGACGTCCGACAGGCCGTAGCCCAACAGATTGACTTTATCGACCAATTCACGGCGGGCTTTCTGCCGCGCGTCGTCGATTCCCCGGTTGACGATTCCCTGCACCTCGAAGCGGGCGGCGTTCGGATCGCCGCCGGTGGCAAAGGGTTTGTACGCGGGGCCGAGGAAGCCCTCTTCGGAAAACCGCCCGGCTGCCTGAAGCATGACGATGTAAGGGGGAAGCAGCCCTTTGTACTGTTCTTTCTTAAAGAAAGTAAAGATCGCGCCGACGCTGGGATAGGCCAGCCGCCCGCCGGGCTTGTGGCCGGTTTGCATCAGGTACGCCGCCGTTTCATGGCCGTTGTTGCCATGGGTCATGCTGCGGATCAACGAGAACTTGTCCGTCTGCTTGGCGAGCAGAGGGAATAGCGAGCTGAGTTGAATTTCCGGCACGTTGGTGGGAATGACTTTGTCAAGCTGTCCCAAATAGTCGTAGCCCGTACCCGGTTTCGGATCCCAGGCATCGTTTTGCGACATGCCGCCCCACAAGAAGATCTGGATGACCGACTTGGTCTGGCCTTTCTTCGCCTTGGCTTGCGCCGCCGCGTCTCGGGCCGCCTTCTCGTCGGCAAGTTTCTGCTCGGGCGTCTTCTCCGGCTCAGCCGCAAAGGCGCGGGAGTGCAGACCCTCCGCCGCGATTATGCCCGCCGCGCCCAAAGCGCCGCGTCGCATGGCTTCGCGCCGGGACACATGCTGTTGCTTGTCTGAATTGTGGTTCGTGCTCATGATTTCAGTCCTCCTTTTACTACCCCTTTGATTGTCGTACCAGGAAAACGGACCGTATCGCGTGACACCCAAACGATTAGGAAATCACTCAATGCCGCAGAAGAAACTCCGGACTGTTGATCAACGCCCAGGCAAGATCGAGCCAAACGTCGCGCCCTTTCGCCGCTTGGGTTTTGGCGTGTTCCTCGGCGGCCTGGACGTCGGCATCCGTCGGAAACCGCGAGAGGATGGTCAGGTAAAGATTCTCGGCGATTTCATTCGCACTGCCGCCGGCGGCGAGCATCGCCGCGAGCTTCGGCCCGCTCTGCAACTTGGCCTGTATCGTGGCCGAATTCAACATGTGCAGCCACTGGGGCGAAGCAAGCTCGCTGACCCGCTCGCTTTCCATCCCCGTGGCCCGCGCGGAACGTCCGAACAAGGTGAGGAAGGAATCGGTGATGCTGCCGTCGGCCAGCGTCACCGCGCGCATGTCGCTGGGAATATACGTAAAAGGCTCCGGAACCGCGCTGGTGTACAGGTCGGAACTGCCCGTGATCTCGTTCAGTGCATCAATCAACACTTCGGCCTCCACTCGCCGCAAGGGATAGCTGGCGAAGCTGGCTCTCGCTTCCGGCTCGAGAGATCTCGGGATCGACGAGAATTGATAGGTGGTCGAGGTGAAGATCAGCCGCTCCAGGTGCTTCAAATTGTAGCCGCTGGCGACCAGTTCCTTCTCCAGATAGGCCAGCAATTCGGGGGCGCTGGGCGGATTGTCCTCCCGAAGATCGTCCGGCTCGTGGATAATGCCGCGTCCCATCGCCCACGCCCAGGTACGGTTGGCGATCGCTTTGGCAAACCAGGGGTTTTCCGGCCGAATCAGCCACTCGGCAAACACCTCCCGCGGATCGCGGCTTGGCGGAATCGTCACGTTGGTGCCGTCCGGAAAGACCGCGGCCAACGGGCCGTTTTCACTCAGCGGTTCGGCCAATGCCTGCGGGATCTGGTTGGTCACCTTGACCGACTGGGCGACAGCGTCGATTCCGGGCGCGGTGCTGCCCGGCACGGCGGTCGCGTTGAGAGGATCCCAAAAGACGATCTCTTCCTTCCACTCGCTGGTAGGTTTATAACCGACCTGCGAGAAGAACACGGCCATGGCGGTGCGGCGGTCTTCCGTCCACAAGTGGGCTCGCATCCCCATCAACGCCAATCCCACGGACGCGCCGATGCCTTCCGGAGTCCTGTCCTGGATGGCGCGGTAGAAGTTGACCGACCCGACGCGAAAGTTGCTCCCACTGGAAGTGAGCAGTTCCCGGGCAAACTGATCGTACGGCTTATTCTGGGAGATCGATTCCCAGATCCAGCGGTGATAGGCTTGGGCCGCGTTGGGCCACAGCTTGACCGGAAACTCCGCCTTGACCTTCAGAACATCGCTCCATCTCATGGCCCAATAATCGACATGCCCCACTTGGTCGAGCAGATGGTCGATCAGCGCGACGCGTTTGTTCTGGTCCGAATCTCGGATGAATGATTTGGCCTGCTCGGCGGACGGCAGCTTGCCGGTCAGATCCAGATAGGCGCGGCGGACAAACACCGCATCAGAGCAGAGGACCGGTTCGACGCCCAACGCCTTCAGCTTTCCAAACACGATTTCATCAATTCGGTTTGCCGGTTTCGGCGGATCAGAACTCTCCATCAGATTTGCCACTTGCCTGGCGGCGACCAGCCGGTACAGCGCGGCCTTGGCCTGTTCGGCCTGGGCCCGTTTTTCGGCGGCAACCCGCGTGGCAGCCACATACGCCGCCCGGGTCTTGTCTGCTTCCTCCTTCAACGGAGCGGCGGCCGCGTCGGCCGCGTTGGCCGCTTGCTCGTCCGCCACGTGTGTTTCCTTGGCCGCGGCAATCCGCTTTTTGAGGTTCTCCAAGCCCTCTTCGGCCGCCTTCTTCCGCGCTTCGGTCCTGCTGAGGTTCTGGGCGGCGGCGTTGGCCTGAATCGCCGCCTGGTCCACCTTCTGCTGCGCCGGGGTCAGAACCGCCTTGGCCTCGTTGGCCACTTTGCGCTTGGCGACGGCATCGGCGGTGGCCTGCGCACTAGCCGCATCGAGCGGGATGAGTTCCTTGGCCGCTTCCTGGGCTGCCTGGTTTGCGGCGGCAGCGGTGGTCACTTGGTTCTTGACGTTCGCCAGGGCCACGTCGGCGGCCTGCTTCTGCGTGTCGGATTCGGCCAGCTTCTGTTCGGCGGCAGTCGCCTGAGCCTGCGCCGCTTGCTCGCTCTGCTGCGTCTGAGCCAAGGCGGCTTTGGCTGCGTCAGCCGCCGCGCGTTTGGCAGCGGCTTCATCGGCAGCCTGCTTCTTCTCCGCATCCGGCTTGGCGGGGTCCTCGGCGGCTTGCTTGGCCTGGGCCTCGGCGGCCTGCGCGGCCTGCTCGGCGGCCTGAGAAGCCGTCGTGGCCGCGGCGACTTGGTTCTTGACGTTCACCAGAGCGTCGTCGGCCAATTTCTTCTGGGCTTGCGCTTCGGTCAGCTTCTGCGCCGCGGCCGCGCTCTCTGCCTGTGCTTTGGGCTCGCCCTGTTGCGCTTGCGCCAGCGCCGCGGCGGCATCGGCCGCCGCTTTGCGTTTGGCGGCGGCTTGTGCTGCCGTCTGATTCTTCTCCTCGGCCGCTTTTTCCTCGGCCTGGGCGGCTTGCTCGGCGGCCTGGGAAGCCGTGATGGCCGCGGCCACTTGGTTCTTGACGTTCACAAGGGCTGTATCGGCCGATTTCTTCCGTGCCTCCGCTTCTGCAAGCTTCCTTGCAGCCGTGGCGGCCTGAGTCTGAGCCGTCTGTTCGCCCTGCTGCGTTTGAGCCAGAACCGCCTTGGCCGCGTCGGCTGCTTGGCGCTTGGCAGTCGCGTCGGCGGCGGCCTGCTGCTTCTGCTCCTCGGACCTGGCGGCACGCTCGGCCATCGCCTTGGCGGTGGCCTCTGCCGCTTGGGCGACCTGCTCGGCGGCCTGGTGAGCGCTGGCGGCGGCGGCGACTTGGCCTTTGGCGCTGGCCAAGGCATCATCGGTTGCCTGCTTCTGTGCGGGGGCGTCAGCCAGGGTCTTGTCGGCGGCGTGGACCTGGCCCTGGGCTTGCTGTTCGTTTTGCTGTGCCTGGGTCAAGGCCGTTTTGGCCGCGTCGGCTGCGTTGCGTTTGGCCGCTGCATCCTCTGCAGCGTTTTTCTTTTCCTCGGGAGATTTGGCAGCATCCTCGGAAATTACCTGGGCCGCGGCCTGAGCCGCCTGGGCTGCCTGTTCGGCTGCTTGGTGAGCGCCGGTGGCGGCGGCCACTTGGTTCTTGGCGTTCGCCAAGGCCTCGTCGGCCGCCTTCTTCTGCGCCGGCGCGTCGGCCAAGTTCTGGGCGGCCGCGTCGGCCTTGGCCTGTGCTTGCTGCTCGTTTTGCTGTGCCTGGGTCAAGGCGGTTTTGGCCGCGTCGGCCGCATTGCGTTTCGCGCCGGCTTCGGCTGCGGCCTGCTGCGTCTCCGCCTCGGAAACCACCTTGGCGTTGGCCTCCGCAGCCAGCGCAGCCTGCTCGGCTGCCTGGTAGCCAGCCGTGGCAACGGCGACCTGGTTCGCGGCGCCGGCCAAAACCTCGTCGGCTGCCTTCTTCTGCAGTTCGGCTTCGGCCAGCTTCTGCACGGCGGTCCCGACCTGAATCGTCGCTTGTTGTTCGTTTCGTTGCGCCCGGGCCAGCGTGGCCTTGGCAGTATCAGCCCCTCGGCGAACAGCGGCCGCCTGGGCGGTGGCCCTCTTGGCTTCGTCGTCGAGCTTGTTGGCCGCGTCGGAAGCGACCTTCGCAGCGGCCTCCGCTTCCTTGGCGGCCTTCTCCGCCGCATCGTAGGCTTCCTGCAGTGGCAGCGCGGCGGCCTTGGCGTCGGCCAAGGCCGCGTCCAAGGCCGGCTGGGCCTCGGTCGCATCGGTCAGAGCCTTGATGACAACGGGCAAGTTGGCTTCGGCCTGCTGCAACTCTTGCACGCCTGGCTCGCCCGCCAGATTCTTCGCATCCGTGGCCTGCTGTCGCTTTGCATTGGCCACGTTCCTGGCGTTGGCGTATGCCGTGTCGGCCTCTTGCATGGTGGCTCTTAAGGGGCCCATCGCAGCTTCCGCCGCCTTGGCGGCCGCCTCGGCCGCCTCGTAGTCGGACCTCGCCTTGGCCTCCGAACTTGTCTCCGCATTCCCGTTGGCGGGCACCGGTTCGTCCCCAGCGCGAAGCGAGAACACGATGGAAATTGCCAGGGAAGCAGCAAAGGGCAAAATGGTCTTGATTCTCATCGCAAATCACCTTGAAGATGAACTGTGAAGGGGCTTCGCACGACTCAGGCAGCCCTTAAAACGTCTCCGTTTTCTGCGGATCGCATCATCGCATTACCCCGGAGCCGAACTTGTCGAGACAAGGCCCTTCGCCGAGCCGGTAGGAAGGCGGGTCAGTTAGACGCATCGACAAGATGCGACTCCGATGGCTGAATTTCAAACTAGGCCTGTGTTGTGGGTTGGATTAAAGGCGGGTTTAGCAGCGTATAGCGTACCCGGGAGGCCCCTTTCCTGCAACACCCAATCCGGATTATTCCTCGACCGCAGGGGCGCTGGTCCACGGAAGCTTCCGTTCTCGAATTAACCGAATGCTTGCGCGCTGCGGCCGATCGGAGCGCCATTTCAACAGAATAGTCGCAACTTATTATCTGTGTTCGTGTTCCGAAGAATGGTGGACGTCTCAGACCATGCCGGAACAGGTCGTCTGTTCTCAACCGCGGGCGGCGTGACCGCCCGTTGCCAAACGATCCCACAGCTCGCGGACCGCCGCGCGGCCCGAGACCGGCGCCTGACACGCGAAGTCCTCGCAGACGTAAACCGTCGGTTCCTCGCTCCCCGGCGCTTTGCCCTGGAACAACGGAGCCAAGTGCGGCGCGCCGGCCTGGCTTGCCTGCCCACGGCACGCGAGTACGCGATTGGGCAGGTATCGCCGCCGCAGATCGGCCAATGCCGCGGCCGTATCCCCGTGGGCGGGATCTCCCATGATCACGATCTCCCTCATCGGACCTAGTCGCATGTCGGCAGCCGACAGCATGTGGCCCATGCCGGATGCGGCACGATCGAACAATCCGGCGGCCGCGTGGATCGCGTCGTCGGCCGCCTGCAGGTAATCGGCGCGTCCGCACAACTTGCCCAACCGCTGCAGCGCCGTCGCCGCCACGGCGTTTCCACTGGGGACGCTGCTTTCGAGGAAATCCTTGTTTCGTGCGATTAACTGCTCGTGATCGTCGGCCGTGTAGAAAAATCCGCCGCCACGCGGGTCTGCAAAGTGCCGCAAGACCAGATCCGCCAACCGTACCGCCTGGTCGATCCAGCGTTCGTCGAATTGCGATTCGTACAGCGTGACGAGCGCCTGGATGAAGAACGTGTAATCGTCCAGATAGGCGTCCAGCTTTGCCTGGCCGCCCCGCCAACTGTGCAACAGCCGCCCGTCGGACCGCGTCATCTGCTGCAGGATGAAATCCGCCGCCTTCGCGGCGGCCTGCAAGTATCGGGGCTCGCCGAACACGCCGGCGGCACGTGCCAAGGGGTCGATCATCAGCGCATTCCAACCCACCAGCACCTTGTCGTCCTTGCCGGGCCGGACGCGCCGGTCGCGGACGGCCAGCAGCTGACGTCGCGATTCGTCCAGCTCCGCTCGCAATTCATCGGGATCCCATTCCTTGAGCTGCGCGCACTGCTCGATCGTTTTGGGCAAATTCAAAATGTTACGATCTTCGAAGTTGCCGGCTTCGCTCACGTCGTACACGGAACAGAACCGTGCGCCGCGTTCGGCGCCCAAGACCTCGTGCACTTCGTCGGGCGTCCAGAGGTAGAATTTTCCTTCCTCGCCTTCGCTGTCCGCGTCTTCGGTACTGTGAAAGCCGCCCGCCGCGTCGGTCATGTAGTGCAAGACATAGTCCAGCGTTTCGCGAACCACGCGGCCATACGACGCATCGCCCGTCGCTTGGTACGCATCCAAATACACGCCCGACAACAGCGCGTTGTCGTACAGCATCTTCTCGAAATGCGGAACCAGCCAGCGCTCGTCCACTGAATAACGCGCAAAGCCGCCCGCCAGGTGATCGTAGATCCCGCCGCGAGCCATCTTGTCGAGCGTCAGCCGCACGAGATCCAGCAGGCCGCCCCGTCCGCTCCTGTGCCAGATCCGCAACAGGAACTGCAGGGCCATCGGATGAGGGAATTTGGGCTTGAATCCGAATCCTCCGTGGGCCGTGTCGAACTCCCGTTGCAGACGAACTACCGCCGCCTGCAGCAGCGGCTCGTCGACGGACGGCTGCCCCAACTCGGCCAAGTCCGATTGCTGCAGGTATTCGGTCAGCTGCGCCGCCTGCTCGACCGCTTGTTCGCGCTGCGTCCGCCACAATTCATCGACCGCCTGAAGCACCTGGATGAACCCGGGCATGCCCATTCGCGGGTACGCCGGCCAATAGGTTCCGCCGTAGAACGGCTGCAAATCGGGGGTCAGGAAGACGGACATCGGCCAGCCGCCGTGCCGCGTCATGATCTGGATCGCATTCATGTAGATCTGATCCAGATCGGGCCGCTCTTCGCGATCGACTTTGATGCTGATGAACCGGGCGTTCAGAAAGGCCCCGATCTCCGGGTTCTCGAAACTCTCGTGCTCCATCACGTGGCACCAATGGCAGGCGGAGTAGCCGATCGACAGAAAGATCGGCTTCTGTTCTTCCCGCGCTCGCGTCAACGCCTCGGGCCCCCACGGATACCAATCCACGGCGTTGTCTTTGTGCTGCAGCAGGTAGGGGCTGGTTTCGAGTCCAAGGCGATTCGACATGGCAGGCTCAGGTCCTGAAGAACAATTCGCGGACAGACGGAACGACAGCAGATTGTAGCGCCGGCCGAGCACATGTGGAGGGGGAAAATTCACGCAAAGACCGCCAGCGCCCCGGGAATCATGTTCACCGACACGGGCGAACACGACTCCAGTTCCCCGTCCAGATTCAGCAGGTCTCGCGTCCGGGTTTCGATACGAAACGAACGGACTTGCCGGTACTCGACGCTCGGCAGCGTCACGAATGACCCGTCGGAAATTCCTCGGAACAGCCGCAGCATTTGGATTCGCGATGCCTGCCGCACAAAGACCACGTCGATCTTGCCGTCCGCCAGATCGGCGCGGGGAGCGACGTGCATGCCCTTGCCCGTGAATTTCGTGTTGCAGCCCAGCACGAACAGGAATTCATCGTCGATGGTCTCACCGTCCAGGACCAAACGGGCCGGACGCCGCCGCGGCCGGAAGATATGCCACAGCGTGGCCAAGGTATAGCGCGGCCGGCCGAGCCACCGCCACCGCTCCGCCGTACGGTTGATGTCCACGACGCCGCCCCAACCCACGATGTTCAAGCAGTACACGGTCTGGCCGCCGCACGCCAGCCGGGCGACGTCCACCCGCTGCGTCGCCCCGGCCAGAATTCGCTCCATCGCGTCCTGCGGCGTGGTGCAGCCCAGGTGCAACAGCACGGCGTTGCCGGTGCCGCCGGGAATCAGACCCAAGGGGATCGATACGCCGTCGGCTCGCTGCAACAGCCCGTTGGCCACTTCGTGAATCGTCCCGTCCCCGCCGATCAGGCAGAACCCGTCGCAGCCTCGCAGATCCAGCGTTCGTGCCAGCTCTGCGGCGTGCCCGCGATGCTGTGACACATGCACGTCCAGAACGGCGCCGGCCGCCGCAAACCGAGCCCGCACTTGTTCCAGCAGCGCCAGCCCGCGCCGCAGACCGCCCTGGGGATTCACGACCAGCATAAACCGCTTGGATGTCATGATTCTGTCTGCAGGGCAATCCGTCTCATCGAATTACTCGGGTTTTGCTTTGCCAAAGACCAGCAGGAAGCGATCCTTGGCCGGAGCCGGGCTTTCGGAAATCAGGACAAACCCCGCAGCGGCCAGTTCCTGCTTGACGGTCTCCGGCGCGATCCGGCGGTGGTGACTGGCCTCGCGCCGCGACAGGGCCTGCTTCGCTTCGCGATCCAACACGAAGACACAGCCGCCGGCGGCGAGCCGCTGGTGCAGTTGATTCAGCAACGCCGGGCCGTGGAACAGCAGATGGTACGCGTCCAGAAAGAATACGGCATCGATCGGCTCCGATCCCAAGTCCGCAATGCCTAAGTCGGTCAATGCCGAAGGAAGCAAGATTCCCGCCGGTAGCGGCGGCCGCTCGTCTTTCTGCGTCGCCCATTCCTCCAGGACGATCTCGACCCCCGCGCCGGACGATCGCTCCAAAATCGCTGGGATCAACTCGCGAGCCTGCCCCAGCGCCATGATCGCGGGACGCTGAAAACGTTTGTCTGCGGCCAGCAGCATTTCAGACACCGCGCCGGTCGCCAGCGGCACCAATGGATCCGGATCGAGGCCGGGCTCGGCTTGGTCTTCGGGACGCTGAAAGATCAGCACAAAAGGATTGTCTTTGGATTCACACAATTCGTCGGCACAGGCGACGAAGCAAAAACCTTCTTCGCGGGCTTCGCGAACCACCGTCGTTTCCGCCAGCCAGAAGTGCTTGCTCGCCCGCTGCTCGCGCGGCACCCAGTCGCGGAGCGTTCCCGGCAAGCGGTCGACCACGACGAAATGGCCGCCGGGCTTCAAGGACCGCCAAATCTCGCGCAGCATTTCGCGAGGCTTGGACAGGTGGTGGTACACGTAGCGCATGTAAGCCAGATCGACGCTGTCGGGCGGCAAGTTCGGACTGTCGTCGCGGCCCAGTACCGGGCGGACTTGCGCCAACTTGCGCTTTTCGACTTCCGCCCGCAACGTCTTTACATTTCCTTCGGTGATCTCCTCGGCATACACAGTGCCCGTCGGACCGACGAGGTCGGCGAACACCCACGTGTCCATGCCTTTTCCGGCGCCGATATCCGCCACGGCGCTGCCGGGGGCGATATCCAACCGAGCCGCCAGAGCACGGATCGAGGCAGGACGATCCGCCGGCCGCTGCGGCGCGGCGGCGCTCGCCTGCCGGCCGTCCGCGGCCGCCGAGGCTTCGGCCGCAGACGCATTCCGCGCGAAATCCGCCGGAATCGCCCCTGGCCCGAGCATGAACAAGACCAGCAGAATGCACACCGCCACGAGGATCGGAAAACGCACCACTGTCTCGAACCGGCGCCGCAATCCACATTTCATGCAAGTCACGTCACTCGTCTCCTTCAAGCGCAAAAAACTTAGAGCTTTCCAAGCACAGCGGCTCGGCTCAGCCGCACGCGGGGCCGTTCCAATTCGCGGAATCCAATTTGCTGTGCGAGTTCCATCATATTCCCAAAGTCGCTGGCCGTCACGTGCCCAACCGGCTCGACGACCAGAAACCGTCCGTCTGGACTGAGGCAATGATGCAGCTCCGCGAGCAACCGCCGCAAGTCGAGCGCCTCGTGAGCCGAGTAGAAGGCGAGCGCAAACTGGACGGACTGGATCGACGCGTCGAGCCCCATCGAATCGCTTTGGCAACGATGCGGGCGAATCCGCTCGGCAACTCCTGCCCGCTGGGCCCGCTGCTGCAAGACGTCCAGCATCTGCGGCTGCAGATCCGCCGCGATCACGTGCCCCCCGACACCAACCAGACGCGCCAGCGCGATCGAAAACATCCCCATACCGCAGCCGAAATCGAGCGCCGTCATGCCCGGCCGGACGTAAGGCGACAGAATCCGTTCCGGATTGTGCAGCCAGCGACGCAAGGGGTTGTCGATAAAGTAGCCTCCCCACCAGGGGCATACATGGGTACCCACGTTGAAACTCCGGAAAATCGCCCTGTTGGAATTCCAGTTGTTCGCGTTCCGTCCTTGTTGTACTGGGTCTGTTCGCGGGTTTCCAGAGATCGGAGCGAGGATCGCGAATTGCGTCATTCCCAGCCGCGAGTCTTGCGAGCACCTCACCGGCCCCCGACGGCCGCGTGGAAACTCGCCGCTCCCTTGCTTTGCTTGGTTCCGATGCGCGGTAGAATGCGAGTCGTCTACGGCAGCGAGTGTTGCCGAGCGTACCTGCAGCCACGAGGGAGAGACATCATGAAGCGGATGCTAACGATCGTTGTGTTGTGCGGGGCAAGCTTGTCCGTCTCGGCCGCGGAACCGAAGCTGGTGTTCGAGGACGGATTTGACGGAAAACTGGGCGACGGATGGAGCTGGCTCCGCGAGGACCCGGCCGCTTGGCGGATCAAGGACGGCGCGCTGGAAATCCAAATCCAACCGGGCGCGGCGGGCACCGTCAAGAACGCCCTGGTTCGTCCAGCGCCGGATCGGCGCGCAGGTTCCTTTGCCATCGACGTGACCGTAACGTTCCAGCAGAAGCCGACGCAGCAGTACGAACAGGGCGGTATCACTTGGTATCACGGCGGCAAGCCGGTGTTCAAGCTGGTCCACGAGCGGATCGATGGCGAGCTGTTCATCATTCCGGGCCGCAAACCGCTGACGGCGGAAGCGGTCCCGTTGCGATTGATCGTGACCGCCACCAGCTGGACAGCCCAATACCGCGCCGGCAGCGAGAGCGAATTCGAAACGGCCGGAACCGGTTCGCTGCCGGAGCCCGGCGAAGATCAGGTCAGCATCCAATGCTACCAGGGCCCGCCGGATGCGGAGCATTGGATGCGGTTCGACGATTTCCGGATTTGGAAGCTGGCGGAATAACACGCAGGTTGCCAGCGAGATCGTTAGGCTCGTGTCCTACGCACGTCGGCCAACCTCGCGTCCCTGTCATCTCGATTGTTCTGTCAGCGATCTTTTTCTGCTTGCGTCCCGTTCCACAGCATCTCCGCGCCCACGGGGCCGCCATCGGGGCGCAGACTGCGCGCCGGGCTGGCCGGGCCCAGGCGGTAGTCGCCCTGTGCCGTGTCTACAAATTCTGGATCGGCAAACTGAGAGTGGGCGTCGAGTCCCGTCGTCTGACGGTACTCGTCGAACCCGGCGATCTTGTCCCGAAACCAGTAGGCCATCACGCCGCTCCGGCTGAACCACAAATTGTAATCCATGTCGGGCAGCACCTGCCAGCCGCTGGAATAACGGCTGCCCCAGTCGCTGTGATCATAGAAGATGTTGAACTTAATCTCGATGCCCGAAGTCGCGGCCGTGTTGGTGTAGAACATCAGCTGGCTGCCGTTGCGGTCCGGTCGCTGTTCGTGAGCCCATCCCCGGCCTGCATTGATGCAGGTATTGTTGACAAACCGGATGTTCTCCGTGACGGCCGTTTCCGGGCCGTTCCAGTATTCGAACGAATACTCAGAGTTGCTGATCAGGTTGTTGCGGTAGGTGATGTTGATCTGCTTGGAATCGAGTCCGCGTCCCTGGTTCGTCAGGGCCGCGTCGTAGACTTCCCAGATCCGGCAGCCTTCGACGAGGTTGTCGTGCGCGGCTCCCCAGAATTCGATGGCGTTGCCGAACCGCACGGGCTTGCCGTCCGGTCTGGTGAACTGGTGGGCCCCGCCGATAAAGCCGAGATCACAGTTCCGAATCACCACGTGGTGCGTCCCGCCCCCGCCGAAACCGTGGGCCGCACCGTACATCACGGCCAGTCCATCGTAGACCACGTGATGCTTGCCGCCCTGGTTGATGACGTGCCGGGCCAGGGCCAGTTCGATGCTCCGGTGCCGCAACGTGGGGGCGGACTCGGAATAAAGATAGACTCGCTGCGAGGAGCCGTCGTAGTAGTATTCGTACGGCTGGGAGAGATCGTCGATCGACCACTTTTTCCACCCGCAGACGGCACCTCCGTCGAAGATGATGTTGCCCACGTCGACGGCCAGCGGATCGGCGATGTTCGGCGTCGCAACGTGCAAGCTTTGCGGCTGGAAGTCGAAGACGGCGCCGGCGGGAAGCAGGCCACCCAGGTTGACGTGCAGGCGGCCGGCCTCCGACGACTGCGCGACTTGGAACACGGCGCGATAAGTGTCCCACTCGGCGCCGAGAGGACGGTCGCCGGGACCCGATTTCGCGAACCGCGTCCAAGGGGAATTTCCCTGCAGGATGCCGAACCCGGGAAAGCGGAACGGCTTGCTGCTGCGGGCGCGAAAGGTCAACAGCAGGCAGGCTCCCTGTTCGACCGCCAACGTCGGTCCCCACAGCTGGACGTGATTCGACGCCGATCCGCTCTCCTTGCAGACGATGTGAAGGAACCCTCCCGCGGGATCTTCCACGCGCGTCAGGTCCACGTCCGCTCCCGCCTCCTGATGGCGGTTCCACGTGCTGTGCTGCAGGTCCAGGAGATGTTCGTTCAGCTGATACTCCATGGGCAAGGTGGCCCAGATGTGTTCTCCGACCTTCACCCAGTCTTCCAGTCGGTTACGCGGCAGCGAACCGAGAATGGTTGGTTTCAGCCCTTGTCCGAACGAGGTGTAGGTGACCGAAGCCGTTTCATCGCCGCTGGCCGGAATGAGGGAACCGCGCCACGTGCCGCCACACTTGAAGCGAACCGTATCGCCCGGTTTCAATTCGGCCGCATTGACGCGATCCACGCTGCGCCAGGCGTGCTCCGGCGATTGACCGTCGCGGCTGTCCTGCCCCGTTTCCGAATCGACATAAAAAGTCCGCGGACCAACGGCACCGTCCGCGGGTCCTTCCGCGCTCGGGCATTGTCCACACCAGATCGGCGAGACCAACAGCCAGCCAGCAAACAAGGTGAGCGAGGGAAACGTCGCGGCGGACAACGGCATCTTTCTCATGGTGACCTCGAGTGTGCGGTGGGCAGCGTTACCATCACGGCGATCTGGCTCAAGCCGGCGGCGTGTCGTGCCTCAGCCGCTGTTCGGTGATTTCAATCGAGCGTAACAGCCCGCGGGCTTTGTTGAGCGTCTCTTGGTACTCCTGTTCCGGCTGGCTGTCGGCCACGATGCCGGCTCCCGCTTGGATATACGCTTTGTCGCCCTGGACGACGATCGTGCGCAGGGCGATGCAGGTATCCATATTGCCGTGATAGTCGAAGTGTCCGACGGCGCCGGCATAGGGACCGCGGCGATGCGGCTCCAATTCGTCGATGATCTCCATCGCCCGGACCTTGGGCGCGCCGGACACGGTGCCGGCCGGCAGGCAAGCCGTCAGGGCGTCGAAGGCGTCCTTGCCTTCGGCCAATTCCCCCGTCACGTTCGAGGTGATGTGCATCACGTGGCTGTAGCGTTCGATGACCATCACGTCGGACAATTTGACGGAGCCGAAGCGGGCGATTCGGCCCACGTCGTTGCGTCCCAAATCGACCAGCATCACGTGTTCGGCCCGTTCCTTGGGATCGGCCAGCAATTCCGCCGCCAGCCGGCGATCGTCCTCTTCGGTGGCGCCCCGCCGCCGCGTGCCCGCCAGAGGCCGCACCGTGACTTTGCCGCCGACCACCCGGCACATGATTTCCGGGGAACTGCCGACCAGCGTGACGTCCGCCGTGCGCAGAAAGAACATGAACGGGCTGGGATTGACGACGCGCAGCGTGCGATAGATCTCGAACGGGTCCACCCGTAATTCCAGCTCCAATCGCTGGCTGATGACCACCTGGAAAATGTCGCCGGCTTCGATGTAGCGGACGCATTGCCGCACGGCGTCCTCGAATTGCTCCTGGCGAAAGTTTGAGCGAAAGGGGATCGTCGGCTCGCCGACGGGATGGATGTCGGTGCACTGCAGCGTCACCGGCGTAGCCGTCAATTCGGCCACCGTTTCGTCGACGCGCCGCTGGGCGTTGGCATACGCCGCGTCGGCGCTTTCGGGATCGTCCACGCGGGCGGTCACCACCACATACATCGTCTTGTCGACATTGTCGAAGACGACCATGCGATCGTAGAAACCGAACGCCAGGTCGGGCAGGCCGCGATCGTCCTGGGGGGCATTAGGCAGGTGCTCGGCATAACGAACCACATCATAGCCCGCGTATCCGACGGCGCCGCCGCCAAAGGGCGGCAGCTCCGGCAGCAACGCAGCGGCGGGCTCGTTCAACAACTGCCGCAGCACCCGCAACGGGTCGGCGGCCGTCGAATGCCGCGTCACGCCGCCCTGGGCGATCGCCACCTCGGTGCCTCGGGCCGTCATCTCCAGAAACGGATCGGCGGCCAAAAAACTGTACCGCCCGACCCGTTCGCCGCCGATCACGCTCTCGAACAGGCACGCACTGCCGCCCGTGTCGAGCTTGTGAAAAGCGGTAACCGGGGTCAGCGTATCGCTGACCAGACGGCGATAAACCGGGATCAGTTGGTGGCCCTGCGCCAGGCGGCGAAAGGTGTTCGGGTCGGGGTGGTGCATGGGAACAGCTTCCTACTTCGCCAAATCCTTCAAGAAGATATTCCTCCAACGGACTTCGTACGGGCCCGTGCCCTTGGCGATGCCGTGGACTTGCAGACCGATGAAGCCGCATGATTTGCCGGATTTTTCGTCGACCAGATCTGCCACGGGCACATCGTTGACCCAGGTCTTGATCGACTTGCCGACGCACAGCACGCGGTACTTGTTCCATTCGCCTTTCTTAAAGGCGGCCTTGGCGGCGGGATCGGAGCGGTCTTCGCACAACCAGCCCGTGTTCAACGCTTCGCCGTAGATAAAGCCCGCCGTGCCGTTGGTGGCGATCTCGACCTGCGGACCGTGAACGCGGCCCTTGTTGAACTCTTCCTTGCTCTCCGAACGAATCTGGACGCCGGAATTCAGCTGGTCATCCACCTTGACCTCGAACCTTAACTCGAAGTCGCTGTAGTCCTTTTCGGTGCAGAGGAACGAATTCGGGCTGCCCTCGTTCGTCTTGCCGAGAACGCAGCCGTCCTCGACGCTGAAAATCGCCGTCCCGTTCCGCTGAACCCACCCATCCAGCGTCTTGCCGTCGAACAAGGCCACGAATCCTTCGGGCGGTTGATCAGCTGCCGCCGAGGGTACGATTCCAGCCGCTACGAAGCCGGCCATCGCCAACATCACGCCTCCCAAAAACCTCGTCATCGCTCGTGCTCCTGTTCAAATTCTCTTGTGGTCCGCTTGCCTCACCCCCTGCGCGCACGGTGCGTGCAAGAACTTTGTACCATTGTGCCAAGACATTTGGCAGTTGCAAGAAGCCGAACCGGGTGGGTAGAGTAAGGCGTAGCGAAAGCAAAACCCTTATGAGTGCCGAATCGAACATGGACATCGTCGACCGCCCGTTTCACGTTCCGCTGGTCCACCGCCTGCGTTTTACTCGTGACGTTTTCGGCACCGACCAGCAGGTTCTGGCGGACGTGCTGGAACCGTCCGGCGCGGGCCCCGCGCGCGTCCAATTCTGGATCGACGCCAATGTCGAAGCCGGCAATCCCCAGCTGCGGCCGCAGATCGAGCGGTTTTTTTCCCGATATCGGCAACGACTTCAGCCGGGGGGCGAGCTTCAAATCGTTCCCGGCGGCGAGGAAATCAAGAACGACGTCCAGGTGCTGGAGCGGATGCTGAAGGTGTTTCACGCGGCCGATCTGGACCGGCGCAGCTACGTCGTGGTAATCGGCGGCGGTGCAGTCCTGGACGCAGTCGGCTTTGCCGCCGCGATCGCCCACCGCGGTTTGCGACTCGTCCGCCTGCCGACTTCGACGCTGGCCCAAGGCGATTCAGGAGTCGGCGTCAAGAACGGCGTGAACTTGTTTCAAAAAAAGAACTGGCTGGGCTGTTTCGCCGCGCCGTGGGCGGTGATTAACGATGCCCAGCTGCTGTTGACGCTGAGCGACCGAGATTTTTTGTGCGGCTTTTCCGAAGCCGTCAAAGTGGCTTTGCTCAAAGATCCGCCGCTGTTCGACGAACTGTGCCAATCGGCCGAGCGGATTCGGCAGCGGGACATGACCGCCGCGTTGCCAATCATCCGCCGCGCGGCCTTGCTGCATTTGGAGCATATCACGCAAGGCGGCGACCCGTTCGAGATGCTCGAAGCCCGTCCGCTGGACTTCGGACACTGGTCGGCTCATAAGCTGGAGAGCATGAGCGGCTTTCAACTGCGGCATGCCGAAGCGGTCGCGATCGGGGTGGCGGTCGACACGGTGTATTCGTCGCTGGTGCACGGTTTGCCCAGTCCCGTCGCGGATCGCGTGCTGCACTGCCTCCAGCGTCTGGGCATTCCGCTGCAAGCGCCGAATCTGCACGATACCGAGACCCTGTTTCGCGGTTTGGAGGAGTTCCGCCAGCACTTAGGCGGCCAATTGACGCTGACCATGCTGCGCGGTGTCGGCCATCCGGTCGAAGTGCATGACGTGGACGCGGACCGCATGCGGCAATCCGTCCGGTTCGTGCTCGCCTTTGCCCACGGCTGGACCCTCGAATTCCCGGAACACGAATTCCCGTAACCGCTTGTTGTGCAAGCTATGATTTCCTATCGTTTCGCAAAACGCCTTCCCCGCGCGGCGCGGCGGCAACGGATTCTTGAATTCTTCCGGACGACGACAACACGATGGCCGAAACAAAACGCTTAACCGGTATTTTCACCCCGAATGTCGTGCCGCTGGACGATCGCGGCGAGATCGACGAAGTCGAGCTTCGCCGTTACGTCGATTGGCTGATCGCGCGCGGCGTCCACGGTCTGTATCCCAACGGCTCGACGGGCGAGTTCACCCGCTTTACGGCGGAGGAACGGCGGCGGATCATCGAGATCATCGCCGATCAAACCGCCGGGCGGGTGCCGATCCTGGCCGGCGCGGCGGAGGCCAACACGCGGGAGACGATCAAAGCTTGCGAGCACTACCATGAATTAGGAGCCCGCGCCGTCGCGATCGTCTCGCCGTTCTACTACCGCTTGAGCCCGGCCGGCGTCTACGCCTACTTCAAAGAAATCGCCGACCATTCGCCGATCGACGTGACGCTGTACAACATTCCCATGTTCGCCTCGCCGATCGACGTGCCGACCGTGACGCGTCTGGCGGCCGAATGCCCCAAGGTCGTTGGGATCAAGGATTCGTCCGGGGATTTGCCGCAGATGATGCGGATGATCGCCGCCGTCCGCCCGCAGCGGCCCGAGTTCTGTTTCCTGACCGGTTGGGATGCGGCCCTGATGCCCATGCTGCTGATCGGCTGCGACGGCGGCACCAACGCGACCAGCGGCGTGGTGCCGGAGATCACCCGCAAATTGTACGATTTGACGCTCGCCGGCCGCCTGGACGAAGCCCGCGACTTGCAGTACCGCCTGCTGACACTGTTCGACGCCATGCTGTATTCCGCCGAATTCCCGGAAGGATTCCGAGCGGCGTTGAACTTGCGCGGAATTCGCGCCGGCGCCGGGCGGCAGCCCAAGTCGGAGGTTCAGAAGATCGAGTTGGACAAGTTGAGCCGCGAACTGCAGTGCCTGCTGGCGGCCGAAGGGTTTGCCGACCAGCCCGTGGGCGGATGTCGCGCCAAAGAGCCCCTCGACCCGGAACAAGTCGCCCGCATCGTCCGCGACGTGGTCGGCCAGTTGCGTAAGCAAGGGGCAGCCGGCGGCTGAGGCGACGTTCCTCGCTCACGCTTCGGGTGACAGGGCGCAAGCCAATTTCTTCCCGTCGCCGGAGGCAAGGCGACCGCTCAGCGGCCGACAGTTATCTTGATAATCCCTATTCTTCAAATGGACAGTTACTTGACGGAGGCCGCAAAACACTTAAAATTTCGGGGGGGATAAGTTGATCTCGTTCTGGCGCCTCCATTTCTCGTCGACTCTTAAGGAGGGTATCCGTATGGTTCGGTCGTACAGTCCTCGGAGAGCGTTCACGCTCGTGGAATTATTAGTCGTCATCGCCATTATCGGCATCTTGGTGGCTCTGCTGCTACCAGCGATCCAAGCAGCTCGGGAGGCCGCGCGGCGCACTCAGTGTTCGAACAACCTGAAGCAGTTGGGGGTGGGGTTTCATAACTATCACGACACACACCGCGTTTTTCCGCCGAGCTGCGTGAAGGAGAAGCTTCAGGACGCTGCCGGCAGCGCCCAAGCCACGTTGTGGAGCGGCATGCTCCTGCCATTCCTGGAGCAAAATGCGCTCTGGGACCAGATCACCGGGATGGGATTTGGAATCGTCTGGAACGACGATGGCGTGAACGAGGACGTCGCCCGCACCAAGCTTCCATCCTTTCAATGTCCCTCGGCGCCGGAGAGCAACGAGACATTTGATGACGGGGGCGTTAATCCTCGTTATCGCAGCAATTACGGGGTGGTGACTTCGGGGACGGTCGGGATCAACTTGATTCCCTATGGAATCCAGATCAATCGCAGCGGCGAAAACAACAACCATATGGACGACGGCGGACTTGCGCACGGCCGCTGGGACGCCGCATTCACCATGCAGAACACGGCCCTCACGTTTGCCGACATCGTGGACGGCGCGTCCAACACGATTTTCGCGGGCGAACGAGCCCGCTGGGCCCTTACCGCGCGAAACTACGTGTACATCGCCACGCCCAACGCGCAAAACGCGCATTCCAAGTTTTCCGGCTCGACGGGCATCGAAATCAACTCCAAGGATGCCGGTGCACGCGGCTTTGCGGGGTTCCATAGCATGCACCCCGGGGGCGCACAGTTCTTGTTCGGAGACGCATCCAACCGGTTCATTTCGGAGAACGTCAACGATTACTTGTTGTCGAGCCTTGGAACGCGGTTTGGCGGCGAGGCCATCACGTTGCCATAAGGGTCGGCAAATCACTGCGAAGGAGCTTTGATGAACAGCCTGCAATCTTTCGGCGCCGAGTTCGGCTTGTTGTTGAGCGTGGTCCTGCTGGGTGGATGCTCGGGAGGTGGCGACTTTGCGACGGCAAAGGTCGACGGACAAGTTCTTTATCAAGGCGAGGGAGTCGCTGGCGCGGTGGTCGTATTTCGCCCCATCGAGGCTGCGGCGGCGACCCTATCGGGCAAAGCGGCCAACGGCAATGCCGACGAAAGCGGCCGGTTTACGCTGTCTACCTACGAAATGGGGGACGGAGCAATCGTCGGCAAACACCGCGTTTCCGTCAGCGCAGAGGATCCGATGAAGCCGCTGCCCGGCAAGATTCCCGACGATTTGATCATCGAAGTCAAGCGCGGTTCGAACAATCTCACGATCGAACTGATTCCGTAAGGGTTCGTCATGCCGCGCCCCGTCGTACGCTGCCACGCGACACCTCGTCGCGGAAGCAGAACCTAACTCGGGTTATCGGTGGGAATTCTGACGACGCGTCCGCACCAGGGACAACGGCCCTTTTTGCCCGCGGTGCCCATAGGCGTGCGGACGATCTTCTGGCAGTGCTGGCAGGAGAATTCCAGGGGTGGCGGCGGCGCGGCGGGATCCGGCGGACAGCGCGCCGAGGAGCCGGCGCCGGGCGGGCGGGGCGCATCGGAAACATCCGCAGCCGCTGTGATGGCGACGACCGCACCACATTTGGGACATCTGCCTTTCTTGCCCGCGGTCGAACGTGGAGTTTGCACCAGCAGTCCGCACTGGAGGCAGGCGAATTCGATTCGGTCAGAAGCCGGGGTGGGGCTCCGCGCGGCCGGGACTGCAAGCGGGACCGGAGCCCGAAGCGGGATCGAGGGCGGAAGTGAAATTGGCCCGGGCGGCGGACCATCGACAATCGGTGCCGCGACGGCAGGCAAACCGATGCCGGCGGTCGGAGACGCGGGCACATCCTGCGAGTAGCCGCGCAGTGCCGCGCCGAAATCCCGCATGGACTCGAAACGCCGCGCGGCCTCCCGGTTCATGGCTTTCATGCAAATGGCGCAGATGGCCGGATCGAGTTGCGGCTGATGCCACGATGGCGGTTTCGGATCGAGCGTCAAGATTTGCGCAAAGAGTTCGGCCATCGATCCACAGAATGGCGGCCGTCCGGCGATCAGTTCGTAAAGGATGACGCCCAGGCTGTACACGTCGGACAAGGGGCCGACCTCGCCCGACGTGTCCCGCAACTGTTCGGGACTCATATAGCAAGGCGTTCCCAGCACGATGCCGCTCTGCGTCTCCCGAGCCTCGCAAACGAAACTGCGCGCCAGTCCAAAGTCCAGAATGACGGGCTCGCGGCGCTTTTCATCCATCATGATGTTCGAGGGCTTGAGATCCCGATGTACGATCCCGCAATCATGGGCTTCCGCCAAGGCAGCGGTCAATTTGAGGACGATTTTGGCTGACGCCTTGGGATCCATGGGCTTCTCGGAACTGACCAGTTGCGACAGCGGCGTTCCCTCGATCAATCCCATCACGATATAGTGGTTCCCGTGAAACTCGCCGACGTCGTGGATGGGGCAGATGTTGGGGTGGTGCAGCTTCCCGCCTAGCTGAGCCTCGCGCAGAAAACGACTGATCTGATCGGGCATCTCCAAAGCCCCGCGGCAAGGAATCTTGACCGCGACTTCGCGGTCCAACTGCTTGTCATAAGCTCGGTAGACCTTGCCGAATGCTCCCTGGCCTAGAACGTCCCGCAATTCAAATCGGCCGAAACTCACAGGCAAGAGATCGTCCGGGATCTCCAGAAAGGTGACCAGCCGAGGAACTGTGTTCACGTTCAAAGAAACCGTGGGCGCGGAATCGGAGTTCGCATCGGGCAGCTTTTCTGGGGCATTCGACATCCTCGAACTCCTGGCACTTCCTGCGGCCAACGCTTCTGGCAAACCGCGCGCGAGTAATCAGTAATTATCCACCATCCGCCACTCGTCCTCGCTGACGCTTCGCTTTACGATGCCGCAGCCGTATCCGAAAACTAAGCCTTGACGACGTACTAGGTCGAGTCGGCCATGCCGTACTCCTCGATCTTCTTGTACAGCGTTCCGCGACCGATCCCCAAGACGCGGCACGCTTCGGCTTTATTTCCTCCCACGCGGCCGAGCACGTATTCGATGTGCCGGCGCTCGGCTTCCCGCAGGGAAGTCATCTCGGGAGCCGGCGCGCTTCCCCGCCCCGGCGTCGCCAGCCCCAGGTCTTGGGGCGAGACTTCCTCCGAATGGCCCAAGACCACCGCGCGCTCCACGGCGTTCTTCAATTCACGAACGTTGCCCGCCCAGGAATGCTGGCGGATCGCCGCGATCGCTTCGGCCGATAACCGCCGCGGCCCGCAGCCCACTTGCCGCCGGAAGTGATCCAGGAACGAAGCCGCTAACTCGATGGCATCGTCCCCGCGCTCCCGTAGCGGAGGAATAGGCAAGTCGATGACACGTAAGCGGTAATACAAGTCTTCGCGAAATCGGCCTTGTCCAACCAGTTCAAACAAGTCCCGGTGCGTGGCCGCGATCACGCGCACGTCCACATGAATCGATTCCTGCCCTCCCAGCCGCTGGAAAGGATGACCTTCCAACAAGCGCAGCACCTTCGCTTGACACGACGAACTCATCTCGCCGATTTCATCCAAGAACACCGTTCCGCGGTGTGCTCGCTCAAATTGTCCGATGTGGCGACGGTCCGCGCCCGTAAAGGCGCCGGGTTCATGCCCGAACAGTTCGCTCTCCAGCAGCGACTCGCTGAAGGCCGCACAGTTGACGGGCACGTAAGGCCCGGCGCTGTTACGGCTGATCTCGTGAATCGCGCGGGCCACCAGCTCTTTGCCCGTTCCGCTTTCTCCCAGAATGAGCGCGGTCGACGAAGTGGGTCCGACCCGCGCAATCCGCTCCAGGACCGACTTCATCGCGGGACTGGAACCCATCAATTTCGTCTGACTGGCCAATTGCCGGCGCAGCTGGTCATTCGCCTGCTCCAACCGTTCTCGATGCTCCAGATTTTCGAGAGAGGATCCTAACTGGTATGCCACCACGACCGCGAAATCCAGCTGAGCCCGTTGGAAAAGACCCCGCCCTGGGGCGCGATGGCACTCGATGGCCCCCCGACAGCAGGCGGCACCCGGAATCGGCACCCCGATCCCGCTGCCCACCGGAGACGACGTGCCTGAGGCTCCGGACGATAGAGATGGCGGATTGGGCTGTTCGACGAACAGCGCCTTGTTCTTCTCGATGGCCAAACTGGCAAGCAGATGCTCGTCGTCTGCCGGGCCGAAGCGGCCGGCACAGCGCAAGCGGCCGTCGGTGCCCACCAGCCAAAGCGAGGCGGTATCGGGGGCGATGCCCTGGACCAGCGAGTCCAGAGCCACGCACAGCAGCGATTCCGTATTGGGATGTTGCTGCAGAAGGTTCGCCATCCGGCACAGCACCGCCGAATCGCGCGTGACACGCGCCAGCGAACCGCTCAGACTGTGCTCCGCCAACCCGCGCTGGGCATCCTTTTTCAGCCCCATCATCGCGGTCGGTCGAGGTTGATCACCAGCCGGCTCGTCCGCCGATTCACGATCCTCGCCCGTGAACAGAATTAAGCTGTCGCCGATACGAATCAAATCGCCGGGCTCGAGCATCGTCTGCTGCACGGTCTGCGAATTGACGAACGTTCCATTCATGCTCCCGCAGTCTTCGATGGACCAATGATTCGCTCGATACGCCAGTCGAGCATGTAGCCGGCTGACTCGGTCATCGTCCAATCGCAGGTCGCGAACACTTTGGCGGCCAATCGTCACGGCTTGGCCTTTCGCGTCAAGTCGCACGATCGTTCCCGACGAGACCCCGCTGACAACAACCAACGAATACGGCACGTGACCCTTCCTTCCAATCAAGCCCAGTTTGCTGCTTCTCTCAATTAAGAACTGTATGATTCCAGGGCGCAGTAGACAAGTCCTGGCGCCTTAATCTAAGACGATCACCCCCCGGCCAACGCTCAGGCTGGATACTTTTCACGTCGGAAACAACTCGCGACAAAGGACTTACAAAGCGTCTTCACACTTTGTCGTAATTTTGGCGCGATGTTTGCTTTATGCGGATTTTCCGTAATGTCTTCATCAAAACTCCAGCGCGAATGTTTAAAGATCATATGAACTTACGCTACAAGGCCCTTAAGGCTGAGCCATCGAGACCCGACTGTTTCTGCGGCGCTTCGGGAGGCGGTGTTCGCCTCCAGCAAGTTCGCTCTGCCTTCACGCTGGTCGAATTGCTCGTCGTGATCGCGATCATCGGAATTTTGGTGAGCCTGCTGTTGCCAGCGGTGCAGGCGGCCCGAGAGGCGGCCCGGCGCACCGAGTGCACCAACCGCCTCAAGCAAATTGCGCTTTCGTTTCATCTTCATCATGATGTGCATGGCTTTTTTCCTAGCGGCGGTTGGGCTTGGGATGCGCCTCCCACGTACACGGGCAGTCAACCGGTGGTCGGTCCCGAGCAGAGGGCGGGCTGGGGATTTCAGGTGCTGCCGTACTTGGAGGCAGGACACGTTTCGGATGCAGGCCCGCTGGTGGCGGTCGGCACGGCGCTTCCGACCTTTTTCTGCCCCAGCCGACGCGCCCCGCAGACGGTGATGCTTGCCGACAACTACAACCCTCCCGTCAGTGGAATCGCCGGAACCCTCGTCCCACGCGCTTTGTGTGACTATGCCGCAAGCAATCGCGAACAAACCGGGGTGGTGCGGCGTTTCACTCCGGTGAAGATCGCGGACATCACCGACGGCACCTCGCAAACGTTGCTGATCGGTGAGAAGCGACTGAACCGGCGCTACCTCGGCCAGCCGCAAGACGATGACAACGAGGGCTATACCGTGGGCTGGAACGAAGACACCATTCGCAGAACCGACGAGCCGCCGGAGCCCGACCATCTCTCCTTGACCGGCGATGGAGACAAGTTGTTCGGGGCATCGCATCCGGGAGTATTCCAGGCGGCTTTGGCCGACGGATCGGTCCGAACGATTTCCTTTACGATCGAAAAAGACGTGTTCAAGGCGTTAGGCGGTAAAGGCGACGGCGAGGTCATCGGTCCTCATGCGTTTTGAACGTCCGTCGCGGACGCGTCGTCTTACGGACCTTTCCTCCCTCTTTCCGCCGCGATTTCCGCGGCATCACACAAAGGCAGCAGTGAAATGATGGACATGTTGACGGAGATTCGCCTGACGAATCCTGGCTGGAGATGGCTTCTGATCGCATTTGCGCTGGCCGCGGTCGCACTCGGTGGATGCGGCAAGCAGGCGAAATCGGTGTCCGTGCTCACGGGCGAGCTGGCGGACCCCGATCCGAAGGTCCGCTACAAGGCCGCCAAGGGCTTGGAAGCCTACGGCACCGCGGCGCGGCCGGCCGTTCCAGCCCTGGCAGGCGCTCTGCAAGACGAGGACGGCGAGGTTCGGTATCGCGCCGCCAAGGCTCTGTCAAAAGTGAAAGTCGGTCTGGAACCGGCGGTTCCGGCGCTGGCCAGCGCCTTGGGCGACGAAGATCGCGAAGTCCGCTACTACGTCACCAAGACGCTGGACGATGCCGGACGGAACGTGGGGCCGGCGGTCACCGCGATCATCGCTGCGCTGGGGCAGGAGAAAGATGCGATCATCCGTTATTACCTTGTCAAGTCGCTGAAGAATGCGGGTACGGAAGCCAAGCCGGCGGTTCCGCTTCTCCAGAAGTTGACGCAGGACGTGGAGGAAAATGTCCGCCAGGCGGCGGGCGACGCGTTGGCGACGATCAAACGCAAGGCGTCCTAGGCAATCGCATCCTCTCGTGATTCGACGGAAGACATGGAAATGGTCTCAGAGCAACTCCTTCTGCCCG
>Ga0351864_10095_pt1 | contig 48802 bp, 35 predicted proteins | sample TotcelHFGM3001L9_FD_206758 | JGI IMG/M metagenome (GOLD analysis project Ga0351864, IMG submission 206758) | Enriched cells from coal bed in the Powder River Basin, Montana, United States - Total cells FGM rep2 HSBNCT.FGM.300.1.L9 ... | reverse complement strand
TGATGTCCGCGCGGTCAGCGCCCTGTACGACGTCGGTGTTGAGGCGGTCGTTGATTTGGCGTACGAAGAGCCGCCGGCGCAACTTCCCCGCGAGCTGTGGCATTGTCGGTTTCCGCTCGTGGACGGGTGCGGGAACCGCATCGAGCTACTGGCAACCGCACTCGAGACGGTCGCGGCGCTAATTCGCCGAGAAGTGCCGACCCTGGTTGCATGCGCAGCCGGGATGAGCCGATCTCCGGCCGTGCTGGCGACGGCCTTGGCTCTCGTTCGTCAACGTTCCCCGGACGCCTGTCTGTACGAACTAACCACGGGAAGACCGCACGACATTTCGCCACCGCTATGGGCTGACCTGCGGAAAGCGTATAATCAGGTGGTCGGCGATCGACCACATTATTCTGCGCAGGAACCACGCCCATGAACGACGATCAACTTCTGGCACGCATCATCAGCGACCCGCGAATCCTTGCCGGCAAGCCGGTGATCAAGGGCACACGGCTGTCAGTGGACTACATCCTGAATCTCCTGGGCCACAATTCGACCGTCGAGGAAATCCTGGATGAATACGTTGGCTTGGCACGCGAGGACATCCAAGCATGCTTGCTGTTCGCGTCGCGGACGTTGGCTCAGACGGAATTCATGCCACTCATGGCGGAGTCGGCGTAGATGCGATTCTTGGTCGACGAATGTACCGGCCCGAGGGTGGCGAACTGGCTGCGTGCCAATGCACACGAGGTGTTTTCAGTATACGACGAAGCGCGGGGCATGACCGATGACGATGTGCTCGCAAAGGCGTACTCCGAGCGATGGATTCTGATCACGAACGACAAGGACTTCGGTGAAAAAGTCTACCGTGACGCTCGCCCCCATCACGGTGTGGTGTTCCTACGTCTGAAGGACGAACGGGCATCCTCCAAGATCGACGCCCTTCGACGACTGCTGAGTGGCTTTGCCGATCAACTCGCCGACCGGTTCGTCGTGGTCACCGAGCGACAGGTTCGGTTCCGGCCGGCGTAGACCCGCCTTCACGGCGGAACAACATGTTGGACCAGAGCCGCGATCTGGTCTGGGAGAATGGTGGCGTTGACTCGTCGCGGCCTGGTCAAATTGGTCGTTCGTCGGGAACGCAGAATGCTGTCGGAATCGGGGCGCATCGGCGTGGATTGGGGTGCTGTGATGGGCCGCGTTGGCGCGGGCTGAGTTGTTCGTAGCGGCGATCGTTGGGCCGAAATCCTCGCCGCTTGCCGGCGAGTCGTTTAGGTTGGCGGGCCACGAACGATCGCCCCGAGCGCGACGATCGAATCCTCGCCGCTTGCCGGCGAGATCGTTAGGCTAAGTGGCCGTGCGCACACGGTTGACGGCGGGAACCGTTCCAGCCAGCTAACCCGAGACTCTCGCCGACAAGCGGCGAGGATCTTGGCGCCGTGGGGAAGCCCGTGTTCGTGGCCCACAAACCTGATGGCACTCGCCGGCAAGCGGCGAGGATCTTGGAAGACAATCGCGAAAAGGTAGGACGTATGGCCCGAACCCACGTTGCCGCGGCGATCGGGCCGTCCGTTCGCCTTTCGCCCGAAACCGCGGCTTGCCGTTGCCGCCGCCGCGCCGTATCCTAACGTTCGGCGAGTGGACTCGAGCCGTCTCCAGCGTTGTCGGGTGCCAAAGGAATCGTCGCATCGCGTCGGGGACGTTGACAAGGGGCAGTTCGGGTCTTAAGCTGCTGTGAGACACACGAGTCCTGGGGGCTGTGTGCTCTTGTTCTGCGGAGGATTTCGAAATGGAACTTACGGCTGTGTACATCCAGGTGCCCGAAGGCTATATCGGGTTCGTGGAGGAACTGCCTGGCGCGAACACGCAGGGCGAAACTCTCGACGAGGTTCGCGAGAACTTGAAGGAGGCCGTACAATTGGTCCTGGAGGCCAACCGCGAGTTGGCTGAAAAGTCGTTGGTCGGTCAGAACGTGTCGAAAGAACCGTTTACCTTGACGGTGGCATGAAACGGCAAGACTTGATCCGGCATGTCGAGTCACGTGGTTGCCGTCTGCTTCGTGAAGGCGGCAAGCACAGTGTGTACTACAATCCGGAAAACAACCAGACATCTGCCATTCCACGCCATCGGGAGATCAACGGGTTCCTGGCACGCAAGATCTGCCGGGACCTTGGGATTCCGGAATCGTGATGGCCGAACCAGGGGATGCAGAAGAGCGGCGTTTACGTCCAGCGGTGTGGATGCGTCCTCACGTCGCCGCCTTCTGATCCTGGTCGTTCGTCTGAAAACCCTGCTCGCCCAGTGCGCCGAAGACTCCGCTGGCAGGGCGGCTTGGTTCCCGGCGTCGATCGCGTCGGTCGCGTCTGTCCGCTATCGCATTCCCGGAATCGACAAAACGTGCGCGTCCTCGCGCCAAACCAGGTCATCCCGGCGATGGTTGGGCGGGACCGGCGGAAGGGGTCGGGAGTCGTTTTCGGGCAAGCCGCTTTCCATGTGGTAGATCGTTGCCCGAAAACGACTCCCGACCCCGTAGCTCTCACTCGTGCCAGGCCACCGTGATTAACAAGAAACCCCTGGCCGGGTGCTTACATGGGACGCCGAAGGGAACCTTCGGTGGGAATTCAAGACGCCCGGTTCGCTTGCGCCCAAAGGATGTAGTTGGTTTCCGGCTGCCGAAGGCAGGGGTTCTCGAAGTCAATCGCCGCCAACTCGGTGCGGGCAAAGCCCGACTCGGCCAGCGCCAGGAACGCTTCTCCCGGATGCGTCGCGCACCACAGCGCGAATACGCCGCCTGGTCGCAGATGCTTTCGGAGCGTCTCCAGCCCCGTCGGCTCGTAGAAGGCGGCGTGGCTGCTGTGCCACAACAGGTCTGGGGAATCGTCGACTGCGTTGGACATCATCAGCTTTCCATCCACCGTCATTTCGAATACGTCACGCTCCAACGCCAGAGACCACCGCTTCCGCAGTACGACGGTGCCCACGTCGGTGAGCGAATGGTGAAGAATCGGACAAACTGAAGGTCATGTTTTTCTCTCTTGGAGACTGTGGGATTCGCATCACGTTTCCTGTTTCGACTCAGACAGCGCTCGCGTTTTCACTGCGGGGGGCCTTCCGCGGCGATACGACCAACAGGGAAAACACGGCAATCGGCAGAGGGGTGATGGCGAACAGGATGAGCGCCAAGTCAAAACTGCCTTGCCAATCCCGCGTCAGGCCGGCGAGCAACGGTCCCAGGCTCGAAGAACTGACAATAATCGTCATCAGCGTACCGCGGATCTTTCCCAGGTGTCGGCGGCCGAAATAGCGGGCCCACAAGGGATGAGTCGCCCCGAAATAGATGCCCTGCGAGATCCCCAAGGCGACACCCGCTACCAGCGCTCGCGCCGGCGTGTTGGCGACGAACAACAACAGGATTGCCGCGATCAGGCCGGTCAGCCCTGCGAACAGCAAGTACGGCGCCCGCACACGATCGGCCAGCAGGCCGCCGACCAACTGCATGACCGCCAGGCACGCGGCGAACACGGTCAACATCACGGCCGCATTTTCCGCCGTCAGGCCTCGCTCCTGGAAAATGGGCACCAGGCAGAAGAAGACGGCGGTATGAATCAGGCCGAACAGGGCCGTGCCACTGGCCACGATCCAGAAGGCCCATGTTCGCAGCGTTTCGCCCAGCGTCAGTCCCCAGTCGCTTTCGTTGGCAACCGATGCGGACGCCGATGTCACAAGACGCGCGTTCGTCCCGTCGATCTGTTGGCCGACCTCGGCGGGGCGATTGCGGAACAGCAACCACGCCCAGGGAAACAAGACCACCCAGACGCCGACGCCGAGTATCGCATAGGCGCCCCGCCAGCCCCAATGCGCCACCAGCCATAGATTGAGCATGGGAATCAGCGCCATCGCGGCGGCCATGCCCAGCTGCCGAATCCCTTCGACCATCCCCAACCGCCGCTCGAACCAGAACGAGAGCGTGTTGCCGCTGAGCAGTCCGAGCGCCCCGGGCCCCAGCATCCGCAACAGACAAAACGCGACGACCAGCGACAGCCAGCCTTGCACGCAGGAAGTCACCAGGCAAGCCAAGCTGAACAGACTGACCACAACCAGCAGCATGGGCCGCAAGCCGTGCCGATCCGTCTGCCGCCCGATGTACGTGATCGGCACCGCGCCGAATAACGTGCCCAGGGTATAGGCGATGGCCAGCTGGCTGTGACTCAATCCCAACGCCAGCCGTAACGGTTCATTGAAGACCGACACACCAAAAGTTTGGCCTGGGGAACTGGCGATCAAGGTCGCCATCGCCAGCGGCAGCATGATCCAGCCGTAGTAGAACGAGCGCTGTCCGCCGCATGGCTCGCACGGAGCCGATTCGTCCACCGACGCTTGGCGCACCAGCGAGCTGCTCATCCGGCGCTCTCCCGCTGGCCCGCCAGCGTTGTGCTGGATGGCGGCACCGTGGGGCTAACGCCACCACGCTCGCCAAGGAACTCCGGCTGGCACGCCAGCGCGGAGGTTGACGGCGGCACGCGGCGAGTGCGCATCGAAGAGAATTCGAACTTCGGGTTTTCCCGCTGGAGATAGTCGGCGTCCCAGGTCGAGTGCAAGAGCACGACGTGGTGATCAAATTGGTCGCGGACCAGGCGAGCGGAATAGGGCAACCGAAGGTCCTGCAATCGTCCTGCCGCGTCGTGTACCCAGCGGGCCTGTTTGAAGGGCAACCAGCGCAGTTCCGTCTGGGTATTGTATTCGTTCTCATTGCAAAACGGAACCATGATCTCGTCAAACTCCAAGCCCTTCGCCAAGTAGGCCGTTGCGATTAGGATGCCACCGCTGAAGATCTTGCTGTCCGCGTCAATCAGGCGGACGTCGACCTCGCCGCGCAGGTGATCGTACAGGGCCTCCGCTTGCTTCTGGGTCTTGCAGATGATTCCCATCGAATGGTAGCCGCTGTCGGCAAACGCCCTTGCCCGCTCGATCAGAAAACCGATCTCCCGAGCCTTGGCGGGAAACCGCATAACCCGAGGCGGTTCGCCGTGCCGCTCGATCGGGATCAGGTCGGGATTGTGAACGATCGACTGGGCCACGTTGGTGATTTCGACGGTCGAGCGGTAGCTCTTCTGCATGTAGACGCATTCCGCGTCCGGCAAGACGTCGCGAATCGACTCGGCATTGGAGGAACTGAGCGGATTGACCGCCTGGTTGCGGTCCCCCAGGATGGTCATCTTGCTGGGATAGAGCGTCGAGATCACCCGGTATTGGACCGCCGTATAGTCCTGCATCTCGTCGATCACGACATGTTTAATCTCATGTCGCGGATTCGTCCCTTCGAGCATCATTTTCAAGTAGACGAGCGGAAACACGTCCGCGTATTCCAAGGCTCCCTTGGGCCCCTGCTTGAACATGTCCGGCCGCTCGGCCCAGGTGAAAAAGTTCCTGTAAATCGTCTTCAGATTCGTCTCCGCGAACATCTTGCGGAGTTCGTTGCGGATGCGCGTCCGCTCCTTGCCGACGACCGCCTTCTGATGTTGGTATTTCATGTGTTCCACGATCGCGGTCACAACGCCGTTGACCTGCTCGCTGACCGAGAATTGGGCACGTCTGCCGAACTGATTCCCGATCCAATTGGAGTCGAGCCGGATCATCCCGATCCGAATGCCGTCGACCCGCAGATTCGTGGCGTGGACGTGATCGATGTACCGATCGAGCAGGTCCAGGAAATCCGCCAGCGCCTTGAAACGGACCCGCTGGGCGAAGGCTTCGTCACCGCCCTCCAGCAGCTTCGATACCTGTTCGGCGAACGTTTGAAACTTGTATTCCCCGTCGAGCAACTCATTGGCCAGTTGCTCCATCGTCGTCTCGCGGATCATCTCCTCGCCCAGCTCCGGCAGAACCTGCGAGATGTAATGGGCAAAGACTTTGTTGGGCGAAACGATCAGGATGTCATCCGAGCGGATGGTGTCTTTGTGCTTGTACAGCAGGTACGCGACGCGGTGCAGTGCGATCGAGGTTTTGCCGGAGCCGGCAGCCCCTTGAATGACCAGCGTCTGGGCATGCTCGTTGCGGATGATCGCATTTTGATCGCGTTGAATCGTCGCGACAATGGTCTTGAGCTTGTCGTCGGCAGCTCGGCTCAATTCCTCCTGCAAGATGTCGTCCTGGATATTCAAGGACGACTCCAGCATGAAACGGAACTGCTGCTTCTCGATCCTGTATTGGCGCTTCAAGGAGATCTCACGCGCGACTCGTCCCTCGGGCGCGTCGTAGTACGCTTCGCCCAATTCGAAATCGTAGAACATGCTGGAAATCGGCGCCCGCCAGTCGTGAATGAGTGGTTCCTGGCTCTGGGGGTCGGCGAACGCATGCACTCCGATGTAGACCGGAGTTGCCGGGTGGGCCTGGACCGCGTCGACGTCGATGCGTCCGAAATAGGGTGATTCCAGCAGCCGAGAGAGCTTTCGGCGTTGCTCCACGGCATGCTCCCCGACCCGCGAGGCCATGTCGGCTGCCTGACGGAGATTCGCCTTGTCCACGTGATCCAAGTCGCGGGCATGTTCCTGGATCTGCTGCTTGATCTCAATCATTTCCTCGTGGCGGGAGACTACGCTTTGATGCATCGTCTTTAACGCCCTTCCGATGTTGCGAGTCATCAGCGCGAGGAATGCCCGTTCCTCTTCTTCCGAGAGGTTGGCTGGCTGGCACAGCAGGCCCATTCTCAATTGCTGATCGTCACTTTCCCGCGTGTTGCGCAGGGCTTCAACGGTTTGAGTGATTCGCGTGAACGCCTTGGGGCGATCCAGCGTGCAGTTCGCGGTATCCATTTGAGAGTTCCTTAGAGTCTGGTCTTCATTCTTCGCATTCTGCTGCACGCTCGGGTCCGCGTGGAATTCGCGTCGCACGGTACCAGCGAGCGTCCGATCGCCGAAGACACGATGCCGGGGTAAGCGATGCGCGGACGGCGAGCAGCCTTGTTCGGCGGATACCAGGATTGTTTTCGCCGATCCGGGCTATCCGATGAAGACGCGGCGAACAAGCTGAGGACAACTCGCCTGGAACAGACCGAGGAATTGTCGGCGGATCAGGCGTCAAGAGGGGCCGCTTGCTCGAAAGCTCACGCGGCCAGGCAGGGCAGCAAGTTTAGGGTGGCGTGAGCGCAAACAGGCCGTGAACGCACCCGATCGCGGTGGCCTGCGGGCAAAGGAAGCAAAATGTGTCGAAAAAGATGCCGTTGTTCATCACGTCGCGGATGGGGGGCCAATTGGACGAAAGCAGGCCAAGAACTGCCAAGCATACAGCTGGTCAAAAAATATACCGGATCGTTCGCCCCGGTGCAACCCGGTCCTTCGCGAAGAATTGCCCAATATTGTTCGGCACGCTTCTGGTTAGAGCGGGCATCCTCGCCGCTTGTCGGCGAGTGGTCAAGGTTACGCGGCCACGAACAAGCGTCCAGCGCGAACAATAGTGATCCCCGACGCTTACCGTCGGGAGATTCAGGATGGATGGCTGACGTAGGGATACCGCCAATTAGCCTAAAGTACTCGCCGACAAGCGGCGAGGATCAAAGGGTGCTTCTGTGATTTGCCCCCCGTAGCCAGTCTTCCTTAATGCCTCGACGGCAAGCGTCGAGGATGCGTGTCGGCAGCAACCGCTGTGCCGAACAGTATTGGGACTCGCCCGTTTTTGCGGAGTCGCCATTGATGGGCGATGGCGCGAGCGGCAAGTCGCTAGCCGTTGGTGGCGTTTCGCCACGCTTTCCCGCAAAAAGAACCGCGGCTAGCGGTTTGCGGCTCACCGATACTCGTTCGTCGCGAGCCGCGATGCGGCCGGCGCGGGTTGCAGCGCGGGTTGCAGAAATCGCGAAGGCGCAGCGGTATGGGTCCGGCTCAACTTGTGCATTGCCCGGGTGCAGCCGACGTACAGCATGTGCCGGTCGATGACCGTCTGGTACTCGGCATCACTGCAGAACGGGACGCCCACCTGATCGAACTCCAAGAACTGTTGAATGGTCTCCGCACAGGAAGAGCTGGCCGGACTGACGGATTGTTTGCGGTCGCCCAAGATCGTTCTTGCCCATTTCAGCATTCCTGGTCATTTGCTGCCATCATTCATTTTCGGCGGCGGGACGAGCAATACCGGGGCCGGGGACGAGCGCACGACTTGCAGGCTGACGCTGCCCAGAAATGCCTCTGCGAAGAAGCCCCGGCCGCGGGTTCCCAGCACAATCAAGTGGTAGTCCTCCTCGCGGGCCAAGCGAATAATCTCCTGCCCCGGTAGACCATAGGGGATCTCGATCCGAACCTCCGTCGCGCCGCGCTGTTCCAACCGCTGCTGGAGCAACTGCAGACGGCGACGATCGATCTCGTTGAATTCGGGCAGCCGATCGGACAGGTACTTTTCGATCCGCGTGCGGTCCTGGACGTGCAGCAAGGTAACCCGTTTGGTCCCACAGGCAACGAGCCGCTCGACATAGGGAAAGGCCTGCTCCGCTGGATCGGAGAAATCCGTGCAATACAGGACGTGCTCGCGAAAGTCCTCGCACATGGCCTCGAAATGCGCTTCGCCTCCGGTCTCGGCGGTTTTCAAGCGGATCACCAACACGGGCCGTATCGCGTGAGACACGATATTCAATGCCGTGCCTCCGAGAAACAGCTCCCGGGCCAGAGTCGCGCCGTGCGAACCAACCACGATCAATGATGCTTGACGTTCGTCGGCGATCCGGTTCACCTCCTCGACCACCGAGCCCAGGGCAAGCTCCGCGGCCGCCTGAAACCCCTCCGCCTCGAGCCGTTCCTTCTGCTTCTTCAAATACGGCTCGATGAAATAAGCCATGCCGTGCGGCATCTGTTCCAGGTGCTTGATTCCAAGGGCATGCACCAGGATGGCGGTTTGCGCGCCCAGCGGAATCAGTCCGCGAACGCTGTCCAAGACCCGCTCGGAGGCCTTCGCCAAGTCCGTTGCGATCAGGATCGTGTTAAACATTGCTCCCGTCCTTCCGCTCGACGCCGAATTCTTTCCATTTCGCCAGGATGCCTTCCTTCGAGATAAAGCCCTCGTGGCGAAACAACTCTTTGCCGGTGGCGTCGAAGAAGATTTGCGTCGGAATGCTTTGGATACCGTACTTTTCCGCTTCCGCGGAGTTTTCCCAGACGTCGATAAACACCGTTTCGAACGTGTCCGCGTAGTTCTCTTTCAAATCCTCCAAGATGGGTGCCATCCTCTTACAAGGGATGCACTTGCTGGCACCGAGATCCAGCAGACGCGGCAGACCGCGGCCAGCCTCTTCCGCCGGCGGTGCCGCGACGACGTTCGTGGTCGTTCCTTCGGTGGCCGGCAGGCCGGCGGACTCGGCCACTTCGCGGGAGACCGGCGTCGCGCCATCATCCGCCGCCTGCGGTCCGGGTGACACCGCCGGAGCACAACCGCCGCCGAGAATGATCGCCAGCAAGATCAGTCCGCAAGCCGCGGCGTGAAGTTGTGAATGATCGTTTGCACTACCGCCAACATGGTTTTTGAACCTCATCGTTCGCCTCATTTCTTCCAAGGGAAACAGCGCCGGTTGCGCGTCGGCCAACGGTTTCACCGGGATCAGATCCTGAACTTCTTCCTCGCTCAGGCCAGAATCGTTCATCGCAGCTCGAACACATGCACCAACGAAAACCACACTCCGATCAGGATGAAGATGTTGCCCGTCACCATTCGCGCCCACCACTCGGCTTGCGACAAAGCGTTGTACGTCTTGGCAACCGATTTGGCGCTGTACGCCAACAGGAACGCGACGATCAGCACCGGCACCGCGGTGCCGATCCCGTAGACCAGCGGTAACACGAAACTGCCGCCCGGCAGCGAAGCTTGCGGCAAGGCGATCCCCACGTTGGCCAGGACCATCGTAATCGCCCCGGCTTCGGAACCCATGATCAAGGCTACCAGGCCGAAGAACCAGGCGGCCGATGTGGGACAGAACGAAAGGGCAAAGAAAACGCCTAACAACAAGGCGCCCCAGACGCCCATCGAGTCCACGCGCCGCTGCATCCCCTCGCTCATCATCGTCCCGCCGCTGGAGATCGTGATCAATCCGACCAGAAACATGCCGAGGATCAGGAAGATGGGTCCCAGGATCAAGTGCATGTACTTCTGCAAAAAGAGCGCTACGGCGGGAATGGAGAGCGCGGTTGTTGTCAGCAGCGCGGCCAGCGCCAAGTACAGCAGACACCGTCCCAGTGTGTACAGCAGGCCCGCGTGGACGACCAGTCGCGTATTGCCCACCTTGCGTCCCACGTACGAGATGGCTGCGATATTCGTCGCCAACGGACAGGGACTGATCGATGTCAACAGGCCCAGGTAGAGGGCTGCCAGAATGTACAGGGCGTAAGTCATTCGAAAATACTCCGTTCGCTATTGGGGCAGCCAAGCTTCGACGTTCTCCTGAACGTAGCGGAAAAACGCCGATTTGTCGCGGACTTTGAGCCAAATCTCGTCCAGGTTGCGGTGCGACACAACCTTGTTATCAGCAATTTTGGCGACGATCAGCGCGGGACCGGTGATGCCGTACGCTTTTACAAGCCGGGCGTTCCGGGTAGCCTGAAAGTCGACATCATAGAACGCAACCTGGCCCGCTTTGATCTGGCTGGCAAAAGCTGTTTTGACCGCTTCCTCCGAATAGCCGCCCATCCGTTGGCAGGTGGGACAACGTTCCGTACGGTGAAAGTACATCGCCACGACGCGATCCTGGGGGGCGTCAGCGGCTTGCACCACACTGGCGGCAAACAAGACAGTGAGGTGCGCGAATAACAAACCGACGGCGAAACGTTTCATCTTCGTTCTTCCCCTTGGCAAAGGTTCGATATTGGAAATTTGAGATTACGATCTCAAATCCGAAGGCCGTGAGCACATCTGGCACGTCAGGCTGAAAAGCTGACGTACGTTGGTTACTTGGGTATTGGCAAGTCGGCAGGCGTGGGCATAGGGAGCGGCGGCGGTTCCAGGCTCTCGGGCGGCATCGTCGCCCCTTCTGCAAATGCGGCCGGAGTCGCCTCCGTCTCCCCGCCGCGCAAGATCTGCTTGACTTCGTTCCGTAAATACCCGGCGTACCCGGCCTTGTTGCCGACCAGACCCCAGACGCCGTCAAGACTCTTCCATTGGGCGATCTGGCCGCCCTGCATCTTGGCCAGAACCACAACAGGCATCTGGATGTTGAATTTCTTCGCCAACTCGGCGTTGGCACGCTCCTCATAGTTCACAATCTTCCACACCACCTGGCCGGAATTCAATTCCGCGGCAAGCTCCGTCTGGACGAAATCGTGTGCCTGCGACTCGATCTCACGGCAGGTCGGACAGCGAAACTTGCTGTGAAAATAGTAAACGTACAAGGCGTCCGCCGTCCCCTCCGCGAGCGTCGGACCTTGCTGGTCCACAGGCGCCGACGAGACAATTCCGCCCTGTTTGCGCAAGCCTTCGAGTTCCTCGACGATGCGGGCCATCTGCGGCTCGAGCCGCGCCGCCGCCTGCAGATCGAGCGTCCGCGCGATCAGCATCACCAGCGTCGCCGAAAACAGCGAAATCAAGCATACGGTCAAGGCATTTTTTAGTTCCACGAGAATTGCCTCTCTTAACGCGACCTTTGGCCGCAACCATCAAGTACGTCAGGCTTTCCAGCCTGACCGGTCCGGCTGAAAAGCCTGACGTACAACATGCCCGTTACGTGCTCGCCGCCCGATTCAACGCCACTTCGGCCACGCGGCGCCCCAGATTCTTGGCCGTGCCCACTCCGAATTCATCGTCGCTGATGTCGTCCTTGCCGCTGTTCCACAGTGTCGCCCCCGTGTGGGCACGAGGCCGGCCGTCGCCGACCACCAGCATTTCCTGGCACATCAGCGCGGCTTGGATCGACTGGATCGTCAGTTCCTGGCCGCCGTTCCGCACGCCGCCGACCGCCACCACACCTGCGACTCGATTGGCCAGCGCAAACTTGCGGGCTCGGAAGCTGAAACAGCGGTCCAGGAACGCTTTGCACAGGGCGCTCATGTTGCAGAAATAGACGGGACTGCCGACCAGGATTCCGACCACATTCGCTGGCCCCAGTTTTTCCGCGACCAGCGGAAAATCGTCCTTTTCCCCGGGCTCCAGCGGCAGCCCCGCCGCGACGTGCGCCGGGATCTTCAGACCGGCCAACTCGATCAATTCGACTTCGATCCGCTCGGGATCCACCGCTTGCGCCGCGTCCAGGCAGAACTGCAGCGCCTGAGCCGTCGTCTTGCCCGCGCGCGGACTGCAGGACACCGCGATGATCTTCAACTTGCGGCCCTCCTGACCCGCCTGAGCGAGCCCCTGACGGCCGGCACTTGTCGCTACCCCCGCGGCGGCGATTCCCGCCCCCGCGCTCAGAAACTTTCGTCGGGATACATTTCGGGCCATCTTAAGTCTCCTTGCTGGGCTGAAAAGAATGTGTCGGGCGGAACACGATCAAGTCAAAAACTTCTGGATTTCGTCGGCGCTGGCCACCTTGCCGACAACTTTGACTTGACCATCGACCACCAAAGCCGGCGTCATCATCACGCCAAAGCCGGTGATGACGTTGATGTCGGTGATTTTCTCCACCGTCGCCTCAACCCCGGCCTGCTTGACCGCTTGTTCGGCGTTCTTTTTGAGCGACTCGCATTTGGAACAGCCGGGACCAAGTACCTGAACGAGTTTCATATCAACCTCCTTTGGCAGCGTAAATCCGCCTGTGGTAAGACGCACAGCGCCCAATCGAGCCAGTCGGCATTCGGGGCGTTTGAGCCAAAACAACAAGATTTGAAACCGAAGTCAACGCGACTCATGCAAGCAACTCCTGCTGCCTTTTCGCATTACACGCCAACACCGATTCGACGCAGTCGAAGAACCCCAACAGGCACTCGACTCGCAGCCGATAGAACACCATCTGTCCGCGTTTCTGGTCCTCGACCAACCCGGCGCCCTTGAGCATGGCCAAGTGCCGCGAGACCGTGGACATATCGGAACCGATCATCTCAGTCAGTTCGCACACACACCGTTCGCCATTCTTCGTCAACTCGTCGACGATCAGCAACCGGGCGGGGTGCGCCAGGGCTTTGATGATGTGGGCTCGGGCTTCGTATTGTGCGAATGTCTTCGTCGTCATGGCCTAAGTATCGTCCATTAGTTATTGGCAATTTAACCAAATAGACACAGTGAAGCAAGGCCGAGACGACTTTTTTCTTGCTCTATCCCCTCTTCGGAGGCTTGCAGTCCCAGTGCCTACGGCAGAGCATCGAACGTCTCCGGCCAACGGACGTCCAGCTTTCTGCCCTGCCATTCCTCTTTGCCCCCCCCAGGATGGCGAGTTGTTAAGCCGGTGATCGCTCTGCCAGATTCAAAGTGGTTTGACCGCGAAGACTCGCGCGCTAGCCGCGTACTCGTTGACGTCGTAGCGTGACAGCAGATTTCTTAGTCCACCATGCAGGTCTGTCGAATCGACCTCGCAGGTTCCCGAGGTAGCACCACCAGCCGTCGGCGCGGTGTTTCGGATGCTGATCAAGGCGGGGGTGGAACAGCAGGCGGACGAACTCGGCGCAGAACAGCACCCGGACGAGTTTTCCACTTGAGCATACGCGTTCAAGTCCGCTCCCGTATCCAGTACCTCCACTTCGGCAAACCCCGCCTCGAACAAGCCACGACGGTATTCGTCTACCGAAATCGCGCCGGCGATGCAGCCCACGTACGCGATCACGTCGTCGGCAATTTCCGCGGGCAGTGGTTTCTTGAGCACCAAATCGCTGACCGCCAACCGGCCTCCCGGTCGGAGCACCCGAGCGATCTCCCGAAACACGGCCGGTTTGTCCGGGGCGAGATTGATCACACAGTTGCTGATTACGCAATCCACCGCGGCGTCGGGCAACGGCAACCGGTCGATCGTGGCCAGGTGAAACTCGACGTTGGTGATCGGTTTTCCGTCGTTCCCTTTCGCGGCGTTGGCCCGCGCGCGGGCGAGCATCTCCGGCGTCATGTCGATCCCGATCACTCGGCCGGAAGGACCGACTTTGGCCGCCGCCAAGAACACGTCCAAGCCGCCGCCGCATCCCAAGTCGACGACGACTTCCCCGGGCCGCAGACTGGCGTACGCTGTCGGATTGCCGCAGGACAGCCCCATGTTGGCTTCGGCAGGGATCGAAGCCAATTCCTCCCGGCTGTATCCGAACGCTTCGGCGACGCCCTGAACGCCCGCATGATCTCCAGATAGTCCGCTTTGGGCAACCGACGCATACGTGGACCGTACGGCTTGAATGACAGGATTGTTCATTCGATTCTCCTTGCTCTTGGGGTCAGGCGAAAGAGTATCTTCAGCATTCGGACGCACCTCAACGGTGCAAATCGTCACTTGACGAAACATCGAAATCCTATCAGGCCAACGGAGGTTGTCAAGCCTTCGCGGGAACACGCGCTGCCGCGATGACCACGGCGCAAGCGTAACAACTTCTGCAACGGATTCGTCGGGCGGCGTCATAACACCGTCTACGTCGGTGACCGTGCCGAGGCCGACGCCAAGGCGACCTGGCCCCCACGTGGATTTGCCAGCACGCCCACGATGCAAGGAACTCGGCGATAGCACCCATTGGTGTATGGGGTAAGTCCAGAGGTGGGGTGTGCCGGGCGTTGAGGCGATTTCCCTCTGGTCGCCTGTCGGATAGAATCCTTTCATGCGGAACCAGTCCGCGGGCGGCTCCAGCGCGGCGGCTCGCCGCGAGAGCGCTCGCGCCGCTCGCTGAATCGCCTCCCCAAATCCTTGCTAAACCAGCCCCTTGACCATTGGTCCTTGTAACGGAAAGCATGATGATTTCATTTCGTCGTTCCTTGGCGCCGGCGCTGATTGTGCTGGCGAGTATTGTTTTTGGGTTCGCGTCCGACGCGGCGTGTCAGGAGAAGGCTGCGGAGCCCGACGCGGTGTTCCAGGCGTTTTCGGCTGGCAGGGCTGGTCCCGTCCGCGAGATTGCGGCGCCGGGAGTGCCTGGATCGCTGAGCGTGTTCGGGCCTCGATCGAGTGCCCTGGTGACGGGCGGCAAGCAGGCGAATGACGTAGTGGTCGCCTGCGCGACCTGGGGATCGGGCCGCGTGGTGGCTCTTGCTCACGACGGATATCTGCTCAACGTCGAGACCTTGGCCGTCGCCGACACGGGCCGCTTTTTCCTGAATGCCCTGGATTGGGCCAGCCGCGCGGACAAACGCGAACTTTGCGTAGGCGTCTGGAACAACGACCGCTTGGCGAAGTGGCTGGCGGGCGAAAATATCACCGCGATTCCTCTGGCGGGTTCTGCATGGTGGCAAGGGCTGGATGACGTCGACGTGTTGGTGACCCATACCCGAGCATTCGCCACGCCGCAAGCTCGGGCTGCTGCGCAGGCTTTTATTACAGCCGGTGGCGGACTGATCGCTGCGGACTGTGGCTGGGGGTGGGCACAGCTGAATCCTGGCAGGAGCCTGGTCAGCGATCATCCGGGCAACCTGCTACTCTATCCGGCAGGTCTGTTGTGGACCGCAGGATACGCCCATCGAAACAGTCCTCAGGGATTCCAACTGGAGGCCAGCCCCTCGTCGTATCTGAACGCAAGCGTGGCACTGGAAGCGCTGACGCAGCAGGAACGTGACCAGACGGGCCTTCGCCGCAAGCATCAGGCGGACGGTGTGCATAGCATCAAACAAGCGTTGTCGGTACTGCCGGCGGACGACACCGTGCTGATCGGAAGACTTCGCGCGCTCCGCGCCACGGCCGGCCGTTCGGCCGTGCCTTCGCCGCAAACGCCGGTCCGTGCCGAGGACGGGCTGTCGGGCGTCTTTGTGGCGTTGGACGTCCATGAGATGAAGACCAAGCCGGCCCCTGAGATCGCGGCCCATCCGGCCGCGAATGTCTTTCCCGGCGAGGTTCCGAGTTCGGCCAAGGCCGTGGACGTGAAGCGGATCATCGACACGCGAATCCCCGGTTGGCACAGCACGGGAGTGTATGCCGTTGCGGGCAAGCCGGTCGTGGTAACCTTGCCGCCGCAAGCCGTCGATCGAGGTTTGCAATTGCGCATCGGTTGCCACTCCGATATCCTCTGGGGACACAAAGAATGGAAGCGTATGCCCGACGTCTGCCGAACGTGGCCTCTTCAAGCAGCAACCACCGAGGGCGCCAACGGCATGGGCGGTCTGGTCTACATCGAGGTTCCCAGCGGCTGTCGTCTGGAGCAGATCGAAGTGGGCATCGCGGGGGCCGTCGCGGCACCTCGGTTCGTGCTCGGCGAGACCCAGCACGACGAGTGGATCGCCGACATCCGTCAACGGCCCGGCCCCTGGGCGGAACTGGCCACCAAGAAGATCATTCTCACCGTTCCCTCGCGAGTGGTCCGCGAGTTGGACGACCCGGACGAGCTGCTGCGTGTCTGGGATCAAGTCCTGGATGCCTGCGCCGATCTGGCGCGGATCCCGCGAGACCGCGCCCGGCCGGAACGGTTTGTCCTCGACCAGCAGATCAGCGCCGGCTATATGCATTCCGGTTATCCGATCATGGCGCACCTGGACGTCGAGAAGACGCTCGTCGATGCAGCCATGATTGCCAAGGGAGAATCCACCTGGGGATTCTTCCACGAAATCGGCCACAATCACCAGGCACCGGCGTGGACGTTCGACGGTGCGGTCGAAGTGACCGTCAACCTGTTCACCATGTACGTTCACGACCGGGTATGCGGGCGGGACGATATGGGAACGCGGCAAAACGGACCCAATCTGCTCCTCGCGGCGGATCGCGATCGGAAGATCAAGCCGTACTTCGAGCGGGGCGCCAGCTTCCAAGAGTGGAAAGAAGATCCTTTCCTGGCCCTGTGCATGTACATCCAGCTGCAGCAGGCTTTTGGCTGGGAAGCCTTCCAAGACGTCTTCGAGGAATACGGCAAACTGGCCCAGGCCGAGCTGCCCAAGAACGACGACGAGAAGCGAGATCAGTGGCTGGTGCGATTCTCGCGCCGCGTGGGCAAGGATCTGGGGCCCTTCTTCCAAGCCTGGGGCGTGCCAACCTCGGACGCCGCACGCAGGCAGGTGGCGGACCTGCCGAAGTGGTTGCCGGAGAGTTTTCCGCCCCAATGACGCAGTCCCATGAACACGAAATCGAACTCCAGCCCCTTCGCCGGATGCACCGTCATGATGGGGCAGAAAACAGCCGGGCAAACGCCATCTATCCGCAGCACTAAATTGTTGAGGCAGTGGCCACCGGCGCGGTGGCTAGCGCATGCATGGCACTTCAGGCAGCGAGTGGCTTGGATCTTGACCGGGCCGCAGTCTGGGCGAATAATTGGCTTTTGAAACGTGAAACCGAAAGGCGGTGAACACGAGGCTCAATATGTCGCAATCGCCCAGTACTGAAGAACGCTTGGCAACCCTGGAGGCGGAGGTTGCGCAGATCAAGGACCAGCTTCAGCTAGGTGCAGAGCCGTGGAATTGGCTGGACCGGGTTGTCGGTTCGATGACTCGGTATCCTGACTTCCGCGAAGTCCTCCGCCTGGGCCGCGAATTCCGTGAAGCGGATCGGCCCCTGGACAATGAATGGGGGCCCCGCCGGTGTTTCTTCTGGACACGGACCATTTGGGCATCCTCCAAGATCGAGTTCAGCCCGAGTGCCAGCGACGGCTGGATCGAATTTCCCGGTTTCCGGCGACCGCCTTCTACGTGTCGATTGTGAGCTTTCACGAGCAAGTCATCGGGCGGAACGCTTATCTCAATCGCGCGCGGACCATCACGGGCGCCGTCTCGGCTTATCAGATGTTTCAGGACATCCTCGCCGACTTCGTAGCGATGCAAGTATTGCCTTTTGACGACGTGACCGGAAATCAATTTGAGTCGCTTCGCCGACAGCGCGTGCGGATCGGCACCATGGATCTGCGGATCGCGTCCATCGAGCCTTAGTTTTTTGCTGCGAAGGAAATCTTCCCGAGCGTAACTTTACAACTCCGCGCTAAATGCCCGAGGGGGGACTTAACGCGGAGTTGTATGTTTCGGGGACCTGGAAAAGGACCTGGAAAAGGGGGACATCTCAATACTGTTCGGCACGCTTCTTGGGCAGGCATCTTCGCCGCTCGCCGGCGAGTGGTTCAGGTTACGTGGCCACGAACAAGCGTCCACCTCGACGACCGTGATCCCCGACGCTTGCCGGCGGGAGGTTCAGGATAGATGGCTGACATCGTGATACCGCCAATTAGCCTGACGCACTCGCCGGCGAGCGGCGAGGATCAAACGGTGCTCTCTGAGAGTTGCCGTCGTGGCCCCGTTTTCCTCAATGACTCGACGGCAAGCGTCGAGGATGCGTGCCACTACCAACCGCTGTGCCGAACAGTATTGGGACATTCTACTTTTCTACCACTCGGATGCTTACGAAAAAGTAAAGTATTCCCCCGTATCGCTGAGCCGTCGCATCAGTCGCAAAGCCCTTCGCTGCTCAGGGCCTCGCGCTCAACGATACACCGCAAGGCGTACCGACCCGCCGAAGCCGCTTTTCCCATTCATCACGCGGCTTGAGGATCGTCGCCGATTCGGTGGGTTCCGGCCCCAGCTTTTTTTCGGACCGCGTCGAGGACCGCCGCTTCGGGTGTAATGCCGTGCTGGCGGGCCCTCTGCACAAGGGCCTGCTCCAGGTCTGGTGTGAGCGTGACATTCATAGCTTGTTTTACCTCAGCACGTTTTCCGCGAGTTCCTTGATCGTCCTATTGTATTCAGAGAATGCCCTCGGTTACAAGATAGATCGGCCAAGAGATGCGTGCGACCATCGGTCGGGCATTGTGTACCTGCGAGCAGTGGCCTCCGCCCAGGTTGCGTAGGGAACAAATTCCCTTGCCCAGCCAAGGGACTGGGATCAGTGACGCGCGCCTCGGACGTTCGATCTGTACCGGCCTCGCGGCGGAACGGCATGCCGTTTTTACGGCACACTCGCCGCCGTGACGGCCAGCAGGGCGGCGGTGCCGCGGTCGCTGTCTCCGGACACGATGTCCAGCGAACGGATTTCGACTTCCGGCCGCGGGTTGGTCCACTGTTTGGCGTAGACCGCCGCATGGAATTCGGTTCCTTCGTAGGGCCGCGTCCAGGCTAGTTGAGCGCCGGGCAATGCCTGGGGCTGCTTGACTCGATAATCATCAATGTCCAACTCGCTGTAGATCGGCAAAACTTCGTCCCGGCCGTCCGCGTAGCGGATCACATAACGGACGATCTCGTGCTGTTGGCCGTCCTTTTTTTCCTTCTCGTTGCGGCGGCGGTCGATGCGCGCCGTATGCAGAAAGAACAGCGCGTCGGCCCGGCGGTTCACCGGGATGCCGGTGACTTGTGCGGGTAACTGGCCCGGGACTTTCGGCCCGGCGAGCATGATGCAGGTGGGCACCGGCGACGTTGGGAAATCGTAGATGTCGTAGCTGACGCCGGCCAGTTTCTGCGCGCCCACGGGTAGATCCTTCAGCGTCCAGCGGGCATCGCCGAACCAGCCGCGTTCCGTGCGGTATTGGTTGGCGTGTTTCGACAAGTCGATCGGCGAGTATGTCAAGGGCGCGCCGGCGACCACCGTCTTGCTGCCGCCGAACGGGGCGCCAAGGTTCCGCAGGATCGACGCCAGGACGCTCCGCTTTTTGCTTGCGTTGGCGGGCACTTCCTCGGGCTCTTGGAACAGCAGGTTGACCAGCACGATCCCGCCCGGGCCGCGCGGGTACTCGACCAGGCCACCGACATTCAGCAGCGGCCGGACCCGCTCGCGAAAATCTGCCGGGCGCTGGGCATAGAACGCCAGATTGTCGCAACCGATGATCTGCACGCCGTTCTGGCGTTTGGCTGGAATATCGTCAAATTGAGCGTGACGGACCGTGATCTGCTTGGCCGATCGCGGCGGGTCGATGTCGAACGTCGCCGGCTCGCCGTCGGGCGGCACGGCGAAACTTAACTTGCCCGCCTCGTCGCCGTCGAAGACCAGTTCGACCTGGTGCGTGGGGTTGTAGAAGATATTGCCGTCCCACGTCCAGCCGACCAGTTCCTGCGGCTTGGGCAACGTCAGCCCATAGGTCCTGTTCTCGGCCGGATGGTTCTGGATGTACTTCCAGCCGTCGGCGCTGACCATGCCGTTGACAAAGTTGTACCAGGCGTCACTGTCCCACGTGCCGAACGGGGCCACCTCGTCGCCGTCCACGACATAGCGGAACGTGTCCGAGGCGACGTAGTGTCCGGCTTGCCACGCGAAGATCTTTTCGGACGAGTACAGGGCGACGTCGCTGAGCGATACGCCGGCCAGCAGACCGCTGCGCGGCACGGCGAATGTCACCCGCTCGCGGCGGAAGGGCCGCATGATATGCTCGAAGCCGACGATTCGGTTAAAGTCCGCCAGGCCGTCCGGCGTCACGTCGTGCAATATCAGCCAGCCTCCGCCGTCGTAGAACGCCTGCAGCTTGCCGGTATCGGCGGCCAGCGACTTCAGATTGGCCGCCGAAGCCGAGACGACGGCGATCTTGCTCTGGGCCAACGCCTGCGACGGATCGTCCGCCGTGGCGTACTGCAGGTTGATCGAATCCAGCACTTTGGCCAGCGGCGGTTCGACCGCGGCGGCGGCCGGCAGAAATTCCAAGCGATAGCCGGCGCTGTAGTCCAGGGCGTTGAACAACAGCGTTTCCGCCGCGGGATGATCCGCCAGCTTTTCGCCCACGACCAGCTGGCACAGCGTCAACAGGCCGTCGTTGATCGGCACGCTCAGCAAGGCCGAATTCAACAGCGATTCGTTGCATTGCACCAGCGACCTCGCGCCGCGCTGCGGTTTGAGATACGCGTTCTTGTAGACCACTTCGCCCGGTTCCCAGGTGAAGAAATCCTTGTCCTGCAAACCGCGCAGCAGCGGATGCGACACGTCCTCGGCAAAGGCCGTGCGGCCGACGTTCAGCTGGAATTCAACCTCCGCCGGACCGAGCCCCTGGTAACGTAGCGGATGCTCTTGCTCCAGCAGCAGCACGCGGCCACCGCCGGCCGCATAGGCGGCAAACGCCGTGGACGACGTGTCGGCCGCCGTCAGCGCGTCCGCTCCGATCAGCCAGACTTTGCCGGGCGCCGGCGGCGGATCGAGGCTGGTCAGCGGCGTCAAGGCCACGGCGTGCGACCGTAGAAACGCGGCGGTATTACCTTGCGGGTCGTAGACGAACAGGTCGCCAGCCTGCAAGCGGGCCAGCGCCGGCGGTTTCGTTCGGTCGCGGCCGCTCGGCAGCACCGAAATCTCCTTGACTGCGCGGAACACTTCCTTACCTTCCGCGGCCAGCGTCAACGTCCACTGCCCCTCAAGCCGCCGAGTTGTGTTTGGGATCGGCAATTCGACGTCGAACTTTTCATTCTCGCCCGGCGGCACCGCATGGACCGTCGAGCGTTGTACCACGGTCCGGCCGTCGAGCGTCAGCGTCCAGGCGAACGAGAGCGGGTCGGCGAATCGCGTATTGTTGAAAATGCCGACGGTCCGCTTCGCGGTTCGGCCGGAGGCGAAGGAATCATCCCACTGCCGCACGAGCACGGCCCGCGGCGCCCAGGCGTTGTATTGCGAGCCGTCGGCGTCGGACGGCTGTTGGCAGAAGTCGCACGCGGCGACGCCGAACCAGCGGTAGCCTTGCGAGATTACCTGCATGGCCTTGCCCACCGCGGGCCGGTTGCCGGCCTTGCCCAGAAACACCTGCTCGCCGCCGAAATATGCGTAGGCAGGATTGATCCCCGCGGCGAACAGTTCCTCGCCGATGAACTTGGGCCGCTGCTGGTCCCACGTCCATTCGCGTTGGTCCGCGTTGGCCTCGTATGCCAACTGCGGATAGTTCCAGAACGGTTTGGTACTGTAGTGATCGCCGTGAACCGGCAGCGTCTGGGCGCGGGTCGCCCCGCCGCCGTCGATCATGATCGGCCGCGTCGGGTCCACCTGCTGGATCGCTTGCCAGGCCCGCGTCAGCACGGGCTCCCATTTGTCGAGCGCGCCGAGGTTGCGGGCGTTGATGAAGTTCAGTTCATTCTCGACCGACCAGATCATGATGCAGGGGTGATTCCGCTCGCCCTTGATCCACGCCGTCAAATGATCGATCCAATTTTTGCCGAGTTCCGGCAGGACCGCGGGCATGTATCCGGCGGCCTCGCCATCCAGATACCCGGTGCGGCGGATCAAGGCACCGCCCCGATCCATGAACGACAGCACCTCGTCCGGTTCCTGGCCCAACCATTGGTAGCGACCGCCGTGTTGCGGCCACATGCGGCTGAAGCCGTAGTTGAATTTTGGGTTCTTGAGCGATGCCAGATGCTCCTCCGGTGTGCTGCCCGGCACGCCGTGTTCGGTGAAGCCCTGCCACTTGACGCCGTTCAGCCGCAAATGGATCCCGTCGATCGTCCATTGGCGAAAGCCGAACAGGGTCTCCTGCACGTCCACCGCTTGGTCGTCCCGTTGGACCGTGGTTCGCAGCCGATAGCAGTTCGGCTCGTCCGGCCACCAGAGTTTCGGCTGGTCCCAGGCCAACTGGTCGGTCAACACCGTCTGACCGGCGCGGCCGTCCACCGCGAGCGGCCCCCAGTGCATTTCGACCTCGCCCGTCAGGTCGTTTACCGCTTCGATCAAGACGCTGGCCTGGGCCGCGGCAGGCCGGTTGTTTTGGATCGTAATTTCGACGCCCAGTCTCTTGTCCGCCACGGACGGTTTGCAGAACACGTCCGCGGTGTACGTCGGGCCGGCGGCGATCCATTGCGGCGTGCCGACGATGCCCATCCGCGTCTGGTTCCAGATCGGATAGACCAGTTCCTGGAAGCCGTTGCTGAAAAACTTGAGCGGCAAGTTCCAACGCCGCCGCAGCTTCAACGGGTCCGCCGGATCGGCCTGGTAGCCGTACCAGCCGTCCTTGATTCCGACCCACACCTCGTTGACGCCCGGCCGAACCGCTTTGGTGATATCGAACTGCAGCCGGGCGAAGGGGTTTTTGTCAAAGCCGCACAATTGGCCGTTGACGTACAGCGTGGTATTCAGGTTGTTGGCCGGGAACACGAGAACCATCGAGCGGCCCGCCAGCGTGTCGGGCACGTCGACGCGGGTGCGGTACCACAGCCGATGGGCGAACACCAGATCGTCGCGCTGGTTCTTGTCGCCGGGCACTTCGATGGCGGTCCACCGCGGCGCGGCGGGGAAGTCTTGGATCGGCGCCGCGACGGGGCCGGGCAGTGTTTCGTCGTGACGGCAGATTTCCCACAGTCCGGCCAGCGGCACGGACACCCGGGCCTCGGGCGCGGTCGCCGCGGGCAAGCGGAACGTGTGCGCCGCCGCCGTTCGGTCGCGGTCCGTCTGATGGTCCTCGCCGGGCTTGTGGAACTGGTACGGATGAAACTCGCCGGCGGCCAAGCAGACACAGTCCAGGGCGAACAGGATCCGTTGCGGCTTGCCTTGCGCGTCCTTCGTTTTCGGCACTCGAAAAGACAGCGTGTGCGGTCCGGCGGCCAGCGGCTGTTTCCCCAGTTTCAGCCAGGCGACTTCGGTCCAGAAACTGAGTTCCATCAGGTCGGTGGTCAGCACCTCGGGCGACACCGAATTCCACGCTCCGTCGTCCAGACGCCACTCGAACGGCGAGCGCACGAATTCATAACCGATCCGCGCCCAGATTCCGTACTCGGCCCGCGAGGAAGTGTCGAACGCATAGTCCACCAGCACGCCTTCGGCGGGCGCATCGCGGTCGACCTGGTTGGCATCGATTGCGGCTTGGAACCAAGCCCGCTCCGAAAGAAACTCCGGATGGCCCACGCCTGCCGCCTGCTGTGGGATATTCACGCGCGACGGCCGTTCGCCTTCGAGCCACAGGAAATCCTGCGCTTCGGCGGCCGGGTACAGGCCGGGTACAACCGCCACGGCCACGGCCGCGATCCAGCAGCAGAGAAGGCAGGATCGGAAGTTCGTGAACGGAAAACGATGCGGGATCATCATCGGCGAGGCTCCGTGGGCGTGAGGCAGGCGGCATAGCGCAACGTGAGTATCGTAGCACAGGCTGCCGGTGTGTGTAACACCGAAGCAACGTGCCCGTGGCAACGTGCCCGTGGCAACGTGCCCGAAATAACTTCCCGAATTCTTGGTCCTTTGCCGCGTAGCGGCTGCCGGTTGCACCTCGAACCGAAAGCAGGAAGTTATTTCGGCCCGCTTGCCGGCGATTGCTGGCTTTGAAGTTGCGCATTTCTGCCACGGCGACTGCCCCACCGGCCCCGTGCCGGTGGAATCAGGTTTGGAAACTGCGCGAAGCCCCGCCCCTTCCCGCCTCGCCCCACGACCCCCCCCGCCCGCGGCGGGCGCGCGGCGAGGCGGGAAGGGGCGCGCTCGGAGATGGGCCTCGTCTGGTCGCCAAACCCGGTTCCACCGGCACAAGGCCGGTGGGGACCATGAAAATGCGCAACTTCGAAGACTGCAGGTGTAACCCATCTCGCGCTCCTGTCTCGCGCTCCGCTTGCTCAAGTGCGGTCCTTCTCCCATAATGAATCTGGCTTTGTTTAGGTCAAGGAGAGCACCGTGAAAGCATTGGTCAAAAGCAAATCGGAACCGGGACTTTGGCTGGAAGACGTGCCGGAGCCGAAGATGGGAATCAACGACGTCTTGATCAAGGTGCATCGGACGGGCATCTGCGGCACCGACTTGCACATTTATAATTGGGACGCTTGGGCGCAGAAGACGATCCCCGTGCCGATGGTCGTGGGGCACGAGTTTGTGGGCGAAATCGTCGAAGTGGGCTCGAACGTCACGGACTTCTTTCCGGGCAATATCGTCAGCGGCGAAGGGCACGTGGTCTGCGGGCGGTGCCGAAACTGCCTGGCCGGACGGCGGCACTTGTGCGCGCACACCAAGGGCGTGGGGGTGAATCGGCCGGGGGCGTTCGCCGAGTACCTGGCCTTGCCCATGACCAACGTTTGGCTGCTGCACGAGTCCATCGAGCCCGATGTCGCGGCGATCTTTGACCCGTTCGGCAATGCCGTGCATACGGCCTTGTCGTTTCCCGTGCTGGGCGAGGACGTACTGATCACCGGAGCGGGACCGATCGGCCTGATGGCGATCGCCGTCGTCCGCCAGGCGGGCTGCCGGTACGTCGTGGTTACCGACGTGAACCCCTATCGCCTGGACTTGGCCTGCAGGATGGGTGCGACGTTGGCTTTGGACGCGCGAACCGAGCGGGTCGCCGACGCGCAGAAACAGTTGGGGATGGTGGAAGGCTTCGACGTCGGTCTGGAGATGTCCGGCCATCCCGCCGCGTTCCGCGAGATGCTGGCCAGCATGTGCCACGGCGGGCGGATCGCCCTGCTGGGGATCCCGCCCGGCGAGGTGGCCATCGACTGGAACACGGTGATCTTCAATATGCTGACGATCAAAGGCATCTACGGCCGCGAGATGTACGAAACGTGGTACAAGATGACCGTCATGATCCAAAGCGGCTTGAACATCCGCCCCGTGATCACCCACCGTTTGGCGTGGTCGGATTTCGAACAGGGATTCGCGGTCATGAACAGCGGCCAGTGCGGCAAGGTCGTGCTGACGTGGAGTGCCTGATCCTTACCGCTTCGGCGGGCTTGCCTCGCGGACCACGGCGCCGTGCTCGTCGCTCAAAATCAGCAGCGAAAACTTCTTGGCAAAGTCCAGTTCGTTGGTGCTGAGCGACGTGTACTCGAAACGGCCGCGGAGATCGGTATAGCCGTCCTTATAGAACCGCACGCTGCCGTCCTGCATCTGGGCGTAGACCTTGACGTACACCTTCGACAGCGGCTGTCCCGTGCCGCGGTGCGCGACCCGCACCTGGCCGTAGGTCTCGATGACTTGCACGGCCAGCGAGTTCGAGTAGTAGGCTTGCGACTTGACCTGGCTGCCGCCGGTGATCTCGACCAGCACGTTGCGGTTCCACAGTTCCTGGGGCAGTTCGAACATGTGACTGGTCTGCCCCGCGGGCAACTCGACCGCCTGCGCGGCGTTGGGCCGGATGTGCGAGAACTGGCCGGAATACTGCTGGACAAACGGATTGCGGCTGAATAGCAACTCGATGTCCATCAGGTAATAGTGGACGCGGACCGCCGCCAGATTCTGGTAGCTGATCTTGACCGCCTTGGCCTCGACCTGGAAATCGAAACTCGGCTCGGTCGCCGCCAGCTGGGTCTGCTGCTGGCCGCGGTCTTCGGCATCGATCACCTGCGTCTGGGCGCCGCTGATTTCCGCCAGCTGAGCGGCGACGGCGGCGAACGCTTCGCGCCATCGGTCCACCGGATAGTCGGCGTATCGGGCCGCGACCGCTTGCGCCTGTTCCGGCTGCTCCTGAGACATGGCCAGGTACGCGGTGAAGTAGTCGTGCTGCAAGCGTGTGGTGAGGTTCGCGGGATTCACGCGGACAAACATGTCCGCCGCCTCCGGGATGCGATCCTGCAGCACCAGGTAATACACGACCGTCATCATCTCCGCGTCGTCCAGTTGCCGGCGGTAGCTGAGTGCACGCAGCAGCCGATGGTACTGGGCGTGGAAGCGGTCGTTCAGGATCTGTCGCCGCGGGCCCAAGGTGTGCGCACGAGCGTTGACCAGCGGCTTGTAATCCAGCTGTTCGTAGCTTTTCCGCAGCACAGGATCGATGCGCAACAGCGGGCTGATCAGGTACGCACCGCACTGGTTGACAAACCCATCGGCATGTTGCAGAAACTGACCGATCACGGCCGGTGCGTTGTGCCGGATGCCGTAGGACCACAGCGTCTGGTCGTACAGGTGCCGGCGAGCCAACAGCGGCAGGGCCTGGTCAAAGAACGCCTTGTCCTGCATCCGGAAGGCGATGCGATCCAGCTTGACGCGGTGCAGATTCTGCTGAGTCAGGTACCGCAGGACGTCCTCGTCGGTTCCGTGCTGCGAAAGGTAATCCCACGACTCGACGTCGACACGGCTGAGTCGTTCGACCACGTTCAGCGTAAACGGTTCGGCCTGGGCCAGCAGGCGTTCGTTCTTGGCCACGTGGACCGGGTAGTGCGGGTACTGGCCGGGCGCCGGGAAGTAGAAGTGGTACTCGAGCGTCTGCGTGGCGTAGGGCTGCAAGCCGATGTGGACGCTCCGCGTGGACTGGCCGTTCAAGACGGCGATCGCGCCCGCGGGAACTTGCAGCAACACGTCCAGCTTCTGCGGCGACGACGTGGGGTTGGTCACGACGATCTGACAACCGTAGACCACGCCGGCCAGGAACTCTTCGGTGACGAACTTGTCCAGCCGCTCGTTGCTCTCGAAGCGGTAGCGGTCGCTGTGCCGGAAAAAATTTTGGCTGACCAGAATCGGCGCGGCGTCCTTGAGCGGTTCCGTTTCTTTGATCTCCTCGTGAAACACGACCAGTGGCGAGCCGGCGGTAAGCGTCATTTCCGCCTGCTGGAACACCGTGGCGTGCTGGGCGGCCTGGAAAGGCAGGTCCAGGACGGCCAAAGCGAACATCATCTCCGGGAAACCGCGGCAAGCTTCGGCCAGGTGGACCGAGCGGAACGCTTGGCCCCGGGCCGGATCGTGCCTGGCGTAATCACGCCAGAAAGCGTTTACCGTAATCAAGTCCGCGTTGTGTTGGTCGATCGTCAAGTGATAGTAGTTGTTTTCGGCCCACTCCTGCGTCTTGTCGACTTGGCGGTAGAGTTGGCGGACGGATTTTCGCAGATCCGTGTCGGCGTCGAAGAACAACGTCGCCAGATCGGAGCGTTCGTCCGCCGCTTTCCGCCGCAACTCGCTTTGGCGGTTACGCTTGTCTTGAGGTTCGGCCTGTTCGGCCAGTTCCCGCGTCGGCTCTGCCGGGGCGGCGATGACGGCGAGAGCGGGCGGAGGGGGGGCGGCGGGCGAGCGGTCCGCCGTGGCGGCCACTGCGCCCCGCGCCCGCTGCAGGCCGTCGATCGCTCCGGCTTTCAACGCTTCCTTCTCCTCGACCGCCTTCTTGGCCGCCTCGAAGCCCAGCTTGTCGCCGGTCTCCAGCGAGCTGCCTTTGACCGCCGTGTCGAACAGCAAGTTGGCCCGTTCGACGTCTGGCGGGATCAGATCGAACCGATCGCCCACGTCCCGCACCGTGTGCTGCCGGTCGTCCGCCAATCGCTGCGACAGCAGGATCCGCTCGACGACGTTCAGCTGGGCGTAGGGCCACGGCTGGAGGTACGCGTTCAAATCCTCGCCTAACAGCCAGCGATCGAGGAATTGCTTGTCCTTCTTGTTCTTCAAGTACGGCAGGATCGTCGCGCGGAAGAAGTCCGGGTCCTTTTGGAACAGGAAGAAGTTCAGTTCGTGGCAGGCGTATTTCGAGTATTTTTCCTGCTTCTGTTCCTGCTTCAGTTCGGGCCAGTTCCGCACAAACCCGAATTCCGCCAGCGTGGCGTTGTTGCTGAGTGTGGCGTACAGCGTGTAGACGCGGGCCAGGCTGTCGTAGACCTCGAACCGCGAACTGGCGATGTCGGCCAGCACGAATGGCTGCTGGGCGTCCACGGCGGTGACCTGCTTGCGCTGGGCAAAGTGCTTGGCGGGATCCAGTCCCCGGGCCAGCCGCAGATCATTGAACTTTGGTTCGACCTCCGGCAGCGAGATCGAACGGTAGACGGTGTCTCGCGGATCGACGGCGACGATGTGCAGATGCTGGTGGGCGCCCAGATCCTTGCGTGGGATGACGATCATGCCTTGCTCGTCGGGCTCCAGGTTCAACAGCACCAGGGACGCTTCGGCCAGAAAGTCCAGATTGGCGAAATCGCCGCGTACGGCGCCGGCTCGCCCGCCGAAGCCGCCGCCGCCCTCCGCCCGCCCCGCCATCTCGCTCTCGGCGGCAAAATCCGCACCCGCCGCCGCCTCTTGCTTGGCCGTCTCGGTACCGCGGACGGCCCACGGATTCAACAGCAGACTGGGCCGATCGAGCATGTTGCCGGGGTACTTCTGGGCGTACTTGCGGTCGATGATATAGCGGTACTCGTCGCCCAGATTGCGACCTGCCGCATACAGCGAATCGAGCTTTTCCAGTTCCCGCCACGTCGGCTCGACGTCGCCCACCCGGGCCAGTCCGGCAAACGGGGCATAAGCCGGGCAGTATCGCGTGGCAAAGACGTGGACCCGCGCAACCGGGGACGCCTGGCTCAGGGATACCGTCACCGTGTCGGCTGTGGTCTCAATGCGGTTGATCTGCAACGGGCCGGCGCCGCGAACCTCCAGCTGTCGGTCTCGACCCAACACGTGCCCGTCACGGAATGGGCCCGCTGTCACGCGGAGCCGGATGCGTTGATTTTCTCGTTTCAGCCACAGGTCATAGTCGCCGGGCGTCAAGCCCGTGATGCGGAGCAAGCCGCCAGCCACGGCCAAAGCATCAAATCGGTCGGCGACGAACCCGTCGCCGCGGACTTCCAGCAGCGACAGTTCGTCCCGCTGCGGTTGTTGGGCCTGGCCCAAATAGGCCAGCGTCATCGGCTCGTCCACGCGGCCGTGCATGGTCTGGTAATAGGTCCGTTCGTCCCGTCCCAACGTCCACGTATGGACGGAGCCCTCCGGGCCCGTCGCCATGACCGTCAGAATATCCGCCAGCAAGCCCAACGCCATGCGGCCTTGCCCATCGCTCTGCAGCACGCACTCGACGGGATCCCGGAAGTCGCGGTGCTTGAACGAGAAGTGCACGGGCCGATCGGCTCGTACTTCGCCGGTCTTGCCCAGCAATTCAACGACATACCGGCCGTCGATGCGAGCCAGGTGCAGCGACTCGACCTTCTCCGTGCGGTCGATTTCGTTCAGCGCAAACGAGTCGCCGGCCGCCAGGTCGATCTTCTGGTTCTGACTCACGTTTTGAACCTTTGCTTGCAGCCGGAAATCAAGCCTGACCAGTCGCGGGGGCACCTGGAATTCACAGCTTGATTCGCGATCTTCGAACAGTTTGAAATCCGGCACTTCCTTGGTGGTCGCCACGCCGTCCAGATCGGTCGACGTGATCGCCAGCCGCACGTCCTCTAGCACCGACAGCGTCACCGGGATGCCGTTCAGGTACAATTGCGGCCGGATCACGACATGGGCCTTGTGGCGAGCCAGCAGGGATTCGCGGTCCACGTGGATTCCCGCCGCCAGCAGGTAGTTTTCCGACTGGTGCTGGAATTCGTCCAACGAGCAGAAATCGCCGTGGGCTAGCACGATCTTCTGCGGGCCAGGATTGCTGGAGAACGGCACGACGATTTGGCCTTTGTCGTTTGGCGTGTACTCGCGGCCGGCCAACCACAGCGTGGCGTCAGGCAGGTTGCGGTCCTGCTCGTCCATCACGGTAAAGACGTGACCTCCCACCGTGGTGCGAACCAGGTGCCGCAGCCGGCCCTTGCGGATCACGGCTCGGCTGCTCCTGCCGCTGCCGATAAAGTCGATTACGAACACTCCCGGCTTGTTCAACTCGGGGAACTCGAAGTGCCGCCGCACGCGCCGCAACGGCGGCTCGGTGTAGGTGTACGTCGTTTCCTGGTTGGCGACCAGACCGTCCAGGTTGATGTCCGTGTTCACCTCGCGAAGGTTCTCGCGATAGAAGTTCTGCGTATTGATCTCGAACACCTTGACGATCAGCGTGCGGACGTTCTTGACGTCCAGGTCCAGGCTGACCGGTGCCTCGGCGGCGAACAACCGCTGGTTCCCGAAGGCAAAGTCGAGGTCGATGCGTTCCTTCAGCGCCTGGTACTCGGCGGGCGGCAGCAGCGAGTACCACTGTTCGCCTTCGCCCAAGCCGTTGACGATTTTCGTCTCCGCAAAGCGGCGCTTCAGGTACGTATCGAGGATGAACGGCGCGTAGGCTTGGTAGTCCGGCTCGTCAACGAGGAAGCGGTGCAGGTAGCTGCGGACCAGCGGCTCGTCATCGCCCACCGGCGGCAACAGCGTCACGCGGGCATAGTCCGAGCCCAGATTGGCAAGGTGGCGGCGGTTTTCCCCTTGATCCAAGAACTCCGGCCGAATATAGCCGACTTGCCGCGGCAACTGCAGATAGCTCAGGAACCGATCCTTGTCGTAGACGTCCGCCGACCGGTCGAGGACGAGCCGATGGTACACGATGTGGGCTTTCAGCGAGTTATGCACCGGCGCCAGCCGCTGGGCGAACGCCCACAGCCGGTCCAGGTACGCGCGGTGGGCGTCCGTATCGTGCTGCCAGTCGGTGTCCGCGTCCGGTTGCAGACGGCTGAGATACACATTGACGAATTCGCTTTGGTTCAACAGATCCGGCTTCAGCCTGAGACACTCGTCCAGCTGAGTCAGCAACAGCAGTTTGTGGATCGCCAGGGACCCGAACCCGCCGCTGTTGGGATGGTTCAAGTCGTCGACGACCAGCTTGGGCAGAGCGGGATAGTCGGGCCGCTGGAGCCGCTGGAGCAGATGTCGCCGCAGGTCCGGCTTGAGTTCGACGGCCACGAGCCAATCGAGAGCCGGGTCTTCGAAGCCCTGCAGGTTCTGGTACTGGCGCATCGCCCGTTCGGTCAGCGTTTCGCGGCCGATCCGTTTGACGTCCAGTTCCGTGGGCAGATTCGGCTTGGCGTCCAGCCGTTCCCGCTGGTGGCCGAACTGCAGATTCAATTGTTGGCGGAGGTATTCCAACGACTTCTGCGGATTCGCGGCATAGGTCAGCAGGGCTTGGCGATTCTGGATCTCGCGGACCCGCGGCGTATCGTTGTGTCGCTTGATCCAATCCTGGAGCAATTGTTCGACTTTGTCGTACTGTTCCGTGTTCTGGTAGTGCAGACAGTGGTAGAAATAGAAGTCCTCGGTGCCGGGGATCAACTGTTGCAGCGGCACGGTCCGATCGGGTGCCAAGGCGAAATCTTCGACATAATCGATCTCGCCGGCCACGACCAGCGAGGCCGAAAACACCAGGGACAAACACACTGGGGTCTTGTTCCAACCGTTCATAGGGCAACACCTTCTTTGCCGATCGTCGTTCATGGGCGGACGGGAGTCCACTGACATAATCATACGACGAACCCGCGGCCACGTTGGTTTCTTGGAAGCGTTTTCTCGCCCCAGAACCCGCCGCTAGCGCCAAATGCCACTTGCGTTGAGCGGCAAGCCGCTAGCCGCCGGTGCAGACGGGCCGCGTTTTCTTCGAAGTTGCCCAACGTCTCCGCCGAGCTTGCCGGCTGTTGATTTCGTCGTGGCGTAAGCTTCCAGCTTGCGAAATGGGCAACGGAAGCAAAATAGCAAATTGAACATGGGCAGCGTCGGCAAGCTGGAAGCTCGCCCCATGTGCCGTCACCGATTATATCAACAGCCCGCAAGCTCGGCGGGGGCGAGGCCCGACGAAATGCGCAACTTCAAGGACGCAATTCGTTGGTTTTCGCTCGAAACAACCGGCAAGCGGCCCGTCGCCCTGTGCGTGAACAACCTGGCCTCCTGCGGCTCATGGTCGCTTGGGCGGTTTGCCGGACGAGCGGAGCGGTTTCAGCATCCAGCCCAGCACCTCGAGGACCATCACGACGCCAATCAGCAACACGATGATGGGAAAAGCCTTGGGCCGGACAATCACCACCAAGCCGCCGAGGGCGAGCATCACGACGAGCCTTGGCGAGCAGGAGGCGAGCAACGCCGAGACCTGCCGAAAAGCCAGCCAGGTTGCCGCCAGGGTTAAACCGGCTCGCAGACAGATGCTGCCGTACATCCTCGCCAGATTGTCTTCCAACCCCAGGGGGACCCCCAGCAACAGCACCGCCGCTGCTGTTAGCAGCAGCACTGCGACGATTCCCAGGACGTGACGGCGAACCGTGGGACTCATGGGGCTGCTAGGTGAGGTCTTTTTTCATCCAAGGGACAGCTATAAATCCGTGACGATTGCGTCGAAGAACTTCAGAAAGTTGCAGTTGCCCTCCGCGTCCAGGAACTTGATCGCCTGATCGGGATGCCGATTCATGTGCCCGGTGATGTTATAGGGAACCAACGGTCCCCACAGCAACTTGTCCCGCAACGGCTCGATTTGGTCCTGCAGGCACTGGACCACCGGACGCAGCTTGAATTTGGGGTTCCGGAGAAAGCCCAGCAGCAGTTCCATCGGACAGTTGCCCGCCCCGCGTCCCAGTCCGCCCATCGTGGCATCGACCCGATTGGCCCCCAGGATGATCGCTTCGATCGTGTTGGCAAACGCCAACTGCAGGTTATTGTGCGCGTGGATCCCGATCTCCTTGTCGCCGACCGCTTGCGAATACTTCTTGTACAGCATGTCGATCTGCTCGCGGTACAAATGCCCAAAGCTGTCGACGATCACCATTGCCTGGGCTGGCGTGGGGGCGATGGCCTCCAAAACCGTGTCGATCTCGAGTTCGCTGATATTGGAGACAGCCATCAAGTTGGCGCTGGTTTCGTAGCCCAGTTGATGGGCATGCTCAATCATTTCGACCGCCTCGGACACCTGATGCGCGTAAAACGCCACGCGGATCAGGTCCAACACGCTCTGCTCGCGCGGCACCAGCTGCTCTTTCCAATCGCTCTTGGTGGCATCGGCCATCGCCGCCAACTTCAGCCCTGTCTTGTGTTCGTCGTGCCCGCCAAAGACACGGTTCAAATCGTCCTCGTCGCAATGCCGCCAGGCCCCGAATTCGCTCTTGGCAAACAACCGTGGCGAGTTCTTGTAGCCGACTTCCATATAATCGACGCCGGCTGCCAAGCACGTCTGGTAGACGGCCGCAACAAACTCGTCCGTGAATCGGTGCTTGTTGATCAGTCCACCGTCGCGGATCGTACAGTCCAACACCTTCAATTGCGGCCGATACGTAATCCAAGGAGCTTTGTCTGCCATCTCGTCATCACCTGCTGCATTAGGGGTAACCGACCTCCACCGATCGCACCACGGGATCGATACCGGCCGACTGAATTCGGAACTTGGATCTGCGGACACCCTGCTCTCCATCGAAGTCGTTCATCTTCGCCCGTCACAATCGAGCCACCATTCTGTTCCGCATCGGCCATGAACGCAAGGGTACGGCACGGACCTTTCCGCCGGTCCGAGCGAACCCGGATTTCGCCGCACAGGCTGCCAGCCTGTGAAGAGCGAGGGCATACGGTAGCGCGATTCCGTCCGGAAGCGGGGAAATCCCTCGTTAAATTCAACCCGACGTTGAACCGTTCTTGCCAGCGGACCCGCCGAGGGGCTTCGTGCCCTACGGCGGGCTGTCCGCCGGGGTGCTCCGGGGGCCAAAGGCGTCGAAGGCGGACAAACGATCGGCGGCAGCGATCAGCAGCACGTCGCGGGCGATCACCAGGTTCCCGCCGGTCAGTCCCAGCGGCGTCAATTCGATGGGCTGTTGCGTCTGCTGGGGGCCCCGCTGGTCGAAGACGTAGATCCGATCGCGAGTCGGCCAGTAGACATGGTCTCCGGCCAGCACGCCTCGGCCGTACCCGCGCATCTCGCTGGCGATGCTGGCGGGAAAACGAGCCTTGATTTCGCCGCTGTCCACGTCGATCCAAACCAGACGGCTGCCGCCGACGATCAAATTGCCTTGTCCCACCCCCAGCAGGAACTGGGCGCCGGCGACGACGCCCGCCGGCGTTGCCCAGCGCAACAGGCCGGTCGCAGCGTCCAAGGCGAATACGCGATCGCTATCATAGGGCGCCGCCAACACCAACCCCTTGTGAATTACGCAAGGCGTCAGGCCTCGGCCGGAGGATTGCCGAGGGTCTGCCGATTCGGCAGCGATCGAGGAGACCTGCGGATACCGCGTAACCCACTGGATCTGGCCATCGCCAGCGCGCAGCGCGGCGACGACGCCGAGATTCGTGTTGAAATACACGGTGCCTTCGTCCAGCGACAACAGGTTCTGCGTGTACTCGATCATGGTCGCTTGGCCGAAAGTCTCCGCGGCGGCGACAAAACGCTGCCACACGAGTTCGCCGCGTTTGGTATCAAAGGCCGCCACATGCGACTGGGTGCGGACGCTGTCCCGCTGACGCAGCGCCACGTACAGCCGTCCGTCGGCGGCCAGGGGAACGCCTTCGACGGCCCAGCCTTCGCCCCAAGGCGATTGATCGAGGCGGATCTCGAACAGCCGCTTCTTGTCGGCACGCAGGTCCAACGACGCCACGTACCCCAAGGGCGGAGCGTCGCGCCGATCGGATAGCGGCATGGCCGTGGCTTGCGGACCCAATTTGACATACAGGCGGTCGCCGTCCAACGTCATGGTGTAATGCGGCGTCCCGGTCTGCCCGCTGGACGCCATGCCGCGCAGGCCGGCCGTTTGCGCCGCAGCCACAGCGTGGGGCGGCAGCGAGGTCTCCAGCCACAGCGGACGGCCGGTGGCGGTGTCGTAGCCATGCACATCGTCGAGCGTGTCGCCGGTCGCGACGAAGACGGACGTCTGGGAAACCAGCGGATGATAGCACAGCCATCCTTCCGGACTAGCGGCCGCGGAACCTGCTTCGCCCCTGGCGTTGTCGTCGTCGGCCGGACGGCGAGGCAAGAGGACGGACCAGATCGGCCGCAGGGCGATGTCGACGCCGGCCGCGGCCGCCTTGCCGCGCGCCGCGTCCCCGCCAAACGTCGTCCAATCGGCCGCCTGCGGCGGCGCAGGCCACATACGGCTGGCCGTCAACAAGTCGCCCAACAACTCGGTATACCGCCCCGACCGGCCGCCCAACGTTCCGATCGCGTCCGGCGCAACCCGCTCCAACAGGTCCAATTCCGCTTGGGCTCGCGCCGGCGAGCCTTCCAGGATGGAGACCAGCGCCAGGCGGGCAGAAATGCCGCCCAGTTCGAGTTCGCTGTCGGGATAGATCAGCCTGGACATGCGACCGGCATCGGGGTTCAGCAACGGACGGAGCCGTTCCCACGCGGCCCGCGCCCGCGAAAAATGGCCTCGTTCCAGTTCGATTTCCCCCAGTCGAAACAAGGCGTCGTCGCCGCTGCGGCTGACGAAGAAACGGTCGGCGATCTCTTGCAGCCGCCGCGCGTCACGCTCCGCTACAGCCTGTCTCAGCCACGCTTCGGCCAGTGGATCGACCCGTTTGCGGTACGCTTCCAAAGCCTGCGGCGCTTCGTCGGCCAAGGCGGACAAACGCCATTGGCCGAAATGGCGAAGCGGCACGAAACGAACGAACTCGTCGCGACCGTCCGCCACACCGGGCGGCAGTGCGAGCAGTTGCTCTCCGCTGGCGTCCATCAGCCCACGCAGCGCCTCGATCGCCTCGTCCCACTGGGCATCGGCCAGGTAGCGTTGAATCCGCTCCAGGTGCGAGCGGGCTGCGTTATCGGCTTCGTCGACCTTAACCGCCGCGACGGCCGCCGGACGCAGCGCGTCGCCCCGGTCCTGAGCCGGCGTGAGGACTGGCGCTAGGAAACACGCCATGACGGCAAACAACGCTCGCCCCAGCCAGCGGCCGATCCACAGCGACAATCTACGAGATTTCAAGGACAGCGGCACCAAGGGATGAAAACACCTTCCAAACGCGAGGGATGCCCCGTTCGGCCAGCAGCGGTCACACGACAACTTCGTGGCGCCGTCGTCCAGCGGACTGCTGTCCGCTCGGACGGAACGCGCCCGGCCCCGGCGGTTTATTTCTTGACAACCGTCCATCGTATTGCCCCGAGGTTTCCTTCGCAACCACCAGCACGACCGCGAAAATCGCGACATGACCTGCCGCGGCCCGCCAGCTGCGATCTGCGCGATCCCCGTTTTTTTCCCAGCCCCCCTCTTGCCTGTATACACTCGTATATGTTAGTGTAGAAAGGCACACTGAAAATCCAATATTTCCAAAGGAGGTCAACGATGGGTCGGAGAATCGGAAAGCGGCAGGGGAACGAAATGACGACGCGGCAACGCGCGATTTACGAGTTCATCCGCGACCTGATTCAGCGCCGCGGCTTTGGGCCGACGATTCGCGAAATTGCCGATGCGTTCGACATCGCCTCGCCCAACGGCGTCGTCTGTCATTTGAAGGCCCTGGAAAAGAAGGGCCTGATTCATCGCAACGAGTTCAAGGCACGGGCTATCGAGTTGCCGGAGTTACAGGCGGAACGGAAGCGAGCGCGGATGGCCGAGGAACCCGGACTGCCCTTTGCCGGCGTGGTCCCGGCAGGATTCACGACGCGGGCCTTCGACTTGAACGAGCGGATCGACTTTGACGAACTGTTCGGCAGTCCCGGCACGTTCGTGCTGCGAGTCAAAGGCGATTCGATGATCGAAGCGCACATCGCCGACGGGGACTTTGTGATCTGCCGCAGCACGGGCACGGCCGAGCGAGGCCAGATGGTGGTGGCGTTGAATGGAGAAGACGAAGCCACGCTGAAGTACTGGTATCCGGAGCGGCACCGTATCCGTCTGCAACCGGCCAATCGCGAGATGCCGCCGATCTATGTCAAGAATGTTCGCGTCCGCGGCGTCGTGGTCGGCGTGGTGCGAAGCAAGATCTGACGGGCCACTTGTGCCATGAAATTGCTCTGGCCGCCGACGGTCGGCCGAGCTATACTTGCGCGCCGTTGGGTGCCGTGTTGCGCGCTGGCTTGGCCCGAAACCTTGCACACGCATGCGGACAGAGACGTCCGTTTCTTCGCTTCCGCCCAAGGAGGGGCCAGTGCCGAAGATTTCGACGATTCTATTCGGAACGGCGGCTGTCGCCGCCGCCTGGTTCTTCTTTCAAAAGTTCGACCTGCGCGGGCTGGAAGGAATCCAGATTGCGCCGATCGATCAGACGGCGTCACGATCCGTCGCCAACGATCCGCTCGCCCCGCCACCGGTTCGCTCGACCAATGTGATCCGCGTGGCCACTTTTAATATCCAGGTTTTCGGCAAGAGCAAAGCGGCCAAACCCCACGTGATGGACATGCTGGCTCGAATCGTGCGGAATTACGACGTCGTCGCGATTCAGGAAATTCGCTCTGCAGACGACGACTTGCTACCGAATTTCGTCGAACTCATCAACGCCACCGACCGGCACTATGATTACGTCATCGGCCCGCGTTTGGGCCGGTCGAGCAGCACGGAACAGTACGCCTTCGTCTTTGATCTGACCACGATCGAGGTCGACCGCTCGCAACTGTACACCGTCGCCGACCCGGATGATCTGTTGCATCGCGAACCGCTGGTCGGCTGGTTCCGCGTACGCGGTCCGCCCGCGGAGCAGGCTTTCACGTTCACCCTGGTGAATTTCCACACGGACCCGGACGAGACGGAACAGGAACTGAACGTGCTGGATGATGTGTACCGCGTCGTGCGCGACGACGGCCGCGGCGAGGACGACGTCATTATCCTGGGCAGCCTGAACGCGGACGACCGAAACCTTGGCCAATTGGGGCAAGTCTCCGGCATGGCCTGGGTCCTTTCCGGGACTCCAACCAATACCCGCGGCACCGCCCAGTGCGATAATATCCTCTTTCAACGTCAAGCCACCAACGAATTCACCGGTCGCGCCGGCATCTTCGACTTCATGCGGGAATACAACTTGTCCATGGAAGAAGCCCTGGAGGTCTCCGACCATCTGCCGGTGTGGGCCGAATTCAGCGTCTACGAGGGCGGTCAGCCGGGACGCACCGCCGCGGGGCCGGGCACCAAGACGCGGTGAACCTGACAGCAGCGGAAGCTATCCCAACAGTTTCTGCAGGGCATCGTCCAAACGCGGATGTGCAAACCCGTATCCGGCGGCTTCCGCGCGGCGCGGCACCGCTCGCGTGGACGCCAGCAACACACCGGCAAACTCGCCCAGCCCCAACCGCAACACGGCCTCGGGAACGGCCGGCAGGAATGTCGGCCGATGGACGGCCCGGCCAAGGGCTCTGGTGAATTCGCGGTTGGTCACGGGGGTCGGCGCAGTCGCGTTGAGCGGTCCTTGAAGATCCTCGCGCTCGGCAGCCAACAGCAGCAGGCCGATCAAATCGTCCAGGTGAATCCAAGGCATCCATTGCCGGCCGCTGCCCAGCGGGCTGCCCATACCCAGCCGAAACGGCGTAAGCATTTTTGCCAGCGCACCGCCGTCCTTGCTCAACACAATCCCGGTCCGGACCGTCACCACGCGGATTCCCGCATCGCCCGCCAACAACGCCTCGCGTTCCCAGTCCACGCTGACCTGCGCCAGGAAATCGCTGCCCGGCCATGCCGTTTCGTCCAGGATTTCATCGCCTCGATCACCGTAGTAGCCCACCGCCGACGCCGACACCAAGACTCGGGGCGGCCGATCCAGTTGGCACAGGGTGGCTACGAGGTTCCGTGTCCCGAGGACTCGACTGTCGCGTATGCGGGCCTTTTTGTCAGCTGTCCATCGGCCTTGAGCCACGGATTCACCGGCGAGATGGAACACGGTATCAATGTTCTCAAATGCCTCCGCCGGCGCCGGCTCGCGTTGTGGGTCCCACGCAAAGACCCTTGCGTCGTCGCGGCCCAGTTTTGCCGTCGCGGCCCCTGCATGGCGTGACAACACGGCGGGATGCGCGAGCCGCGACAGCAGTTTTCTTCCCACAAGTCCCGTGGCTCCGGTGACAATCGCTCGCATGATTCCCTGCCGCTCCTACGGGGCTCTGGCGTCATTTCGCAAACAACCTGGGGCTGCCCCCCTGGCAACCCATCTCCGCAGGCTCTAGGGTATTGTATAACTTTTGGCAATCCTGCAAACTGCCATAGCTGCGAGAGGGTAACCCTTTCGTATCCATAGCCCATTGTGTAGCCCATTGTGGCTCATCGTCACCAAACCGATCGAAGAAGCCCAGAATGATCACCACCCCAAAGCCCGACGCCCGTTTTTTCTGTCGCCTTATGGCCTTGGCCTTGACAGCGATCGTGTTCGCATCGGGGGCAAGGGCCGGCGAGTCGGCAGGCCCGCCTGCCGTTGCAGAATTGGTGGCGCAGTTGAGCGCCTCGGAACCTGCGATGCGTCTGCAAGCCGTCGAGGCATTGGCGGCGCTTGGCGAAGCGGCTCGACCTGCTGTTCCGAACCTGGTTCAAGCGATCCGCGACGAGGACGCCGAAGTCCGCGCTGCCGCCACCGAAACGCTGGGGCGGCTGGTCGCGGAACCGGACACCATGATCCCGCGGCTGGCAGCCCAGCTTGACGACTCGACGAGCACGCGGCGAGGCCCGATGTGGGCCGTGGTCGGATTTTCGCTGGGTCACTATGGCCGCGATGCCCTGCCGCATGTCATGCCCGCCCTCAAGAGCCCGTCGTCTGCAACATGCCGCAGCGCGATGTTAGCCATCGATCGGATCGGCGCCGACGCGCACGAGACGGTGCCGGATTTGATTGCGATTCTGCAGCGCAACGATGCCGAAACACGCATCTATGCGATCAACGCACTGCGAGCCGTGGGGCCCGCTGCAAAGGATGCGATTCCGGAACTTGTCAAGCATCTGTCGAGTGATGATTTTCATACCCAATACTGGGCTTGTCGCGCGTTAGGGGCAATCGGCCCCGAGGCCCGTTCGGCGGCCGGCGACCTGGTGACTTGCCTACGCTCCGGCGTCGCTTCGGTCCGCCGCAACGCCGCCGCCGCACTGGGCAATATCGGCCCGGAGGTCGGCCAGGCCGCAGCCGATGCGTTGATCGAGGCCTTGTCCGACTCCACCCAGCCGGTGCGGCAGAACGCGGTGGTCGCGCTCGGCCAGCTTCAACCACTGGCGGGCAAAGCCGTTCCGGTGATTGAACGGCTGCTGGAAGAGCCGTCGAAATTCACGCCTCGCGCTCCGGCGGCCCGAACGCTCTGGCTGCTTGCCCCTCAGTCCCCGACCCCCGTCATGGCCTTGCTCCGCGATCTCGAAGAAAACGACGAGCCCTGGGTCGCCGCACGAATGTTCGGCGAGATCAAGGCAACGGACGAGACGGTGCGACGGCTCGTGCAATTGCTCGATGCGACGAATGTGTGGACGAAGCAATTCGCGGCCGTCGCATTACTGGAAATCGGCGCCGAAACGCAGCTTGCCCAAGCCGCGCTGGAGCAACTCGCGCAGAGCGCCGACGAAGAGACACGAGAATCGGCCGCCGCGTCCTTGGCGCGACTGGCAGCCGAATCGGCTGATTCGCCCAGCGGCCAGACGCCATGACGCCGGCGGGGCCCGAGGATTTGTGTACGGAAGTAGACGTGCCTGTAAGCGACGGTTTTCGATGCCACACGTGTAGGAGACAATTCATGAGCCGTGTCAAGGGCGTTCGGTTGCCTGGTGACAAGTTGGCTTTTGTCCTGGCCTTGCTTGTTGCCGGTGGCGGTTCGCCGCCGGCATCGGCGGCGGAGTCGATGATGGCGGGCGTGGCCAAGGTGGACATAACGCCGCAGTCCCCGGTCCGCATGTACGGCTATGCGGCCAGAAACACGGAATCCGAAGGCATCGCCGGCCGCTTGCAAGCGTCCGCGTTGGCGTTGGGCGGCGATGACGGCGCGGGGCCGGCGGTGCTGTTGGCCGTGGACTGCGGGGCCGTACCCAGCGAGCTCGCCGCGGAGGTGCTTCGTCGCATCCAGGACAAAGTGGCCATCAAGCCGGAACGGTTCATGCTGTGCAATTCACACAATCATTCGGGGCCGAATCTGAAAGGAATGAAGGGCCTGGCGGGCGAAGAGCTCGACCACCTGACCCGTTATGCGACCGAGTTGACAGAGCGGCTGGAACAGGTCGTGCTCCAAGCGTTGGCGGCGCGCGTGCCGGCCCAGTTGGCGATCGCCCAAGGGACCGTCGGGTTTGCCGCCAATCGCCGAGTGCTGAAGGACGGCAAGTGGGCCGGCTTTGGCGCCGTGCCGGACGCGCCGGTCGATCACGGCTTGCCGCTGCTGCGTGTCACGGACCTGGAGGGCAAGCTGCTGGCTGTCGCGGTCAACTATGCGTGCCATAACACGACGTTGCGGGGCAACTTTGAGCAGATCCACGGCGACTGGGCCGGATGTGCCCAGGAACACATCGAAGCGGATCATCCGGGCGCTGTGGCTTTGATCACCATCGGCTGTGGCGCCGACGCAGACCCTTGTCCCCACAGCACGGTTGAACTGTGCGACCAGCACGGGCGAGCGATGGCGGACGAAGCCAAACGGCTGCTGGCCGGGCCGTTTCGCGCGGTCTCCGGCCCCTTGGTCGCCCGTGCGACAAAGCTTGAGATTCCCTATGCTCTGCCGCCGCCGATGGAGGAGTTGCGCGAGATGGCCAAGCGGTCGTATCCCGCTCAACGGCTGCTGAATCTGCTGGCAGACGGCCAACAGCCGCCCACCTCGGCCACGTATCCGTTGACGACCTGGACATTCGGCAGCGACTTGGCAATGGTCTTCCTGTCCCACGAGGTCGTCGTCGATTACGCGTTGCGGCTGAAACGCGAACTGGACGCGGATCGCTTGTGGATCAACGCCTACAGCAATGACGTGTCGACGTATATCGTCTCCCAACGATTGCTGGACGAAGGCGGCTATGAAGCGAACAACTCGCTGAGCACGCTGGTCACGTACGGCCACCCCGAACGTCTGCAGCCGCCGATGGAGGACCGCATCGTCGAAGCCGTCAAGTCGTTGCTGCCGGAGAATTCGTCTTTCGTTTTGCCCCCGTCCGGCGAGGCGTCAGAGGATTCTGACGGGGGCTAGAGCGACCTTCAACAGCACCAGTCCGAGTACGCCTGTCGGCAGCACCAGCGCCGCCAACACGCTCCACTCGCCCCAGAACACCCAGACGGTCCCGCACAGGGCGGCGACCAGGCCCGCGGCGAGCACGCCGCGGTGCGCGGTCAGCAGCGGGAGCAGCAGTAGCAGCCAACGGACGATACGCATCGGCGGACAACCAACCGGTGATGACAAACGAACCAGCGACAGTAAAGCGGAAGATTTCACCAAACTACCTCTGGCTCGTCGGCTGGAAAAGAGCAGATTCCCCCGCTGAGAACGAACGCGTTCTTGCTGTTCGTCGCAGGTCGTCCGACCGTACATGCGCCCGAGTATAATCGATTGACAAAGTACAATTTGCAGGAGCAGACGGTTGGCTCCGCTCCGGCGATCGAGCAGTGGGCCTTTTTCTTTTTATTTGCGGATCGGTACGAGCCAGAGGCGGCTTTGCAGCAGCGTCTGCGGTCGCGCGAATCCTGACCGAATGACATTCGAGGGGGATCGACCTGAATGTCCCGGTAGACGTACCCGACGAAATGTGCAACCTCAAAGCCACCGGTCGGGCATCGGCAGTTCCGGAAGCGGGGACGCATCGTTGCCCGCTGCCCATCCGCTCCCGGTGGCCAAGACCAGTAGAACGACGATGACTCCCTGACACATCATTGGTAGAAGTCGCGCTCAGACTTCCTTCCACGCACCGGGGACGGGGACGAGGAACTGGCCGTTCTCGTCGGCCTGGATCGGGGCGGGACTGTCGCCGTTCAAGCGGTCGACGTCGGGGCAGAACATGAACTTCGATTGCATCATTTCGTCCCATGTCACAGTCCGGTTGGTGTGGCAAGCGGCTCGGCCCATCAGCGTCGCCAAATCCGAGTAGACCGCGCGCTTCGCTTCGTTGTGGGGACGATCGAGGCGGATGCTGGCGATGAATTCGTTCCACTCGTACTGCCAAGGACTGTAGGCGTCGGCCGTGGGCGTCCAGGCAATGTTGTCCGGGGCGATCCGTTGGTCCTTGAACATGTGAACCGTCGCCGCATGCACTTTGCCGGAGAATTGGGCCGCCGACTTCGTGCCGTGGATGTAGGTGGCAAAGTCGGACTCCGTCTGGTTGATGCGGCGGAAACCGCAGAACGCCTTGGTCCCGTCGGCAAAGGTGTATTCCATCGAGTACACGTCCAGGTTCTGCCCGGTGTCGGTACTGCCGGGCGCGCGGCCGCCGAAGCCGTGAACGGCGACCGGCCAGGCGTCCTTGATCCAACAGCATTCGTCGATCTGATGGATCAGGTAGTCGACCATGTGGCCCGACCCAAGCCAGAACAGGTGAATCCGGCCGAACTGGAGTTGGTCCATCAACTGGTTTGCTTTGGCCCCCTGGTTGGCGAGCCAGTTGGCGCCGCCCAGCCGATTGGCGCGGATCAAGGTAATGTCGCCCATCGCGCCATCGCGGATCCGCTGAATCAGCGCTTGGCGAGCCGGGGAATGACGGCACTGCAGGCCCGCCGCGATCTTGACATTCTTCTTGTCCGCCTCCTCGCCGGCGCGCAGCAAGCGGTGCAGGCCCCCCGGATCCGAGGCAAATGGTTTCTCCATAAACACGTTGATCCCCTTCTGAACGGCGTACTCGACGTGCGTCGGCCGGATGTAAGATCGCGTCGTACACATCGCGATATCGCCGGGGCGGAGGGCATCGATCGCTTTCCGATAGGCGTCGAAGCCCACGAATCTGCGGTCGTCCGCGACATCGACCTTGTCCTCGAATTGCTTCTGGATCGCCGCATGCGCCTGAGTCAATCGGTTCTCCATCAAATCGGCCATGACGTACAGCTTGATCGGTCCGCTGTCAGGCACCGATAGGGCGTCACGAACGGCGCCGCTGCCGCGCCCCCCGCAGCCGATCAAGGCCAGCCGAATCGTGTTGTCTTCGCCGGCATGGACCGCCGGTGGACGACTGGCAAGCACGGCCGCGCCGGCAGCTACCGTGCCACTGTGTTGCAGGAACCGTCGTCGGGTGACGTGCGACAAATCGCTGGACGTAGACATCTTGTTTTCCTCACCTGATCTTGTACGGGGAAACAAAAAACTCGGAAACGTTATGGCTGCAAGTGAAAGAGAGGACACAGGGCGTTATTGAGCATGCTGAACTCAAGCGGACGCATCGGGGAACTGCACCACCTGGCCGGTTTCTGAAGATTCGCTGGCCGCGGCCAGCAGGGCCACCGCGGCGCGGGATTCGGCCGGCGTGATCCGCTCCGGGCGGCACCCGGCAACGATGCAATCGGCAAAGTAGCGGAGTTCCGCGCGGAGGATCCCGAACCGCTGGCCGTAGACGTTCGGCCAATATAGCGTATCGGGGCGTTGGTTGCCCGCGGCGTCGTGGATCTCCAATCCCGCCTCGCCACAGTTGATATACAACGCGCCCTCGGTGCCGATCACTTCCATTCGGGCGTCGATCTGGTACGGCGTGCTTTCGGGCAGGTGCCAGATGGATTCGATCACCGCGATGGCGCCGTTATCCAGCCGGGCCATGGCCCAGCCGCCGTCGGGATACTTGTTCCCACCGGGGTGGATCTCTTGCGCGTACACGCTGACCGGCTTGGCCCCGCTGAACCAGAGCATCAAATCGCCGTCGTGGATCCCGTCGCCCATCAAGGCGGAGATCGCGTCGAGCACCATGCGGCCGATCGTGACGGACAGGTTCCGGCGGGCATGCATCGAGACGATGCGGCCGATCCGGCCCGCGTCGATCGCCTCTTTGGCCAGGACCACACGGGGATCGAAACGGCAGATGTGGCCGACCATGAGATAGCCTGCCGCTTCGTCCGCCGCGGCCAGGATGCGATCGCAGTCGGCGACGGTGGGGGCCATCGGCTTTTCGAGGAACACGTGTTTCCCGCTGCGCAGGGCGTCGATCGCGATGTCGCGATGGTCGTTGACGTGCGTGATGACTCCGACCACGTCGATCTCGGGGTCCGCCAGCAGATCGCGATAATCCGTGTACCGTTTGGGTACGCCGAAGCGGTCGGCCACTTCGGCCAACCGTTGGGGCCGCCGCGTACACACGGCGGCCAACTCGATGCCGGGCATTGTCGCCAGGGCCTCGGCGTGGATCTCGCCGAACCAGCCCAAACCGATCAGGCCCCAGCGGACGTTTTGCGTGTGACTCATGGACAGATTCCTTATCCTTTCTGTGGATCGTAGGATGGCATGAGGAACCGAGCCTCCTTGGGGCTGTTCAGTTTGGGACAGGACAACCGCCGCGTCAAGAGCGATCCGCGAGAAACGTCCTGGCCCGGAATTTTCTCGTTCCGCCCGTCCCCTGGATGTTCAGCGGCAAACGCTTGCGGGTACAATGTTCACCGTGCGCCGCAGCTCGGCGGTGCGTGATGCGGCCGAGCCGGCGCGGTTCCACGCAACGGGCGGTGGTCTCGCGGTCGACGGCCGGACTGGACAGTTCGGTACGCTTCGCCCGCCAGCGGTCGTCCGATGAATTTTTGAGGAGGAAAGTCATGAAGAAGCCGAACGCGGGGCTGAGTCGCCGGCAATTCGTGCAGGGCTCGGCAGCGGGCATCGCGGCCTTTACCATCGTGCCGCGAAATGTGTTGGGACGCGGCGAGACGCCGCCCAGCGAGGAAATTGGCGGGGCCTTGATCGGTTGCGGCGGTCGCGGGCCGGGAACGTTCGGGTGCCTGGGCCCCAATGTCCGCCGCCTGGCCTCGTGCGACGTCAAATTCAAGGACCGCTGCGACAACAAGGAGTACTACGTCGACTACCGCCTGCTGCTCGAGCGGCAGGATATCCAAGTGGTGGCCATCGCCACGCCCCCGGGCTGGCACGCCTTGATTTCGATTGCGGCCATGGAGGCCGGCAAGGACGTGGTCTGCGAGAAACCGATGACGCGCTTCATCTCGGAAGGCCGCGCGGTGGCGGACGCCGAGAAGCGATTCGGCCGCGTCTTCCAGGTCGAACGCAAGGGAGGTTACAGCCCCAACAAAGTCCGCAAGATCTTCGAGAGCGGACTGCTGAAACAGTGCGACGCGGTACTCGTCCGGCCGGGCGGGTTCAAGGTCAAGGAGTGGAGCGGCAAGGTGAAGTACGAGGTGACGGCCATTCCGGAAAGTCTGGACTGGGACCTGTACTGCGGGCCGGCCCCGCTGCGGCCCTTCAACCGGCACCGCCTCGGTGGCACGCACCGCGGCTACTGGGACTACGAAGGCGGCGGGCTGTCCGATATGGGGCACCACCATCTGCACGCGCTGGCCTACCAGTACGGCCGCGATCTGACCGCTCCCGTCGAAGTCATCCCCTACGCCCCGCCGGCGCATCCCGAATGCTGCGGTGTGTGGGGCTGGTGCGAATTGAAATACGCCGACGGCTTTACCTTGGTGCTGGAGAGCGCCGAGTGGGGACCGCGATACGACCGGCTCCGGCACAAGAACCTGGGCGAAGCCGAACTGCTGAACCTGCTCAGCGAAGAGGACCGGAACAAACTGGATGCGATGCCCGATCCGGAGCGGCTGCCGTTCTTCGAGGAGGCGATCCGCACGCGTTCGCGAACCGCCAGCCACGCCGAGCGCTCGCACCGCGTGGCCACGATCTATCACCTGGCCAACGTGGCCTTCCGCTGCGGACGGCCGCTGAAGTTCGACCCCGCCACCGACCAGATTGTCGGCGACGAGGAGGCGAACCGCCTGGTCAACCCGCCGGTGCGGGCTCCCTGGCGTCTATAGTCGCTTCGTAGCACGGCTCTGCAAAACCGTGCCGAGAACAATCGCAAACAGCATTCAATGTGAATTTCATAAGGAACCTAAGCATGGCAGTCTCGGAACAACTCAAAGCCCTGGTCGAGCAGATGCCCGATCCCGACGAGCGGGGCATGTACACGGAAAACATCGACAAGGAAAAGATCGACAAAGCGATCGCGGCGATCCATGCGGGCGGCCGCGACAACGTGCGGGGCCTGATCGAGATGCTCGGCGAACCGGGCAGCGACCAGGATGTCAAACCGCACTATGCGTTGCACGTTCTGGCAAACCATACCGTCATCGCTCGGGACGAGAATGGCCGCCGCGCGCTGTGCGAAGTGCTCGCGGAAGCCTTGTCCGGCAAGGCCTCGCCGTACATCAAAGGCTTTCTGTGTCAGACGCTGCAGTGGTTCGGCCGCCGCGAGTCGGTAGCCGCGCTGGGCAAACTGCTGGCGGACGGCGATCTGTGCGACCCGGCCGCCATGGCCTTGGTCGCGATCAAGGACGGCGCGGCCGAACCGCTGCGCGCGGCGCTGCCCGCAGCCACGGGCCGCTGCCGGGTGACGATCCTGCACAGCCTGGCCGCGCTGGCTGACGCGGGCGCCGCCGAGGCGTTCAAGCAGGGCCTGCAAGACGACGATCGCGAGGTGCGATTGGCCGCTGGCGCAGGCCTGGCTCGACTGGGCGACGCCGGAGCCATCGAACCGCTGCTCAAGGCGGCCGACGCCGATCCCGGCTGGGAGCGGATCCAGGCAGCCAAACACTGCCTGGTGCTGGCCGAGAAGCTGGCTGCGGCGGGAAAGCAGGCCGAGGCCCGGCGGATCTATCAGCATCTGCGCGACACCCGCCGGGACGCGGCGGAGGCGTACCTCCGCGAAGCCGCGGACAAAGCCTTGACCTCGGTCTGAGGAACGCAGTAGATACGTTTTGAGGCGGTGAAGAGACAGGCCGGCTCCGAGCAGACAGCGCGAAAACACGCGGGAGTCTGGCGGGTCGCGAGGTGCCTGCAGATCAAGTCTCCACCACGACGCGCGAACAGGAACAAACCAATGACGCTCGTGCCAACGATCCCGAGAATCGAGTACCCGGAAACGGATGGCAAACCGATGGGTGAGACCGATGTACATCGCAATTGGATGATCCGGATTTTCGACCTGTTGAGCCAACGTTACCGCGACCAGCGGGTCTACGTGAGCTGCAACCTGATGATCTACTATCAGGAGGGCGCCCCGCACCGTTCGATCTCGCCCGATGGCTTCGTGGTGTTGGACGCGGACCCGGGCGAGCGGCGGGTGTTCAAGATTTGGGAGGAAGGCAAAGGTCCGGATGTCGTGTTCGAAGTGACGTCGAAAAGCACACAGCGCCGCGATACGTTGACCAAGCCTCGCATTTACGCCAAAATCGGTGTCAAGGAGGAATGGCACTGCCGCTTGCCGGCGTAGGACTTACGGCACGAGGGGGCAACAGTGGAAGGCCAGAATCTCAGGGGCGATAGGGCTTCAGATCCAGGGGGAGACGCGAGGCGACAGTCAAGTCGTCATTGAGGGAACCGGCGCGCACGGC